>Ga0164243_10002216_pt1 | contig 32335 bp, 29 predicted proteins | sample OricompcompostOP_FD_108781 | JGI IMG/M metagenome (GOLD analysis project Ga0164243, IMG submission 108781) | Organic Plus compost microbial communities from Emeryville, California, USA - Original compost - Organic plus compost (OP) | ecosystem: Engineered > Solid waste > Mixed feedstock >... | reverse complement strand
GGAACGAGAGCGGTGGTGATGACGACGTCGAACTTCTTGGTCGCGTCGGTGAGCCTGCGCTTCTGCTCTTCCCGTTCCTGGTCGGTCAGCTCGCGCGCGTAGCCGCCTTCGCCCGCCGCCTCGATGCCGAGATCGAGCCACTGCGCGCCGACCGAGCGGACCTGGTCGGCCACTTCCGGCCGGACGTCGTAGCCGGTCGCCTGCGCGCCAAGGCGTTTCGCGGTGGCCAGCGCCTGCAGTCCGGCGACACCGACGCCGAGTACGAGCACCTTCGCCGGGGGCACGGTGCCCGCGGCCGTGGTGAGCATCGGGAAGAATCGCGTCAGCTTCTCCGCCGCGAGCAGCGCCGCGCGGTACCCGGCGACGCTGCTCTGCGACGACAACGCGTCCATCGCCTGCGCCCGGGTGATGCGCGGGATCGACTCGACCGCGAAGGCCGTGATACCGGCCCGGTCGAAAGCGGCGATCTGGTCCACATTGGAAAACGGTTTGAGAAAGCCGATGAGCACGGTGCCCGGCATGAGCCGGGCGGCTTCTTCCTCCGTCGGCGGGGCGACCTTGAGCACGATCCGGGCGTCCCATGCGTTGCCGATCTGCGCGCCGGCTTCTTCGAACACCTCATCGGCGAGCAGGGCGCCTTCACCGGCGCCGGATTCCACGACGACCTTCAGACCGCGTTTGACCAGGCGTTCGACCAGTTTCGGTACCAGCGCTACTCGTCTTTCCCCGGCAAGGGATTCCTTTACGACCCCGACCGTCAACGGCTCGGTATCGACCACGCTGCCAACCTCCTGCTCCACCAGCGATGCGGCGGAATCGTCCCAGCTTTGCCGGGAAAGATCCAGCCCGCCGGCGGAGTCAGGCGCGGCTGCGCCAGTCCGGTACGCCCAGCACGACCAGACGAAGCCGTTTTTCCGCCGTGCGCACGATCATCTCGTCGGTTTCGGTATCGCCGGGACGTGCTTCGAGCAGGTCCACGACGGTCGCCATCATCGCCGTAACCAGCAGGTCCGACATCATGTGCAGATCCTCCGCCGACCATTCGCGCAGGTATTCGAAGCGCGCGAGGTCGATGGCCAGCTCGCTGGAGAACAATTTGAGCTCGACGGCGATCGCACGTGAAATCGCCCCGGTTCCGGCGTACCGCTCACGCGTGAGGAACCGGAAGTGGTCCTCGTGTGCACGCACGTGCTCGTAGAGGGTGCGCACGGAGGCGTGGATGATGTCCCCGGTCCGCCTGCGGTCGTCGCGCGCGGAGCGGAGCATGTCGCGAAGCGTGCGCACCGACTCGCCGACGAGCGCGACGCCCAGCTCCTCCATGGACGAGAAATGCCGGTAGAAGGCCGTGGGCACGATGCCGGCCTCCTTGGTCACCTCACGCAGCGACAGGCTCGCGAAGTTGCGGTCGGCCAGCAGTTTCAGCGCCGCGTCGAGCAGCGCCCGCCTCGTCCGTTCCTTGCGCTCGTGGCGCGTCGCCGGTTCCGCAGTCACATCGATCAGCTTAGGCGCGTTCATCCTGTAGCCCACCTCACATTGCCCGCCCCACCGGCCGCCTCCATCATTGAGTGTACAGTTGTGCACTGTAGGAGGTACGCGATGAGCAAACTCGCGTCGATCGCGGAAGCGCTGCTCACGCCGCACGGCATGGATCGCTACCTGGAGCTGATCGACCCGATGCTGGTGCGCAGGGAAATCCGTGGCGTGGTCACGGATGTGCGCAGGCAGACGGCCGACACGGTGACACTGACGCTACGCCCGAGCCGGGCCTGGCGCGGCTTCACGGCGGGCCAGTACGTGCGGGTTTCGGTCGACATTGACGGAGTGCGGCGCACCCGCTGCTACTCACCGGTGGGTTCGCAGCACGGCGGCGCACTCGAACTGACCATCAAGGCCGATCCGGAAGGCCTTGTCTCACGGCATCTGTGGCGGCACGCGGAGCCGGGCATGGTGCTCGGACTGTCCCAGCCGGACGGCCGGTTCACGTTGCCGGCGCGGCGGCCCGGCCGGTTGCTGCTGATCAGTGGCGGCAGCGGGATCACCCCCGTGCTGTCGATGCTGCGCACCCTGGCGGACGAGAATTACCAGGGCGAAGTGGTGTTCCTGCACTACGCGAACTCCGCCGAGGACGCGTTGTACCGCGAGGAACTGATCAACCGGGACGCGGTGCTCGCCTATACCCACGCCGAGGGCGGTGACCTGCACGGCTTCTTCTCGCGCGAGCACCTGGCAGGCGTCGCGCCGTGGTACCGCACCGCCGAGACCTACGTATGCGGGCCGAAGCCGCTGATGGACGCCGTGCGTTCGGTGTACGAGGCCGATGGGTTGAGTGAACAACTGCACACCGAGGAGTTCACCCCGCCGGAGCTGAAGTTCGACACGGCGAACGCCACCGGCACCGTGCGGTTCGCGCACAGCGGCAAGGAGATCGAGAACTCCGGGCGCCCGCTGCTGGAACAGGCCGAGGAAGCGGGCCTGACCCCGGAGCACGGCTGCCGCATGGGCATCTGCTTCTCGTGCACGAAGGTGAAGTCCGCGGGCACCGTCCGCAACGCGCTGTCGGGCGAACTGTCCGGCGAAGAGAACGAGGAAATCCAGCTGTGCATCTCCGTCCCCCTCGGCGACGTCGAGATCAACTGTTAGGAGAATCGTCATGACAGGTTTGGCCGACCGGCTCACGCCGGAGCAGATCGAGGACTTCGGCCGCGAGATGGACGAGATCAGGCAGCGCATCGTCGCCGATCTCGGCAAGGCCGACGTCGACTACATCATGAACGTCATCAAAACGCAGCGCGGACTGGAAATCGCCGGCCGCGGGCTTTTGTTCGCCGGGTTCTTCCCGCCGGCGTGGCTGGCCGGTGTGGCGGCGCTCTCGCTGTCGAAGATCCTGGACAACATGGAGATCGGCCACAACGTGATGCACGGCCAGTACGACTGGACGCGCATTCCGGAGCTGAGCTCGCAGCGGTTCGAATGGGACACGGTCGCGCCCGCGGAGAACTGGCGCCATTCGCACAACTACATTCACCACACCTTCACCAACATCCTGGACAAGGACCGGGACATCGGTTACGGAATCCTGCGCATCGACCCGGCACAGAAATGGCATCCGTACTATCTCGGCAATCCGGTGTACGCGACGCTGCTCGCGTTCATCTTCCAGTGGGGCGTGATGCTGCACGACCTGGAGTTCGACCGGATCGTGCGCGGTGAGCGGAAATGGTCCGACAACAAAGAGGTCGGCGCCAAGATGGTGAAGAAGGCGGCGCGCCAGGTCGGCAAGGACTACCTGCTGTTCCCGCTGCTCACCGGTCCGCTCGCGCCACTGACGTTCGTCGGCAACGCGTCGGCGAACCTGGTGCGCAACCTGTGGGCGTTCTCGATCATCTTCTGCGGGCACTTCCCGGCCGACGTGGAGAGTTTCACCGAGGAGGAGACCGAGAACGAGACGCGCGGGCACTGGTACCTGCGGCAGATCCTCGGCTCGGCGAACATCACCGGTGGCAAGCTGTTCCACATCCTGTCCGGAAACCTCTCGCACCAGATCGAGCATCACCTGTTCCCGGACATCCCGGCCCGGCGCTACCCGGAGATCGCGGCGGAAGTGCGGGCCGTGTGCGAGAAGTACGGCCTGCCCTACAACACCGGCCCGCTGCACAAGCAGCTGTGGTCGGTCGCGAAGAAGATCGTGAAGCTGGCCCTGCCCGGCCCGAAGCAGGAGCCGGCCGAGCCCACTACAGTGAGCCGGGAACTCAAAGCGGCTTAGGGGTGCAGATGGTCGGTCGGTTCGAACGCCAGAAGGACACGGTTCAGGTGCTGACGGAAACAGCGGCGACCCACATCGGCAACATCGCGACCATCCTCACCGGCGCGGTGCGCGATATCGCACGCGAGACCGGCGACTTCCTCACGGAGGTCATCGAGATGCGCGAGGCGGGCCGCCGCGCCGAGGCCGACCACGAGGCGCAGGAGCGCGCCAAGGCGGAATAACTCACCGCACGTCGATGCCGAGGTGGTCCCGCAGCGTGGATCCGGTGTACTCCGTACGGAAGGCACCGCGTTCCTGCAGCAGCGGGACCACCTTGTCGGCGAAGGGATCCAGCCCGCCCGGCGTCACGTGCGGCACCAGGATGAACCCGTCGCACGCCTCGGAGTCCACGAGGTCGATCATGGAATTTGCGACGGTTTCGGGCGCGCCGATGAGGTTCTGCCGCCCGGTCTTCTCGATCACCACCTCGCGGATGGAGAGGTTCTTCGCCTCGGCCAGCTCACGCCATTCGCGGGCGGTCGCGATCGGGTCCCGGTACATCCGCACGCTCGCCCGGCCCCGCGCGATGGTGTTCTCGCCGACGACCGGATCCACCTCGGGCAGCGGACCGTCCGGATCGTAGGCCGACAGATCGCGGTTCCACACCTGTTCCAGGAACTTGATCGCCGTCTGGCCGCTGACCTGCTGGTGCCGCACGATGTCCGCCAGTTCCGCCGCCTCGGCGTCGGTGTCGCCGAGCACGAACGTCGCGGCGGGCAGCACCACCAGCTGCTCCGGTGTCCGGCCGTACTTCGCGAGGCGACCCTTGACGTCGGAGTAGAAGGCCTGGCCTTCCTTCTTCATACCGTGCCGCGTGAAGATCGCGTCCGCGGTCGCCGCCGCGAACTCGCGGCCCTCGTCGGAGTCCCCGGCCTGCAGGATCACCGGCCGCCCCTGCGGACTGCGCGGTACGTCGAACCGCCCGTGGATGTCGAACTGCTCGTCGTGACGCTCGAAGGAACCGGCGTCGGCGCGGCTGACGAACTCCCCGGATTCCTTGTCCGCCAGCACGTCCCCGGACCGCCACGAGTCGAACAGCTCGGTCGCCGTCTCCAGGAACCGCTTGGCGCGCACGTACCTCTGGTCCTCCGGCAGGTAGCCGCCGCGGCGGAAGTTCTCCCCGGTGAAGGCATCCCACGAGGTCACCACGTTCCAGCCGGCGCGGCCCGCCGAGAGGTGGTCGAGGCTGGCGAACTGCCGCGCCACCTCGAAGGGCTCGTTGAACGTCGAGTTGATCGTGCCGGTCAGCCCGAGCCGCTCGGTGACCGCGGCCAGCGCGGCGAGCACGGTGAACGTGTCGGGCCGCCCGACCACGTCCAGGTCGTAGATCTTGCCGCCCTGCTCGCGCAGCCGCAGCCCCTCGGCGAGGAAGAAGAAGTCGAACTTCGCGCGTTCGGCGGTCTGCGCGAGCCGGACGAACGAGCTGAACTCGATGTGGCTGCCCGCGTCGGGATCGCTCCACACCGTGGTGTTGTTGACGCCGGGGAAGTGCGCGGCGAGGTGCATCTGCTTGGTCATCTGCTTCTCCTCAGGCTGCGTACCGGTTGGCGGGTCGGTCGAGGCCGAGCAGGCCGCGCAGCGTGCTCGCCTCGTACTCACGGCGGAACAGGCCGCGCCGCTGCAACTCTGGCACCAGGCCGCGGGTGATCGCGGTCAGGTCGTGCGGAATCGCGCCGGGCCGCAGCCGGAAACCCGGTGTGTCCCAGTCGGCCAGAAAGTCGGCGAGCCCGGCCGGGGTGCCGGTGAAGATCTCGGCGTCGGACGCGTACTCCTCGCCGGCCACCTCGTCCAGCCGCGCCTTGCGGGCCGCGGCCGCCTGCTGGGTGTCGTCGAGGAACACCACGAGATCGGTGAACACGGCCGGCCCCTCGACGGGCGCGTTCCGCTCGGTGACGAACACGATGTCGGCGCCGCGCTCGGCGAGCCGGTAAGCGACCGGCACGTGCGCGAGTACCGCGACCGGCGGCTGTCCCTGCGGCGGACGCGGCGTGATCGAGGGGCCCTTCACGCTGAAGAAGCGGCCCTCGAAGTCGATGTAGTGCAGCTTGTCGCGGTCGATGAACCGGCCGGTGGCGACGTCGCGGATCTCGGCGTCGTCCTCCCAGCTGTCCCACAGCCTGCGCACCACCTCGATGTAGTCGGCGGCCTCGTCGAACAGGTCCTCACGCGAGGGCACCTGACGGCGTCCGAAGTGATCGGCGTCCGCCTGGCTGGCGGAGACCCGCACCCGCAGGCCCGCGCGCCCAGAACTGACGTAGTCCAGCGTCGCGATGGCCTTGGAGAGGTGGAACGGCTCGGTGTGGGTGGCGATCGCCGTCGGGATGAACCCGAGGTGCCGGGTGTGCGGTGCGACGCGCGACGCGGTGAGCACCGCGTCCAGCCGCCCCTGCACCCGGTCCGTGCGATCCGCCGGCGGGCCGAGCGAGTCCTCGATGGTGACGAAGTCGAGGAGCCCCCGTTCGGCCTCGACGGCCAGGTCCTTCCAGTATCCCGCGGAGAGCAGCTCCGCGGGCCGTGCGTCGGGTTCGCGCCAGGCGGCTGGATGCCACCCCGCGCCGTCGAGTGCCGCGGCGAGATGCAGACCTTCAGACATGTCAGCACCAGCGACCTGGGCGGCCCCCTTATTTCCGGTACCACATGCTGGGAGGAACTACGGTGAGGGCATGTACTCCAAGGAGATCGAGATCCGCACGGGCGGTTCGGCGGTGGTCCACGATCTGACCAAGGAGGCCGAGCGCTTCCTGGCCGAGGCGGACGCCGCAGACGGTCTGCTGCACGTGTGGGTCCCGCACGCGACGGCCGGGCTGGCGATCCTGGAGACGGGCGCGGGCAGTGATGACGACCTGCTCGCCACGCTCGACGAGTTGCTCCCCCGGGACAACCGGTGGCGGCACCAGCACGGCAGCCGTGGCCACGGCCGTGACCATGTGCTGCCCGCGCTCGTGCCGCCGTACGCCAGCCTCCCCGTGCTCGGCGGGACGCTCGCGCTGGGTACCTGGCAGTCGATCTGCCTAGTGGACACCAACCTCGACAACCCGGTCCGCCGCGTCCGGCTCAGCTACCTCGCCGGCTGACCGGTTCGGCCACAGCACCACGATCAGGCCGGCGACCAGCATCGCGCCGAGCACCCACAGGGCGAGCGTGACGTCCGGGGCGCCGGGCGTGCCCTGCAGAACGCTGCGCAGGCCCTCGGTCGAGAACCGGAACGGCGTCCACGACCACAACGCGACCTTGTACGCCGGGTTCAGCATCTCCGGCACCTGACCCGCGACGGCCGGGGCGAGCAGGTACAGCGGCGCCAGTATCGCCATCGCGGCGAGGCCGAACAGCCGGAGCAACGCGCCCTGCAACGCCGCGAACGCCGCCGTCACGAGGAAGATGAAACCGAGGACATCCCAGCCCAGCGGCAGCGACGAGTCCCACAGCTTCAGGAACCCGGCCAGTACGGCGGTCATGAGGATGGCGCTGGCCAGCACCCGGGTGAGCCTCGCGGCGAAGTCCGGTTTGCGGCCAGAGCGGTTGGCCAGCACCAGTAGCAGCGCACCGGCGGCGAGTGAGCCGAGCCAGGCCAGGATGCTCACGGCGAGCGGTGCGGTGCGGGCCGCGGTGCTCGCCGGGTGCACGGTCTCGACCTGCGCCGGGCTGCCGGTCGCGGAGGCTGCGGTGGTCAGCACCTGCTGCACGATCTGCGTGCCCGCCGGGTTGATCGCACCGGAAACCACGACCTTCGGCGGTGTGCCCAGCTCCAGGATTCCGTAGACATCCTTGTCGTCCAACAGGTTGCGGGCGTTCTCCGGTGTCGTGACCTGCCAGGCCAGCGCCCCGCCGCCCTGCCGCGCCACGTGCTCGGCGGCGGCCTTGATGGGTGCCGGCGCCGCGTCCGGAACGGCCACCGCGACCGGGAGTTCGCGTGGGCTGACTGTCGCCTGGACCCCCACGGTCACCAGCCCGAGCACGATGGCGACCACGGCGCCGACGAGCGCCGCGAGCGAGGCCAGCGACCACATCGGCCTTCCGTTCGACATCGCATCCTCCACCTTTTCTTCGTTCGTTGAATTTAGCGCAACGGTAGCGCTCCGGTTTGTCCGAAGTCAACGGGTGTTGAAAAAATGTGCCGGTACTGTCGGGCTGTGCGACTTGTGCTGTGGGACATCGATCAGACACTCATCGATCTGCGGGGCGCCGGACGTCAGTGGTACAGCCGGGTGCTCGCGGACGTCGCGGGCGTCACGATGGCGGGAATGCCGCCGCTGTTCGGGCGCACCGAGCGGGCAATCACGGCGGAGGTACTGACTGCGCACGGCATCGAGCCGGACGACGAGACGGTGCGCAAGGTGTGGGCCGGGCTGATCGAGGTGTCGGCGGAGGCGATGCCCACCCTCGCCGGCGGCAGTTACGTGCTGCCCGGCGCGGCCGAGGCGCTCTCGGGGCTGGCGTCGGCGGGTGGCGCCGTGCAGTCACTCGTGACGGGGAACCTGCGGGAGGTCGCGTGGCACAAGCTGGCCGCGTTCGATCTGCACCGGTATCTGGACTTCGAGATCGGTGGTTACGGTTCGTTGTCCGCACACCGGCCGGACCTGGTCGCGCATGCCGTGGAGCGCGCGGGTTTCGCGGCGGACGCGGTGATCGTCATCGGCGACACCCCGCACGACATCGACGCGGCACTGGCACACGATGCCGTCGCGGTCGGTGTTGCCACGGGCCGGTTCAGTGCCGAGGAGCTGCGGGACGCCGGTGCCCAGAAGGTGTTCGCGGATCTTTCGGATACGGCGGCCGTGCTGAATGCTGTGCTGCATGACTGAGGTGGATGAGCAGGGCCGCCCCGAACCGCCCGTCGCGGACGGCGAGCTGGCTACATTGCTGGGTTTCCTGGATTTTCAGCGCGCGACGTTCGAGTGGAAATGCTCCGGCCTCGACGCGGCAGGCTTGCGGGCCACGATCGGTCCGTCGCCGATGACCCTGGGTGGGATGCTCAAACACCTGGCGTATGTCGAGGATCGGTGGTTCGCTGCGACATTGCGCGACATTCGGACCGAGCCGTGGTCCACAGTGGACTGGCATGCGGACCGCGACTGGGACTGGCACTCAGCGGCGCACGACGGCCCAGAGACCCTACGCACCCTCTGGCGTGACACGGTTGCCAACTCCCGCGCGATGGTCGAGGCCGCGTTGGAGGAGGGCGGTCTGGACCAGCTTTCCCGAGCCCCCGCCTGGCAGGACGGCCGCCGCACGAGCCTGCGGTGGATCCTGTGCCACATGATCGAGGAGTACGCACGACACAACGGCCACGCCGACTTGCTCCGCGAATCGATCGACGGCCAGACCGGGGAATAGCGGGGCCAACCGCCTGCGCCGACGCGCCACCCAACGCGACACGCGAGTCGAGCCCTCCACGCCCCCGAGTCGCGCCCTCCGCACGCCCGAGTCGCGCCCTCCACGCCCCCGAGTCGCGCCCTCCACGCGCCCGAGTCGAGCCGTCCGCGCCCCCGAGTCGAGCCCTCCACGCCCCCGAGTCGAGCCCTCCGCGCGCCCGAGTCGAGCCCTCCACGCCCCGAGTCGCGCCCTCCACGCCCCCGAGTCGAGCCCTCCGCGCGATCGAGTCGAGCCCTCCACGCCCCCGAGTCGCGCCCTCCGCGCCATCGAGTCGCGCCGTCCGCGCCCCGGCCCTCGACCCCGGCTCCCTCGAATCAGCCCAGCATCAACCGCGAACGAGCTTCACCAGGTGCGTCACCACGTCGTCCACCGGGATCTCCTGTCGCTCCCCCGACAGGCGGTCTTTCACCTCGACGACACCCTTGGCGAGGCCGCGCCCCACAACGAGAATGGTCGGGACGCCGATCAACTCCGCGTCCGCGAACTTCACGCCGGGCGTGGCCTTGCGGTCGTCCAGCAGGACGCGCACGCCGGCCGCGTCCAGTTCCCCGGCCAGCTTCTCCGCACCCGCCGCGACCGACTCGTCCTTGCCCGCGATCACGACATGCACGTCCGCGGGCGCGACCGCACGCGGCCACACCAAACCGAGCTCGTCGTGGTGCTGCTCGGCGATCACGCCCACCAGGCGGGAAACACCGACACCATAGGAACCCATCGTGATGCGAATGGGCTTGGAGTCGGCGCCGAGCGCGTCCACCTCGAACGCGTCCGTGTACTTGCGGCCCAGCTGGAAGATGTGCCCGATCTCGATGCCGCGCGCGGCGACCAGGGTGCCCTTGCCGTCCGGGGACGCGTCGCCCTCGCGGACCTCGGCGGCCTCGATGGTGCCGTCCGGGGTGAAGTCGCGGCCCGCGACCAGGTCCACCACGTGGTGGTCGGCCTTGTCCGCGCCCGTCACCCAGGCCGTTCCGGTGACGACGCGGGGGTCGACGAGGTAACGGATTCCGTTGTCCTGCAACGACTTCGGCCCGATGTAACCCTTCACGAGGAACGGGTTCGCCGCGAAATCCGCCTCTTCGAGCAGCGCGACCTCGGCCGGTTCGAGCGAGGCCTCCAGGCGCTTGGCGTCGACCTCGCGGTCACCGGGCACACCGACGCCGAGGATCTCCCACTCCTGCTGCCCCGGCTGACGGATCTTGACCATCACGTTCTTGAGCGTGTCCGCCGCGGTGAACGTGCGGCCGAGGTCGGTCTTGTCGTTGAGGTAGTCGACCAGCGTCGCGATGGTCGGCGTGTTCGGGGTGTAGTGCACCTGCGCCTCGGGCTTGTCCTCGATGGACTGCGCGGGCGGCGCGGGCGTGGTGACGGCCTCGACGTTGGCCGCGTAACCGGACTCGGTGCTGCGGACGTAGGTGTCCTCACCCGTCTCCGCGACGGCGAGGAACTCCTCCGACGCCGAGCCACCCATCGCGCCGGAGGTGGCGGCCACGATCACGTACTCGAGGCCGAGCCTGTTGAAGATCTTGATGTAGGCGTCGCGGTGCAGCTGGTAGGACCGCGACAGGCCCTCGTCATCGAGGTCGAAGGAGTAGGAGTCCTTCATGACGAACTCGCGGCCACGCAGGATGCCCGCACGGGGCCGCGCCTCGTCCCGGTACTTGGTCTGGATCTGGTACAGCACGACGGGGTAGTCCTTGTACGAGCTGTACTCACCCTTCACGGTGAGCGCGAACAGCTCCTCGTGGGTGGGGCCGAGCAGGTAGTCGGCGCCCTTGCGGTCCTTGATCCGGAACAGCGCGTCGCCGTACTCGGTCCAGCGGCCGGTCTTCTCGTAGGGCTCGCGCGGCAGCAGCGCGGGGAACTGGATCTCCTGCGCACCGATGGCGTCCATCTCCTCGCGCACCACGGTTTCGATGTTGCGCAGCACGCGCAGCCCCAGCGGCAGCCACGAGTACCCACCCGGAGCGACGCGGCGGACGTAGCCGGCGCGGACCAGCAGCTTGTGGCTGGGCACTTCGGCGTCCGCCGGGTCCTCACGCAGGGTGCGGAGGAACAACGACGACATCCTGGTGATCACTGGGTTCTCCTCGCGGTGCGCTACGGGCGCGGATACTCGTTCAGCACAGCGTAGTCAACCCCCCAGGGGTCTCCGCATCCGGTTATCTTCAGCGGCCGGAATTGTCGGTGCACGTCGGCTTCCGACGACGGCTCTGGCACGGCGACTACCCGGCGGCCCGGCGGCTGCCGGCCGCCATGGTCAAACGCCTTGACCGCGCAGCGCCGGTGACCACCTTCTACCAGCACCGGCAGACTGGGCATGCTGCTGGTCGAGCTCGGCGCACGGTTCGAGTTGGACCTGCCACGCGCGCCGGACGTACAAGCCGCGTGCCGCGAGGTGTACGGCGATGACGGCTACTCGCCCGGCGCGTCGTGGCCACCGACATCTCGCCGAGGGCGGTGGACTGCGCGCGCGACAACCTGCGCCGGCTCGGGCTGACCGACCGGGTGGACGTCATCCGGACGGACCTGTTATCTGGTGGTGTGCAATCCCCCGTGGCTGCCGTCGACCCCGCATTCCCCGCTGGACGAAGCGGTTTTCGATCGAGACGGGCGGATGCTGGCGGGTTTCCTCCGCGATCTCCCCTGGACCACCTCGCACCGGGCGGGGAGGCCTGGCTGATCCTGTCCGGCCTGGGTGCCCCCGGCACTCACCGACGTTCCCGGCGGGAACACCGGAACGCGTCTCCCTCTGGCGCCTGTCGCGTTCTACGGTGCCTATCTGATGTCGCCGACGAAACCGACGGAAAGGACCGCATGACCCGCGTGTTGCTGCCCTGGCCCGATATCGCCGTGCCCGGCGAGCTGGACGCGACGATCTGGGACGGCACCGGCGCACCGCCGCCGGATCTGGACGATGTCGAGTTCTACGTGCTGCCCTACGACCAGGGTGCCGCGCCGCCCAGGCTGATTCCGCGGCTGCCGTCGTTGCGGGTGGTGCAGACGCTGTCCGCCGGATACGACAACCTGCTGCCGCTGCTGCCGGCGGGTGTCCGGCTCGCGAGCGGGCGCGGGCTGCATGACCTCAGCGTCGCCGAGCACACGCTCGCGCTGGTCCTGGCCGCGCAACGCGACATGCCACGCTGGTTCGCGCAGCAGGCCCGCGGTTCGTGGGACCGCGAGCACACCCGCTCGCTCGCCGACTGCCGGGTGCTGCTCGTCGGTTACGGTTCGATCGGCCAGGCCGTCGAGCGGTACCTGCTGGCCGGCGAGGCCGAGGTGGTGCCGGTCGCGAGCACGGCGCGGGACGGCGTGCACGGCATCGACGAGCTGCCGCGGCTGCTGCCCACGGCCGACATCGTGATCCTGGTGCTGCCGGACACCCCCGCGACGCGTGGTGTGCTCGGCGCCGCGGAACTGGCCGCGCTGCCCGATTCGGCGCTGGTGGTCAACGTCGGCCGCGGCACCGCGATCGACACCGGCGCACTCACCGCCGAGGTCGCGAGCGGGCGGTTGCGCGCGGCGATCGACGTGGTGGACCCGGAACCGCTGCCGTCCGATCATCCCCTGTGGACACTCGACGGCGCGATCATCACCCCGCACATCGCGGGCGGCTCGGCGTCGTTCTACCCGCGCGCCAAACGCCTCGTGGAACGCCAGCTCATCCGCTTCGCGAAAGGCGAAACGCTGGAGAACCTGGTCCGCTAACGTGATCTGGTGCGGTTCGGTGTGCTGGGTCCGGTGCTGGCGCGAACCGCCGGTGGTGACGAGATCGCCGTCGGCGGGCCGCGTCCCCGTGCGCTGCTCGCGGTGCTCCTGCTCGACGCCGGACGCGTCGTCGGCACGGACCGGTTGATCGACGCGCTCTACGGCGAGGAGCCACCCGGTGACGCGGCGAATGCCTTGCAAGCCCAGGTTTCCCGGCTGCGCCGCAAGCTCGGCGTGCGGATCGAGCACCAGCCGGCGGGCTACCGGCTCGACGTCGAGCCTGAGGACGTCGACCTGCACCTGTTCACCCGGCTGACCCGCGAGGCACAGCAGGCACAGGAGGCCGCGACGCCGCTGCGTGAGGCGCTGGCGTTGTGGCGTGGGCCCGCTCTCGCCGACGTGGACGCGCCCTTCGCCGAACCGCAGGCGGCCAGGCTGGAGGAACTGCGCGTCGCCGCCATCGAGGATTTGGCCGAGGCAGAGCTACGGCTCGGTGACGCATCGGAACCGATCGAGCGTTTACGTGAGCTGACCAGGGCGCATCCGCTGCGCGAGCGGGCGCATGCGCTGCTGATCCGCGCGCTCACCGCGGCCGGACGGCACACCGAGGCGCTCGCCGTGTTCGAGGACGTCCGCCGGACACTCGCCGACGAACTCGGCACTGATCCCTCGACGGAACTGACCGACGCGCACCTGACCGCGTTGCGTGCGGAACCGTTGCGCGCCAAGGCGATTCCTGCCCAGCTGGCCAGTTTCGTCGGCCGCGAGGACGAGCTGGAACGCGTCGCGGACCTGCTCGCCGCGAACCGGCTGGTCACGCTGACCGGGCCCGGTGGCGCCGGGAAGACGAGGCTCGCGATCGAGGCGAGCGGTCCCGCCGCATGCTTCGTCGACCTGGCTCCCCTGCGCGACGGAAGCGAAGTCCCGCGTGCGGTTATGGACGCGCTGGGCCTGCGCGAGCGGCGCGTGTTCGGCGGCACGGCATCGTCGGATGCGGTCCCGCGTATCGTGTCGGCGCTCGCCGATCGCCGGGTGCTGCTGGTGCTGGACAACTGTGAGCACGTGATCGGCGAGGCGGCCACGCTCGTGCACCGGCTGCTTGCCGGTTGCCCCGGCCTGCGCGTGCTGGCGACCAGCCGCGAACCGCTCGGTATCACCGGTGAGGCGTTGTGCCCGTTGCCGCCGCTGGGCGTATGCTCCGCGCTGCGGCTGTTCGCCGAACGCGCGGCGGCGGTGTCGCCGGATTTCGCCCCGGACGAGGAGATCATGCGGCGGATCTGCGCCGCGCTCGACGGGCTGCCGCTGGCGATCGAGCTCGCCGCGGCCCGGTTGCGCACGATTCCGCTGGCACAGCTGGAAATCCGGCTCGAGGACCGATTCGGTCTGTTGTCCCGCGGCAGCCGCACGGCCGCGCCGCGGCACCAGACGTTGCGCGCGGTGGTCGAGTGGAGCTGGGAGCTGCTCTCGCCGCCGGAGCGGGCACTGTTGCCGGCGCTGTCGTTGTTCCCCGGTGGCGCCACAGTGGACTCGGCGGCGCGGGTTCGCGGACTGTCCGAAGTGGACGCCGAGGACACACTGAGCAGTCTTGTCGACAAATCGCTGCTGGAGGTGCACGGTGACCGGTTCCGGATGCTGGAAACGATTCGCGCCTACGCCGGCGAGCGGCTTGCCGAATCCGGTGAGCTGGCCGCGCTTTCCCGTGCCCACGCGGAATTCTTCCTCGATCTCGCCCGCACGGCCGATCCTTACCTTCGTCGCGCGGAGCAACTGGCCTGGCTGGCCCGGCTCACCGCCGAGCACGCGAACCTGCACGCCGCGCTGCGCTGGGCGGTCGGTGAGGACACGGACCTCGCGCTGCGGCTGGTGGGTGCGCTCAGCTCGTACTGGCGGCTGCGTGGCGTGCTGAGCGAGGTCGTCCCGCTGGCAGCGCGCCTGCTGGAGACACTCGGCCCGCGCACTCCGGCCGGGCTGGAAGAGGAGTACGTGCTGACCGTACTCAGCGCCGGTCCGTCCGAAGTAGACAGTCACCGGCGGCATGCGGAGACAATCATGCGGACGCTGAATCTGCCGCTGCGGCAACCGCATCTGTTGATCGCGTGGGCGATGTACGCGGGTCCGCCGGATCCGGCCGCGCCGCCGGCGCCGTTGCAGCTGCAGTTCGCTTCCAGCGACGATCCGTGGTTTCAGGCGCTGGAGCATTTCTCGCAAAGCTATCTGCGGCTGTTCAACGGCCGGATCGAGGACGCCGAGCCAGATCTGTTCGCCGCGCTGGCGGGTTTTCGCGAGGTCGGCGACCGGTGGGGAACGGCGCAGACACTCGACGGCCTCGCCACGCTGGCGGACCTGCTCGGCGAGCACGCACGGGCGATCGAGCTGACCGACGAGGCCATCGACCTGTTCGGACAGCTCGGCGCGCTGGAGGAACTGGCGGAGATGTGGTCCCGTCGCGGCGACCGGCTGCGGCGCGGCGGCGACTTCACGGGCGCGCGCACGGCGTACGAGCACGCGGCCGGGCTCGCGCGGCGAGGCGGTGTTCCCGCGATTCTGGCCGCCGCCTACTCCGGACTCGGCACGCTAGCCCGGCTGCACGGTGAGTTCGCCGAGGCCCGGACCTGGTGCGAGCGAGCGGCCGCCCAGCGCCACGACGACTGGCTCGCGACGACCACGCGGTCGCGGGCGCTCACGGCGCTTGGCCGCGTCGCGGAGGCGGAAGGCAAGCTGCGGGAAGCCGTTGCCCACCACCGCGAAGCGCTGCGCATCGCGCTGGGACAGCAGTTCGGCATCGACATCGCCGAGTCCGTCGAAGGCCTGGCGTGCGTCGCCCACCGCGAAGGCGACCGCGCGGACGCCGCATACCTGCTGGGCATGGCGGAGTCCCTGCGCGGCCGCCCGCCCGTGGCAGATCCTGAGCTGATCGCGCTTCGGGACGCACTGAGCGGGGATGTGGAGTTCTTGCACGGCAAGGAAACCAGCATCGCTGGGGCACGCGAGTACCTTGGCGCGCGTACGGCTCGGTAACCCTTCAACGCCAGCGAAGACCCGGCGCAGCAAGGACTCCTCAGTAATCCTTCAACGTCAGCACATTCGCCGCCTTCACCGCCATCCGCAGGAACAGCCCCAGCATCGGCTGCCGGAACAGGATCCGGTACGTGAAGTTCCGCCGGCGGATCGCCGCCGAGGTCGCGGGGGCCAGGAATCCGCCCGAGTTGGCCGCCTGTTTCAGGCCCGCCGCCGCGGCCGGTCGCACTTCCTGTTCATAGCGTGGGAAAGCCACCCGGTGGTCGCCGGCGGCCGCGGCCAGCTCACCGGCCAGGACGTAGGCGCCCATCATCGCCAGCCCGGTCCCGCCGCCACCCGGCCCGGCGCCCCAGCCCGCGTCACCGACGAGCGCGATCCGGCCGCGCGTGTAGTGCTCCAGGTGCATCTGGCACAACGGGTCGAAGAACAGGTCGTCCGCGTCCCACATCGCGTCCAGCAGCGCCGGCACCTCCCAGCCGACGTCACGATAAAGCTCGTGCAGGATCTTCTTCTGCTGATCCACATCCTGCCGGTCGTAGACCAGGTCCTCGGCGCGGAACCAGAAACCCACGTTCGCCTGGGTGTTCCCACGCTTGCTCTGCACCATCACGCCACGCGAGGGCACGTTGTAGACCATGCCGGTGTGGTCGAGCCCGAGGTGGTTGGGCGCGGTGAACCCCGCGAAGTAGAACCCGCTGTCCCGGCGGAACCGCGACTCCGGCCCGAAGGCCAGCGCCCGCACCCGGGAGTGCAGCCCGTCGGCACCGATCACGAGATCGAACTTGCGGGGCTTGCCCCGCTCGAACGTGACCTCGACGCCGTCGTCGGCCTCGGTGAGCGACGCGATCGAGTCACCGAAGAGGTACTCGGTCCGCTCCTTCGTCGCGTCGTAGAGGATGCGGCCGAGGTCACCGCGCAGGATCTCGACCTCGCCGCTGATGAACTCCGGCGGCATTGTCGCGGTCCGCTTGCCGTTCTCGGCCAGGATGGCCTGCGGGCCCATGTTCGTCTGGTGCCGCCGCACCTCGTCCAGCAGGCCCGAGCGCCGCAGCACGTCCATCTGGTTGCCGCGGAAATCCACCGCCTGCCCGCCGTCCCGCAGCGCGGGTGCCTTCTCCACCACGGTGGTGCGGAACCCGTGTCGGTTCAGCCACAGCGCCAGGGTCGGCCCCGCCACGCTGGCGCCCGAAATCAGGATGTTGCGCATTGCCGGCTCCTTCGTCGTCCCGGTTGATGTACCGAGATTCGACGAGGGCGCTGACCGGACGCTGACCGCCGGCTGACGGCCCGGTCAGGAGGCGCGCGCGTACTCCACGATCTCTTCGGTGACCGTGCAGGTGCAGCCGCCGTCGATCTCCTCGCACGAGATCGTCAGCGCGTGCCGGATCAGGTCGAAGTCCACGCAGCCGGGGTCGCTGCACTCGATGATCGTGTCCTCGTGCCGGATCAGGGTGCCGTGGCAGTGATCCAGATCGGTGAGGCAGCCGAGGCACTCCATGATCGAAGCCTTCCCACGTCGGTCCCTTGCCGGTCCTTGGTAACACCGGCGCGGGCCGGCCCCGGGGAGGCTGTCCCGGCGTGTCGCCGAGACGTCACGCACTCTTCGAGGAACGCCTGGTCGTCGTGGTCTTCTTGGCCGGCGTCTTGCGCGCGGCGGGCTTGCGGGTCTTCTTCGCCTCGGACACGCTCGCCTCCAGCGCCGCCATCAGGTCCACGACCTCGGACTTCGCCGCCCGCTTCGGCGTCTTCCTGGTGTCCTTGCCCGCGACCTTCGCCTCGATCAGCGACTCCAGTGCCTCACGGTAACTGTCGGTGTACTTTCCGGGGTCGAAAACGGGTTCCGACAGCGAGTCGATCAGCGAACCGGCCATCGCCAGCTCCTGCGAGCGCACCTGCGGTGGGTCCTCGCCGAGGAAACCGAAGTCCGGGGTGCGCACCTCGTCCGGCCACAGCATCGTGGTCATGACCAGCACGTCGCCCCGCACCCGCAGCAGCGCGAGCGTCTCCCGCTGTCGCAGCGCGACCTTCGCGATGGCCACGTTGCCCGACTTGTGCAGCGCGTCGCGCAGCAGCACGTACGGTTTCACCGCCGGTTTCTGCGGTTCGAGGTAGTAGTGCTTGTCGTAGTGCAGCGGGTCGATGGCCTCCAGCGGCACGAACTCCAGCACGTCGATCACGTTGGAGCTGGACAGCGGCAGTTCCTTGAGGTCGTCGTCGGTGATCACGACCATCTCGCCGTCGTCGAGTTCGTAGCCCTTGGCGATGTCGGCGTAGGGCACCTCGGTGTTCTCGATCGAGCAGAAGCGCTTGTACTGGATGCGCCCGCCGTCGCTCGCGTGCACCTGGCGCAGCGAGACGTTCTTGTTCTCCGTCGCCGCGTACAGGTGGATCGGAATCGTGACCAACCCGAACGAAACGGATCCCTTCCACATCGATCGCATCGCAGCGCCCTCCCGCTCCCGGACACGTAACGCCTGGTCACGACCGTACGCGTTGCGGCGCCGGTGGACTAGTTGCGACTTGCGGTGCCCGCGGCCGCCGCGACGGCCGTTCCGCCCCGCGGCGCGGGGTCCGTTCGGCCGAAGATCCCGGCGGTGACCACGGCTCCTTCGGCCGGACGGAGCAGCCAAGCGGTCGGTTCGGCGGTGGCTCAGGGTCATCAGTCAACTCGGTGGCCCACGCCCGAAATGCACTCTTTCAGCCCACCGTTTCTCCACAGTGGAATTCTGTTCCCAGCCCGGAGGAAGCCGCTTAGGCTGACCGCATGACCGAGCTGACCCAAAGGCTCGCGTGGGTCGACGAGGGCTCGCGGGTGTTCCTCGAGCGGCTGGAGCAGCTGCCGGACCGCGCCTTCGGGGCCGAGAGCACGCTGCCGGGCTGGACCAACGCCCATCTCGTCGCGCACGTCGGCTACAACGCCAGAGCGCTGTCCCGGCTCGTGCACTGGGCGCGCAGCGGCGAGGAGATGCCGATGTACGCCAGTCCGGAGGCCCGCAACGAGGAGATCGAGGACGGCGCGAAGCTCTCCGCGACCGAGCTGCGCACACTGGCCGTGGAGTCCGACGCGCGGTTGCGCCGCGAGCTGGCGGAGCTGACCGCGTGGGACGCGAAGGTCCGCACGGCGCAGGGGCGGACCGTACCGGCGACGGAGATCCCATGGATGCGTGTGCGGGAGCTGTGGATACACGCGGTGGATCTGGGGACGGGCTTCGATTTCACCGATTTCCCCGCCGACCTCGTCGACGCGTTGATCACGGACATCGCGGCCACCCGCTCGTCGCGCGACCAGGGCCCCGCCCTCGTGCTGCGCCCCGCCGACCGCGGGCGGGAATGGCGCATCGGTGAGAACGGCAGGGTCGTCGGTGGCACGGCCGCCGAACTGTGCCGCTGGCTGGCCGGCCGCGGCAAGCTCGACGGCCCTGACCTGGGCCGCTGGCTGTAACCCGCAGTCAGCCGCTGGCGGCCGCGAGCAGCGGGACCACCACGTCGCTGATCGGCGTCGGGATGCCATGGGCCCGGCCGCGGCGCTGCACGACGCCGTTGCGGATGTCCCATTCCAGCGGCCTGCCCGCCTCCCGGTCGGCGAGGATCGAGGTGCCCATATCGGCCGGATAGCCCTGGAAGGTGTCCAGGAGCTGGTGCGGTACCTCGTCGCCCAGCGCCGCGCCCTCGGCCCGCGCGACCTGGAGGCACTCCCGAAGATATGCCAGAGCCAGCTCGGCGATGTCGGCCCTGGCGAACATGCCGGAGCGGCGGCCGGTGAGGACCATCAGCCCGGCGACCGCGTTCTGCAGCAACTTGCGCCACGCCATGGACGTGAAGTCCGGGGCCGGCTCCACCGCGCACCGGGTGTCACGCAAGGCGTCGAGCACCACGTGGGACGCCGGCGTGTCCGGCACGGTGAGGCGCGGGTCGCCGCGCAACCAGACCGAACCGTCGGGCTGCGCCTGCGCGGGGAACCACACGACCGAAGGAATGGCCCTGGCCCCGCAGACGTGCGGCGCGACCACCGATTCCTGCTCGACGCCGTTCTGCAGGACACAGACCACGGTGTCCGCACCACACAACGCCTTCAGCCAGGGTGCCGACGCGTCGACCTGCGTCGACTTGACGGCGAGGAACACGAGATCGACCGGTCCACCGGTCCGCGCCGGATCGGTCCGCACCGGCCCCGGCACGACGACGCGCCCGCCTTCCCAGCGGAGTTCGAGCTGTGCACGCGGAGTGCGGCCACAGATCACCGGCGTGCGGCCCGCCTCGTGCAGCGCCGCGATCACTGTCGTGCCGATCGCTCCCGGACCGACGACTGCGACAGTAGGCATCTCACTTGCCCTTCAGCATGTCTCGGGTGATTTCGAGCTGGCCGCGGTGCTGTGCGAGCTCCTCGAACACGTGCTGCAACGCGCTGCCCTGCGACTGGGCGACGACCGTGCCCTGATAGTCCGGATGTGGCTCGCCGTGCAGCGGCGCACGGGGGTCAGCCGCGGCGAGGTCCTCGCGCAGCTGCCGCTTCGCCGCCTCGACACGCGCGACGAGACCGGCCACCGGGCCCGAAGCGAGGAACTCGGCGGCCCGGTCGCGTTCGACGCTGCGGCCCGCGACGAGCTTGCCGGCCCAGAACTCCAGCACGCCAAGGCAATGGGTGACGATCGCGTACGGCGTGTTCGCGCCGGGCAGGTCCGGGCGGGCGTTCGCGCGCTCGTCGCCCAGCTCGGTGAGAATCGCGGCCATCCCGTCCAGTGCCCGGTCGGCGTAGAAGACGTACTCCTCCGAAGTGATCAGCACGCCCCCAGCCTAGAACTCATCCCGGTAGCAACTCCGTCACCAGCCGGGTGAGCTGCCGCAGGTTCCGGCATTCGTACATCGGCACGATCTTGCCGTAGCGCAGCGCCGCCGAATCGCCGGTGCCCCAGCTGGATCGCGACTCCGGGTTGAGCCAGTAGACGTGCCGCGCGCGGGTGGCGATCCGTTGCACGGCTTCGAGGTTCGGGTCGCCGCCGTTGGTGCGGCCGTCGCCGAGGATCAGCACGGACGTGCGCGGGCCGACCACATCCGGCCATTCCTCGACGAAACTCCGCAGTGAATCGCCGTAATCGCTGTTGATGCCCCATTTCGTCAGCCGGGCCTGGGTCATGATCCGACGCGCGAGCCCTTCCGGATCGGCCGCGCCCGCGGTGACCAGCTCGGTGATCTCGTCGGTCAGCCCGACGAACGCGAAGCTGCGCACCTTCGAGAACTGGTCCGCCAGCGCCTGCACGAGCAGCAGGGTGAACTGCGCGAACCCGGCCACCGAGCCCGACATATCACACAACAGCACCAGTTCCGGCCTGCCGGGACGCCGGTCGCGCATCGCGGGGCGCATCGGCACGCCGCCGGTCGCGAGCGACCGGCGCAGCGTGCGGCGCAGGTCGATCTGCCCGCGCCGGGTGCGGCGGCGGCGCGTGGACAGGCGCGTGGCGAGCTTGCGGGACAGCGGCTGGATCGTGCGCCGCAGATCGGCGAGCTGATCGCGCGTGGCGTTGGTGAAGCTGACCAGCTCGGTCTGCGGTGCCACGGCGTGCTTGGAGATCCGGTCCCTGCCACGGAGTTCGGCCGTGCGGCGGCGCGCTTCTGCCTGCACGTACTCACGGAACTCCGCGATCCGCGACCGCGCCTCCCGCTGCGCGATGGCCTCGCCGAGCCCCTCGTCCCGTTCCCCGCGAATCGCCTCGAGTACGCGCTCCAGCAACGCCTCCGGCCGGATCCGGGACAGCGCCTGGTACGCCGACCAGCCGCTCATCCCGCCGGTGGAGCCGTACTGCCCGTACTCGCCGACGCCCGCGCCGGCCAGCGCGCGCATGCCCTCGGAGTCGCCTTCGCCGATCGCGGCGACGAGTTCCTCGCGCAGGGATTCGAGGTCCTCGACCTCCGCCGCGGTTTCCGCGGTGCCGATCGCGGCCGGGAAGTACAGATCGAAGACCGCGTCGAAGGTCGCCCGCTGCCCGGACCGGCGCAGCACGGTCGCGGCGAGCGCGGCCCGCAGCTGCTCACGGTCGGCCAGCCCGAGCACGTCGACGGCGGCGGCCGCGTCGACCGTCTCGCCCGGCCCGACGGGGATTCCGTGCTCCCGCAAGGATCCGACGAACTCGACCAGCCGGGTCGGCAGCGCGTTCATGCCAGCAGCCGGTCCAGCTTCAATTCGGCCGCGGCCTTCCGGTGATCGGCCTGGTACTTCAGGATCACCCCGAGGCTGTCCTCGACGATCCGCTCGTCGAGGGTGTCCGCGCCGAGCGCGAGCAGCGTGCGTGCCCAGTCGACGGATTCGGCGATCGAGGGCGCCTTGCGCAGTTCCATGCCACGCAGCGCGCCGACGACCCGCACCAGCGATTGCGCCAGTTCCTGGTCGAGGTCGGGCACCTTGAGCGTGACGATGTCGCGTTCCAGTTCCGGGGACGGGAAGTCCAGGTGCAGGAACAGGCAACGCCGTTTGAGCGCCTCGGACAGCTCGCGCGTCGCGTTGGAGGTCAGCAGCACGAACGGCCTGCGGGACGCGGTGATCGTGCCGAGCTCGGGGACGGTGACCTGGAAGTCGCCGAGCACCTCCAGCAGCAGGCCCTCCATCTCGACGTCGGACTTGTCGGTCTCGTCGATCAGCAGCACGGTCGGGTCGGGATTGCGGATCGCCTTGAGCAGCGGCCGGGGCAGCAGGAACTCCTCGCTGAACACCTGGTCGCGCGTCTGCTCCCAACCCTCGTCGCGGCCGGCGGTGATGCGCAGCAACTGCTTGGCGTGGTTCCACTCGTACAGGGCGCGGGCCTCGTCGATGCCCTCGTAGCACTGCAGGCGCACCAGTTCGCTGCCGGTCGCCTCGGCCAGCGCCCGCGCCAGTTCGGTCTTGCCGACGCCGGCGGGGCCCTCGACCAGGAGCGGTTTGCCGAGCCGGTCGGCGAGGAACACGGTGGTCGCGACCGGCGTGGAGGCGAGGTACCCGGCCCCGGCGAGCCGCTCGACCACCTCGTCGACCGAGTCGAAGAGCGGTTCCTGCATCGCGCCTCCCTGCCTAGTGAGCGTTTGCTCATTGTCCGCCCTGCCTCCCGCCGTTGCGCGACGACCGTGCGCAAGGTCACTTGCGCCCGCGGGACTTGCCCCGATGGCGTGTCCGGTGCACCTTGTCGTAGGTGAGGACAACGGCGACCGGCGCGATGACCCTGCTGTCGCTGCTCACCGAACGCCATCCCGCGTCGATCGTCGCGATCGAAGGTGCCACGCGCATCTCCACGGCCGGGATGCTGCGGCAGGTCCGCGCGCTCACCACCGATCTGCGCGAGGCCGGGATCGGGCGTGGCGACTGCGTCGCGGTCTGGCTGCCGAACTGGCCCGAGGCGCTGACCTGGCAGTTCGCGGTCGCGTCGCTGGGCGCGCACGTCATTGGGATCAACACGCGTTACAACGTCGACGAGGTTCGGCACGTGCTCGACCGCGCACGGCCGAAGCTCGTCGCGATCGCGCACGACTTCCACGGGCTCGACCTCATCGGCCGCCTGCGCCGCGCGCTCGGTGAGGTCGTGCCCGCCGTCGCGGTCGTCCGCGGCACCGACGCCTCCGGCTACGACGTCGGCGCGGGGGCCTGGATTCCGTCGGATCGGGACGGCTCCTTGACCGACAGCGAGAACGATCTCGCCGTCGCGTTCACCACGTCGGGCTCCACCGGACAGCCGAAACTGGCCGCGCACCTGGGCTCCGCCGTACTGGAGCACGCCCGTGCGGACGCCGCGGCGATCGGTATCCGTCCTGGTGACGTGGTTCTGTGCGCGCTGCCGCTGTCGGGCGTTTTCGGCTTCAACACGGCGATGGCCGCGATCGCCGGTGGCGGATCCTGTTTGCTGGAGCCGGTTTTCGACGCTCCCGCCACGCTCGCCGACATGGCGCGGGCACGGGTGACGCACGTGGTGGGCGGCGACGATCTGGTCGGCAGGCTCGCCGATGCCTGGCAGGGCGAGGACCTCGCGTCCTGGCGCTGGCTCGGGATGGCCGATTTCCTTGGCCGCACCGGGGAAATCGCCGAATGGGCCGGCCGCGAGTTCGGCACGTCGACCACGGGTGTCTACGGTTCGTCCGAGGTGTTCGCGCTCACCGCGTTGTGGCCGCCGGAGGAGCCCGAGTCGCGCCGGTGGCGTGGCGGTGGACGGCTCGTGTCACCACGGATCGAGGCACGGGTGATCGACGGGGAACTGCAGATGCGCGGGCCGAACGTGGTCGACGCCTACCTCGGCGACCCCGGCGCGGCCGCGCGTTCGTTCACCGACGACGGCTGGTTCCGCACCGGCGACCTGGTGGAGATCGATGACGACGGCGGCATCGTCTACGTCTGCCGGATGGGCGACGTGTTGCGGTTGCGGGGCTTTCTCGTAGACCCGGCCGAGATCGAGCATCGGCTGGCCCAACACGAGGCCGTGGTCAGCGCGAAGGTCGTCGGCGTGCGCGGCGACGAGGGCGAGGAAGCGGTCGGTTTCGTCGTCACCGACCGGCCGGTGGACGGCGCGGCGCTGCGGGCGTGGTGCGCGGAAACGCTGGCGAAGTTCAAGGTGCCCACGTCGATTCAGGTGATCGACGAGATGCCCACGACCTCGGGCACGAATGGTATGAAGATCAAGGCGGCGACCCTGCGCGAATGGGCGCTGCGCGAACGAAAGGCGGCACGATGACCGACGTAGTGATCTGCGAACCCGTCCGCACGGCGGTGGGCCGCTACGGCGGCATGTTCCGCGACATCCCGGCCGCCACGCTCGCCTCGACCGTGATCACCGAGCTGGTCAAGCGCACCGGGATCGCGCCGGACTCGATCGAGGACGTGATCTTCGGGCAGTGTTATCCCAACGGCGAGGCGCCCGCGATCGGTCGCGTCGCGGCACTGGACGCGGGGATGCCCGTGGAGGTCCCCGGCGTGCAGGTCGACCGGCGTTGCGGCTCGGCGCTGCAGGCGGTGCTCGACGCGGCGATGCGCGTGCAGACCGGGGTGAACGAGGTCGTGCTCGCCGGTGGCGCGGAAAGCATGAGCGGCGTGGAGTTCTACACCGACGCGATCCGCTGGGGCGTGCGCGGCGGTGGTGTCGAACTGGCCGACCGGCTGGCGCGCGGCCGGGTCACGGCGGGCGGCAAGAACCACCCCGTGCCCGGCGGCATGCTGGAAACCGCGGAAAACCTGCGGCGCGAGTACAAGATTCCGCGCGAGGAACAGGATCTGCTCGCGGTGCGCTCGCACCAGCGTGCGGTCGCGGCGATCGAGGACGGCCGGTTCGGCGAGGAGATCGTGCCGGTGACGGTGCCCGGCAAGCGCGGCAAGCCGGACACGGTACTCGACCGCGACGAACATCCGCGTGCGGACAGTTCGCTGGAGTCGCTGGCGAAACTGAAGCCGGTAATGGTGCGCGATGATCCGGAGTCGACGGTCACCGCCGGCAACGCGAGCGGCCAGAACGACGGCGCCGCGGTCTGCCTGGTGACCACAATGAACAAAGCGGAACAGCTTGGCCTGCAACCGTTCGCGCGACTCGTCTCGTGGTCGGCCGCCGGGGTGCCGCCACGCACGATGGGCATCGGCCCGGTCCCCGCGACGGCGAAAGCGCTTTCCCGCGCCGGGCTGGAGCTCAGCGACATCGACCTGATCGAGCTGAACGAGGCGTTCGCCGCGCAGGTGCTTGCCTGCACCCGGGAATGGGGTTTCGGCGAGGCGGACTTCGAGCGGATGAACGTCAACGGTTCCGGAATCTCGCTCGGCCATCCCGTCGGCGCGACCGGGGTGCGCATCCTGACCACGATGCTGCGGGAAATGCGCCGCCGGGACGCGCGGTACGCGCTGGAGACCATGTGCATCGGCGGCGGCCAGGGCCTCGCGGCGATCTTCGAGAAGGTGTCGTGAAACCGCTCGCCGGCCTGCGGATCATCGAATGCGCGAGCTTCGTCGCGGCGCCCTCGGCGTGCATGACGCTCGCGCAGCTGGGTGCCGACGTGATCCGTGTCGATCCGATCGGCGGCGCGGCCGACTACCGGCGCTGGCCCGTCGCGCCGAGCGGCACGAGTCTGTATTGGACGGCACTGAACCGCGGAAAGCGTTCCGTGGCAGTCAACATGCGCTCGGACGAGGGCCGCGAACTGGTGTGCGCGCTGATCGCCGAGGCCGGGATACTGGTGGACAACGTGGTCGGGCGGCGGTGGTTGTCCTACGAGAACCTCTCCGCGCGGCGGGAGGATCTGATCCACGTGCACCTGCAGGGCCATGCCGATGGCAGGCCGGCGGTGGACTACACGGTCAACGCGGAGGTCGGCGTCCCCACGATCACCGGCCGCGAATCCGATGCCGCGCCGGTGAATCACGTGTTGCCGGCGTGGGATCTCGTGACCGGGATGACGGTGACGACCGGTGTGCTGGCGGCGCTGCACGAACGCACCGCGACCGGCCGGGGCGCCTACATCGAGGTGGCACTGGCCGATGTCGCGATCGCCGGAGTGGCGAACCTGGGCTGGCTGGGTGAGGCGCAGTCGCGTGGCACGGAACGGCCGAAGCACGGAAACCACGTGTATGGCAGCTTCGGCACCGATTTCGAGACGGCCGACGGCCAGCGGGTGATGGTCGTCGCGCTGACCGAGGGCCAGTGGCACGCGCTGCGGAAGGTCACCGGCACGGAAAGCGTCTTCGCGGCGCTGGAGCCCGCGCTGGATGTGGACCTGAACCAGGAGGCGGACCGGTACCGGGTGCGCGAGACGATCGCCGCGATCCTGCGGCCGTGGTTCGCCGCCCGCCCGCTGCCGGTGGTCGCCGAGGACCTCAACTCCGCGCGCGTGCTGTGGGGCCGGTATCGCGGAATGCCGGAACTCGTCGAGGATCCGGCGCCGATCTTGTCCACTGTGGACCAGGCCGGGATCGGTGAGGTGCCCAGCGCCCGGTCTCCCCTGCGATGGTCCGGGGAGTACGGCGACACTTCCCCCGCGCCGGGTCTTGGCGAGCACACCGAGGCCGTCTTGTCGCAGGTACTGGGCCTGAGCGCAGGAGAAATCGCCCGCCTGCACGACGACCGGGTGGTCGCCTCCGGCGAGTGACCTCGCTCAGTCAGGTGGCCTCGGCGTCGACCGCCCTCCCGGCGGGGCGGCGGGTGCGCAGCCGCGCGGGCAAAGGGGTCAACGCCCCCTCCGCCGGCAGGAGCGCGACCGCGGCGAGCGCCACGATCCCGGCATCACCGTTTGACCTTGATTACCGCGAACAAGACCATGCCGGCCGGCATTCCCGCCAGGCACGCGGGCACGGCCGGGTGCGGAGCGCCGAGCGTGCGCGTGACGGCCAGCGGACGCCGCGTCTGAACCGCGGTACCCCAGCCAGGCGTGTGAGCGTCACGCTGCCGGTTACTCCCACGGCGCAGTGTCTGATGAGGACTTTCACACCGCTCGCCGCGAAAGTAGTTCTCGAAAAGCGGTCCACACTGGAATGAAAGTGAGCAAGTTCGACTCACCGCAAGAGAAAAGTGACGCGCGCGAGACCCGTATCCGTTCGCCGGAGCGGAAGATGTCCAAATCGGAGGAAAGGGCTGCCCCATGGACGCACAGACACTGGCGAGCGCGATGGGCTGCGCTCTCAAGACGGCGACCGCACATGTCGCCGATTTCAACACCGCGCTGTTCCAGGCGGGATGCACCACGGTCGTGCGGGTGGCGATGTTCTGCGCCCAGATCGGGCACGAGTCGGTCGGGCTGCGCTTCATGGAGGAGATCTGGGGGCCGACTGCCGCGCAGCTCGGGTACGAGGGACGGGCCGACCTCGGCAATACCCAGCCTGGCGACGGCAAGCGTTTCAAGGGGCGCGGCCCGATCCAGCTCACCGGCCGCGCGAACTATGCCAGGTTCGGCGCCTGGGCGAAGGCACGCGGGCTCGTCGCCGACGCCGGCCATTTCGTCGATAACCCGGCCATGGTCGCGACCTCACAGTGGGGATTCCTCGCCGCGTCCTGGTACTGGACGGTCGCGCGCGACATCAATCCGCTCGCCGACGCCCGCGACATCCTCGCCGCCACCCGGGCCGTCAACGGCGGCACGAACGGCCTCGCGGACCGGACAGACCGCTGGAACCGCTGTCTGACGCTGGGCAATGCCCTCCTGCCGACCGGCGGCGGTGGGGCCGCCGCGACATCGCAGCACACCCCGCTCGCAGTCTTGGAGGACTGAGCCATGGCACGTTACGCGGCTGGCCGGAACATCGAGGTCGTCGTGGAGATGGCCGGCAGGCCCCACTCACTCTGGGCTTACGCGCCCGGCGGCAAGGATCACCCGGAGAACGGCATCACCGTGCACCGCGTCGACTACATCAGACGCACCCCGTCCGACGCCGGTCGCCGCGATTACGGTCCTGTCGGCCAGCCAGGCTACCCCGACCTGAAGTTCATCGACACCGACCGCCCAGGCCCGATCACGGTGGCCGATGACGTGGTCGTCGCGCGGCTCATCGTGTCGTGCCCCGTCGGCTTCAACATCTTCGCCGCCTGAATGGTTCGTGAAGGCGAGTCAGTGTGTTCCGTCCAGACAGGACGGGCAACCCGGCAGGCGCGCACCATGATGGAGGAACCTTTTGTAGTGCGCTTCCTCCTCTAGCGGCGCGGGAAGGTCCGCGGTCAACAGCGGCCGCTGCGGGAGCGCGTCGAGATCCACCAGCGCGCCGTCCTTGATGACCGCGTGAATGCTCTCGTAGTTCTTCGCGCCCTGTAACGGATCCGCGTCGAGCACCACCATATCGGCGATCTTGCCCGCTTCGAGCGTGCCGAGATCGTCGTCGACCCTGTAGGCTTCGGCGATGTTACGGGTCGCCGCGTGCAGCAAGCCCATCGGCGACATGCCCTTTTCCTCCATGGCCCGCAGCCAGACGAAGTGGCCGGTCGCCAGTCTCCCGAGAGCTTCGTCCTCGGGCAAGCCGTTCCAGGTGCCCTTGATAATCGGCTCCCGCATGATCTCCGGTGCGAAAATTCCTCCGTCATTGGCGAGCAGGATCTTCGCGCCGGAGCTGACGAGATTGCGGGTATTGCCATCCGCGGCCTTCCACATCGTCCATTCGGGGTCCGAAATGGACTGCTTGAGGGTGGAAAGGCCGTTATCCGTCAACGGAAAGACGACGGCACCGCAGTTTCGCCGCGTGAACAGCTCGAGAGTCTGCTCCGGGATCTCAATGGGCCCTGTCATGTTGCAGTGCTGTATCAGGTCGCAACCCGCCTCGATCGACATGCGCAGGCCCTCGACCGTCGAAGTGTGCGATTGCGCGGTCAATCCTGCCCGATGCGCTTCGTCGACGATGACGCGCTGCGTGCGCTCCGAGAACTGGATGAAGGCGCCGGACGCCATCGCACCGTGTTCGTTCGACGCGTATTTGACGAAATCGATACCGCGCTCGATGTACTTGCGAACCTCTTCGCCAACCGCCTCGGGTGTCAGCCACATCAGATGCCGACCGGTGTTTTCCACCCACGTCGCGTTCACCCGATCGACGAAATGAGAGGTTCCGATCCCGGGGATCCTGTTGTCGAAATCGCCGGAGAACGGGCCGTCAAGCCCGATTATGTTGCCGGCGCAGCGAATCCGGCTGCCCGCGACCTCACCCCGGTCGATCTTGTCGCGAACCGCGGTGAGCGCGCGCCGGGGTCCCCACGAGTCGAACACCGTTGTCATTCCGCTTTTCAGCGCGACCTGGGCGGCCTCGGTGATCAAATCCTCGTAACGGCCTTCATAACGGACGAGTGTTTCCAGGAAGATGCTGATGAGGAGGTGCACGTTGGCGTTCATCAGCCCGGGAATGATGAACTTTCCGCTGAAGTCCACGATTTCGGCGTCCGCCGGGACCGGGAGCTCGGCACGCCTGCCGATCGCCACGATGCGATCGTTCTCGACCAGGATCGCCTGGCCGTCGACGGCCTTGTCGGAAACACCGTCGATCACGGTCGCACCGGTCAACAAGAGTGCCATTGTCTTCCTTTCCCTGACTCCGCCGGCAGGCAATGTCATGACGTTCAGACTTCCGGGAAAACGGTCGGTATCGTCGCGACGCTCTGCGCGACCGAGTATGCCTCGGCGACGCGCTCGGTCACCGACGGATCGCCGCGCGTCTCGAGCACCGGTTCTGCGGCCTGATCACCTTCGCGAGCCGCGCGACTGCGGCGAATCGCTTCGGCCCAGCCGCACACATGGGTCAGATCGGCGTGTACTGGCGGCTCCAGCGAGAACGACGCGCCCGCCTCCCGGTCGAAGCGCAACGTCCAGTACACGGTGCCACCCGGTCCGTCGCTCAGCTTGTAGGCGATCGCATAGTCGCGGTCCAGCCGTGCGCACGCGGCAGCGACCTCGGCCGAGTCGCCGAGCAACTCGTTCATCCGGTCGATATGTCCCGGGGACATGAAGATCAGCTCAGCCAACATTGCCTCCCAAGCACCGGCGATGAGAGCAGTAGCGTATGGCCGCCGCTTTGCCGCTGACCACCGTCATTCGTTGTCGGCGGACCGTGTCGGCCGCGACAGTTGTCTATCGCGCGAGGAGGTGTTCGCCCAGCACTATCGGCAGGAGCGCGAATGCGAGGAACCGGCCCGTGATGTAACGGGAACCGCAGGGAGGACATGATGAGCGCGGAAATCGGCGCGGATGCCGTTGTGGTCGGCGCGGGTGTGATCGGCTCGGCCATCGCACTGGAACTGGCCAGAGCGGGACGCCGGGTGGTGGTGGCCGACCGCGCGAGCGGGGCGGGCCAGGGCTCGACCAGTGCGTCGAGCGCGGTGGTCCGGTACAACTTCTCCACACTGGCCGGCGTTACGGCGGCCTGGGAGGCGCAGTTCTGCTGGTCGTACTGGGCCGATCATCTCGGTCACGACGTCGGGGACCTGGCCCGGTTCGAGCGCAGCGGCCTGGTCATGCTGGACGTGGACGCCGTGCCGCGTTCGGGTTGGCTCCCGTTGCTCGACGAGGTCGGCGTTCCCTACGAGGAGTGGGACGGCGCGACGCTGGCGCGGCGCGTGCCGGGCATCGACACCGGTCGCTACTGGCCGCCCAAGCGCATCGACGACGAAGAATTCTGGTCCGACGCCACCGGCACACTGGGCGGGGTGTACACCCCGGACGCCGGTTACGTCACCGATCCGCAGCTGGCCGCGCGGAACCTGGCGGCCGCCGCGGAGAAGGAGGGCGCGCAGTTCCGGTTCCGTGCCACGGTGACCGGCATCGAGTCGGCGGATGGCCGGGTTCGCGCGGTCGTGCTCGCCGACGGGACGCGGATCGTGGCGCCCGTGGTGGTGAACGCGGCCGGGCCATGGTCGGGCAAGCTCAACGAGCTGGCGGGAGTCGGGGCGGATTTCACCATCGCGGTGCGGCCGATGCGCCAGGAGGTCGCGTATGCGCTCGCGCCCGAGGGCTATCACCCGAGCGGCGGGGTCGGGCCCGCCGTCGCCGACATGGACCTGGGCACCTACATCCGTGGCGAGGTCGGCGGCGGGCTGCTGGTCGGCGGGACCGAGCCGGAGTGCGATCCGTTGCAGTGGCTCGACGATCCGGACGAGGCGAACCCTAATCCGACCATGGCCGTGTTCGAAGCGCAGGTGACGCGCGCCGCCCGGCGGCTGCCAGGAATGCGCGTGCCGAACCGGGCCCGTGGTGTGGTCGGTGTCTATGACGTGGCTGACGACTGGACGCCGATCTACGACCGGACCGGGCTGCCGGGGTTCTACGTCGCCATCGGCACCAGCGGCAACCAGTTCAAGAACGCGCCGGTCGTGGGCCGCATGATGAGCACCTTGATCGAGCAAGTCGAGTCGGGAGCCGACCACGACGCGGACCCGGTGCAGTACAAGGGTGTGCACACGGGACTGCACATCGACCTCGGCGCGTTCTCACGCAAACGGGAACGCAACGAGGACAGCTCCGGAACCGTGATGGGCTGACCGCCGTCCATCGTGGACGGTGATAGCGTCGATGTTGCGACGCGCTGGCCGGGAAGCGATGGGTGCCTATGTTCGACGGTGATCTTCAGTCTATTGTGGACGATCTGGCCGAACGTCTGCACCGCTCGGTGGCCATCGACGACCCCTCGATACGTCTCCTCGCGGCCAGCCGCCACTTCGGCGACGAGGACGCGGCGCGGGTCAGCTCGGTGCTCAACCGGGCCGTGGAGTCCCCGACGGCCAACCGCCTCTTCGCATTGGGCATCGCCAGCTGGACCGCGCCCGGCGTCGTCCACGTCGAGGGCGCCAGGCCGAGACTGTGCGCGCCGGTGCGGTGCAGCGGCATGCTGCTGGGCTACCTGTGGCTCATCGACGAGCACGGCGTGTTCAGCGAGGCGGAGCGGGCCGCCGCGGCGGAGGCCGCGGCGGCCGCCGGCACCGTGCTCTACCGCGGCCTGCTGCTGCGCGAACGGTCCAAGGCCCGGCACGAGGGCATCCTGCG
>Ga0164243_10002215_pt1 | contig 32339 bp, 29 predicted proteins | sample OricompcompostOP_FD_108781 | JGI IMG/M metagenome (GOLD analysis project Ga0164243, IMG submission 108781) | Organic Plus compost microbial communities from Emeryville, California, USA - Original compost - Organic plus compost (OP) | ecosystem: Engineered > Solid waste > Mixed feedstock >... | reverse complement strand
TGCTCTTCTGGCCGGCCATTTCCAGCCTCCGGTCCACGGCCTTTGTCGGCGAGCCGGTGGAGATCACCGCGCCCGTGCCCGAGGGGCGCAACCAGTGGGTGGCCTATGCGGGCTCGGAGGCCGGGGGCCAGTATTCCAGCCTGGCCGATATCAACCGCGACAATGTGGCGGAGCTCAAGGTCGCCTGGCGCTATGCCACCGGCAGCACGGGCACGCGCACCACGCCCATCAACGTCAACGGCTCGCTCTATCTCTGCACCTCGAAGGTGGAAGTGGTCTCCCTCGACCCGGCCACCGGCCAGGAACGCTGGTCAACGGACCTCGATGCCGCCATCGGCGACGACGGCGCCAACGTCTCCTGCAAGGCCGTGGCCTACTGGCAGGCCGCCAGCCCCGCCGCCGGCCCCTGTGACAAGCGCCTCTTCGTCGGCGACGGGCGGGTGCGGCTCTATGCGGTGGACGCCGACAGCGGCCAGCTCTGCCAAGACTTCGGCAAGGGCGGCTATGTGGCCCTGAAGGATTTCGAGTATCACGGCGAAGGCGTCATCACCCTCCCCTCGCCGCCCGCCATATACAAGGACCTGGTGATCATCGGCTCCGCCATGCCCGATAATGTGGACAATGCCGATGTGCCGGACGGGATCGTGCGCGCCTTCGATGTGCGCAGCGGCCGGGAGGTCTGGCATTTCAACCCCATCCCTGAAGCCATGCGCGACCGGACGGGCGCCGCCAACGTATGGTCCCTGTTCGCGGTGGATGCTCAGAACGGGATCGTCTACCTGCCCACCACCAGTCCCTCCCTCGACGGCTGGGGCGTCACCCGCAGGGAGCCCATTCCGCTGGCCAACGCCGTGGTGGCGCTCGATGCCGATACGGGCGAGGAGATATGGCATTACCAAACGGTCCACCACGATCTCTTCGAGATGGACCTGCCCGCCCAGCCCATCCTCTTCGACATGGTGCGCAACGGCCGAACCATCCCCGCCCTCGCCCAGATCACCAAGTCGGGCATGGTCTTCACCTTCAACCGGCTGACCGGCGAGCCGCTCTTTCCCATCGAGGAACGGCCGGTGCCGCAGACCGACGTGCCCAACGAGGTCACCTCGCCGACACAGCCGTTCCCGACGCTGCCCAAGCCCTTCGCCCGCCAGCATGTCACGCGAAACGAGATGTTCGGCGTCACCTGGATCGACAAGATCGCCTGCCAGAGGCAGCTTGACGACATGCGCAACGAAGGCCCCTTCACGCCGGCCAGCCTGAAAGGATCGCTGCAGCTTCCCTCCCCCATCGGCGGGGGCAACTGGGGCGGGGCGGCCATGGACCCGGCGCGCCAACTGCTCATCGTGCGCGCCACGAACCTGGGCATCGTCTGGCGGCTCAGAGAAGTGCCGGAGGAGGAGCGCAAGAACCTGCCGCCCGATTTCCTCAATCTCTACCAGCCCATGCACGGCACGCCCTATGCCATGACCGGCGGGGCGATGATGGGTCCCTTCGGCGTGCCCTGCACGCCTCCCCCCTGGGGAACGCTCACCGCCATCGACATGGCGACGGGACGCACCGTCTGGCAGCGTCCGGTGGGCAGCGTGCACAGGAACGGCCTGATCGCGCCCAGCGTCTGGGGATCGCCCATGTCGGCCGGCCCCATGGTCACCGGCGGCGGCCTCGCCTTCATGGGCGCGGTGATGGACAATCACCTGCGCGCCTTCGACATCGACACCGGCAAGACGCTGTGGAGCGGCGACCTGCCGGCCCCCGGCATGGCCGTGCCCATGACCTACAGAGCGGGCGGGCGCCAGTTCGTCGTCGTGGCCGCCGGCGGCTGGGGGCCCCTTCAGACCGACCTGTCGGACGAGATCGTGGCCTTCGCCCTGCCGGAGGACTGAGGAACGTCCCCGCCCCGTCAGGTCAGCGCTTCGAGGGGTCCGAAGAACTCGTAGTGGATATGGTCCTCGGCGACGCCGAGGCTTTTGAGGTGCCGCAGCGCCTGCGCCATGAAGGGCTTGGGACCGAGGAAATAGACCTCCGCCCCGCCCGCTGGCAGATATTGCTTCAAAAGCTCGACGCTGATCACCCCCTCATGGTCCGGCGCATCGCCCGGCAACGGCCGGTCATAGACATAGGCCCTGGTCACATTGTCGTTGGCGGCCGCGATGCCCTCCACATGATCGCGGAAGGCATGCACCTCGCTGTTGAGGGCGAAATGCAGGTAGGTGACCGGCCGGCCCCCGGCCACCGCCGCCTCCAGCATGGAAATGGCGGGCGTTTGGCCCACGCCGGCGGTGAGCAGCACCACGGGCGCATCCGAATCCTTGAGGGTGAAGTCGCCGGCCGGCGGGTAAATCTCGATCACGTCGCCCACCCTGGCCTCGTCATGCAGCCAGGTGGAGGCCACACCGCCGGGCTCGCGCTTCACCGAGATGCGGTAGCGCTCGGTGCTGGGGCTGGCCGACAGGCTGTAGTTGCGGTGCAGGGTCTCGCCGTTGATGCGCAGCTTCAGGCCGAGATACTGGCCGGGCCGGTAGGTCATCAGCGGCTTGCCGTCCACGGGCTCCAGATAGAAGGAGGTGATGACGCTCGATTCCCTGACCGTCTTGGCAATACGCACCGCCCGCGCCCCGCGCCAGCCGCCGGGCGCCTGCTCGTGCGCCTGGTAGACGGTCTCTTCCGCCTCGATCAGCAGGTTGGCAAGCTGCCAGTAGGCAGCACCCCAGGCATCCGCGATCTCGGGCGTCACCGCGTCGCCCAGCACCTGCCCGATGGCGGCCATCAGGCATTCGCCCACGATCTCGTATTGCGGCGGGGTGATGTTCAGCGAGACATGCTTGTTGACGATGCGCTCCACCGCCGGACCGAGGACGCCCAAATTGTCGATGTTCGAGGCATAGGCGATGATGGCGTCGGCCAGCGCGCGCGGCTGCGCCCCGCCATTCTGGTGCGCCTGGTTGAACACCGCCGTCACCTCCGGGTAGCGGTCGAACATGAGGGGGTAGAAGGTCCGGGTGATCTGTTCCGCGTGTTCGGCGACCACCGGGGCGGTGGCCTTGATGAGGTCGATCTGGTCCTGTGTCAGCATGGCGGGGGCCCTTTCGTCAGCGGGTCGGTCCTGTCGCCGCACCCACTGACGGGGCGGCGGATTTAAGATGTATTCCATATACATCTTTTATCACTCTACCCAACAACGTCCTTATGGCAATCGGGGACCGGCGCCTGCGTCAATTTGCCCGCACCCCTGATGGTAATCATTGCCAACAGGCGCGAATTGGGTGGTTGGCGGCGTCGTGGGCCTGACATATGAGATCGTGAGAGGCTGACCTTTGCCCGCATACGGTTGGGTTTGACTTCCCCTCTCCGACACATCAACATGGCTCCATCCAAGGGGCGTCAGACGCGAAACAAGCGCGGCGCATCCACCGCACGGGAGCTTTAGGGGAGCCATTCATGTCGGTTTTGACGTCAGGGGCCGCAACCACCGACTATGACATCTTCAGCATGGACGCCATCCTGCATGCCCATGAGCGGGATGCGGCCATCCGCGAGCAGGCCCCCGTGGTCTATCTGGAGAAATACGACTTCTACGTGACCGGCCGGCACGATCTCAGCCAGCAGGTACTGCAGAACTGGGAGACCTTCTCCTCCGCCTCAAGGCCCTTCCACGACCCCAACAGTGTGCGGCCCGAGATCCTGCTGGTGGACGATCCGCCCCGGCATACACAGGTGAAGAACGTCATCCTGCGCGCCCTCTCCCCCGCCGCCATGAAGACGATGAAGGACACCTTCCAGCAGCAGGCTGACCGGCTGATCGGCGAGATCATGTCCGGCGGCACGGTGGAGCTGGAAGCCCGCGAGGACCTGGTGGGCCGCTACATCCTGAAGGTCTTCCCCGACATGCTGGGCATGCCCGCCGAGGGCCGGGAGAATCTCCTGTCCTACGGCGGCATCGTCTTCAACACGCTGGGGCCGGAGAACGAGCTTTTCCACAGGACACTGGAAGAGAACGGCCATGTGCTCGACTGGGTGGGCCGCCAGTGCAAGCGCGAGGCGCTGGACCCCAATGGCATCGCCGCCCAGATGTATGTGGCGGCGGACAATGGCGAGATCACCGAGGAGGAAGCGGAGCTTCTGGTCCTCGTCCTCCTTTCCGCCGGCTCCGATTCCACCATCGTGGGCATCACGGGCGCCCTGCGCGGCATGGCGGAATTTCCCGGAGAATGGGAGAAGCTGCGGGCCGATCCCTCCAAGGCCCGCCTGGTGCTGGAGGAGGCCATCCGCTGGCAGTCCATCACCCGCATGCTCGGCCGCGTGGCGACGAAGGATGTGGAGCTGGGCGGCACGCTCATCCCCAGGGGCTCGAAGATGGGGACCATGATGGTGGCCGCCAACCGCGACCACCGCCGTTGGGACAGACCGGCCGACTATCAGCTCGACCGCAAGATCGCCGGCCATATGGGCTTCGGCGCGGGCATCCATTCCTGCGTGGGCCAGGCGGTGGCGCGGCTGGAATCCGAATGCTTCTTCAACGCGCTGTCCCGGCGCGTGAAGCGGATCGAGATCACCGGCCAGCCCGAACCCGTCATCAACAACATCATGCATGGCACCGTGCGCATGTCCCTGAAGCTGCACGCCGCCTGAGGAGCTTATGCCGAAAGTCGTATACGTGGCGCCCGATGGCGGACGCCGTGAAGTGGAAGCGAGGACGGGAGACAGCGTGATGCAGACCGCCCTCAATAATGACGTGGACGGGATCGTTGGGGAATGTGGCGGCTCGCTGATGTGCGCCACCTGCCATGTCTATGTGGAGGACGCCTGGCTGGAGAAGGCGGGCGGACGCGCGCCCGGCGAAGACATGATGCTGGAAGGCGCCGCTTCGCAAGTGAAGCCCAACAGCCGCCTCTCCTGCCAGATCGTCATGACCGACGAACTGGACGGCCTCACCGTCCACCTGCCCGATTCCCAGTATTGAGAGCGCGATGAATCCGGCAACACGCAAGCGGCTCCCTCAGTCCTCCTCCCCCTTGATGGGGGAGGATCGAGGAGGGGGTGATGCCTCCGCCCGGAGAAGCCTTGCCGGCGGCCAGATCACCCTCCCCTCAAGGGAGGGGAGGATTCATCCTGAATCTCGACCACTCCGCAGGAAAAGCCTTATGACCGAAACCTACGACATCGTCACCATCGGCTCCGGCCATAACGGCCTGGTGGCCGCGGCCTACCTGGCGGCGGGGGGCAAATCCGTCCTGGTGCTGGAGCGCAATGCCTGGTTCGGCGGCGGCGTGGTGACGCGCGAATTGACACTACCCGGCTTCAAGCACGACCAGCATTCCATGGCCCATATCTTCATCCAGGCCAATCCGCTGCTCAAAAACGACGAGCTGGGCCTGAAGTCGAAATACGGGCTCCAATACGTCTTCCCCGAGATGCCCTTCATCTCGGTATTCGAGGATGGGGAGACGCTCTCCATCTACCGCGACCGGGAGAAGACCCGCGCCGACATCGCCCGCTTTTCCGAAAAGGATGCGGAAGCCTTCATGCGCCTGTCCGAGACCGCGGCGCAATATGTGCCCATGCTCGCGGCGAGCTTCTATTCCCCGCCGGCACCTCTGGGCGCCGGCTACGCCATGATGGACCAGAGCGTCGAGGGCCGGGAGTTCATGCGCTACATGGGCATGAGCTGCTATGACCTCATCTGCCACTATTTCGAGAACGAGCGGGTGCGCGTCCACTTCACCCGCCTCATCGGCGAGAATCTCACGGGACCAGAGGAACGGGGCACCGGCATCGGGCTCTTCGTCTTCCTCGGCTTCACCGAGGCTTATGGTTTCGGCTGCCCCATCGGCGGCAGCGGCGCGCTCGCCAACGCGCTCATCCGCTGCATCGAGGATCACGGCGGCACGGTGCTGGCCAACCAGGACGTGACCAGGGTGACGGTCTCGGACGGCAGAGCCACCGGCGTGGAGCTGGCCTCGGGCGCGCGCTATCAGGCGAAGGATGCCGTCATCGGCGCCATTCACCCGCACATATTGCCGCAGATGGTGGAGGGGCTGGACCCCGGCGTAGCCGCGCGCGCCAAACGCGTCCAGCTTTCCGAGAACTGCTGCATCACCATTCAGGCCGCCCTCAACGAACCCTTGAAGTTCAAGGCCGGCGACCATGTGAACGACGGCTACATGATCGAGCTGGTGCCCGACAGCATGACCGACATGCGCCGCTATTTCGATGAATTGCGGTACGGCAATATCCCCGGCCGCTCCATGCTGGGCATCGGCTCGCTGACCCGGTTCGACCCCAGCCGCGCCCCGGCGGGCAAGGCCACCATGCAGATGTGGGATTATGTGCCCTACGAGCACCCGGACGGCGGCCACGCGGCCTGGGACAGCCGCAAGACCGAGCATGTGGAGAAGATGATCGAGCGCGCGGCCCCCTGGATCGAGAACTTCAACCACGACAATATCCTGGCCTATCACTGCGACAGTCCGCTGGACATGGAGCGCACCTCGCCCAGCTTCCGGCATGGCGACATCCACGGCGTGGCGCCCCTGGCCTACCAGTCCGGCGCCCACCGCCCGACGCCGGACCTCGGCCAGAACACGGTGCCCGGCATCGAGAGGCTCTATCTGGTGGGCCCCTTCCAGTATCCGGGCGGCGGCGTCTTCGGCGCCGGGCGTGGTACGGCGATCCGCATGTTCGACGATCTGGGCATGAATTTCGACAGGATCGGCGGGTAAAGGACATGACGGCGCATCAGCAGAGCGACGCGGCGAGCCAATACCGGCGCTACCCTGGATTGCCGCGCCCCTTCGGGGCTCGCAATGACGCTAGGGAGCGCTCTTGCCGCTTCTCATCCGTTCGGGCTGAGCCTGTCGAAGCCCGGCCGCCCGCAGGCAAGCTCAGAACGAACGGCGGCGAGCCAATGACGATAGGGACATAAACGATGAAGGTCCTCAATCAGGACAAGACCGAACTGATGACCATCTCCAGCCTGGAGCGGGACGGGGATGTGCTGCTCATCAAGGGCAAGGTCTTCGGCACCATGCCCATGACCGCGCGGCTCACCCCCCAGGAAGCCCGCAAGGGGTTAAAGCTCCTCAACTTCAGGCTGGTGCTCTTCCTCCTCACCTTCCTCTTTCGCAAGTGACCCTGCAATCGGATGTGGCCCATCAGATGTGAAATGACTCCCCGCAGCCGCAACGGCCCTTTTCATTGGGATTGCGGAAGATGAAGCCGGAGAAGAACTTGTCCTCGGTATAATCCATCTCGGAGCCGAGGATATACATCACCGCCTTGGGGTCCACGAAGACGGTCACCCCGTCCTGCTGGACGATTTCATCCCCCTGCACAGCTTCTTTAGCAAAATCAACATCATAGGCCATGCCGGAACAGCCCTTGGTGGTGATGGCTATCCTCAGGCCAGTGGCATCCTTGCCGGCCAGCAGATCCCTGGCGCGGGTCATGGCGGCGTCTGTCAGTCTGATAATCGGTTCACCCATAAATCACCTGTCACAACATTCCCAGTTCCAGTTTAGCGGCTTCGCTCATGCGTTCCGGCCCCCACGGCGGCTCCCAGGTGAGATCGACGATCACCTCGCCGATCCCCTCGATATCGCGCACCCGCGCTTCCACCTCGCCGGGCATGCTCTCGGCCACGGGGCACATGGGGGTGGTGAGCGTCATCAGGATGCGCACCTCTTTCGTGTCCTCATCCACGTCCAGATCGTAGATAAGGCCGAGCTCGTAGATATTCACCGGAATCTCCGGATCGTAGATGGACTGCAGCACGCCGATCACGTCGGCCTTCAGGCCCGTGGCCCCTTGGGCCATGGCCTCGGCGGCGGTGGGCGCCGCCTCGTCCGTCTTGTCGTCGTTCTTCAGGAACTCGTCCATGAACTCACTCGCCATTGGAATCCTGTCTCCGTCATCCGAAAATCCGGCGGACTTCCATCAACGCCTCCGCCAGCTGGTCGATGTCTTCCTTCACCGTATAGAGGCCGAATGAGGCCCTGGCCGTCGCGGCGTAGCCGAAGCGGTCCATCAACGGCTGGGCGCAATGGTGCCCGGCGCGCACGGCAACCCCCTGCTCGTCCAGGATGGTGCCGATGTCATGGGGATGCGTGCCCTCCATGACGAAGGCCACGACGCCCACCTTCTCCGGCGCCGTGCCGTGGATGGTCAGCCCCGGTATTTCCTCCAGCCGCTGATGCGCATAGGCCAGCAGGTCCTGGTCATGGTCGCGCATGGCCTCGCGGCCCACGCCATTTACATAGTCAATGGCGGCGGCCAATCCAATGGCGCCCGCGATATGCGGCGTGCCGGCCTCGAAGCGCAGCGGAATGTCCGCGAAGGTCGTCTTCTCGAAGGTGACCGAGCGGATCATCTCCCCGCCGCCCTGATAGGGCGGCATGTCGGTCAGAATCTCCTCGCGCGCATAAAGGACGCCGATGCCCGTCGGCCCGTAGAGCTTGTGCCCGGAGAAGACATAGAAATCCGCCCCCAGCGCCTGCACGTCGACGGGCAAATGCGGCACGGCCTGGCAGCCGTCCAGCAGCACCCGGGCGCCCGCGGCATGGGCCTTGGCCACCAGCGTCTTCACCGGGTTGATGGTCCCGAGCGCGTTGGAGACATGGGTGATGGCGACCAGCTTCGTCTTCTCCGTCAGCAGGGCATCGAAGCTGGCCATGTCCAGCTCGCCCGCGTCCGTCACCTTCGCCACCTTGAGGGTGAAGCCCAGCTGGTCGCGCAATATCTGCCAGGGCACGATATTGGCATGGTGCTCCATCTCGCTGATCAGCACCTCGTCGCCGGGCGTGAGGTTGGTGCGCCCCCAGCTCTGCGCCACCAGGTTGATGGCCTCCGTCGCCCCGCGCACGAAGACGATCTCCCGCTCCGAGCGGGCGTTCAGGAACGTCTGCACGGTGCGCCGCGCCGCCTCGAAGGCATCCGTCGAGCGCTGGCTCAGGGCATAGACGCCCCGGTGCACGTTGGCGTAATAGGTCTCGTAGAGCCGGCGCTCGGCCTCCATCACCTGCACCGGCTTCTGGGCGCTGGCGGCGGTATCCAGGAAGGCCAGGCGGCGGCCGTTGACCTGTTGCGACAGAATGGGGAAATCCGCCCGGATGGCCTCCACGTCAAACGCCGCCGGCCGCACCTCCTGTCTCGCCAGGATATCCATGGTCATATGACACTCTCCTTGTTCGTCAGCCGGCGGGCCGCCCCTTGCGCGCCGTCGCGCAGATGGGCGGCAATCGCTTCGTGGGCCACATCATCGAACAGTTCAGCCACGAAACCTTCCACCAGGAGCGCCCGCGCCGCTTCGTCCGAAAGCCCGCGCGACTTCAGATAGAACACCTTGTTCTCATCCAGCTCGCCCACCGTGGCGCCGTGGGAGCAGGCCACGTCGTCGGCGAAAATCTCCAGCTCCGGCTTGGCATCGGCCTCCGCCGAGCGGTCCAGAAGGAGGTTGTTGGACGTCTGGTGCGCATCGGTGCCGATGGCCCCCCGCGCCACCTTCACCTGTCCCTGGAACACCGAACGGGCACCCGAGGCCAGGACCGACTTGAACCGCTGGTCGCTATGCGCGTTGGGCGCGCGGTGATCCATGGTCACCGTGAAATCCAGATGCTGCTTCTCATGCCCCAGCGCCGCGCCGGCCAAGAGGCAATCCGCCGTCTCGCCGTCCAGCGCAATGGCGAATTCCTGCCGCATGATGCGGCTGCCGGTGGCCAGCGTCAGCGCCTCGTAGCGGGCACCCGTGGCGATGGACACGGTATTGAGCGCGGTGTGGAAGGCGTCTGCGCCTTCCCGCTGCCATTTGTAATGGGTGAGCACGGAGCCTTCGGCCAGCCGGATATCGGTCACCGGGTTGGCCCAGTATTCGGCCTCGCCCAGCCAGCTCTCGATGATGGTCGCCCTGGCCGTCCCGCCCAGGCGCACGACATTGCGCAGGTTGGCGGCCGCGCCCGCGCCGGTCACATGCACGATGTGGAGCGGCTGCTCCAGGCTCTCGCCCGCCCCCAGCTCCACCACATAGCCGTCGCCGGCAAACGCCGTATTGAGGGCGGTGAGCGACTGGTCGGGCGCCTCGGCCACGGGGCCCAGCAGGTCCAGAATCTCCGTCTCGCCCACGGCGCCCAGGGTCGCAACACCCTGGGGCAGCGCGTCGGAGCGCCCGGCATCGAACCGGCCGTTGACGAAGACCAGCCGCGTGGTGCCCTCGATGCGGGGCAGTTCCGCCAGCTCCGCCGGGGCGGCCAGGGCAAACCCGGTCTTCGCCAGCGGGGTAAGGCTGGTGTATTTCCAGCGCTCCAACCGCTGCGCCGGTGCGCCCAGCTCCAGGAATCGCGCCGCCGCCGCCCGCCGCAGGTCGTTAAGCGGCCCCTCGCCCGCGATGGCGGGAAGATTGAGCGGCTTGAGGCTCAGCCGGTCGTTCGCAATATCGGGCATGAGGCTCACGATGCCACCTGTTCCACTTCGCCGTAAGCCGCATAGCCGGATTTCTCCAGCTCCTGGGCCAGGTCCTTGCCGCCGGTGCGCAGGATCTTCCCGTCCTTCATCACATGCACCACGTCGGGCGTCACATAATCCAGCAGCCGCTGGTAATGGGTGATCATCAGGACCGCCTTGTCCGGCCCGCGCATGGCGTTGATGCCCTTGGCCACGACCTTCAAGGCGTCGATATCGAGGCCGGAATCCACCTCGTCCAGAATGGCCAGCGACGGGTCGAGCATCAGCATCTGCACGATGTCGTGCCGCTTCTTCTCGCCGCCCGAGAAGCCGACATTCACCGCCCGCTTCAGCATGGCCTCGGGCATTTCCATGAAATTCGCCTTCTCCTTCACCAGCTTCAGGAAGGAAACCGCGTCCAGCGGCTTTTCGCCCCGCGCCTCGCGCACGGCGTTGACCGCGGACTTCAGGAAATTCATGGAGGTGATGCCGGGGATTTCCACCGGATACTGGAAGCCGAGGAAGATGCCGGCCCCCGCCCGCTCGCTCACGTCCATGTCCAGGAGGTCCTGGCCCTTGTAGAGCACTTCGCCTTGCGTCACCTCATAGCCGTCGCGCCCGGTCAGCACGCTGGCGAGCGTGGACTTGCCGGAGCCGTTGGGGCCCATGATGGCGTGCACCTCGCCCGCATTGATGGTGAGGTTGAAGCCTTTGAGGATGTCCTTGCCATCCACCGAGGCATGCAGGTTCTTGATCTCTAGCATATGTCTCTTCTCGTTCAACTTTTCGTCATTGCGAACCCGCGGAGCGGGTGAAGCAATCCAGGCCGCCATTCAGACGTTTCGCCTTGGTGCTTCTGGATTGCCGCGTCGCTTCGCTCCTCGCAATGACCATCAAAACTATCCAACCGAGCCTTCCAGGCTCAGGCCCAGGAGCTTCTGGGCTTCGACGGCGAATTCCATGGGCAGGTGCTGCATCACGTCCTTGCAGAAGCCATTGACGATGAGCGACACCGCGTCCTCTTCCGACAGGCCGCGCTGGCGGCAATAGAAGAGCTGGTCCTCGCTGATCTTCGATGTCGTGGCCTCGTGCTCCACATTGGCCGTGGGGTTACGCACCTCGATATAGGGGATGGTGTGCGCCCCGCAATCGGGGCCCATCAACAGGCTGTCGCACTGCGTGTAGTTCCGCGCGTTCTCGGCCCCCGGCATCATGCGCACCAGGCCGCGATAGGTGCTGTCGCTCCGGCCCGCCGAAATGCCCTTGGCGATGATGGTGGAGCGGGTGTTCCGGCCCAGATGGATCATCTTGGTGCCGGTATCCGCCTGCTGGAAATTGTTCGTGACTGCCACGGAATAAAATTCCCCCACCGAATTGTCGCCCTGCAGGATACAGCTCGGATACTTCCAGGTGATGGCGGAGCCGGTCTCGACCTGCGTCCAGGAAATCTTGGAATTGTCTCCCCGGCAGGCGCCGCGCTTGGTGACGAAATTGTAGATGCCGCCCTTGCCTTCCTTGTCGCCGGGGAACCAGTTCTGCACCGTCGAATATTTGATCTCGGCATCTTTGAGCGCCACCAGTTCCACCACCGCCGCATGAAGCTGGTTCTCGTCGCGCTGCGGCGCGGTGCAGCCTTCCAGATAGGAGACGTAAGAGCCCTCGTCGGCCACCACCAAAGTGCGCTCGAACTGGCCGGTCTTGGCCGTGTTGATGCGGAAATAGGTGGACAGCTCCATGGGGCACCGGACGCCCTTGGGGATATAGACGAAGGTGCCGTCGGTGAAGACCGCCGAATTGAGCGCCGCATAGAAATTGTCGCCCTGGGGCACCACCGAGCCCAGATACTGCTTCACCAGCTCCGGGTGATCCCGCACGGCTTCAGAGATGGAGGAGAAGATGACACCCGCCTCCTCCAGCTTCTTCTTGTAGGTGGTGGCCACCGACACGCTGTCGAACACGGCGTCCACCGCCACGTTGGAGGCGCCCTCCACGCCCGCCAGGATTTCCTGCTCCTTGAGCGGAATGCCCAGCTTCTCATAGGTGGCCAGCAGCTCGGGGTCCACCTCGTCCAGGCTCCTGGGGCCGGCCTTCTTCTTGGGCGCGGCGTAATAATGGATGTCCTGGAAATCGATCTCGGGGTGCTTCACCCGCGCCCAGTCCGGGTCCTCCATGGTCAGCCAATGGCGATAGGCCTTCAGCCGCCATTCCAGCAGCCACTCCGGCTCCTCCTTCTTGGCGGAGATGAAGCGGATGATCTCCTCATTGAGGCCCTTGGGCGCCAGGTCGGACTCGATGTCGGTCACGAAGCCGTACTTGTAGTCCCCGAGGACGCCCAGTTCGTCCAGTTCGCTCATCTGTTCAGCCATATGCCTTACTCGTTTCCTTGACCGGCGGCCACCCGCACCCCCGCTTCCAGCGGCGGGAACCGGGTCGGCTGCACCAGGTCGTCCAGTGTCACTTCGTCGAGCGCCTTCTTGATGGCGCTGTTGATCTTCTGCCAGTGCCCGCGGGTGGGGCACAGGGCCTCCAGCGAACAGTCGCTGCCGCCCCCGTCCAGGCAGTCGGTGATGGCGATCGGCCCTTCCAGCGCGCTGATGATCTCGCCCATGGTGATCTCACAGGCCGGGCGCGACAGGGCGAAGCCGCCCTTCAGCCCCCTGTGGGAGGTCAGCAGCCCGGCGCGCCCCATGGCGCCCAGAATCTTGCTCACGGTGGGGAGCGGCAGATGGATCTCCTCCGCCACGTCGGCGGCCGCGTGCACCGCGTCGGGTTGATAGGCGATATGGGTCATCACCACAACACCGTAATCCGCCAGTCGTGTGAGCCGTATCATTGGCGCCCTCAATTCATACCATTTTAGTCGTGTATGAGAGATGGCGGCAGGCCGGCCTGTTGTCAAGCACTTTGCATGGATTCAGGGTGCGGCGTTTTGGACGCCATGAGAGCCGGCAGATCGGCCGCCGCCAGCATCACCAGATAGATGGCGAGCGCCACCGTCGGATTGTCCACCATGGTGCCGAACAGGCCGACGGGGATGAGCCCGGCCAGCGTCGCCGTCAGCCCCGCCGCCTCGGCGCTGCCGGCCAGGGCCGCCCGCCCGGCCCGCCACAGGCCGAGCGCCAGGAGCGCCAGGAAGGCGACAAGGCCAAATACCCCCTGCTCGAACAGCATGTGCAGGAAGACATTCTTGGTATGCCAGGCCAGGTGGTTGAAATCGCTGACCAGGAACCAGCGGTCGATGCCGTGTGAAAAATCGCCGTTGGCGATGGCATTCTCGGCCCCCGGCGCATCCGCCGGGCGGATCGCCAGGTCCGTGTAGTCCAGGAGGGCGCGGGACACCTGGATCTGCAGGGTGGTGGGCAGGAAGAGCGGCCCGTAGCGCCCCAGCCGCCCAGACCGGAAGGTGACGTCGAAAGACTGCCAGTCCGCGCCCGGCTCCACGGCCCCGGCCTGCACGCATTGCGGCGTGTAGCGGTTGAAGAAGAGCACGTTGCGCGGGCAGACCTTGATGGTCATGCGCCCGCCGCCGTCGCTGCGCGCCCGTCCGGTGAGGCGGTACTGGCGGCCGGGCTCCAGGTGGATGCGCTGGGCCAGGTTGAAGTCGCCCCGGCCCTGGCGCAGATAGCTGGCACCGCCCTCGCGCATCGCCAGCCCGCTGGCCAACCCTTCCTCGCCCAGCCCCAGGGAGAAATAATAGCTGGGATAGCTCCCCACGCCCTTGCCGAGCAGCAGGGACAGGCCGTCGCGCGACACGGTATCGAGCGCGGCCTGCCAATGGCGCTGGCGGAGGCCCAGATCGTCCTCGGACCGAGCGAGGCGCGTGGTCATGCTGGTGCCCGCGACCGCCGGCAGCACAATCCCCGCCAGGCCCACGAAGGCGATGAACCCGCCGCCCAGCACCGCCGCCGGCACCCGCCGCAGCACATGGCCAAGCAGGGCGCCCAGCACCACCGCCGCACCGCCGGTGCCGATGGCCGCCGGCCATTCCATGGCGCCCGCCAGCGTGCTCCACTTGCTCTCGACGAAGCTCTCATGCAGCAGCAGGACGGATGCCGCCAGCAGCACTGCCCAGGCCAGGATGCCGGCGCCTCGGAACAGGCGGCGCGCCTCGAAACGGCTCACCGCGGCGGCGGCGGCCAGCAGGAGACAGGTTTTCGCCACCCCCTCATTGCCGCCCCAGGCGTGGCTCAGATAGCAGGCAATGCCCGCCGCCAGGATGAGCGGCACGGAGAGGAGGAGCGCGCCGCCCTCCCGCGCCTCCCGCCGCATCCGGCTGCGGCAGAACCAGAGCCCCAACAGCAGGAGGGCGAAGAGAATGCCTGCCAGCAGCCCGCGCGAGACGGTGAGCATGGCTGCATAGAGCGCGCCCGCCGCCCCCAGCGCGCAGAAGAGGCGCAGCCAGAGGGGCCGCACGGCAAGCGCCGCGCCCGCCGCCATGGGCACCGCGAGGATGAGAAACCCATCCACCGACGTGCCGCCCACATGCATGTCGCTGAACAGTCCGGTGACCCGGTATTCCCCGGAAAAGCCCAGCACATCGCTGAGGAGTCCCGTGGGGCTGGTGCCGTCCGCCAGCAGCTTGAAGATGCCGCGCTCCCACAGGCCCACGACACCCATGGCCAGGCCGGCGCAGGCGAAGCCCGTCAGCATGTGCTTCAGCGGGGCCGCACCCTCGGCCCGGGCGGCGCGCAGCAGCGGCCACAGGAGCCAGGCCCAGACGAACCCCTTGGCCACGCGCACCGCGTTGAGGGGCTCCAGGTAGAAATTGATGTTGGCGGGCGTCAGGGTGGTGATGCCGCGCGCCATGATCGCCCCGGAGATGAGATAGGAGACGAGCAGCAGTCCGCCCAGACCCCCCGGCCCGCCGGTGAGCGGCGGCAGCACCGGCCGGCTGCCCGGCCGCAGGTAATGGCGCGCCAGGGTGATGAGGACCAGGACATCGAATTCCGTCAGCAGGTAGCGCCCGGTCCAGAGTCCCAGATCGTAAAGCGGAATGAGGGCGGGCAGAACCAGCGCCCAGGCATGGGGCCAGCGCAGCAGCAGGCCTGCATAGGCCAGGCTGACCGCCCATACCAGCCCGCGCTCCGCCGGCAGGCCCCAGGCCACCCAGGCGGCCAGCAGCAGGGCGCCCCCGGCAACACCGCCGCGCACGGCCATCACCGGCAGGGGAGCCGCACGCGTGTTGCTCAAGTCAGTGCTGGTCATGGCCGCTGAAGTCCCAATCCCCTGTCCCGGTTACGGCCGATTATAGAAACTCCCGAAAAAAGGTCCATGACAGCCCGGACTTTCCCTTGGCACTGTTTTCAGCACCTTTCCTCTGCTAGACATGATTCGAGGAGACTTTGTGACGCGAGACTGAAGCCAGGCTACTCATGCATCCATTCCTTGTGAACTACACCGCTTCCCAGGCCAGATTCATCGACAATCTCGCCAGGCATATGAACCGCCCGGCCTCCGAGGTCGTGACATCCATCGTCGTCACCGTGCGCGAGATACTGGCGGCGGAAGAAGCGTCGCGGCGGGAACAGCTCCTGAGAGTCATGAGAAAGGAGCCGCGCTCGCCGGGCGCCACCTACCGGCAGTCCTCGCTCATGCTGCCGGAGGAAGAGATGCACTTCGTGTCCGAGCTCGCCAAGGAAGCCGGCACCAGCCATTCCTGCGCCGTGCGCCACATCGTGGCCTTCTTCGTCGAGAACGTGGAAGACGACGAGGAATAGCAAAGCCTGGTTTAAGCCCTTTCCAATCGTCACGCGCCGGCTTGACCGGCGAATGACCGTTGAGAGCCGTCTAACGCCCCACCTCCTCCACGCCTTCAAAGGCGCCCACGGAGCGCACGCTGTCGCGCTCCCGCGTGTGGCGGTCGCCGGCATATTCCTCGATGGGGATCTCGCCGCCCGGCGGCGGCGACACCGCCCGCGCCCAGCGCCGCGCCGTCAGGTCGGCATTCTCGTCCACGGGCTCGGCCAGGGCCTGGTTGCCGTCGGTCTCGCCGTTGCCCACCAGCGCCTGCCCGGGACCGGCCAGCACATTGTTGCCGACGATCGCCACGCCCCCGGTATGGTTGCGCACGAAGACGCCCTGGCGGTCGTCATTGACCATCGTGTTGTAGAGCACCTTGAGCTCCGAGTCCGGCCGCTGTTTCTCGGCGCCGAAGCTGACCAGCGTGTCGTTCTCGGTCATGCCGTTCTGCTGCAGCAGGTTGCCGATGATCAGCGCGCTGCCGCCTTCCGGCACGTCGATGAGATAGCTGCCGGCGCTGTCCTCGTCGTCCGAGATGCGGTTGTATTCGATGATCGTCTCCATGGCGCGGCTCTTCACCTGATGCCCCCTCAGCGCCCCGTGCACATAGCTGCCGCGCAGGACGAACCGGCCCAGCCGTCCGACATAGACATTATGGCCGATGCGCGGGCTCGTCAGGTCGCGCTGGGCGTTGTTGTAAATCTCGGAATTCTCGATGAGCAGCGAACAATCCCCCCGATGGTCGGTGAGGATGCCCATCTGGTTGTCGTGCAGCACGCTGTCGCGCAGGATGAGATTGCACCCCTCCAGGCGGATGCCGGCGCCGTTGAAATCCTGCGAGCGGGCTTGCGACAGGCTGATATGCTCGATGGTCGTGTCATCGCCCTTGATGACCCAGACGCCCTTGCCCCCGGCCGCCCGGCCGCCCGAGCGGATGTCGGCCAGACCGCCCTCGCCCCGGATGGTCAGATCATTGGCCGTCCATGTGGCCACATCGCCCTCATAGACGCCGGCGGCGATGGAAATCACGTCCCCGTCCCCGGCGATGGCGGCGGCTTCGCTGGGTCTGGCCACCTCGCCCTGGGGGCCCACGGTGATGGTGCGGGCCGAGGCGGTGCCCCCCGGCAGCAGGCTCAAGGCGAGACTGAGGGCGGCCCAGCGGACCATGTGAATGAGAGCGACAGTATGCGGCATTCTGGCGTTCCCCCCTTGGCGTGGATTATGATAATGTCCGCGCCATCGTAGCTTTCCGTCCAAATTTACGTAAGGGGATGACTGGTGGAACTTGGAATTCTGATTGCCTTCATGATCGGCACATTCGTGGTAATGGCGGGCATGAGCTATGTCTTCAAGGGCTGGCTGAAGCAGCGCTCCGAGATCATCGACAACGATCAGCAGGACTGATCGACGGCGGGCCGCCGGGACGGCTTGTCCCGGCCTCTATCCCCCGTACCGCCGAACCTGAAGACCCTTCATGGCCGACAAGAAATCGCGCATCGCGCCCTCATCGGAAGACGATCCATCCGGCATCACGGCGGCCCTGAGGGACGAGCATTTCCTCACCAGCCCGGACGGGCGGCCCCTGCGCATCCTCGCCGAATATTTCGGCCCCCGGATGCGTTTTCGCCAGCACAAGGTGCAGGACACGGTCGTGTTCTTCGGCTCCGCCCGCATATTGAGCCGGGAAGACGCCCAGGAGCGCCTGCGCAGAACCGAGGCCGAGGGCGGCGACGTGGCCCAGGCCCAGCGCCTTCTCGACATGTCGGTCTATTATGAGGAAGCCCGCGAGCTGGCACGGCGGCTGACCGAATGGTCCATGAGCCTGACCGAGACCGACCGCCGATTCGTCATCTGCACCGGCGGCGGACCCGGCATCATGGAAGCCGCCAACCGGGGCGCCTTCGAGGCGGGAGGCGAATCCATCGGGCTCGGCATCCAGCTCCTCTTCGAGCAGAAACCCAACGCCTACATCACCCCGGCGCTCGACATGGAGTTCCATTATTTCTTCATGCGCAAGTTCTGGTTCTCCTACCTCGCCAAGGCCATGGTGGTGATGCCGGGCGGCTTCGGGACGCTGGACGAGCTGATGGAGATCATCACCCTCATCCAGACCCGCAAGATGCGCAAGCAGGTGCCGGTGGTGCTCTTCGGCAAGGAATTCTGGGATCAGGTGCTCGACTTCCAGCCCATGGTGGACCTAGGGACCATCAGCGACGAGGACCGCAACCTCTATTTCGAAACGGACTCGGTGGACGAAGCCTTCGAATATCTCACCACCCGGCTGCTCGAATGGGCCCTGGCCCATCCCGGCGGCAAGCTGTAGCTGCTGCCGGCAGCTGGCGTTCTGCCTATTTATTCCTTTCGTCATGCTGAACTTGATTCAGCATCCAGTCCTGAGACTCGTCGTTTGGAACAGTGGCGCCGTCACTGCTCAGGAATGGACCCTGAATCGAATTCAGGGTGGCGAGGAAGGACGGTGACTTCTCCTTCCATCCACAGAGTCTAGCCTGTCGCCTGGCAGGACGGGCAGTAATATGCCGTCCGGCTGTTCACCTTCATCGTGGCGACCTGCCCGTCGCAGCGCGGGCAATCTGCGCCGTCCTTCCGGTGCGCCAGCAGCCAGGATTTGGGGGCCTTGTCCTTGAAATCCTCGGCCCCCGCACCCTTGGCGATGGCCGTGGTCAGCACGTCGCGCATCGTCCCGTAGAGGGCGGCCAGCGCCTTGCCGTCCAGGCTGCCCACGGAGACCTTGGAGTGCAGGCGGGTCTGGAAGAGGATTTCATCGGAAAAGATGTTGCCGATACCGGCCACGAGGCTCTGGTCCATGAGGGCGGATTTGAGGGCGCCGCTCTTGTGTCCCAGGCGCGCCACGAACTCGCTCTCGCCAATCTCCAGCGCGTCCGGGCCCAGATGTTTCCGGCGGATGAAGCTCTCGGGGCTCTCCGCCGGGCCGACCCGCCCGAGAAGCCGCTGGTTGACGAAGGCCAGGTGATTGCCGGACGTGAAGTCGAATCGCAGCCGGTCGTGCTTGGGGTCGTCGCCCATGTCGCTGAACCAGGCCAGGCGGCCGGTCATGCCGAAATGAAGGGCCAGCCATCCGCTCCTGTCCAGCCGCACCAGCATGTGCTTGCCGTGGCGGCGGGCCTCCTCGAAGGACCGGCCTTTCAGGCTCTCCGCCAGCTTGCGGCCGGAGACCCCCTCCACCACCCTGGCGGAGCCCACCACGACCTCCTGGATGGTCTGGTGCAGCGCATGATCCGCCAGATAGCGGCGATAATTCTCGACATCGGGCAGTTCGGGCATCCTCGGTCTCCGCGGCATCCGGACAGGCGACAGACCTTCAACGCTCGAACACCGGAGCGGTTCTATGAAAGACGGGCCAGCGGCCGGGCCGGTCACTCCCGCCCATGCCAGAGGAGCGCGGGCGGCTTCGCCGCCAGCATGTCCTGCGGGCTGGCCGCCAGTTGGGCGCGCAGCGCCTTCGGCAGATAGGAATAGCGCTCCATGTCGGCATAGAGCGTGCGCACGCCGCTTTGGGTCAGCACCACCAGGGCGGAGCCGTCATAGACCTTCAGCCACAGCTGCGCTTCCTCCTCGCCGCCGGCATGCGGCGCGTTGCCGGAGAGGACCAGATAACCGGAAATGAAATCGATGGGACCCGCGACCTGGAGATTGAGGGGGATTCGCGCCCGCGCCTCCTCTGGCACCAGGCGCGCGAGAGTCGCCGCCACCTCGGGGTCTGCCAGCACGTCGTCGAGGCGATAGGTGCCGATGAGCGGCGCCAGATGGCCCAGCGCCCCGGCTTTCCAGTCCACCTCCTGCGCCAGGGCGGAAGAGGCATGGGCCAGGGGCAGCAGCAGGGCCAGAACCAGCGGAACCAGCCGGACCCTCATGCCCCGCGCCTCAGGACAGCTCGTTGTAGATCTGCTCGACGATCAGATCGCCGGGCAGCTGTTCCGTCGCCCATTGGGCGTCGAATTCGCTGGTGGGCTTCATGGCCTTCACCTCGTCCAGGCTCTTGCCGGCCGCCTTGGCCTGCGCCACCCGGCTCCAGATGGTCTTCATCATGTCGACGACGGCCTGCAGGTCGTCGCGGCTGCTCACCACGCCGTGGCCGGGAAGGTATTTCGTGTCGGCATCGCCCAGAGACACCATGTATTCCAGCCCGTCGATGATGCCCTTCATGCTGCCGCCGCCCATGCCGTCCACGCGCGGATAGCTCACCGTGCGCCACACGTCGCCGGTGTGGATGATGTTGGCATTGTGGAAGAAAAGGATGATATCGCCGTCGGTATGGGCATGGGGGATGTGATGGACGGAGATGGTGTCGCCGTTCCAGTGGAAGGTCGCGTCCTCGGCGATGGTGATCACCGGCAGGGCGGCGGCGCCGAAGGCCGGCTGGCCGTTCGTGGTCTGCGCTTTCAGGCGTTCGCGCACATTGTCCTGGGCGACGATGATGGCGTCCATCTCGCCCCACTGCTCGTTGCCGCCCACATGGTCGCCGTGATGATGGGTGTTGATCAGGAACGTCACCGGCTGGTCGGTGATGCCGGCGATGGCGGCCTTGATCCTGGGGGTCAGGGGCGCGAACTGGTCATCGATCATCAGCACCCCGTCCTCGCCGACGGACAGGCCGATATTGCCCCCCGCCCCCTCCAGCTCGTAAAAGCCGTCGGCCAGCTGGGTGGTCTTGATCTCCACATCGTCGAAATTGCGCTGCTGCGCCGTGGCCGGCGCCGCCAGCCCCATGGCCAGCAGGACCGTCGCCACCAGGCTCCTGTGAAACGTCATGGCTTCCCCCGCATCTGTCCTTGAGGGCTCATAATGCCGGGGATTCATGCGCTTGGCTATACGAACCCGCCAGATCGCACATATTTTTGAGGGGGGGCATCAGGCCACCGTGGCCTCTTCCTCTTCCGCCACCTCTTCCGCCACGAGCTGGTCGCGGTCGCGCAGGGCCGGGAACAGCCAGGCCCAGAGGGCGGCAATGGCAATGGTGCCGACACCGCCGACCACCACCGCCCCGATGGTGCCCATCGCCGAGGCCAGGAGGCCGGATTCGAACTCGCCCAGCTCGTTGGAGGCGCCGATGAAGACGCTGTTCACAGCGGAGACGCGGCCGCGCATGTCGTCCGGCGTTTCAAGCTGCACCAGGGTCTGGCGCACATAGACGCTGATCATGTCGCTGGAGCCCATGACGAACAGGCAGACGAGCGAGAACCACAGATTGGTGGAGAGGCCGAAACCCACCGTGGCGAAGCCGAATATGGCAACGGCGATGAGCATCTTGGCGCCCATGTGCCGGTTCAGCGGCCAGCGCGCGATATAAAGCGCGGTAAACACCGCACCCAGCCCCGGCATGGACCGCAGCAGGCCGAAGCCGGCGGACCCCACGTCCAGGATATCGCTGGCATAGATGGGCAGCAGCGCCGTGGCCCCGCCGAGCAGCACGGCGAAGAGGTCCAGCGAGATGGCGCCCAGCACCGGCTTTTCACGCCAGATATAGCGAAAGCCGGAGAACAGGCTCTTCAGCGTGACCCGCGTGCCCGTGGCCTCGGCCTGGTGTTTCTTGAGGAAGAGGAGCAACAGGGCGCTGATGAGGTAGCACGTCCCCGCCACGCCGAAGGCGAAGGCCGAGCCCACGTCCACCAGCACGCCGCCCAGCATGGGGCCGCCGATGGTCGCCGTCTGGAAGATGCTGGAATTCAGGGCCACGGCGTTGGCGAAATGCCGGCGCGGCACGAGGTTGGGCAAAATGGCCTGGCTGGCCGGGAAGGAGAAGGCCCGCGCCGTGCCATAGATGAAGATCAGCCCGTAGATGACCCAGAGATTGTGCACGCCGTTCCAGACCATCAGCATGAGGATCAGCGCGGTGGAGCCCGCGACCATATAGGCGATGGCCATGACCCAGCGCCGGTCGAAGCGGTCCGCCGTCTGCCCGGTCAGCAGCAGGAACAGGATGGACGGCAGGAAGATGAAGAGACCGACCAGCCCCAGGTGAAAGGGATCGCCGGTGATCTGGTAGACCACCCAGGCCAGGACGACGGACTGGATCTGCGCCGCCGCGATGCCGGCCAGGCGCGACGCCGCGAACACACGGAATTCCATATGCTGAAACGCCGCCAGGCCGGATGTCTTGTCTGTGGAGGATGGAGAGGACATTTGCGCCGCACTTTACACAAACCCATCCGGCGTGCAAGCGAGCAAAATGTGCAGGCGGCGCCTGTGTTCCCCCGCCCCTTGGGGGAGAGGGCAAAGAGAGGGGGAACCTCCTCCCTACCGCACTCTGCATTTCAGTTGGGTCACCCCCTCACCCTACCCTCTCCCCCTTTGAAGGGGAGAGGGATGTGAAGGCTTGGGTGGGGCAAAGCCGCGCCTTAGCCGGAGCTGGGTGAGGGGGTGACCCAACCTCAACGCAATTGGCTCTAATATCGATCCGCCACGTGGCCTTTCTGGGAGAAGGTGATGTTCTTGGCCGAATAGGGGAGCATGGTGGCGTTCCAGGCTTCCCACTTGGCCTTCAGGTCCTCGAAGATTTCTGGTTCGCGGTCCTTGCGGTTGCCGCGCTCGCGGGGATCGGTCACCACGTTGAACAGCCATTCATGGCCACCGAGCAGCAGGTATTTCCACGGCCCCTGGCGGATGGCCTTCTGCTCGTTGGCCTTGAAGCGCCAGTAGAGCGTGCGCTCCACCGGGTCGGCCCCTTGCGTCAGCTGCGGCAGCAGGTTCATGCCGTCGGTCGGATAATCGGGGTCCGGCGCGCCGCCGGCGGCCGCCACCAGCGTCGGCAGCCAGTCCATGGACATGGCCGTCTGGCTGGACACGCTGCCGGGCCGGATACGCCCCGGCCAGCGTACGACCACCGGCACGCGGATGCCGCCTTCCAGCAGCTCCGCCTTCATGCCGATGAACGGCCATGTGTTGGAGAAGCGCTCGCCGCCATTGTCGGAGGTGAAGATGACGATGGTGTTGTCGTCCAGCCCCCGGTCCTCCAGGGCTTTGAGAACCTTGCCCACATTGTCGTCCATGCTTTTCACCATGGCGGCGTAGGTCTCCAGCGAGCCGCCGTCATAATGCTGGATGCGGCCGTTGAGACGTTTTGAAACCGCTTCGTCCTCCGGCCCTTCCCAGGGCCAGTGGGGGGCTGTGAAATGCAGGCTCATGAAGATCGGCTGCCGGGCGTCCGCCGCCTTGTTGATCTCGTCCACCGCCCGGTCGCCCAGGATGTCGGTCATGTAGCCGATGCGCTCCACCGGCACTTCGTCCTCGTAGAGGCCGGAATCGCCGAACCTGTGGGTGAAATAGTCCGCCCCGCCCGCAAAAATGCCGAAAAAGGTGTCGTAGCCGCACATGGTGGGGCTGGTCTTGGGCAGCATGCCCAGATGCCATTTGCCCACGAGCACCGTGTGATAACCCTGGTCGCGGATCAGCGAGGCGATGGTGGGATGGCCGGGTGGGAAGACGCCGTTCACCGCCCCCGGCTCGTCCAGGCCGACGGGCAGGCGGTACTGATAGCGCCCGGAGAGGAGCCCGACGCGCGTCGGCGAACAGACGGAGGAATTGGCATAGGCGTGGGTGAGCCGCATGCCCTGGCGCGCCATGCGGTCAATGACCGGCGTCTTGTTGCTCACCGAGCCGAAGCAGCCGAGATCGGCATAGCCCATGTCGTCGGCCATGATGTAGATGATGTTCGGCTTGTCCGCCGCCCCTTGCGCCAGCGCCCCCGATGTGAGCCCCGTCATCGCCAGCGTGCTGGCCGCCCCCGCCATCAGGTGGCGTCTGCTGATACCCTGATTCGACATGCCTCGCCCCTTTTTCGAATTCGCGTTCATATTTTCAGTCCCGATATACTAGAGAAGGCGGCTCCGCGCCACCCCTCAGTATCCACGGGCACCCAGAAGACGAAAAAAGACCGCCAGGGCGAATGCCCGGCGGCAAAAGAAGACGGAACGTATACGCAGTTCAAGAAAGGACCGGAGCCCCTCACCCGGCTCGCCTGGGCTCGCCGACCTCTTCCGAGGGAGAGGTGGAAAGCTTCATCTCCCTGGAACCATTGCAAAACCCGCCACCGTCATCGCGAGGCCACGCCGGCCTCCGGCCGCCTCGCAATGACAATCGGTGGCGTTTTGCAACGGTCCCCCCAGGGAAGAGGGAGGGGGTGAGGGTGACTCCTGCGCTCGACCGGCCTACTTCTTCTCCTTCTCGGCCTTGTAGGCATCCACCGCCTGCTGCCACAGGGACACCGTGCAGTCATATTCCAGCGTATTGTCGTCGGTGATCGGCTGGTAATAGACCGTCACGTTGAGCGGCTTCTTGTAATAGCGCGGGTCGGTCACCGTCATATGGTCGATGAGCACCCGGTCATCCATGGCCGGAATGGCGGCGACGAACCCGGACGCCTTGGCGTCCACCTTGTCCTGCGAGCTCATGGTGATCCGCTCGGTCACCGTCATCTCCTCGCTGCGCGGCGCGCCGCCCTGCGGCCAGTCCTTGAAATTCTTGGTCTCGATGACCAGCGTGTCGCCTTCCCAGTGGCCGATGGAATAACCCGCGCGGGTTTCCGGATAATCCTCGGGGAAGTCGCGGCCATCGGTATAAATGCGGCGGATCTGGTTTTCATTCTCCGACACCATCAGGATGGATTTCGGGCTCTGCGCAATGGTGATGGGGTAGGAGGCCAGCGAGGTCATCACATAGGGCATGCCGGTGCCGACACAGTACCATCCGGCCTCGGGCGCGCCCTCGCCCATCTCGTCGTTGAAGGCCTTCACGGCGGCCTTGCCTTCCTCGGTCAGGTCGGCGGTGAGGCCGCCCAGCCGGCCGCTCGGGTCGACGGCGAAGGCCATCCACACGCCCTCGATATCCAGATGTTTCGGATCATGCGCCGCGGCGGGCTGCGTTAGTGCGAATCCCGCCAGCGCCCCGCCAACCCCCAGAGCCACGATGGCAACCGCGCCCATTTTCAAACGTCCCTGCATTCTACCTCCTTGCATCCTTTTATTGTGCCCGCCGACGCGAGGGCATCTGGCAGGTGAAATTCTCCGCACTGTCCGTGCTGCCGTCGCCATTGTATACAGCAATCTGGGGAAAAGCACAGAGGGGCCGAGAGCGGGTCACGCGTCCGTTACTGCGCTTTACGGCGACGATGCGCTCGGGCGCCTTGCCCTTCTCCACCCAGTCCTCCAGGGCGGTCACCATGTCGAACTCGTCGGGTCCCGGGCCGCCGCGGCAATGGCCCATGCCCGGCACCAGGAAGATGCGGTAGAACGACCGGGTGATGCCGCTGCCCAACGCGCGCTCCACCATCTCCCGGTACTGCAGCGTATGGTAGGGCGAGATGCCCGGGTCCAACGTCCCGTGATAGACGATCAGCTTGCTGCCGTTGCTGTAGAAGATGCGCAGGTCCGGGTTCATGGCGCTCAGATCATCCAGCATCTTCTCCTCCAGCTCGGGGATATCCCGGTCGGGGTCGAAGGTTCTGAAATCCCAGTCCGGAGCCGCGTCCAGCGCCTTCACCAGCCCTGTCTCGTCCACCGGCTGCGGTTCGCTGCTGCGCGTCACCGTGCCCCAGGCCGGGCCGGGATAGAGCCTCAGGCCCCGGTCCGTGGTCCGCTCCCCATAGAGGAACCGGGCGCGTTCGACTTGCGCCGCGCTCAGGCAGTTCCCCTCCCCCTCCCGGCCGCATTGCAGCTCCGCGGGGTCGAAATCGCACTGCAGGGGATGGCTAATCAGCCCGTCGGTCACGCCGTCCTGCGGGTCGCATTTCGCCACCGCCGCGTCGGCCAGCATCCGCCGGTCTGCGTCGGAGAGATTGCCTTCGGGGTGCTCCGCCCGCAGCTGGGCGAGAATCAGGATATTGGCCTGCAGCCGCACGAAATCATGGGCCGGCGCGCCGGCGATCACGCCGTCATAATCGTCGGGGAATTTCTGCGCCTCGGTCAGCCCCTGCCAGCCGCCGGTGGAGCAGCCGTTGAAATAGGAATAGCGGGGGCCGTGGCCATAGAAGGCCACCATGATGTCCTTGGCTCTCAGGGCCGTGAGATGCTGGCTGCGGTAGCCGAAGTTCATCAGGTCCTGGTTGTAGCCGTCCATCCAGCTCACATCGAACATGTCTTTCGACTTGTGGCCCGTGTCGGTGGAGGCGGTGGCATAGCCGCGCTGCAGGGCTGCCCCCATGGCCGGATAGTTGATGGCGCCCGTATAGCCGCCGTTGCCCACGGCCTGGAACTTGCCGTTCCAGTATTTGGGCAGCCAGAGCTCGAAACCGATCGTGCCCTCGATGGTGCCCACCACGCGGCAGAAGCTCACATTCTCGGTATAGGCATGGTCCCCGGCCAGGGCATTGAAAAGCGAGTCCGGGTAATCGAAGCGCTGGCCGCTCACCATGGTGGCGCTGGTGACCGCCGTGTCGGCAAAGGACATGGTGGCCAGCGCCCCGCAATCGAGCGGGCCATCGCCGGAGGACCCGGCGGCATGGGCGGGCGCGGCATGAACAGTCGCGGCACTGGCCGCCAGCATGGCGAAGGTCAGGAGCAGACGGCGCATCACTTCTGCCCCTCCAGCTTGAAGCCTTCCTGCCGCCAGTCATTGACCAGCTTGTAGCGCGCCGCCTTGATCTGGCTGATCTTGCCGTCCTTCACCCAGTACATGCCGAAGCTGATGGTGCGCATCACCTCCCCGGCCTTCAGGTCCCGCGGGAAATAGCCGCCCGACCAGTCCTTGTAGCAGGCGAATTCCGAAGGCAGCACCACGGCGATGCCGGTCTCGTCCGAGACGAAGTGGGTGAACTGCACCGTCTCCTTGATATGGGCGTGGACCACCTTGTAGAAGTCGCGGATCGCCGTGGCGCCCTTGATGGTGGCCGCCGGCAGCTCCAGTTCCACGTCATCGTGGTAATATTTAATGAAGGTCGGGTCGTCGGCGTTGAAGCGGTCGACATAGTCCTGATATTGCTCGCGGGTGAAGCCGCCGCAGGCCTGTGACGCCTGCGCCATGCGCCCGCCCGCCGCCAGCGCGCCGAGGCCCGCCGCCCCGGCGCCGATGAGTTGCCGCCGGCTGGTCAGAATGTCCGTCATGTTTCCCTCCCGTCGTGCCCTCAAGCCGGTCCAATCCTGTGCAGGTCGCGGTCCCTGGTCTCCGGCAGGAAGAAGACCAGCACCACGACACCGATGATACCGATGACGAACGGATACCAAAGGCCGAAATAGATGTTGCCGCTTCCCGCCACCATGGCAAAGGCCGTCGCGGGAAGGAAGCCCCCGAACCAGCCGGCCCCGATGTGATAGGGCAGCGAGAGGGCGGAATAGCGGATGCGCGTCGGGAAAAGCTCCACCAGGGTGGCGGCAATGGGCCCGAATATGGCATTGGCGCAAGTCACGCCGATGAGGATCACCAGGATCACCAGCCCCATGTTCATCTGCTCCGGCGCTGCGCGCTCGGGATAACCGGCCTGGGCCAGCACCTTGCCCAGCCGCGTCTCGAAGGCGGCGCGGGCGTCGGCCATGGCCTCGCCGCTCAGGCCGCGCAGGTCCACGCTGGGCACCACCGCCTCGCCCACCTGCACCAGCGTCAGGTCCCCCTGGCCAAGCTGGGCGTTGTCATAGCTGATGCCGCGCCCCGCCAGGTAGCTCTTGGCGATGTCGCAGGAGGAATTGAAACTGGCCTGGCCGATGGGGTCGAACTGCACGGAGCAGACCCGCGGATCGGCGGCCACGACGACGGGTGCGGCCTCCTGCGCCCTGGCCAGCGCCGGGTTGGCCGCGTTGGTGATGATATGGAAGAAGGGAATGAGGGTGAGGGTGCCGAGCGCCATGCCCCACATCATCACCCGCCGGCGCCCCACGCGGTCCGACAGCCAGCCGAAGAAGACATATTGGAAGATACCCACACCGGTGACCAGGATCATGATCCAGTTCACCGTGGTCGGCTCCACCTTCAGCACCCGGTCGAGGAAGAACTGGGTGTAGAAATGCGCCGTGTACCAGAGGACGCCGTAAGGCGCCATGAGGCCGAAGAGGGCGATGAGCACCAGCTTCAGATTGCGCCATTCCAGGAAGGCTTCCTTCAGCGGCGCGCGGGACTGGGCGTTCTCCCGCTTCATCCGCTGGAAGACCGGGGATTCCTCCAGCTTGAGCCGTATCCACACCGAGCAGACCAGCAGGAAGATGGAAATGAGGAAAGGGATGCGCCAGCCCCAGTCCTGGAACACGTCCTCGCCGATGGCCGTGCGCGTGGCCAGGATGACCACCAGCGACGAGAAGATGCCGAAGCCCATGGAGGTCTGGATCCAGCCGGTGAAGAAGCCCCGTCTCTCGCGGGGAGAATGTTCCGCCAGGTAGATCACCGCGCCGCCATATTCCCCGCCGAATGCCAGGCCCTGGATGAGCCGCATGGTGATGAGCAGGATGGGCGAGAGAATGCCGACCGAGGCATAGGTGGGCAGTGTGCCGATGAGAAAGGTGGAGAAGCCGGTGAGAATGAGGGTGACGAGGAACGTCCCCTTGCGCCCCCGCCGGTCGCCGATGCGCCCGAAGAGGAGCGCGCCCAGAGGCCGGATGGCAAAGCCCGCCGCGAAGGTCATCAGGGCGAAGATGAAGCCCGCCGTCTCGTTGACCCCTGAGAAGAAATGCCGGGAGATGACCGGAGCCAGCGACCCGAAGAGAATGAAATCGTAGGATTCGAAAATCGTGCCGGCGGAGGTGCCGAGGATCACCCGGCGTATCTTGCTGTCCACTCCGGCGACCAGCTCGTTCGTGCCCACTTGTGTCGACATATCGCTCCCCTGAACTGATGGCTTATGTCGCTGATCCGGCCCCTTGTTTTCCGGACGCGGCGCCTCCGGAGCCCAACATCGCCCCGGATCGTGCACATTATGACCACAGATTGGAGCCGCTGGCCAGCGCGGCCTGTCGTCAGGACGATTCGAGCGCCGGCCCGGCCAGGGCGCTGTCGATGCTGGCATGGTAATGCACGGTGGGCAGGCCCACGCCATGGGCCAGCAGCTCATGGCGCACCGCGGGTGCAGCGCCGGTCACGATCAGGTCCACGCCCGAGCGCTCCGCCTTGCGGGCGATGCCGGCGATGGTGCGGGCCGCCGTGGAATCGAGGAACGGCACCGCGGAGAAATCGATCACCAGCGTCCTGTACTGGTCGGCGATGCGGTCGAGGACCGAGCCCACCGTGGCCGCCGCGCCGAAGAAGAAGGCTCCCGATATGCGGTAGACCACCACGTCGGGATTGGCGGCCAGCGCCGGGTCGAACGGCTTGCGGTCCTTGAGCGCCCCATCCGCCCGGTCCTCGGCGACGGGCGGCACATGCCGTTCCACGGCGGTGACCGAGGCCATGCGGTGGATGAACAGCAGGGCGCCCAGCGAGAAGCCCACCACGATACCCGCCGTCAGGTCGCGGAAGATGGTGAGCAGGAAGGTGGCCAGCAGCACCGTGGCATCCCCCCTGGCCTTCAGGAGGAGCGCGAACTCGTGCTTTTCCGCCATGCCCCAGGCGACCGTGGCCAGGATGCCGGCCAGCGCCGCCAGCGGGATATAGCCGGCCAGCGGCGCCGCCAGCAGGATGAAGACCAGCAGGAACAGCGAATGCAGCATGCCGGAGACCGGCCCGCGCGCCCCGGCCCTGACATTGGTGGCGGTGCGGGCAATGGTGCCGGTGGCGCAGATGCCGCCGAACAGGCCCGAGGCGATATTGGCCGCGCCCTGCGCCACCAGTTCGCAGTTGGAGCGGTGCCGCCGCCCTGTCATGCCGTCCGCCACCACGGCGGAGAGGAGGGATTCAATGGCCCCCAGAAGCGCGAAGGACAGCGCGTCGGGCAGCAGCGCCTGCAGCCTCTGCAGCGTGATCTCCGGCAGATGAGGCGTGGGCGGCACCTGGGGAATGCCGCCGAAGCGGGTCTGGATGGTCTCCACCGGCAAATGGAACGCCCAGGCCGCCACGGAGGTCGCCGCCACGGCGATCAGGAGCCCCGGCCAGTTGGGCCGCAGCTTCTTCAGGCCGATGATGATGACAATGGTCGCAACGGCGAGGCCGATGGCGGCCGGGTTGGCGGTGGGGAGTGCCGCGGCCAGCACCTCCAGCTTGGCGACCAGCTCACCGGGCTCGGGTCCCGCGAGCGTCAGCCCCATGAGATCACGCAACTGGCTGGCCAGGATGATGACGGCGATGCCCGCCGTGAACCCCACGGTGACCGGAAAGGGGATGAACTTGATATAGGTGCCGAGGCGCAGGAACCCCATGGCCATCAGGATGACGCCCGACATCATGGTGGCGAGGATCAGGCCGTCGATGCCGTGCCTGGCGGCGGTGGCCGCCACCAGCACGATGAAGGCGCCCGCCGGCCCGCCGATCTGGAAGCGGCTGCCGCCGAGCAGCGAAATGAGGAACCCGCCCACGATGGCCGTATAAAGGCCGCGCTCCGGCGTCGCGCCGGAGGCGATGGCAATGGCCATGGAAAGGGGCAGCGCCACGATGGCGACGGTCATCCCGGCCACGGCATCCGCCCGCAGGTCCCTGAGGCCATATCCCTCGCGCAGCACGGTCAGCAGCTTGGGGGTGAACAGCTCGACAAATGTGGGCCGGGCCCCGCTCATGGATGATCGAGCCTCCTGCGCAGCCTGACCCCCCGGCCACCGGCGGCATCCTCGCCGATAAGCTCGACACCCTCCCGCTCCAGCGCCTCCACCACCTTCACCAGACTGTCCACCACGCCGCGCACATTGCCGCCGCTGGCTTCCATGCGCTGGATGGTGGGCACCGATACGCCCGCCATCTCGGCCAGGGTCTTCTGGTCGATGCCGAGCAGGGCGCGGGCCGCCTTCAACTGATTGGATGTCATCATGGCGGCATCATATACCAGCCATGATTGATGGTATATATCCCTTGAACAGAGATGTTTGAAACATCACTCTTCCGGTTGGAACCGCAACGCGCTCAGTCGTCCCATCCGGGCTTCATGCCGTAGGGCGGCGCGAACATATTGGCCTCCACATAGCGGATCAGGCCGTTTTCGATCTTGAACGCCTCGCCGATCATCCAGGAGGAAACGCCGACGCGGCTGTGGGCGATGGAGCCGTCCGCCAGCTCATAGTCGCGCACCGTGCCGTTATGGTCGAAGAAGACGAAGGCGAAGACCACGCCGCGCTCGGGGTCCACCACCTTGAAGCGGCGGTCGCGGATGCGCGTGTCGAAGCGGAAATAGCCGGTCTCGAACTGCTCCTTGCAGCCCATGGCCATGATGTTGCCGATGGAGAGCGGCTGGCGCTCGGCTGGCGCCGCCCCGCCGCCCACGCCGGGCGGCCGCGCTGAGTCGTTGTTGGTGGTGTAGGTGCCGTTTTCCATGCGGTTACAGTCGTCGGTGAAGGGATAAACGCCCTTGCCGTCATTGTTCTCCAGGCCGCTGAAATACATGTTGGCGATGCGCACCAGCCCGGCGCGGGACATGCGCTCTTCCTGCGGGATCGTCTCGGTCCAGAGGCCGGCCGGCGTGCGGGCGTCGAGAGTGTTCGCCCCTTGCACGTCGCGCACCACCATGGTCTCGATCTCGGATATCTTCTCCCCGTTCTCGACCTTGAGGCGCAGCACCAGGATGGCGGGGGCCCGGTATTCATGGATGGTGCCGAAGAAGGCCACCTGCCCCTCTTCCACGTCCATGAAATAGTTCCTGTAACGCCCCAGGCTCTCGGCGGTGCCCCACACCGCATCGCCAAGCTCCAGCTCCACCCCGTTCTCGGTGAACTTCACGTCGTCGGCCAGCGGCAAGCGCCCCGGATCGTGGGCAACCAGGGCTTCGAGATAGTCATCAACAAAGCCCTTCAGGCAGGCGCGGTCGCAGCTCGCCGCCTGGGCGGCGGCCGAGACGAGAAGGCAGGCAAGACCGGCAAATAGCGCAGCGAGGCAGACATCCATGCGAACCATGAGAAACCCTCAAACTATGCATCTCCCAGTCTACAGGAAATGCCCCGCAGGTTACAGGGCGGCGGGTCTCCGCTTGAGCCTGTCCCCTCTCCCTGCCCTCTCCCCAGAGGGGCGAGGGTTTCAAGCGGTGCGCCGTCTCCTCCCTCGCCCCTTCGGGGAGAGGGATGTGCAGGCTTGGGCGGGGCCAGGGGCCGCGCCCTAGCCGGAGCCGGGTGAGGGGGAACAGGCCCCAGCCGGCTTAGACC
>Ga0164243_10002214_pt1 | contig 32369 bp, 28 predicted proteins | sample OricompcompostOP_FD_108781 | JGI IMG/M metagenome (GOLD analysis project Ga0164243, IMG submission 108781) | Organic Plus compost microbial communities from Emeryville, California, USA - Original compost - Organic plus compost (OP) | ecosystem: Engineered > Solid waste > Mixed feedstock >... | reverse complement strand
GGGCGCGGCCATCGACGCGACGACGGCCATCGCGATGACACAGCTCTTCACGCGCCCACTCTACCCCGGGGTCAGGCTCCACATGCCCAACTTGCGTCCGGGGTCAGGCTCCACATGCCCAACGTGCGTCCGGGGTCCGTGCGCGCGGTCGGGGTCGCGCTCGGGGGCAGGCTCCAGATGCTCGATTGGCGTCCGGTCGCCGGCCGCGCGTCCGGGGTCAGGCTCCACATGCTCAACTTGCGTCCGGGTCCGTGCGCGCGGTCGGGGGCAGGTCCCAGATGCCCAATTGGCGTCCGGTCGCCGGCCGCGCGTCCGGGTCACGCGGTCGGGGTCAGGCTCCACATGCCCAACGTGCGTCCGGGCATCGGCCGCGCGTCCGGATCCGCGGTCGGGGTCAGGCTCCACATGCCCAACGTGCGTCCGGGCATCGGCCGCGCGTCCGGATCCGCGGTCGGGGTCAGGCTCCACATGCCCAACGTGCGTCCGAGGTCGGGCCGCGCGTCCGGGGCACGTGTCCATGGTCCTGCTCCACCTGCCCGACTTGCGTCCGGGCACCGGCCGCGACTACGAGGAGCGCGCGTCCGGGGCACGCGCGATCGGTGTCAGGCTCCACCTGCTCGACTTGCGTCCGACGACCGGACCGCGACAGGCGAAGTCGAGCCAATGGGGCGAACCGGACGTTCACTTCGGTTTGTGCGCGAGCTTCTTCGTCGAGCCGTCCGCGAGCTGGACCTCGATCGTGTTGCCGCTGACGGCGGTCACCACGAGGTGCCCGAACTTGACGTGCGAGAGCTCATGGCCGACGCGGTAGCTGCCGGTCGCGGAGTACGGCACCGGTCCGGTGGGCTCGGGCTCGGCAGACGGCGGCGGTGGCGCGAGGACCTGGCGCAGCACGCCGAGCAAGGCGCGGCGTTGCTCGGGCAAGCGGTGGTACTCGGCGACGAGCTGGATCCGCGCGAGCAGCTCCTCCTCGACGGCGCCGAGCGCCTCCCAGATCGGCGTGTTGTCCTTGGCTCCCGCGGCCCACGCGATCGCGCGGGCCGCCTCGGGGATCCGGTGGTCGTAGCCGAAGGTCTCGGCGCGCGCGGCGGTGCACTCCTTCGCGGCGGCCTTGGTCTGGGCGAGCGCGTCGGGGCTCTTCGTCGCGAGCCAGCCCTCCGTGGCCTCGAGCGCGATCTGTGGCCGGCGATCGTCGGGGCGCTTGCTCTCCCACTCCGGGAGGATCAACTTCCGGATCGCCTCGATCGCGGCCCGGATCAGGAGATCGCGATCGAGATCACCGAGGTTGGCGTTCCACGCCGACGCGGCGAGGCCCTTCTGCGTGTCACCGCGGATGGCGGCGAGGCGATCGAAGCGTTCGGTCAGCACGACGCGGAGAGCCTACACCGAGCGTAGGATGCAGGGGATGGTGATGAACGTGAGAGGCGTCCGGGTTCCGCGCATGCTCTACGGCACGGCGTGGAAGGAGGAGCGGACGGAGAAGCTAGTCGTCGCCGCGCTCGACGCGGGCTTTCGCGGCATCGACACCGCGAACCAGCGCAAGCACTACCACGAGGCCGGCGTCGGCCGCAGCGTGCAGGTGAAGCTGCGCGAGGGCTTCTTGCGTCGCGACGAGCTGTTCCTGCAGACCAAGTTCACGTTCCAGGACGGCCAGGATCATCGCCTGCCCTACGATCCACGCGCGCCGATCCGCACACAGGTCGAGCAGTCGTTCGAGCGCTCGCTCGAGCACCTCGGCGTCGACACGCTCGACAGCTTGATCCTCCACGGCCCGTCGCAGGCCGAAGGGCTCGGCCCCGACGATCACGAGGCGTGGCGCGCGATGGAGGAGCTCGCGGCGGCAGGGCGCGTGAAGCTGCTCGGCGCGAGCAACGTCACCGCGCGCCAGGTCGCCGAGCTCGTCGAGCTCGCGACGGTACCGGTCGCGTTCGTGCAGAACCGGTGCTACGCGGATCGACGCTGGGATCACGCCGTGCGCCGCGTCTGCGACGAGCACGGGATCGTGTACCAGGCTTTCTCGCTGCTCACCGCGAACCGCCACGTGCTCGCGAGCCCGCGCGTTGTCGCGATCGCGAACCGCCACGCGGCAGCGCCGGCGCAGATCGTGTTCCGGTTCGCCCAGCAGGTCGGCATGCTGCCGCTCACCGGCACCTCCGATCCGGCGCACATGCGCCAGGACCTCTCAATCGAGCGCATCCACCTAGACAACGCGGAGCTCGCGGTGCTCGACGCGGCCGGGCGGTGATCGACGGTCGGGGTCAGGCTCCACATGCCCAACTTGCGTCCGAGCGGCGGCCGCGAGTTCGCGGTCGGTCTCCACATGCTCGACTTACGTCCGAGCGGCGGCCACAAGTTGAGCAAGTGGGGTCTGACCCCCGGGCGATCAGTGGACGATCATGCCGCGCGGCAGCGACAGGTCCTGCTGCGCCGCGCGCTGCGGCACCTTGAGGGCGGCGAGGTGCTTCAGGACGTTGTCGTCGATCAGCACGCCGCGCTCGGGGATGTGCATGCCGCTCGCACCGAGCTCGGGCACGAAGAGGATCGCCTGGCCCGCGCCGTTGTAGCCGAGCTGGACGAACATCTCCGGATCGAACTGCGTGCACTTCTTCTCGCAGCAGTGGAACGTCGCGGTCACCCGGTAGAAGCCCTCGGCGGGAAGCGACTTCAGCGCGCTCCGGTCGAAGTCCTCGCCCACCGTCGTTCCCTGTGCGGAGAACTGCGCGCGGTTGTGCTGCCACTTCTCGGGGAAGTACACGCCCGGGCCTGGGTTGCCGTGGTTGTGGAAGTACACGAGGCGGCCCGCTGCGACAGGCCCGATCGGCTTCACGGTGCGGTACACGCCGCACGGGGGGAGCGGTTCGCTCATGGGCCGCATCATGCGGTGGGCGCGGCGGGCTTGCCAACCCCGTCGTGCGGGCAGGTCCGCGAACCCGCGCTACGCTTGCGGCATGTGCCTCATCTGCGTCGAGCTCGCCAAGTCGAAGATGACCGCCCGGGAGGCGCGCGCGGCGCTTCGCGAGATGCGCGAGGGAATGGATCAGGAGCACGCCGCCGAGGTCGAGGCGCGCGTCGCGCAGGCCGAGCGAGAGGACTCCGAGAAGGCCTGAGCGGACCGACCGCGTGCGGTCACCGCGCTCGCTCCAGGCCATGCTCGGCCACTGCGGGCGACCGAGGCGAGGAGCCGGAGCCGTTCGACCGGCCGACGTTCGACCACGCAGGCGCCGCGCCGCGCTCTGCCAGGTGCCCCGACGCGTCGTAACGAGCGACGCCTCGCCAGCGTGGCGTCGTCCACGCGGAGCCCGGATCTCGTCGGCACCCTCCGCATGCTCGACGGCGGTCACGCGCTCGTTCATGGGCGATGTCCCGCGCGTCACGTCTCCCGCGCACGCGATCGGTACACGCACGAGAGCGAGAACGGGCGCGCGGTGGCGTTCGTCGGTCGCGTCATCGGGCTTGCGGCCGGCCGCCTGACCGTCCGCCTCGAGGTGCGGCCGCGTCGGTGCTGCGCTGGGCGGGCGGTGCTCCGCCGTCGGGCGCCGCGGCGAGCCCGAGCGCAGCTCCGCGCGCGCGGGAGCTTCGTCGTCGAGGCGCTGGCTGCTCGCCGGCGCTCTCCGCGTCGTGGCGCGCGATCACCCCCTCGTTCGCGTCGGCGACCTCCAGCGTGGAGCGCCGCCTGGCGGTGCGCGTCCTCGCGCGGATCAGTACACGCGCCAGATCGGGAACTCGGCGCCGAGCGCGGGCGCGCTGACGAGGCCGTTCTCGATCACGCCGTCGTCGCTCTCGGGCTCGCAGAGGTAGACCGCGACCGCGGCGAGCGGCGTCTCGGTGCGGACGACGTGATACCCGGCGGGGAGCGCGCGCGTCGTGCGCTTCCACTCCACCTCGAGCTCGCCGACCTCGGAGGCCTCGAGGATCTTGCGCCCGCCTTCGACGCCGAACCCGGTGACGGTCGCGACCTCGACGTCGCGCTCGCCCGCGGCCTCCTCGATCGCGAGCCCGTGGCGCGCGAGGTGCTCGGCCACGTCCGCCGGCACGGCGTACGCGGGTGGGCGCGCGACGAGCTTCGTCCCGACGAAGTTCGAGAGGTGGCGGACCTTCACCGTCGACGGCGCACCGTCGAGCGTCCGCGGCGTGCGGGTCGCGATCTCGATCGGCTCGTCGAACGCGTCGAGGCGATAGCGGACTGCGATGTGGTCGCGCGGCGCGCGGCTGGCGGCGACGACCTGCATCACGTCGTCCTCGTGGTGAGCGACGTAGGTCAGCGCCTCGAGGATCGTCGCGTACGTCGTGTGCACGCGCTCTGGGAACGACAGGTAAGAGTAGCACTCGAGCAAGAGGTCGAGCCGGCTCGACAGACCGCGGTAGTTCGAGCCGAAGCGCGGGTGGTGCGGGTACGTCATCCAGCCCTCGGTCACGGCCGCGTTCGGATCTGCGGCGCGCCGGGCGTCGAGCGCGCGCTCGTCCTCGACGAAGTTGCCGTACCAGCCGGCGAGCAGCCCGTGCGTCTTCTTCAGGGCCGCGGTCACCGTCGGCATCATCCGCGTGCGCATGAACGCGATCGGCTCGGGGCGGCCACTGTCGACGGTGTGCGGGATGTCGTACGTCATCGCGAACCGGTGTACGGAGCCGTTGGTCGCGTGCGTGTCGATCGTCAGCTCCGGCTCCCACACCTGCACGACGCGCGACTGCAGGAGCCGCATCTCGCTCGCCGCCTGTCGCATGTAGTCGCGGTTGAGGTTGATGCCGAGCGAGTTGACGCGCGTGCCGACCTTCGCGGGGCCGAGCTGGCCCGACAGGTTCGGCAGGTCGAGCTTGCGGTTCGCGGGATCGATCGCGTCATTGCCGTCGGGGTTGAACAGAGGCACGACCACGAGCGTCAGGTGCGCGAGCAGGTCGGCGTGCTTGCCGTCGAGCAGATCGCGCAGCAGCATCATGCTCGCCTCCTTGCCCTCGACCTCGCCGGCGTGGATGCCGTTGATCACGAGCACGACGGGCAGGCCGCGCGCCCGCGACTCCGCCGGCGTCTTGATGCCGTGCGCGCTCGCGACCACGAGCGGCAGCTCGCGCCCCTGCGGGCTCGTCCCGAACGAGCTCAGGTGAAACCGCGGATCCCCTCTCCCGGCGAGCGCGGCGAGGAACGCCATGACGTCGGCGTGGAGCGAGGTCTCCTGGTATTGCGTTGCCTCGGCGCGGGTCTGCAGCTGCATGCGTCGCTCTTACCACCTGCCGGCCAGCCGCGCGCCACCGATGGGCCGTGTACGATGGCTCGCATGGCACGCAAGAGCTCACCGTCCGATGCCCCGCTCGCTGCGGCCCGCCGCTCTTCGTCGGCGACGGACCTCGCGATCCGCGAGCTGCGCGAGCTCGGCCTCTCGTATCCGGGAGCGCACCTCAAGAGCCCGTGGCCGGGTCACGAGGACCTCGCCGTCAAGGACAGGACGTTCGCCTACCTGCCGCCCGAGGGCGAGCCGTTCAGCATCAGCTGCAAGCTCCCGGACTCCTCGCACATCGCGCTGCTGCTCCCGTACGCCACGCCGACCGGCTACGGCCTCGGCAAGAGCGGCTGGGTCACCGCCACACCACCGGCCGGCACCCCGATCGACGTCGCGATGTTCAAGCAGTGGATCGACGAGAGCTATCGCGCGCAGGCCCCGAGGTCGCTCGTGAAGCAGCTCACCACCACGCCGTCCGCGGCGGCGAAGAGGCCGGCGGCGAAGAAGTCGACGAGGAAGCCAGCGGCGAAGAGGCCCGCGGCGAAGAAGCCCGCAACGAAGAAGCCCGCAACGAAGAAGCCCGCAACGAAGAAGCCCGCAACGAGCAAGCCGTCGGCTCCGCGCGCGAAGCGCTAGAACCACGGAGACGCCCACGTTCGTCCCTCTTCCGCTCGAGAAGCCGCGCTTCGCAGCAAGCGGAACCGGCGCTGCCTGCGTTGGCGTGCGCTGTGCCCGAGTCAAACGCGGGCCTCGTGTCGTCCCGCCGCTGCAGGCACGCAGAAGCTAGAACGAGAAGCCCTTCGAGAGGTCGATGGCTTCGACACGCGGGAGCGCCGCCATCCGTCGAGCAACGTCGGCCGGGACTGATCGCATCCAGGCTTCGACCGCCGCGCATACCTCCTCACAGAAGACCGAGACATCCAACAGCAACACTCGTTCTAGCTGATTGCCGTGGAGCAGACATCCGCGCGGTGACACGACGAAACGGAAGCGATCAAGAACGGTCCGCGCTTGCTGGTTGATGATGTCCGTGTCTCCTTCGTGCATGTACGCGCACCGCAGGGCGTAACAGTCCTCGGCCGTCATGAACACGTGCGGATCTCCGGGTGCACCAACTGCCTTGGTATAGGCGGGCTGGAGATGCTGTTTCAGCCATCGAATCGCGCGAGCCTTGCCAGCGGTCGTTGGCGTCTCGAGACGTCCGCAGATGTCAGGCAACGCGAGCGCGAGCCCCAGCGCGGCATAGTAGTGTCCGGCTCGGAGCGCGCCGCGAACATCTTCGACCAGGTGCTGCATGCGCCCCTACTCGCGATGGGATTGGCCCTGCCACGTGTCGTACGTCGGGACTTCGATCGCATGAACTTCGGCGACGCTCTCGTGCAAGTGCGACGTGTTCTCGACGAGGGGAATATGCTGTACACCTGTCGAGCGCCAGCTCGTTCCGCTTGCCATGTCCTCATCGGGAATGAGGACGCGCGAGTCGTGGATGCTCGTCGTGTGATCCCTGGTCTTCGCCATGGCGTCTCAGTGTGTGCCTGCGCCGCCTCGCGCGACCGCTGAACCAGTGCAGCGAATTGCGGCAACCGGGCTCGCCGAACGTGCTGGTGTGTTCGCGGTTCCTCGACCGAGTGAGGTCGGATCCAGTCGCGTCGCACGCCGTCCCGCGTGGTCTGATGGACGGATCATCTCGCGAGCTGCGCGCTGGGAGCAAATGCTCTCGCCGCAGCGAACGGAGCACTGCGCCTTGTTCGTTCACGCTGTTCGAGTGGGAGCACGGGTACATGACGACCGTGTAGGCTCGCTGGCATGCGACGGAGAGGAAGCTGTCCGTGCGGTGCGCTCCAGTACGAGGTCGTGGGCGACCTCGATGGCGTATGGATGTGTCACTGCTCGAACTGCCGCAAGGCGAGCGGCGGTACGGGCAACACGATCGTCGTCGTGCCTCGCGACCGCTTTCGCTGGCTCTCCGGCGAGGATCACCGGGTCACGTACGCGCTGCGGCCGACGTACACGATCACGCGCTGCAAGACCTGCGGGACACCGCTGCCCGCCGAGGAAGACGAGAACAACGTCTACCTCACGGCCGGGACGCTCGACGATCCGCTGAACGCGGGCATCACGAACCACATCTTCTACGGCTCGCGAGCCGACTGGGAGCGCGATGCCGATGGCGCCCGCTACTTCGTGGAGCGCTCGTCAGGTCCCCAGATCGAGCGGGGGTCCTCGTAGGGAAGCCGCTCGCGTGTGCTCCGGTCGTCGGACGACCCGGCGAGGTCGGCGATCCGGGCCTCGCGGTCGTCCATGACGCAGGGCAGGTCCACGAAGCACGCCATGCCATCCGTGCCGCGGCGTTCGGTGACCTCGAGGACTCTCCAGAATTCGATGTCACGGTCACGCCGCTCGGCGAGGACGGGGAGGTGAGGGATGACGCGAACGCACCGGGTCCGCACTTCGCTCGCCCGCTCCGGTGGCAGAGCGAACGCCACGGCCGCGCTCGCGGTGATCGCGAAGCGATCGGTGTCGCGGGACGGAACGCGAACGCCCGGATCGAGCAGAGAACCGTGAGAACCGTGGCTGCGCCTCGACGTCGCGCCCCAGCTGCTGCGCGCGGTGCCTCCGGTCGTGGCGCTGACGTCGTCGAGCGCGCGCCGCGCGGGCAATCCGGCGAGGCGCGAGACCGGCGCGGATCCAACGTGCGGCCGCGGCGCCCCTCACGGTCGCTACAGACGAGCCACCGGCGCTACTGCGGTACATCGGCAATGGTCAGCCAGATCGCCGGCGCCATGCCGGCGGTTTCTCGACTCGCGCCCAGCAGTGGGGATGTTCGCTCCTCGAGCTCCTGCTGCCCGTGCCGCTCTCCCAACGGTGTGGGCAGCGCGATCTCGACCCACACGAGGCTGCTCTGCGGAACCGCGGCGGCCCGCCGGGTCGGATCAGACGGACCAAGCGGAGGTCGCTCGAGCGCCGACGCGGTCGGCGCAGCGGCGCCAGCGAAGCGATGGGACCGGGTCGGCAGGTACCCGTGAGAGCCCGCGCAAGGCGCCGACGGTTCTTCGGCAGGCGCTGCACCCGGCGCCCATCGGCTTCGCAGCCCGTGGCGCCACCCCGTGTCCGCGCCCTCCCCAGCAGAAGGCGCGCGTCAGCTCACGAACGGCGGCGGCGGCGGAACACCGCGAGGCCGACGAGCCCGAACAGCGCGAGCCCGCCCGCGCTGGGCGCCGAGCCGGTGTCGCACGCGCAGCCGGCCTGCATCTCGCCGCCGGTCTCGCCGTTGGGCGGCTGGCACATGCCCTCGGAGCAGACCTCGCCGGCGGCGCAGAGGTCGAGGGTCGGCTGGTCGATCACGCCGTCGCAGTCGTTGTCGATGCCGTCGCAGATCTCGGTCGTCGGCTCGGGCGCTTCGCATCCTCCCCACACGCCGGCCGAGCACGTCTCGGTGGCGACGCCGCACGCGTTCGAGCAGCTGCGCACGAGCCCCTCGTCGACCTGGCCGTCGCAGTCGTTGTCGATGCCGTCGCACATCTCCCCGGAGATCGAGCCGGCGATCGAGGTCAGCGCCGCGACGAGCTGGGCCGCGTCGTCGACCTGGAAGTAGCACTGGTCCGGATCCGCTGGATCGGTGTTCGCGGCGTTGCAGCCGGGGCGCGCCGTGTTCGCGGCGACCGCCATCTGGTTGAGCGCGGCGGCGTCGACCGACGAGCCGAACCCGACGATCCAGGTCGTCACGCCCTGCGCGGCGAGGGTCTCGACCGCGGGGGTGCCGTCGAACCGGGTCGCGGGGTCGTAGGGGTCGCACCACTGCCAGCCGTCGGTGATCAGGATGACGTGGCGCGCACCGTCGGCGGTCGTCAGCGACGGCTCGATCGCCGCGAGCTCGAGCGTCTGCGCCATCGGCGTGTAGTTGCCCGCGCTCGGCGGAGGCGTCGAGAGCGCGTCGAGGATCGCGAGCCGGTTCGACCGCGCCGGCGCCACGTCGAGCCCACCCGGCGAGCACTGGCTCGGCTTGGGGAACGTCATCAACCCGAACTCGGCGCTGCTCTCGTAGGCCGCGAGCACCTGCGCGAGCCCGTCGACCGCGATGTTCCACTTGCTCTCGCCGCCGATCTCGCCGGTGACCATCGAGCTCGACTTGTCGAGGATCACCATGACCCGCGCGGCGGCGCACTGATCGGCGTCGGCGACCCGCGGGGCGAGGAGCGTGGTCGAGGCGAGGAGGGCAGGGACGAGCAGGCGGTTCATGGCACGCGGGCAGTGATCAACTGCCGTGCCAGCTCTGGCGCCGCAACGCACGAGCCAATCCGCGCGGTTGCGCGATCGGTGGCTAGCGCGGCTGCCGGTGCTCGCCGACCGCACGCAACTGGAGGCGCCGCCCATGACTCCTCGGATCGCCGCTGCACGTGATGTGCACGGCTGGCCGGTTCTATCGCGGGCGGGTCGCGAGTGGTGGCTGCGCCGGCTGGCCGTTCTGGGCTAGTGTGCGCGGCTGAGGGGACAACATGCGTACGCTCTTGGTCTCGACGGTCTCGATGGTTTCGGCGCTCGTGCTGTCCGCGTGTGGCGGTGATGACACCGAGCTCGCCACGCCGGCTCACTGCAACCCGCTCGGAGGGACCCGCTGTGTGGTCCCGTTCCCGTCCTCGATCTACGAGATCGACGACGCCACGAGCGCCACCGGGCGACGGCTCGCCGTGCCGCCAGGGGCGCTGCCCACGAACATCGACGGCATCGAGTTCGATCCGACGCCGTTCAACCGCTGGGACGGGTTCTCGTCGGCGGCGCCGATCGTGATGGCGTTCCCGACCGGCATCGATCCCACGAACCTCGTCCACTACTCCGATTACGGCGCCAGCGTCACCGACGCGAGCCCGACGATCCTCCTCGACATGTCCACCGGCGAGCTCGTGCCGCACTTCGCGGAGCTCGACGCGCGCTCGGCCGACGATCCCGCGCACCAGGCGCTGTTCCTGCGCAGCGCGCAGCTGCTCGAGGGCGGCACCCGCTACGTCGTCGCGATCAAGAAGACGCTCAAGGCCAAGGACGGCGGCGAGCTGCCGATCCCCGAGGGCTTCCAGGCGATCCTCGACGGCACGAAGACCACACACCCTCTGCTCGAGCGGATCCGCCCGCGCTACGGCGAGATCTTCGAGGCGCTCGCCGCGCACGGGATCGAGAAGGGGGACCTCGTGGTCGCGTGGGACTTCACCACCGCCTCGCGCGACATGGTGCGCGCCGACCTCGTCGCGGCGCGCGCGGCCACGCTCGCCGCGGTCGGCGACAACGGCGCCAACCTCGACTTCACGGCGACCGAGACCCCGCAGGACGATCCGAGGTTCCTCGTCCGCTACGACGGCACGTTCGACGCGCCGCTGTTCCTCAGCAACGAGACCGCGACGCTGTCGACCAAGCTCCTCCGCGACGGCGACGGCAAGCCGATGACGAGCGGGCTCTACCGGGTGCCGTTCACCGCCCTGGTGCCGCAGTGCGCGGTCGATGCGCCCGGACCGGTGCCGGTCATCATCTACGGCCACGGCCTGCTCGGCGAGGGCACGCAGGCGGCGAGCTCCGGCGCGCGCCACGCCGCCGCCGAGGTCTGCGCGATCATCATCGGCACCGACATGCGCGGCATGGCCACGATGGACGTGCCGAACGTCGTCAGCGCGCTCAACGACGCCAACCGCGGGCCGCTCGTGTTCGACGTCCTGATCCAGGGCATGATGAACCACATCGCGCTGGTGCAGATCGCGCGTGGCCCGATGGCGGAGCGCCTGTTCCTCCACCCGTTGCTGCGCACGCCGACGTCGATGGTCGATCCGGATCGCGTCTACTGGTACGGCATCTCGCAGGGCGGGATCATGGGCACCACCGTGTGCGCGATCGATCCGGTGATCGAGCGCTGCGTGCTCCAGGTCGGCGCGATCAACTACTCGACGCTGCTCGAGCGCTCGCTCGACTGGCCGACGTACCGCACCACGCTGATCGGCGCCTACCCCAACAACCTCGACGTCGTCCTCGTGCTCAGCATGATGCAGCAGGAGTGGGACCGCACCGAGCCGACCTCGGTGGCCGACGTGATCACGACGACCGGCTTCCCCGACACCCCGCCGAAGCAGGTGCTGATGCAGATCGCGATCGCCGACGACGAGGTCTCGAACATCGCGAGCGAGTACCAGCAGCGCACGATGGGGATCCCGACGATCACGCCGTCGCCGTACATCCCGTGGGGCACCGAGATGACCGCGGGCCCGGCGCCGAGCGGCATGGTGATCTACGACTTCGGCCTCGGTGACACGATCCCGCCGACCAACGAGCCGCCGCCCGACAACGACGTCCACTCGAACATCCGCAACAAGAGCGCGACGACCGACATGATGCGTCGGTTCTACGAGGACGGCGAGATCGTCAACACGTGCACCGCGCCGACGGGCTGCGACTGCACCGTCGACGGCGGCTGCGGCGACCCGCTGTAATCTCGCGCGCGAGCGGGCGCCGGCGCCATTCTTCCCGGCGCGCGTGCGGGCTACTTCAGGTAGTACGGGGCCGCGACCGCGCTCCGGCACTGCCAGTTGAAGCTGCGCAGGTGCGGGACCGAGCCGTGCTGCTGCAGGCCGGTGAGCAGCTCGAGCGCCGTCGCGCGGAGCGACGGATCCTGCTTGCCGCCGTGGAAGTAGGCCATCGCGATCACGTAGGCGGGCTCGCCCCAGTGCTCGTCGTAGCCGTCGACCTCGTCGCGTGCGGAGCCGACGCCCATCCAGTAGAACGGCTTGCCCTCGGCGTCGCGGCCGTCCCGCGCGAGGATCGTGCCGAGGCGAACGATCGCCTCGCGCGCGCTCGTGGCCGCGGCGGTGCCCTCGCGCTCGGTCGCGTACTGATCGAGCGCGTCGGCGAGGATGGCGCTCATCCACGGGCTGCAGCCCCAGGTGCCGTAGCTCTCGCCGTGCGCCTCGGCCGTGTGCGCGAAGCACCGCGCGGCGCGGTCGGTCCAGCTCGCCGGGAACGTGTTCTGCACGGCGAGGTACGCGTTCGCCGCCTCGTCTGCGCGCTGGTCGAGGAGCGCGGCCTCGTCGTCGGTGACGATCCGAGCCCACACGTACGCGAGCAGCGAGAAGCCCGCATTGCGCTCGGTCCAGAAGTCGGCGCCGCCGGCGTAGCCCGGATCGCGCCACAGCTCGTACACGCGCGCGGCGATGTCCTCGGCGCTCTCGCGGAAGCGGTCGTCGCCCGTCAGCAGGTAATGGATCGCGAGGTTCTGCGCGTAGTGGTACTTGACGTCGTTGACCGCGCTCGGCACGGCGATCCGCGTCGCGGCGTCGGCTCCGGAGATCTGGTTGCGATACATCGCGGTCTCGCGGTACGCGGACTGCAGCGACGAGAGGTCACCCTGGCGTGCGTAGCCGCGGTACAGCGCGGTGCCGCGGTCGTACAGCCAGACGTCCTTGTTGCCCTGCAGCGGCAGGAACGCGTCGACGCCGTAGCGGTCGTAGTCACACACGGTGTCGAACACGTCGAGCTCGGTGCCCTCGACGGACGCCGCGGTCACCTGCGGGCCGGTGACGCCGGTCGCCGACAGCCACCGCGCCGGGAGCCGCACCCACACCCGCGGGCCGGCCGTGCCGTCCGCGCGCGCGAGCGTCGACGCCACGTCGACCAGCGGCTGCGCCGCGGTGGTCGGAGATTCTCCGAGCCGCACCTGCAGCACCGCGCCATCGCTCACCTCGGTGGTGACCTGGAGCTGCACGGAGCGCACGCTGCCATCGGGATGGAGCGCGAGCTCGCGGCGCGCGGCGGGGAGCTCGGTGCCGCGGGACAGGACGCGGACCTCGTCGGGGTCGAACAGGAGGCCCTTCGGCATCGGCACCGCGAAGTTCACGAGCTGGCTGCCGGCGACGCCGGCGGCAGGATGGAGCTTCACCTCGAGGACCGTGCTGGTCGGCGCCGCGACGGCGGCCGGCGCGACGGCGGGCAGGGTGGGGGTGGCGGTGTCGGCTACCCCCGGCGCCGCGCTCGCGACGAGCGCGAGGACCGCACCGAGAGTGATCGCGTGAGTACGTGCCATGGGGCGCTGCTCTACCCAGCTCGCGTCCTCCCCGCCGCGGCGCCGTTGTCGCAGAACTCTGCCGTGGGGCGATCGCCGAACCGCGATCCTCGACGGGAACGCCGCCCGAATCCGGCCTCAGGTGAGAGCTGGATTACACGCCAGGCCGTGGAGTGGCCGCCGAAAATCGACACCGAGCCGACGTCGGGCACCTGGTTGGTCGCACGCGAGCTGTGGCAGATTCTCGGACCATGCGTCTCGTGCCGTCCGCGGCGATAGCTCTCGGTCTGTTCGTCGGCTCACTCGTCGGCCTGCCGCGTGCCCACGCCGGAGCGGGCGGACGAGACTTCATCGACGAGGCGCGCGCGCTGCTCGTCGTCGGCGCCTGCGCGGACGGCCCGCCGCCGGCGGGGGTGAAGCCGGCGATCGTCGCCGCGCACTGCAAGAAGGTGCGCGCCGCGCAGGCGGACTACCAGAAGACGTGGCTCGCGAGCGCGCGCACGTTCTTCGCCGCGAACGTCCCGTCGACGATCCCCAAGGTGGTCGTGTACCCGTTCGCGGGTGGTGACCTCTCGACGGCGCTCGCGGTGTATCCGGATGCCGACGAGATCACGACGCTGTCGCTCGAGCCCGCGGGCGATCCGCGCGCGCTGTCCCGGCTGCCGGCGAAGCAGCTCTCGCGCGCGCTCGAGACCGTCGCGACGGAGCTACGCTCGCTGTACCGCGCGAACTTCTCCGTCACGATGAACATGATCACGGCGATGCGCGGCGGGCAGCTCCCGACGCAGCTGATCTTCAGCCTGTCCGCGCTGTGGCTGCACGGGTACGAGCCGGTGTCCCTGCGCTACTTCCGGCTCGCCGACGACGGCTCGATCCACTACCTCACCGACGAGGATCTCGCGGAGATCGACAAGCTCAAGGACGTCGGCCGGCGTAACCGCGCGCTCGCGAACGTCGAGCTGCGGTTCCGCAAGCAGGGCGCGCGCCGCGAGCAGGTGTACCGCCACATCATGGCGAACCTCGACGACGAGCATCTCGCGGAGGACCCGGCCGCGCTGCGCCACCTCGAGCGCAAGGGCAAGGTCGCGGCGATGACGAAGGCGGCGAGCTACCTCCTGTCGTTCGAGAACTTCGCGACGATGCGGAAGTACATCGTCGATCACGTGGAGTGGATGGTGTCGGACTCGACCGGCCTGCCCCCGAAGTACGGCCAGCCCGCCGGGTTCGAGTACGAGACGTGGGGGACGTTCGAGAGCTCGAACATGAAGGCCGGCGGGGCGGTGACGCCGGCGTGGCGAGCGGTGTACGCGGCCCAGCCTCGACGGAAGCTGGCCTTCCGGTTCGGGTACCCCGACGGAAAGTTCCGCGGGCACCTGATCATCATGCGCCGGCCGAAGTAGCGGCGGGCCTCCGTGATCTTTCGCGGTGCCGCGCCCGCGAGCGTCCGCGGGTGACCTGCATCTAGTGTCGCGCGGGTTGGCCGGCACCAGCTCGTCGCGTCGGTGGCGGTCCGCGCCGCGCGCGCGTGTCGAGCGCTTCTTGGACGACTTTGTCGACGGGTGAGCGCTCACGCCACGACGCCCGGCGGCGGCGTTCGTGCGCGCGCGCGGTGACGACCCGCGCGAACTCGACGCACACGCGACGCGGTTTCTCGACGGAGAACGGGCGCGCCCGGCGCGCGGTCGCCGCGTTGCTCGTGGTGCGCGGAGCCGGCGAGCTCGCGCGTGGTCGGATCGGCACGCACGATGCACCGGGACCCGTGCAAACGAGGCGCGTCGCCGACGCGCGAACTCACCAGGAGAACGACATGGGTTCGATCATCGACAAGATCAAAGGCAAGGCGAAGGAGATGGAGGGGCGCGCGACCGGCGACAAGGTCCGCACGGGGCAGGGCAAGGTCGAGAAGAAGAAGGGCAGCGCGAAGGCCGCCGCGGGGCGGGCCACGAGCCGCGTCCGTTCGGGCGTGAGCCGCGCGACGAGCAAGGCCCGCACCGCGAAAGCCCGCCGCACGCGGGATCGCGCGGTCTAGCAGCCCCCCGCCCGCGTACGCCGGTCAGGCGGCGTTAGGCGGGCTCACGTGAACGCGTGCTGGGTTGATGCCTGGTGAAACGCGTGCCGATGTAGGCTGCGCCCCCATGACCCGCAAAGGCGACCACATCAAACGTGTCGCGCTCGTGTTCTCGGGCGGTCCCGCGCCCGCGGCGAACGCTGTCATCTCGGCCGCGGCGATCTCCTTCCTGGAGGATGACCGCCAGGTGATCGGGTTCTTTCACGGGTACTCGAACCTGCAGGACTATCACCCGGTCACCAACCGGCTGCTCCCGGACGAGCACTACCGGATCTTCAACGTGAAAGACCTCAGCGGTCTTCGCAACACGCGCGGGATCGTCATCGGGACCGCGCGCGCCAACCCGGGCAAGGGTATCGAGAAGCCCGCCGACCTCGACGATCCGGCGAAGACGGTGCGGCTGCGCAACGTGTACAACGCGCTGGTCGATCTCGAGATCGACGCGCTGATCTCGATCGGCGGCGACGACACGCTGAAGACCGCGAATTTCCTCTACGAGTACCAGAAGCGGCTGCCGAAAGAAGCGCGGCGCGTGCAGGTGATCCACCTGCCGAAGACGATCGACAACGACTACCGCGGCATCGACTTCACGTTCGGGTTCTTCACCGCCGTCGACGTCATGGCGAAGGAGCTGCAGAACCTGCGCGCCGACGCGCTGGCGACCGGGAGCTACTTCATCGTCGAGACCATGGGGCGCAAGGCGGGCTGGCTGTCGTACGGCGTCGCGATCGCGGGCGAGGCCAACCTCGTGCTCGCCGTCGAGGACGTGCACGGTACGCTCGCGCTGCCGCCCGAGAAGCCGGGCGCCGACCCGCGGCTGTCGCTCGACGCGCTCGTCGACCGGATCGTCGAGCTGATCGTGACCCGCGAGAAGCGCGGCAAGCACTACGGCACGGTGGTGCTCGCCGAGGGACTCTCCGAGATGCTCCCCGAGCAGCAGATCAAGGACCTGCCGCGCGACGAGCACGGGCACCTCTCGCTCGGGCGCATGGACCTCGGCAAGCTCGTCGCGCAGCTCGTGTCCAAGCGCTACGAGCAGCGCACCGGCCGCAAGAAGAAGATCACCGGCCTGCAGCTCGGCTACGAGTCGCGCTGTGCCCCCCCGCACGCGTTCGACGTGATGCTCGGCAGCCAGCTCGGGATCGGCGCGTATCGCGGCCTCGTCGAGGAGAACCTCGACGGGCACATGATCAGCGTCGAGGGCCAGCTCGACCTCGCGTACGTGCCGTTCTCGGAGCTCGTCAACCCGACGACGCTCAAGACCGAGGTCCGGTTCATGAAGCTCGGGAGCGACTACCACCGGCTCGCGCGGTTCCTCGAGACGCGCACCGACCGCGTGCTCGAGTGGGCCCCGGGCCGCCGCCCCGAGGAGTAGGTCACGTCCAGCCGGCGAGCGGCGCCATCACGCGCAGCCCGCCGACGATCAGCCCGAAGCCGATCACGTCGAACACGATCCCGGTGCGCACCATCGTGCCGATCGTCACCCGGCCGGTCGCGAACGCGAGCGCGTTCGGGGCCGTCGAGATCGGCATCATGAACCCGAACGACGCGCCGAGCGTCGCGCCGAGCACGGCTGGCATCGGCGCCGCGCCCGCCGCCTCGGCGAGGCTACCGGCGAGCGGCGCCATGAGCGTCGCGGTCGCGGTGTTGCTCGTCGTCTCCGACAGCACGATCGCGACGCCGGTGACGAGCGCGGTGATCGCCCACGTCGACGAGGCGCCGGTCGCGTCGACGAACGCGCGCCCCATCTCCGCGGCGAGCCCGGTCGTGCGCGCGAGATCGCCGAGCAGCACGCCACCGCCGAACAGCAGCACGACGCCCCACTCGATGCGCGTGGCCTCGGCCCACACGAGCGCCGGCCGGCGCGCCGCCCCGCGCCGCTGCCCCGGCAGCACGAACAGCGAGCAGCCCGCGATCACGGCGACGACCTCCTCGGTGAGGTGGCGCTCGATCCAGCGCGCCCCCGACCCCGGCGCGATCAGCGAGCTCACCGTCGGAAGCAGCCAGCCGACGATCGCGATCCCGATCGCGATCACCACCGCCTGCTCGCCCCGGCTCCACGGCCCCGGGGCGGCGTCGACCTCGATCCCGAGCGGCTGGCGCGGGCGCACGCCGAACGCCCCCGCGAGCACGACGATCAGCCCGACCATCATGACGAGACCGATCGGAAGGCCGATCGCCATCCACTCCGCGAACCCCACGTCGTGGCCCTGGCGCTCGAGCTCCGCGATGCCGATCAGGTTCGGCGGCGTTCCGACGGGCGTGCCGAGCCCGCCGATCGAGGCGCCCCACGCGACGACGAGCACGAGCGCGGTGGCGTAGCGATCGAGGCCATCGCCCGGGCGCTCGGCCGCCGGCGCGACGGCGAGCACGATCGGCAGGAGGATGGCGGTCGCCGCGGAGTTCGACATGATCGTCGACAGCCAGAACGCGGTCAGCCCGACGAGCACGAGCAACGACAGCCGCCCGCGTGCGAGCGAGAGCATCGCGCGGCCGATCCGGTCGCCGAGCCCGTGGAGGCGCATCGCCTCCGCGACGAAGAACGAGCCGACGAACAGGAACAAGAGCGGCGTGCCGAACGCACCGAACGCCTGCTTCGGGCTCGCGAGGCCCGTGATCACGGCGCCGACAGCGGCGAGCAGCGCGACCGCGGCCATCGGCAACGCCTCGGTCAGCCACCAGCTCACGCACAGGACCATCAGCAGGACGAGCGCGGGCGACGCGCTGTCGCGGGCGAGCAACGCGGCGACCGCCGCCACGATCGGCCCGGCCACGAGCCCGATCGCGCGCTTCCTGCGCTCGAACCGGGCGCCGGGTGCGTCGCCTCCCTCCGCGGTCGTCTGCGAAGCCTCGTCCACGCCGGCCCTCGGTGTACCGCAGGACCGACGCGCGGTGGGGGCTCGTGCGCTACTCGGCGCAGGTCACGTCGTCGTAGCCGGCGCCGTAGCCATCGGTCCACCCGTCGGCCCACCCGGCGTCCCAGCCGGCGCCGTACGACGCGTCGTAGCTCCCGGCGTACGCGTCGCTGTAGCAGCCGTCGTAGAGCGCGGCGTAGCTGTCGCCGTAGCCGGTCGCATAGCCGTCGTTCCAGCCGTCGGCGTATCCGGCGGCGATGCCCGCGTCCTCGCCCTCGGCGTACGCGGCCGGGTACGTGTCGCGGTAGCCGGCCTGGTAGTCGGGGTTGTCGCGCTTGCCGTCGGCGAGGCCGCGGCTGTACGCGTTCGGATCCGCGAGGTCGTCGAAGCCGCGCGCGTAGCAGGCCCGAAGGTCCTCGGGATCCGCCTCGGCCTCCGCCTCCGCTTCCTCGTCCTCGGCGGCGGGCGCGGTCACTCCCTGCGGGGCGCCGGTCGCCGCGAGCCACGCGCCCGTGCACCAGGCCTCGGCCTCGGCGTACCCCTCGGCGTACCCCTCGCTCCACCCGCTCGACCACCCGGCGTCGTAGCCCGCGGCATACCCGGCGCTGTCGCCATCGGCCGCGCCGGCCGCGGCGCCGGCGTCACACGCGGTGGTGTCGCTCGCGCCGTCCCCGGCGCCGACCGCGTAGCCGTCGGCGAAGCCGCCATCGTACCCCCACGGGCTCGCGTAGCCGTCCGCGAACCCCGCGGCGTAGCCCTCCGTCGCTCCGTCGCGCTCGCCGTCGGCGCGCGTCAGCGCGAGCCCGTCCTGATAGCCATCGGCGAACCGCGCCGCGTTCTCGCGCTCCGCGGCCGCCTGCCCATCGAGGTAGGCCGCCTCGAGGGGACCGTCGTCGAAGCAATCGAGGCCGCAGCCGGCACCGAGCACGGCGAGCGAGGCGAGCAGAGCGAGGGGAGCCGCGAGCGCGTTCCGCATCGGGGGCACCTGGTGCAAGCAGAGTTCCCGCGCCGCGTGCGCCAAGTCAGCGTCCCCTCGTCCGCGCGGCGCACCCGGGGTGTGGTGCTGCTGCGTCAGTCCTGCGAGATCTGCAGCCGGCGCGCTGCCCTCCGGGGCAGGTCACGGGCGTGAGGTCACGGCGTGAACGCCTTCAGCGCGTCGGCGACGGCCTGGTCGAAGCGCCCGCGTGGGCCCTCGGGCAGGAGGAGCCGGCAGCGCTCGAACCGCGCGAGGGCCGTCGCCTGGTCGACGTGGCAGCGCACGACCGACGCCGACCACTGATCCGCGGTGCACGCGTCGACGTAGCTCTTCTGGAGCGCGGGCACGAGCCGCGGCATCTGGGCCTCGAGCTCGGCGCGGCGGCTCGGCGGGGCCTTCGCGAGGCTCGCGCCGAGGTACGTCTCGACGGCGCCGGCGAGCAGGCTGCAGTCGCCCGGCGCGCCGATGAGATCGGCCACGAGATCGCGCGGCGGCGCGCCCCCGCCGACGGCGACGGGCAGCGCGATCTTCACGAAGCTGTCGATCTGCGCCGCGCCGGTCGCGGTGAAGTCGGCGTGGATCGTCGCGCCGCGGGGCTCGATCCGCGCGGTGCCCGTGCCCGCCTGCTGGAGGTACTCGGCGATCGCGCGCATGCGCGCCGCGTCCGCCTTCGCGTGCGCCTCGCTCGCGGCCACGACCTTGCCGCGGAGCACGAGCGGATCGCCGACCTGCGCGCTCGCGAGCACGGTGCGCTGCGCGTCCGCGACCCGCACCGCGACGGGCTGCGTGCCGTCGAGCTCGGCCCAGTACGCGGGGGCCTCGCCGCGGCCGGCGACCTCGGTCTTCCACGCGTCGGGCGCGACGCCGGCGCCGGCGCGCGAGACCACGACGACCTCGCCGCCGGGGAGGAACGCGCCCGACGCGAGCGAGCGGCCGGAGACCTCGACGTGGAACACGTCCCCGTCGGTCGGCAGCTTCACGCTCGGCGTCGCGCTGGCGATCGCCGCGAGGCAGCCCGTGACCTTGGCCCGGTCGAGCCCGCGCGCGATCAACGTGGTGTCGCCGGACGTCAGCGGTCCCTTGCGCGCGACCACCACCGCCGACGCCTCGGCGACGAGGTCGAGGTTGCACGTGCGCTTCCCCGCGTCGAGCAGGTCGCGCAGCCCGGCGAGCGCGGTCGCGGACGCTTGGTCGACGTGCGACCACGCGCGGAGTCGCGGGAGATCGAGCCGCACGACGAGATCGGCGGACGCGGGCAGGAACCGCGCCGCGGGCCACGGCGCGGGCTCCTTCGACGAGCTGCCGCAGCCGGAGGCGAGCGCCGTGGACACCACGGCGCAGAGCAGGGCGATGCGCATGGCCGCAACCGTCGCGCGAGATCAGGCCGCGAGCAAGCGCTCGAGCTCGCCGCTGTCGACGAGCCGGGCGAGGTCGCTCGCGCCACCGATCAGCTGACCTCGCACGAACACCATCGGGAACGTCGGCCACCCGGTCCACATCTTGAGCGCGGTCCGCCGCCGCCACGTGTTCAGGTAGCTGCCGTACTCGAGATAGTGAAACGGGATTCGCCTCGCCTCGAGCAGCTTGCGCGCGCGGCGCGGAAACGGATTCTGCTTCATCCCGACGACGACGACCGCGTGCGCGGCGACCGCGGCCTCGACCTCGGCGACGAGGTCCTGGTGGTGGTTCGCGATCGTGTCGCGGATCGCGGGGTGGATCCGGTCTTCGGGCAGGATGCTGCGCGGCATGCGCGCGTCATAGCACCGCAGCGTGCGAGGAGCGTCAGTTCTCCAGCTGCTTGGCGTCGTGAGAGGTCGCGTGCTCGGCCAGCCACGCCTCGCTCGGGAACGTTCCCGTCTTCCAGCGTGGCAACGGTGCGTCCGTGCGCGCGAGCATGCCCGGGGTGCGCTCGACGATCTCCCACGGGACCTCCCACAGTCTCTCGGGCAGGTACTGCGCATCGGGATACGTGAAGAAGATCGCTTGCGCGGGTGGCAGGTAGCTGGGATCGGCGCCTCTGGGCCACACCGCGCGCGACCGCAGCGATCCGTCGGGGAGCTGGAACACCATGAGCTGTGCGTAGAACGCTTCGGGCTCGAGCGCCGCGCGGAGCTGACTCTCCTCCGCGTAGGACGCTTGGTCTTGGAGGATGCACATCCGCTCGTAGTCCACGATCCGTTGCGAGTCGCGCGGTGGCTCGGCCCGCCGCAGCGTCTTGTTCTCGAGCTGGTAGATCCTCGACGTCAGCGAGTACGGAGCCTCGGCGACCTTCTCCGACAGGAGGAGCTCGACGAGGGCATCGAACCCACCGGGCGTATTGTCTGCGACGAACAAGAAGTCGCGGGTGGGCGCGCACACGAGCGGATCCGTGCACACGCGCTGCAGGACCTCGGGGAGCACCAGCCGGGCCGCCGTGTACGAGTCGGTCCACGGGGCCACCCACACGCCCGGCCGGATCGGCTCGAACGGATCCTGCGAGGCCGCGCGCAGGTTCGAGATCGCGGCGTCGAGCGCGGTCTCGAAGTCCACGCCCCACGTGGTGAGGTGATCCTGCGAGGCCAGCATCATCGCGTGTGGGAAGTCGATGGCGAGCGTCGCGAACAGGCCAGGCGCGAAGTCGCGGTACGCGAGCCGCGTGACCATCTCCGGGTCGCGCACGCGCATCCCGAGCTCGGTGTTCAGGAGGTACCCGCCCTCGCGGAGGACCGGGCGGAGGAGCGGCCGGACGTCCTCCCACGTCTGGGGGGCGTTCTCCGTCTCGCGCCGAATCGAGATCGCGTTCTCGAGGTACGCGAGCCGCTCGCGCCGCGGCACCCGCAAGAACATCGCGTAGATGTTGCGGAGGTTCGTCACGTCCTTGCCCTCGACGACGGTCATCGCGTCGTAGTCGACATTCGGGTTCGTCCACACGCCCTTCTCGACACCGAGCTCGACGACCAGATCCACGAACTTCCGCGGCTCCAGTGCTCCCACTCCGAACCACTTCCTCAGCATCAGGCTCGTCAGCCTAGGACGCCGTTCGCGGTGCGCACAAGCCGGAGCCTCCGTTCCGTCCGTGCTCACTCATCGCATGCGTGCGACATCGTCGCCTCGCCCACGGCGTGCGTATAGGATGGCCGCCATGGTCGTTCGTGGGGAGCTCACGGCAGAAGAACGCGCACGCTGGATCGCGAGGATGTCATCGGGGAAGGCCGCCGAGGTCACGCGCGCGATCGCCGAGCTGCGTGACTGGGCGAAGCATCACGTCACGGAGCCGGCGGTGGTCGAGATCGTCCGCGGGCTCGACGAGCGCGCGGGGGATGCGCGGTCCACGATCCGCGATGCGGCGCGTGATGCGCTCACGACGATTGGGTGGGCCGCGCGCCACGCCGGCGTGCTCGAGGCGCTGTACACGCAGGCGACCTCTGCGTCGCTCGCATGCGCGACCGCGATCCTCACGCCGCCGGCCGAGCACTCCGTCGATACGCCCGAGGGGGCGGCGATGCGCCATCTCGCACGTGACGAGGGGCCCACGCTGCGTGCGCTCTTCGCGAGCCGGCCGGAGTGGACGCGTGCGATCGTCGCGCGGATCCACCAGGAGGCGCGCCAACGCGACGTCGCGCCGTCCACCGTGGCGGAGGCGGTCGCGGAGCTGGCGACGCACGACGATGCCGGCGTCCGTTTCGCCGCGATCGACAGTGTCGCGATCGCCGGCGAGCGTGGTGCGTGCGACCTGCGCCCGATGCTCTCCGGCCTCGTGCGCGCGCTCGCCGAGAAGTCCAGGATCCAGATCCTCCCCGGCTCGGGCACGTGGGAGACGAGCGGCATCGCGATGTCCGCCGAGCGTGCGCTCGGGCACGCGGTGCGATGGCCCGCCTCGCACGAAGCGGCGATCGCGGCGTTGCGACCGCTGCTCGCCGGGCGCAGCGCACAGGTCGCGTCCCACGCTGCGGCCGCGCTCGCATGGGGCAGCGCGCGACGAGACGAGTGGTCGAGCGTCGCCGAGCTGCTCGCGGCGCCGAAAGCGGCCGTGCGCATGGGCGCGCTGACCGGGCTCGTGCCGCGCAGCTTCGAGGAGCCACGGCCCGTGCCCGCCGAGCTCGCCGAGCGGATCGCCGCGCTGCGCAGTGATCCCGACGCGAAGATCGTGAAGCTCGCGGCGCAGGTCGTCGTGGCAGCGGGCGCGTCGCCCGCCGATCCACGAATCCTCGCAGCGGGCCTGCGCTCGGAGCACGCGGCCGAGCGGGACGAGGCGCTCCGGCTCCTCCTGCCTCTCGTCGCCGATCCGGCGGTCGTCGAGGCGATCACCCCATGGCTCGTCGACGGGCTCGGGACCGCCGACCGGTTCGGGGTGCTGCGCATGCTCGCGCGGTGCGAGGCGCTCGACGAACGGTGGGCCCCGCTCCTCGCGGGGCTCGTTCTCGACGGCGATCACCCGTCCGCTCGAGTGGAGGCCAAGTCGCTGCTCGCGCGGTGTGCGACCTCGAGCGAGCCATGGCATGAGCTGGTCGCCTCGGAGGAGCCATGACGAATCCAACGGCGGACCTGACGACGGACCTGACAAAGATGCTCGCCGAGCTGTGGAGCGAGGACGCCAGGGTCCGCGAGGCCGCGTGTGACGCGCTCGTGGGCCTGGCCGTCGACAACGTCGACCTCCGTCGCGCGCAGCCCGCGCTGGTGTGGTTGATGCGGGATCCCGACCCCAGGGTGCGGCTCGCCGCGGTGCGGGTCACCGAGATGCGCGCTGATCTCGGCTGCGACGTCGGGCTCGCCGTGCCGGCGCTGATCGAGCTCGCCTCCGACGACGATGACGACCTCCGCGCCTGCGTGTGGCGCACGCTACGCCATGCGAGCGCACGGACGCCGTTCCTCCACCGGCTGCCGGGGCTGATCGAGCGTGGGCTGGCCGATCGCGATCCGCGCGTCGCCGAGCACGCTCGCGTGCTGCGCGATCGAGCGCGCGGCTAGCTGACGCGCGCGAACTGCGGGTGCGACGCGATCGCGCGCTCGACCTCGGCGCGCAGCTCGGCGGGGATGTCGGCGGCGAGCGGTCGCGACGAGCGTGCGCGGCGCGCGAGCCAGCTGTGATCGAGGAGCGGGTGGCGCGCGAACGCGGGATCCGTGCCCGCGAGCGCGATCGTGGTCTCCTCCTTCGGGCCCGAGGGCACGCCGCGCGCGACGGAGAAGCCGGCGACGAGCAGCGACGAGCGGACCGCGGTCGAGGCCGTGTACGTGAACAGCTCGGCGGGGCGCGTCAGGTGCGCGCGGAGCCGGCGGAACGTCGCGAGCGACCACATCGGCGCGTCGACCTTCGTCGAGAACGGATCGTAGAACACGACGTCGGGCGCGGCCTGCGCCGCGAACGTCTGCGCGAAGTCGCCGGGGACGAGGGTCCAGCGCAGGCCGGCGCGCTCGAACACGCCGCGGTGGGCGAGCACGTGCGGGGCGGGGTGGCGCAGGTGCGGGAACGGCCCGGTGTTCGCGAGCGCGAGCTGGAACGCGTCGAGATCGAGCTCGAAGCTCACGAGCTCGACGGCGGCGTGGCCGGGGCTCGCGTCGAGCGCGCGGACCAGCGCCATCGCGTTGTGCGCGGCGCCGAGGCCGACGTCCCACACGACGAGCGGGCGGGCCCCGGAGCGCGCCTCGGCGATCAGCGCCGACTGCGCGACGTACACGCGCTCGGCCTCGGCGTCGGGGTGGTTGACCGAGTGCATGATCTCGCCCGACGCCACGTGCTCGATGCTCGAGAACCCGCTGGTGTGCTCGCGGATCGCGAACGCGCCGCGCGTGATCGTCTTCCGAGCGCGGATCCGGGGCTGCGGGCCCGGCGGGTTGTCGGGATCGTTGCGCGCGAGGAGCTCGCGGCGCTCGCGGTACAGGGCGGCGAAGGTGTCGCTCGCGATCGCCGCGCGGATCTCGCGCATCAGCTCGGTGTAGAAGCGCAGGTTGTGGAACGCGAGCAGCTGCCAGCCGAGCGGCTCGGCGCTCTTGACGAGGTGGTGGAGGTACGAGCGCGTGTACAGCCGGCACGCATCGCACGGGCACCGCGCGTCGAGCGGCTGCTCGGCCATCCGGTACACGCCGCGGCGCAGATCGATCCGGCCGTGCGAGGTGAACGCCTTGCCGTGCTGCGCCCACGCGGTGGGGAGGATGCAGTCGAACATGTCGACGCCGCGGTGAACGGCCTCGAGGATGTCGAGCGGCGTGCCGACGCCCATGAGGTAGCGCGGTCGATCGACGGGGAGCAGCTCCGCGGTGAGCTCGGTCATGTCCTCGCGCTCGACGCGCGTCTCGCCGACGGCGAGGCCGCCGATCGCGTAACCGTCGAAGCCGCCGAGGTCGGTGAGCACCCGGGCGCTCTCCTTCCGCAGCGCGGGGAAGCACGCGCCCTGCACGATCGCGAACAGCTGCTGGCGCGGGCCCGTCGACGCGTCGCGCGCCGCGAGCGAGCGCTTCGCCCAGCGGTGGGTGAGGTCCATCGCCGCGCGGGCGTGCGCCTCGGGGCTCGTCGAGTCGATGCACTGATCGAGCGCCATCATGATGTCGGAGCCGATCGCCTGCTGCATCGCGATCGAGCGCTCCGGCGTGAGGCGGATCCGGCGGCCGTTGGTCTCGAACGTGGCGCCGTCCTCCGACATCGCCCGATCGTGCGCGAGCGAGAAGATCTGGTAGCCGCCGGAGTCGGTGAGGATCGCGCGCGGCCACTTCATCCAGCGGTGCAGGCCGCCGAACCGCTCGAGGACGTCGGGGCCGGGGCGGACGAGCAGGTGATACGTGTTCGCGAGCAGGACGGGCGCGTCGAGCGTCTCGAGCTGCGCGAGGGTCTGCGTGCGCACCGTGCCGCGCGTGCCGACCGGCATGAAGACCGGCGTCCGGACCTCACCGTGCGCGGTGATCAGGGTGCCGGCACGGGCGCGGGAGCCGGTGGCGGTGGCGTGCAGGGAGAACACGCGGAGGGTTGTAGCGCGGAAGGTCGTGGCCCTTGCGCAAACCAGGTGTCCACAACACACTCCCCCGGGTGAATCGTCGAATCGCACCGCTCGCCAGCGGGTGGATCCCCATCGCGTCGGCGCTGGTGATGGTGCTCGCCCTGGTGCAGCCGGCGTCCGCGGAGCGGCGGATCCGGCGCTCCGACATCGTCGACGTGTGCGCGGGGGAGCCCGGGATCAAGCTCGTGACGATGGGCGTGGGCTCGTTGATCTGGGAGCGCCATGGCCACATCGCGCTGTGCTCGTGCTCGCCGGATCCGCGGGAGAACGCCTGTTACAACTACGGGATCGGGGACTTCCACGACCCGCTGAACATGGTCTGGGGGTTCTTCCGCGGGACCGACAGCTTCTGGGTCGGCAAGCAGGACCCGCTCGGGATGATCTACGTCTACCAGAACGCGGATCGCACCGTGTGGGTCCAGGACCTGCCGCTGAGCGGAGAGCAGCAGGAGAACATCCTGCGCAAGCTCGAGTTCGACATCCGCGAGGAGAACAAGCACTACTCCTACGACCACTTCTGGGACAACTGCACGACCCGGGTGCGCGACATCCTCGACGAGGCCACGGGGGGCGCGCTGTCGTCGATGAAGATGCCGACCGACGGTCGCACGTACCGCGACCTCGCGCGCGAGGGCTTCTACGGGATGCGGATCCCGCTCCTCGCCACCGACTTCGCGATGGGGCGCGTCACGGATCGCGAGCCGACCTACTACGAGCGCATGTTCCTGCCCGACTACCTGCGCGAGGCCGTGCGCGTGAAGTGGGGCGCCGAGCCGCGCGTCGTGTACGAGCGGAAGGGGCCCCCGCCGGCGAAGGACGGCCCGAGCGGCCGGATCCTGCTGACGCTCGTGTTCCTCGCGCTCACGGCGCCGGCGTGGCTGTCACGGCTGTTCGGGCGGTTCCAGCGCACGGGCATGTGGATCGCGGTGCTCCCTCCGGTGCTGTTCGGGCTGGTGTTCTGGTTCCTCGCGATCATCAGCCCGCTACCGTACGTGCGCTGGAACGAGACCTGCCTCGCGCTCGTGCCGTTCGATCTGCTGCTCGTGCTCCTGTCCGCGAGGGCGCGCACGCTGTACGCGCGCGGCCGCGTCGTGATGCTCGGGCTGGTCGCGCTGCTGCTCGTGATCGGCGTCCTGAAGGCGCCGATCTGGCCGGCGGTGGTGTGGACGCTGGTCCCGAACGCCGTCGCCGGGTTCTGGCCGGCGCGGTGGACCGGCCTCCTGACGCGGTCGGTGCCGGGGGCCGCGGCCAACGGCACCCAGGCCGCGTAGCGCCGGTCGTGTTCGACGCGCGTACGGCCTCGCTGCCCGCGATCATCGCCCACCTGCAAGCCGAGCTGCGCGCGGGGGCGCGACGGATCGTGCTCGAGGTCGGTGATCCGGACCTCGGGCGCGGTCGGTACGCTGGCGAGCGGATCGAGCTCGCCGACCCGCGGGCGCAGGGGTTCGTGCACCGTCCGTTTCGCGTGTGGGTCGATCTCGCCGAGCGGCTCGGCCTGCGCCTCCTCACGCCGCGCGCGACGACGCCGCCGTGGATCGCGCTCGCGTTCGAGCCGCTCGATCCCGAGGCCCGGCTGCGACCCACGGCCGAGGACGCGACCGAGCGCTACGGTGCGGGCTCGGCGTTCCAGCGGATCTCCAAGCTCGAGGATCCGGGCTTCGTGCTCGATCTCGCCGAGGCGCTCGCACGCGCGGACCTCGCGCCGGGCGCGCGCGTGCTCGATCTCGGCGTCAACACGGGCGACGAGCTCGCGCTGGTACAGTGGCTGGTGCCGGCGCTGTCGCCGGCGAGCTTCGTCGGCGTCGATCACAGCGCGAGCGCCCTCGCGGTGGCCCGCCGGCGGTTCCCCGAGGCCCAGCTGATCGAGGCCGATCTCAACACGCTGCCCGCGCTCGGCCTCGGCCGGTTCGACCTCGTGCTGTCGATCGGCACCCTGCACAGCCCCGGCATCGACGATCGCGAGGTCCTGCGCCGCATCGTGCAGGATCACCTCGCGCCGCAGGGGGCCGTCATCCTCGGGTTCCCGAACTGCCGGTACGTCGACGGCGAGGTCGAGTACGGCACGCGGATGAAGAACTTCTGCCAGCCCGAGCTCGGCCTGCTGATCAAGGACGTCGCGTTCTACCGCAAGTACCTCCAGCAGCATCACCGGCAGGTGTTCGTGACCGGCAAGCACTACGTGCTCGTCACCGGCGTCGCGGTCCCCGCGCGCTGACGCGTACGAACGCTGCACAGCCCGCGAGCTCGACACCTCACCGCGATCCGCGCGCGGATCCGGGCGTGGACGAGCGCTGCCAGCGGCCGCGACATCGCCGTCATGGTTCGCCGGAACGTGCGCAACGCGCGGCGCGCAACGCGACGGGATCGCACGCATCTCCGGCGGCACGACGGTTGCTGTTCCACCCGCGCCGGAGGTCACGAATGCACATGCGCTGGCTGATAGCTCTGTCAGCATCGCTCGCCGGTTGCGGCGAGGCGGATCTCGATGGTGCGCCGGGAGGCGACTGGGGTGGCGTCGGCGACGCCGGGACGCTCGGGTGCGTCTCGTCGAACGAGTGCGCGCCGGGGTTCTATTGCAGCGAGTTCGGGCAGTGCCTGCCGCTGCCCGGCGAGGGCCCGGGCGACGCGGGGATGCCACCCGACGAGGTCGAGTACGAGCTCGGCGAACCGATCACGTCGAGCCGCTACATCTACGTCGCGATGACCGAGCAGGACGAGCTCGTGCGCATCGACGGCCAGACCCTCGCGGTCCGCTCGACGCAGGTCGGCGAGTCGCCCGAGGTCGTGGCCGCGATCCCGGGGACCGACGGGGTGATCGTCCTCGACTCGCACAACGGCACCGCGACGATCGTGCGCCCCGACGGCGAGCTCGACGCCAAGCGGGTGCTACCGACGCTCCAGAACCTGAACCGGCTCGACGTCGATCCGTCGGGGCGCTACGCCGTGGCCTGGTTCGATCTCGCCAAGCAGATCCAGGACGGCGGGCTCGGTGGCATCGGCAGCTTCCAGGACGTCACCCTGATCGCGCTCGCGCCCGGGCTCGAGCGCGCGGTCGACCTCACCGTGGGGTTCCGCCCGCGCGACGTGCAGTTCGACGCGCTGGGCCGGCGCGCGTACGTCATCACGGAGGACGGCGTGTCGGTGATCGACATGGGCTACGCGACGACGCACGGGCCGAGCATCGTCCCGCCGATCCCGGTCGCGGATCCGATGTACTCGCCGCAGACCGCCGAGGTCGACATCGAGGCGACGGGGACCTACGCGGCGGTGCGCCAGAGCGGCGCGCCGACCCTCCGCATCGTCGACGTCGGGGGGCTCGATCCCGGGCGCGCATGGCAGCTCCCCCTCGCGTCCCCCGCGACCGACGTCGATCTCGCGCCCGACGGCAGCCGGCTGTACGTGGTGCAGCGCGACGCGCAGGTGCTCTCGATCGTCGACGTGCCCGCGGACGTCCACGATCCGACCGGGGTCGAGACGATCGATCTCGCCGGCGCCAGCGTCGGCTCGCTCGTGCTGTCGGCGGACGGCACGCGAGGGCTCATGTTCACCAACGCGACCGCGGACGAGCGGATCACGCTGCTCCGGCTCGACGAGCCCGGCACCCCGTATGTCACGTGGCCGCTCAAGAAGGCGGTGCGCGCGGTCGGGATCTCGCCGAGCGGGACGACCGCGATCGTGCTCAACGCGAAGATGGCCGGGGATCCGGCGTCCGCGACCACGGTCGACGAGTACATCGACCGCAGCTACGGCTACTCGCTCGTCGATCTCGCGACCGGGTTCGCGAAGCTCCAGATCACGCCCGTCGACCCGGGGCCGTTCGCGTACGCGCCCGATGGGCGCAAGGCGTACGTCGCGCTCGACGGCGGCGACGACGTCACGGCGCCCCGCGCGCTCCAGATCGTCACGACGCAGACCGGCGTCGTCGTCGAGAAGCAGCTCGGCTCGCCGCCGGCCGCGGTCGGCGTCCTCCCCGGCGCCGGTCAGGCGTTCGCGGCGCAGCGCCACCCGCTCGGTCGGGTGACGTTCGTCGATCTCGCGAGCGACGCCGTGCGCACCCTCACCGGCTTCGACCTCAACAGCAACATCGTGCACTGAGGCCCCCATGCGTCTCCATTCGCTTGCTCTCCTCGCGGCGCTCGCCGCGCCCGCGTGCACCTGGGACGACGATCGTCCGATCGTCTGGGATCGAGACCGGACCCTGCTCGGTCCGATCTCGCTCAAGAGCCAGATCGCGTACATCGACTCCGCGCTCGATCGCGTGACCCTCCTCGACCTCGCCGAGGACACGCCCCGGATCACGACGGCGACGATCGGTCGCCGCGCGATCCACGCCACCCCGAGCCACGACCGCCACCGCCTGTTCGTGATCACCCGCGGCGAGGAGGCGATCCACCACGGCGAGATCGATCAGGAGCCGATGCTGTGGTCGCTCGACACCGAGACGCCGGGCGCCGCGCCGGTGGCGTACGAGATCGGCTCGCCGTTCGACCGGATCGCGGTGTCGCCCGACAACACGATCGCGATCGCGTACTTCTCGGCGGCAGGGCCCGACGCCGCCGGCTTCTTCCGCAACCCGAACGAGCTCGCGGTGATCGATCTGACCAAGCCGCCCGGCGAGGGCAACCCGACGCTCAAGACGATCCGCTCGTTCGGCTCGGTGCCCGAGGGCATCGCGCTGTCGCCGCCGATGGTCGTGCCGGGCTCCGAGACCTCGACGCCGCGCACCTTCGCGTTCATCCTGTCGGCGAACAACCTGACCGTGCTCGACGCGAGCCAGCCGAGCCGGCGCGAGATCTCGATCCGGCTCGACCTCGGCGGCCAGCCCGTGATCCCCAAGGAGGTCGTGTTCGCGCCGAACACGGCGAGCGCGTACGTGCGCAGCGACAACGCGCGCGACGTGCTCCAGGTGTTGCTCGAGGGCGTCGCGCCGACGACGACCGGCGGCAACGACTATCGCCCCGTGCTCGCCGAGCTCGGCGCGGGCGGCGGGCCCACCGACATCGCCGTGTACGACGACGCGAGCGGCGAGCGCTACATCCTCGCCGCGACGCCGAACACGCGCGAGATCGTCGTGATCCACGCCGACACGGCGCAGTTCCGCTCGGTGCCGCTGGCGGATCCGATCGACCGCATCCTGCTGTTCCCGGTGGGCGACAACACGCCGCCGCACAAGGCGCTGTTCGCGTCGATCGGGTCGCGCCTCGGGCGCGTGCACGTGCTCGACCTCGAGCACATCCACGATCCGCTGACCCAGGCGAGCCTGCGCACGATCGAGCTCTCGCAGCCGGTGCGCGACGTGGTGCCGGTGCCGCAGCGCGACCTCGCCATGCTGGTCCACGACGACCACCGCACGGTGCTCGGGCTGCTCGACATGCAGACCGAGTCGACGTCGCCGCTGCTCGGCGTGGGGCGGCTCGACTCCTACGACTTCTCGCCCGACGGCTCGCACCTGATCGGCGCGACGAACAGCGTGGCGCGCGTCGGCTTCATCGCGCTCGACAACCTGCACCCGACGGACTTCCGGCTCGACGACGCGCCGGCGCGCGTGCTGTCGACCGCGAACGCGAAGATCTTCGTCGACCACGGTGACCCGCTCGGCCACGCGACGATCATCCCGTCGCCCCACGCGACGCGCGCGGACGCGACCGTGCTCACCGGCTTCCTCACCGTCCACCTCCTCGACTCGGAGCCCTGACATGCGCACGGCCTCTCGCTTCGGCGTTCTCGCGATCTTGCTCGTCGCCGGCTTCGCGACCGGCACCGCCCACGCTGGCGACAACGAGGTGACGCTCGGCGGGTTCGCGCGCTCGCTGCGCTCGGCCTCCGCCAACGCGGTCACCGACGACAACCTCGGCGGCGGCACGATCTCGATCGGTCGCTCGCTCGACCTCTCGCTCGCCCCCGGCCTCGAGGTGTGGGTGACCGGCACGTTCGCGCGCGGCGTCGCGAACGGGACGCTGTTCCGGTCGATGATCACCGAGGTCGACTCGGCCGCGCTCACCGTCGGCGGCCGCGCGCGCTACCGCCTCCACCGCCGGCTCGCGGCGGGCGCCCGGCTCGACGCCGGCACCGGCCGCACCGAGCTCACGCTCGAGGGCGCGGGGGGCACCGTGTCCGACGCGGCGTGGAGCGCCGTCGGCACCGCGGCGCTGAGCCTCGACCTGCTCGCGGTCACGCACCCGCGGGTGTCGCTCGGCCTGCGGTTCGAGCTGGGTTACCTCGCCGCGGCCGCGCCCGCGCTGTCACCCCGCGGCGAG
>Ga0164243_10002213_pt1 | contig 32390 bp, 29 predicted proteins | sample OricompcompostOP_FD_108781 | JGI IMG/M metagenome (GOLD analysis project Ga0164243, IMG submission 108781) | Organic Plus compost microbial communities from Emeryville, California, USA - Original compost - Organic plus compost (OP) | ecosystem: Engineered > Solid waste > Mixed feedstock >... | reverse complement strand
CGCTGGAGGAGACGATCGCGGTGCGCAGGCCCCGGGCGCGGACGGCACGGAGATAGCGCAGGGTGCTGTCGTAGGGCTCCACGCCGTCGGTGCGGATCTTCGCGAGCAGCAGTTCGTTCTTGCGGTTGCCCAGCCCGTGCACGGTGGCGGCGGCCTGCGGGTCGTCAGGGCCCCCCTCGGGCAGCTCGATGCCCCGCGAGGCGAGGAAGGTGCGCACCCCGTCGGCGCGCGGCCTGCCGTCCACGTACGCGTCGTAGTCGGCGGCGGTGAAGGGCGCGAAGCCCTCGCCGTCCCGCTCGCGCAGGAAGGCGTCGAACATCTCCTTCCACGCGGCGGCGTGCACCACGGCCGTGTTCGTCACGACGCCGTCGAGGTCGAAGAGGCACGCCTCGATGTGTTCGGGCAGACCGAGATCCGTCATGCCGTCACGGTTCCCCGTGCGGCGGGGGCGGTGGGCGGCGCGGGGGCCACACGGGTGGCGGGGTGCGGCTTCCCGGGTGACACACTCTGCTGTGTGGCGCTGACCTTCGACGACCTCCTCCGCCGCGCCCGCGCCCTCCCCCGGGACGGGCGGCGCGCGATCCTCGGCATCGCCGGAAGCCCCGGCGCGGGCAAGTCCACGCTCGCGGAACGCCTGGTCCGCGAGCTGAACGGCACGGGTGAGCCGAGGGTGGCGTACGTCCCCATGGACGGCTTCCACCTGGCCGACGCGGAGCTGGAGCGGCTGGGCCGCCGGGACCGCAAGGGCGCTCCCGACACCTTCGACGCGGCCGGGTACGCGGCGCTGCTGCGACGGCTCCGGGACGAGACCGGGGCGGGCGAGGTGGTGTACGCCCCCGCCTTCGAACGCGAGCTGGAGCAGCCGCTGGCCGGGGCGATCCCCGTGCACCCGGACGCGCGCCTCGTCGTCACGGAGGGCAACTACCTGCTGCTCGACACCGGGGCATGGGCGCGGGTGCGCCCGCTGCTGGACGAGGTGTGGTTCTGCGCGGCGGACGAGGAGCGGCGGGTGCGGCGGCTCGTCGCCCGTCACGAACGGTTCGGCAAGTCGCACGAGGAGGCGGCCGCCTGGGTGGAGCGCTCCGACGAGCGCAACGCGGCCATGGTGGCGGCCACCCGGGACCGCGCGGACCTGGTGGTGCCGGTGGAGGAGCTGACCTGACGGCCGGGTCCGTGTCCGGCCGGCGGAACCGGTTGGACGCGGAGGCGTCCCGCACAGCAGGCTCTCTTCCATGATCAGAGCAGCCACCGTGCACGACGTCCCCGAGATCCACGCCATGATCCGCGAACTCGCCGCCTACGAGAAGGCCGCCGAGCAGGCCCGCGCCACCCAGGACCAGCTGCGCGCCGCGCTGTTCGGCGAGCACCCGGCCGCGTCCGTCCTCGTCGCCGAGGACGACACCACCGGCGACGTCGTGGGCTTCGCGCTGTGGTTCCCGCGCTTCTCGACCTGGACCGGCACGCGCGGCATGCACCTGGAGGACCTGTACGTCCGCCCGCACACCCGGGGCGCCGGGCACGGCAAGGCGCTGCTCGCCGCGCTGGCGGCCATCTGCCGGGATCAGGGCTTCGAACGGTTCGAGTGGGTCGTGCTGGACTGGAACCAGCCGGCGATCGCCTTCTACAAGTCCCTGGGCGCGGAGCTGCTGGAGGAGTGGACGGTGTGCCGGCTGACCGGCGGCGCGCTGGAGCAACTGGCCGATCAGGCACCGCCTTTGGCGCAAACGGCACGGTGACGCGTGCCGGGCGTGCGTCGGTGCCGGAGTGGGGCGCATGAGGCGACAGGTGACCGTGGGCACGGCGGTGGGGCGTGCCCGTGCTGGTCGTCCTGCTGCTGGGGCAGATGGCCGTGGCGATGGTGACGGCCGCTCAGCCGTCTGCGGGCTGGGCGGCGCGTTGGAAGCCGACCGCGCTCACGTGCCGCATGACCGTACTCGCCACGCGGTAGCGGCCGTTGGGCACCTCGGCGGAGCGGCGGACGTGCACGGTGAGCGGGCCGGCCCACTCGTAGCCGTGGCGGGCGGCGTGCCGGGCCAGCCGGTCGGTGAGCACCTGGCCCACGCTGTCGCCGCGCCGGGTCAGCTCCTCGTGCACGGGGGCGGACAGTTCGACGTCGTAGGCGTTGGGGACCATCACCCGCCCTGCTCGGCACACCACCGCGTTGCTGTCGCACTCGCGCCGCAGGGCGTCGACGAGTTCGAGCGGATCACGCCCGGACATCCGTGCCCACAGGGCCTCCCATCGGTTCTCCAGTGCCGTTTCCAGCGCGCTGAGTGCGCTCATGCTGTCACCTGCCGAAACTCGGTCGCGTCGGGATGGGGGTGGTGGTGAGTGGGTGGTGGGGCGGGGGCATGGCGTTCGGACCAGGCCGCGCGACCGGGGACCCGGCGGTCCCCGTCCCGCGCGGCGTGATCCGAACGGCAGGTCTAGCGCTCCTCGAAGTCGTCGGGCTTGATCTCGGCCTCTTCCAGCGCCTCGCGCATGGTCCGGCCCGTGCCGCCCTGCGCCTGCGCGTCACCCTCGCGCCGCGGCTCGAGGGTCTCGTCGGTGTCGTGGGTCTTGGGCCGGTTCTCCTCGGGGACGGTCATGTCCGCGGTGCTCCTCGTGTTGCAGGGACGGCAATGTCTTGCCGGGGTTTCGATGCCGCTGCGCGGCGGTCGCGTCGTGGCGTGGTGTCACGGGGTCGCCGTGCAGCGCCGAGTCGGCGGGTTCCCCTGGCGGGCGCGGATATCCCCCGTAAGGCGTGGACGATCTTCGCCGTGGGCTTTCCGGCGTCTTGCCGGGGCCTCGCCGGCCGCTTCCCGGGTGCTCCGCACGCACCGGCCCGCGCGCCCGGAGCAGGCGGCGTGCCGGTCGTCGTCGGTCGCGTCCCGTGGCCGGTCCCCGTCGGTGACCGCGCTGGTCGAGCGAGGGGTTGGGCTATGTTGAACCCTCGTGGGAGACAAGGGAGGCGCACCGGTGCCATCGCCGCAGCAGGCACGCGCACAGGCATCCGCGATCACCTCGGCCAAACCGGGCCCGGAGACGGAGCTGTCTCCCACGGCCCAGCTCCGCGCCCTCTTCGACCGGCCCCGGCTCTCCCCCGGACAGCGGCGCATCGCGCAGTACCTGATCGAGCACATCACCGAGGCGGCGTTCCTGTCGATCACCGATCTCGCGGACCGCGTCGGGGTGAGCCAGCCCTCGGTGACCCGGTTCGCGTCGGCGGTCGGCTTCAGCGGCTACCCGGCGCTGCGGGAGAAGCTCCAGTCGATCACCCTCGGCACGCGCTCCGGCGGCGGCGCGGGCCCCGACGAGGAGCACCGGGGCAACGAGCTGCAGGCGGCGGTCGACGCCGAGATCGAGAACCTGGAGAACCTGCGCCGCGACCTCGCCGACACCGACCGCGTCATCGAGGTGGGCCGCGCCCTGTCCGCATCCACCCCGCTCACCGTGCTGGGCCTGCGCATCTCCGTGTCGCTGGCCGAGTACTTCGCGTACGCCGCCCGCCGCATCCATCCGGACGTGCGGCTGGTGACGCTCGGCGGCAGCGTGGCCTACGACGCGCTGCTGCAGTCGCGGGAAGCGGGCGGGACGTGGGTGCTGGCGTTCTCCATGCCCCGGCACGCCCAGGAGACGCTGACGGCGGTGCGGGTGGCGCGCAGCGCCGGGCTGAAGGTCGCGCTGATCACCGACCTGGCGCTCGGTCCGCTCGTGGACGAGGCGGACGTCACCTTCGCCACCGGCACCGGCTCCCGCCTGGTCTTCGATTCGTACGCTGCGCCCGGCGTGATGTGCGCGGCGCTGCTGCAGGCCATGACGGACGCCGACCCGGAACGCACACAGGCCCGGCTGGAGGACTACGAGCAGGTCGCCGACGAGCACCACTTCTTCCTCCGGGACTGAGTCCCGCACTCCGGATACCGCCCGGTTGGTCTCCCCTCGGGCACTTTGAATAAGGCATGAATGTTTTCATGCGTCTTGCCAAGCAGACGGCATATATAAATACTGCTCACGGATCGCGGCCCGGCCGCTCCGGACCGCGCTCCACTCACCGCACCCGCCCGCCCGGAAGGCCGAGGGCCGCCATGCGCCGCTTCCACGTGACGCCGCGGCCACCCGCACGGGTCCCTTCCGGGCATCCGCACGAACACCCGGGCCGTCGGTCTCCACCCGCTCCGGCAGCCAGGGTGTTCGGCCGGGCTTCCCCTGCCCGGCCACCCGTGGCGGTCCCGGTCATCCCCTAGACCGGGGCCGCCCCACCTCGTCGCCCGTGCCGGCGACGCCGTACACCCGGAAGCGAAGAACATGCCTGTGACGACGTCCACGCGCCTCGGACCCGACTGGCCGTGCCAGGTCAAGACCCCCGGGAGCTACGACTGGGAACGCTCGGCCGCCAAGTGGCTGCGGGAGCTGGTCCCGGCGCGCTACGCGAGCTACCCGGCGTTCGTCCGGCACCCCGTGCTGCTGGCCCGGCACGCCCAGATCCAGGTCGAGCACGAGATACGGGTGGCGCGCACCGCGCTGCAGACCGCCCGCGCGGACCTGCCCCGCCTCGGCCTGCACGAGGGCGCGATCGAGCACACGATCAAGCTGTACGCGGCGGAGCTGATGCAGCTCCAGCACATCGCGCGGAGCGTGCGGGCGGTCACGCGGGCGCTGGGCGAGAGCCCGCGCTGAGCGCGGCGCCGAGCGGGGAGGGAGGGAGGTGCTCCTGTACCCGCGTTCCACGGCCCGGCGGCCACGCTCCCGTCCCGCGTACCGTGACTCGGCGTCTCCGGTCCCGCCCGCGGCCGCGCATCGGCATCGGCATCGGCATCGGCGTTCCGAATGTCCTCGCGCCTCGCGTCACCGCGTGCCGCGGGCCTGGGATCCGCGTGGGCGCCACGGCTGTGCGGCCCGGCCCGGGAGCGCACTCCCGTCCGCGCGCATCACGGCTCGGCGGTTGACCCCGTGCCCGCGCGCCACGGCCCTGCGGGGCCGTTTCGCCCGTCCCCGCGTGCCGAGGCCGGCGGCCCGCGCCCGCCTCGGGGGTACGCCGCCCATCCCAGGCACGGAGCGCGTACGGGCCCGCCCGGCCCCGTGCACAGACCCGCGCCGTCCCCGTGCGCCGCCCACCCCAGGCACGGAGCGCGCACGCGCCCGCCCGGCCCGTGCCGGCGCCCCCGTACACCGACCCGGGCCGTCCCGTACGCCGTGCGCACGGTCCGTACACCCGGCGTACAGGCCCGCCCGGCCGGTGCCGATCCTCGCACCGACCCGTGCTGTCCCGTACGGCCTGTGCCGGTCCCGTACCGCGTCCGCCGGCCGCGTACGGGCGCGCAGGGACCGCCCTGGCGGGGTCCCGGCCGGGATCGAGGGGAGCCAGCCGGTCAACGAATACGCGCAGGTGTGCCATGCTCGACGGGTGAAGAGCGATCGCTTTGCCCCGGCCGGGTCCGGCAGCGTTCCGGACGTGGTCGGGCTGGCGAGGGTCGTCGCCCAGCAGCGCGCCGAGATGGACCGGCTGCGTGAGCAGGCCGCCACGACGGTCGTCGTGGAGCGCGCCAAGGGCGTCGTGATGGGTCTGGCCGGCTGTACCGCGGACGCCGCCGAGGAGGTCCTGGACCAGCGGGCCAAGGCCGCCCGCCGCACTCTGCTGGAGGAGTGCTGGATCACCCTGGGCGAGCTGACGCCGGCCCCCGCGCGCGGCCACGGGGCGGCACCCCGCCCGCCGGCGGACACCGGGGCCCCGGCAGCAGCCGTCCCGTCCGCCGACGGCGCCCCGGAGCCCTTCGCCGCGCCCGACGACGTCGCCGATGCCCTGAGCCACCTCGGCCGCGCCCTGGTGCACGTGGACACACACCAGGCCCTGGCCGCGTGCCTGCTGGACCACCTCGCCCCGGAACTGGACGCCGAGTCGGTGATGATCTACGTTCGCCGGTCCGGCGGCGGTCTGGAGCTGGCGGGGCACGCCGGCATCGACAAGGGCCTGGCCGCCCGCTGGCGTCACGTCCCCCCGTTCAGCGGGATGGCCGTGGTGGACGCCCTGCGTGCCGGTGAGCCCCGCTGGCTGGAGGACTTCTCCCGGGACAGCTCGCGCTACCTGCTGATCGGTGAGCCGCCCGAGCGGTGGCAGTCCCGGGTCTGGCTGCCGCTGCGCGCCGGGGACGGCTCCGACGTGTGCATCGGCGTGCTGCGCGGACGCCCGGGCGCCTTCACCGAGCGCGACCGTACGCATCTGCGGGGCGTCGTACGGCTGTGCGCGGGACGCCTGCGCAGCTTCACCTCCTCGACGGTGCCGCTGCACGAGGCCGAGGCGGACGCGGTCCAGTCGCTGTTCGCGGCGCTGCCGGTCCCCGCGCTGATGCTGACACCCGTCACCTCGTCCTCCGGCGACGTGGAGGACTTCCGCGTCGACGCGGCCACCACCCAGGCGGCCGACCTCCTCGGCGTCTCCGCCGGCGACCCGACCGGGCGGCGGCTGCGGGAGATACGGCCCGACCTCACGGACCTGCCGGTGTGGCGGGGGTGCCTCGACACCCTGGCGGGCGGCGGGCCGTACGAGAGCGAGCCGTTCGCCCACCAGGAGACCGTGGACGGTGCGCTGGAGCTGGCCACGTACTCGGTGCGGGTGACCCGGCTGGAGGACGCGCTGGTCGTCACCTGGCTGCGGCACGCCTCCTCGGACCGGCAGGAACAGCGGCTGGCGGAGCTGCAGCGGCTGGGCAACATCGGCTGGGCCAACTGGAACCTGTCCCGGGACGAGGCGTCCTGGTCGGCGCAGGTGTTCGCGATCCTCGACCGGGACCCGGCGGACGGCCCGGTGCGGCTCGACGGCCTTCCGGAGCTCGCGCTTCCCGAGGACCGGCCGGCGCTGCGGGCCGCCGTCGAGGCGCTGCTGCGCGAGGGCCGGCCGTTCGACGCGCCGTTCCGGGTCCGCGGCGGGCGGGGCGTACGGCATCTGCGGCTGGTCGCCGAGGTGGTGGCCGACTCCCACGGCACCCCGTTCGACGTGCACGGGGTCGTGCAGGACCTGACCGCGCGGCGGCGGGCGGAACTGGCGCTGGTGGAGAGCGAACGGGCGATCCTCACCCAGCACGACGTGCTCCAGTCGGAGCGGGTCCTGGTGGCCCGGCTGCAGCACGCGCTGCTGCCGCTGCCCGACAAGGTGGTCGACCTGTCCGGGCTGCGCGCCGAGGTCGCGTACCTGCCCGCGCAGGCCGGCATCCATGTGGGCGGGGACTGGTTCAGCGCGGTGGAGCTGCCCGACGGGGGCGCGCTGTTCGTCGTCGGGGACGTGGCCGGTCACGGCGTGGACGCGGTCGCCACGATGGCGCAGCTGCGGTTCACCGCGAAGGGCATGGTCAGCACCGGCTCGTCGCTCACGGGCGCCCTGTCCCGGCTGAACTCGCTGCTGCTGCACTCCCGGGACGCGCACGGCACCGCGACGATGGTCATAGCCCGCTACCACCCGGCCGACCGCCGGCTGGTGTGGGCGCAGGCCGGCCACCCGCCGCCGCTGCTGCTCCGCGACGGCGAGGCGACGTATCTGCGCCGGCCCCGGGGCATGCTGCTGGGCGCGACCACGGCCCCGTACTTCGAGGAGACCGAGCACCGCCTCGAACCGGGCGACCGGCTGCTCCTCTTCACCGACGGCCTGGTGGAACGCGCCCCCGAGAACATCGACGTCGGCCTCACGCGCCTCGCCGACGCGGCGGCGGCCCACCCCGAGGACGCCCCCGGGTCCCTCGGGACCCTCCTGGACGTGATGCTGGTGGACGAGCGCCGGGACGACGTGTGCGTGCTGGACATACGCGTGCCGAAGGAGATGTAGGGCGCAGGGCCATGGCCTAGGCCGCGTCCTCACCCCCCGGCCCTCCCGTGCGGGACTCCAGTGCCTGGCGGGTGTCGTCGCCGTAGACGCCCTCCTCGTCGCCGCGGATGCCGTACCAGAGCTGGAAGCGGGCGACCGCTTCGCGGAGGGTCGCGTCGTACCGGCCGTCGGTCGTGCCGTCGCGGTAGACGTCCGGGATGCGCAGCAGACGTTCCTGGAGAGCGGCCACCTCGGGGCCCGAGTCGCCCTCGCGCAGGAAGCCGTCCTCGGCGGGGGCGGCCGTGCGCGGCGGCGCGGGTGCGGCGGACGTGGGCGGTGAGGCGGGGGCGGTGGCGCGGTCGTCGGCGGGCCGCTCCGTGAAGAGCAGCGCCCCGCCGAACCCGGCCAGCGCGGCGACGGCCACCACGAGCGCCGGCGCGGCCCGGCGCAGCCGTGACGGCCGGGCGTACTCGGGCGGCAGGCCGCCCGGCACCGGCGGAAGCTCCTGCGTGACGTCCTCCGCCCCGGCCGGTGACGGGGGCGGCGGCACCTCCTCGTGCTCCCCGTCGCCCCGCTCGAGGTCCCGGAACAGTTCGGCGAGCGCGTCGGTGCGGCGCGGACGCAGCACGCGGACGGGTTCGAGGGGCGGCCCCTCGGGGGGCCCGGACCCCGGTGCGGTGGTCACATCGCTCTCCTTCCGTGCCTGACGCGGGAGTTGAGCCGCCTACGGCGTGAGATACGTGACCGGGGCGCGGCCGGTTCAGCCGCGGAGGCCCTCGGTCTCCCGCAGGAAGCGGTGCAGGGAGGCCGTCATCGCGGCGACGAAGGCGTCCCGGGTCGCGTCGTCGAGGGCGTCGAGCGACAGGTAGGGGTTGAGGTCCTCCAGCTCGACCAGCAGCAGCTCCCCGCCCGGGGCCCGGCAGGCGTCGACCCGCTGGATGCCGTGGCCGAGGGTGTTCCACTCGACGAACCGCCGGGCGAAGTCCAGGTCGGCGGAGGTGGGCAGGTAGGGCTCCAGCCGCCAGCGCGCGGCCGGGTCGGGTGTGTGAAGGGCGTACTGGAAGTGGTGGTCGACGAAGTAGAACGAGACCTCGTAGGCGAAGTCGACGTGCGGCTGCACGAGGACGTCGCCGTCGGCGGCGGCGGACGCCTCGGCGGCGGGAACGATCCGCAGTCCGTGCGAGTCGGCGCCGAGCCGCGGCTTGACGACGTACCGCTCCGCGCGGGGCAGCCGGTGCAGGTCCTCGGGCCGGCCCACGGTGGGGATGACCGGCATCCCGGCGTCGGTCAGGTCCAGCAGATACTGCTTGCCGGCCATGTCCCCGCGCCCGGTCAGCGGGTTGTAGACGGGCACCCCGCCGGCGAGAGCCCGCGCGCGGAACTCCTCGTAGGCGTCGAGATACCCGAGCACGGGCCCGCTGTTGCGCACCACGACCGCGTCGAACCCGCCCATCAGCGCGGCGGCGTCCCGCGGATGGCAGAGCGCGAGGTCGAACTCCTCGCGCAGCCGGGAGGTGAGGAAGATGTCCTCGTCGCAGTACCGCCGCCCACGGGCCGGGTAGGCCAGATCGGTGACGTACAGGATGCGGGGGCGGGCGGCGGGCATCGGGGCTCCTCGGGGCGACGTGTGTCGATCATAGGAACGGCCGCGAAGGCCCGGCCGCCGGCCCCTCCCCGTCGTTTCGGCGGTGCGGGGCACGGGCAGAGTCCCGGCAGCCGGGTCCTCGACCGCGGATCCGGGGAGGGGGAGCTGCTGCGGTGCCCGACCATGTGCGGACGGCGGACGGACGGCGGTTACGGATCGAGATCTCGGGGGATCCCCGCGGACGCCCCGTCTTCCTGCTGCACGGCATGCCGGGCAGCCGTGTCGGCCCCAGACCCCGGTCCCTCTTCCTGTACCAGCGGGGCGCGCGGCTCATCAGCTACGACCGTCCCGGCTACGGCGGCTCCGACCGCCGGCCGGGACGCCGGGTCGCGGATGTCGCCGAGGACGTCGCCCATGTCGCCGACTCCCTGGGCCTGGACCGCTTCGCGGTCGTCGGCCGCTCCGGCGGCGCCCCGCACGCCCTGGCCTGCGCGGCGCTGCTGCCCGGCCGGGTGACGAGGGCGGCCGCCATGGTGGGGCTCGCACCGCGGGACGCGCGGGGGCTGAACTGGTTCGCGGGCATGGCCCCGTCGAACGTCACCGAGTTCCGGACGGCCGTCAGTGATCCGGAGCGGTTCGCCGCCGGCATCATTCCGCGTTCCGAGCGCATCCGGGAAAATCCGGCCCGGCTGCTTGAGGAACTTCGCGACGATCTCACCGCCGACGACCGGCTGATCGTCTCCGACAACACCGTCCGGTCAATGCTGCTTCGCGCCTACCGGGAAGCACTGCGGACATCCCCCTACGGCTGGATCGACGACGGGCTCGCCATCACGGGCACCTGGGGTTTCGACCCGGCGTCGATCCGGGTGCCCGTGATGCTCTGGCACGGGCAGGAGGACGTGTTCTCCCCGGCGTCGCACTCGGCCTGGCTCGCCGAGCGCATCCCGCGTGCCACGGCCGTCCTCGAGCCCGCGGCGGCCCACTTCGCCGCACTCCGGGCCCTCCCCCGGGTCCTGGACTGGCTGCTCTCCGGCTGACCGTCACACCCCCAGGGGTTCGAGGTCCCGGTAGATGCGCTGCTCCCGTGTGGCCACCCGGGTGATGCCGTTGTCCTCGCCGAGCAGCCGACGCAGTTCCGTCAGCACCTCGTCCCTCAGTGCCAGCCCTTCCGCCTCGCGACCTAGGGCCCGCAGGGTGAGCGAAAGGTTGGCAGCGACCGCCAACGCCTCGGGATGGTGCTCGCCCAGGGCTACGCGCAGCGCGGCCACCGCACGCTCCTCACGGCCCCTCACTTCCTCGTACTGTCCCTCGTCGAACAGCACGTTGGCGTAGTTGGCCTCGGCGAAGAGGGTGTGCGGGTGCTCCGCACCGAGCACCTCCGTCATCCGGTTCAGCACTTTGAGGAAAACAGCCTTCGCCTCCCCCAGATCACCACAACCCCAGTGGAAGATGCCCAGGTTGTTCAGCGCGGCCTGGGTGTAGGGGTGTGCCTCTCCCGGCACTTTCATGTACTCGGCGAGTGCTTCGAGGGCCACCCCACGTGCGGCCTCGTGCTCGTCCGCCGCGAACAGGTCGGCCGCCATGTTCAGATCGCAGGCCAGTGAGTCGGGCGTCGGCGCCTCGTACTGGGCCCGGTACTGCTCCCGGGTCGCCGTGGTGAGCCGTCGGGCGTCCTCGAGTTGGCCATTCCTGCGCAGGGACACCGCCAGCGACTTGGCACACCGCAGCGTTCCGGGGAACTCCTTACCCAGGAGGCGCTTGTGTGCCTCGTAGGCGCGCGCCAGCATCGTCACGGACTCCGCGTACTGACCCACCTCTCGAAGGTCACGGCCGAGACGTTCCATGGATGCCAGCGTGTAGGGGTGCTCGGGCCCCAGAACGTCCATGCGGCGGTCCAGAGTGTCCTGGTCGATCTTGCGCGCCTCGCCGTACTTGCCGACCATGCGCAGGGCAGTGGCGAGGTTGTTGGCCGCGCTCAGTGTGCGCCGGTGCGACTCGTGGAAGATCTGGCCGAAGCCGCGGTGCGCCTGGTCGGCGAGCTCCACCGCCCTGCTGTACTCGCCCAGGGCGGCCAGGTCGCTGGCGAGCGACGACATGGTGACGTACGTGTGCGGGTGGGTGGGGCCGAGCACGCGGGTCTGCCGTTCCAGCAGTTCCTCGTTGATCTCCCGCGCCTCCACGTAACGCCCCTGCGACCGCCAGATGTTGGCGAGCTGGCAGCGCAGGTACAGGTACTGGATGTCGTCCTCGCCCAGCGTCGTGCGCCAGTGGTCGAGCACGTCCTCCGCGAGCCGTCTGGCGGCGGGGAAGTCGCCGCGCTTCCACAGGTAGCGGACGCGGTCGATGAGGAGTCTGCGGGTCTCGGTCACCTCGCTGCTGCGGGCCTCCGAGGCCGCGAGGTGCGGCCAGATGAGGGCGAAGCGGGGCCAGGTCTCGGGGTCGTCGATGGGTTCGTCGCCGTCGGGGCGTGCGCCGGCCAGCACCTGGTGCACCACGCGGAGGGCCTCCCGCTGCTCCTCCTGCGACATCTGGGAGCGGATGACCGCCTGCACCAGGCGGTGCACCTGGATGCTGTTGGTCTTCTGGTCGACCTTGGCGAGGGCGAACCGGCCGATCTCGCGGATGATCCGGCCGAGCAGCAGGCTCTCCTGCAGGGCGGGGTCGTACGGTTTGAGTGCCTCGAGCATCTCCTTGCTGTACAGCAGTTGCGCGGAGATGGGTTCGGGGCCGAGGAAGGCACACAGCTGAAGGAGCCGGACGGCGGCGCGGGAGCGCTCCTGCATCTGGGTGATCGAGATGTTCCAGGTGGCGGCGACCGTCGCACGGTAGTCGGCCGGCTGGTTCATCGCGAGCACCGCGGTGGTCTGCCGGGACAGCTGCTCCAGGTACTGCTCGATGGGGGTGGCGGTCTCGGCGAGCCAGGCCGCCGCCTGTTCCACCGCGAGCGGCAGGTCGCCGACGGCCTCCGCGACCCGTTCGGCCTCCTCGGGCGTCAGTCCCCCGTCGGTCCGGCGGATCAGGTGCTCGACGCTCTCCTCACGCAGGAAGACGTCGATCTGCTCGGCCAGGCCCTGCTGGGCCCAGCCCTGGTTGCGGGAGGTGACGAGGATGTGGCCGCCTCCGCCGTTGGGGAGGTAGCGGGCCAGCTGCTCCGGGGAGTCGGCGTTGTCGAAGACGAGTATCCAGCGTTTCGTGGGCAGTCCGCGGGACAGACGGTGCACGGTTTCCTGGCATGCCAGGGCGATGTCGTCACCGGCGGGCACGCCGATCCGCACTCCCAGTTCGGCCAGCGAGGCGACGACGTCGTCGATGTGCTCGGCGGACGTCCACCACACCAGGTCGTAGTCGGCCATGAAGCGGTGCACGTACTCGACGGCCAGCTGGGTCTTGCCCACTCCCCCGAGTCCCCACAGGGCCTGGGGCTGGGGCGGTCCGCCGGTGCCGCCGAGCTGGTTGCGCACCCGTTCCAGGATCGCGTTGCGTCCGGTGAAGGTGGCGCTGCGCTGCGGCGCGTTCCAGATGGCCGGTGTGTTGCCGGGGAAGCGGGGTGCGGAGGACGCCGACTCGACGGGCTGGAGGGGCAGGTCGAGCGCGCGCAGCAGGGCGGTCACGCACTCCTCCTCGTCGAGGCGGAGGAGATCGACGAAGCTTTCCGGAAGGTGTTGGACCTCGTCCACCCGCACCGTGACGACCGGCGGGCGGCCGGTGTCGTCCTGCCGGCCGGCGAGGGCGTGCCGTACGGAGTCGGCGTGCCGGGACGTCTCGAACACCTTCGACAGCAGTACCACGGTGCGGACGGACGGGTCGGGCGGCGTCACGGGACCGGTCGAGACGTCGTGCAGGGTGACGTCGCAGCCCGCCCTGCGGAGCAGATGGCGGACCCAGTCGGCCCAGGTGCGGTTCTCGGCGGCGTAGGCGACGAGGAAACCGGCTGCTGCCGCGTGCGGCCGCCGTCTCACATAGGCGTCGCGGCAGCGCAGCCGCACGGATTCGGGGAGCGGCGGCAGGGAGGTGACCTCGCGGTCGGTGATGACGGCGGTCAGCCGCTCGAAGGCGGACAGCAAGGAGTTGGCGATGCCGCTCTCGTCACCGACGGTGGCGAGGGTCTCCTCGTACGCGTAGTAGGGGCGGTAGGGGATCTCGACGTTCCCCCAGTAGGCGCTCAGCTCCTGGGCACTGAGTCCCCGGCCGCCGGGTCCCTTGGGCAGCCCTTCGAACCGGGCCCGGGCGAGCGCCCGGCCGGCATCGACCTTCTCCTTCTCGCCCTCGTCGATGCGCATCGGCACGGGCAGCACCCGGATGCGCCGCGGCCGGTAGCCCTCCTCGATGTTCCGGGCGACGGCGGCCGCGCCTTCGAGGGACTGGTCGCTGAGGGTGAAGCAGTCGACCAGGACGTCGGGCATCTGGATGGTGCAGATGTCGGCGTTGTCGGACAGGCCGGTGCGGCTGTCGATCAGGACGTAGTCGTAGGTCGCCTTCATGTCGGCGCGCAGGGCGTCGAGGAACTTGCCGCCGCCGAGGCGCTCGTAGAAGTTGTCCCATTCGAAGGACGTCACCGTGGTCGAGTACGCACGGTCCTGGCGTCCGGCGGAGAGGAAGTCCAGCGAGCCGCCGTCCTGGAAGGTCAGGTCGAAGCGTTCCGGGTTCACGGACAGCGCGTGCTGTTCCACGCTCGCGTAGGGGAGGTGCCAGTCGTCGGGCCGCTCGCGGGGGCCGGTGGTCGCGGCCCAGGCGTAGTCCTCGATGATGTTGATGACACCCGGGGTGGCCGACAGCGCCTCGAGGTCCATGAACGGGTGGAAGAAGCGGTGCAGTCCGGGCGCCTCCAGGTCCCAGTCGACCGCCAGCACGCGTTTGCCGTTGGCGGCGAGGATCCACGCCGTGTTGGCCAGGGCCATGGTCCGCCCGGTGCCGCCCTTGTACGAGTAGAACGTGATGATGCGTCCGTCCCGCGCGGCCGTCATGCTTCTCCTTCGTCGTCGGGTTCGCCTGCCGGGTACGGCGGCTGGACGGGCCCCATGAGCCGTGGCCTCGGTACGTGCGGGCCGGGCGGCGGATGGGCCTCGGCGTGCTTGAGGTACTGCCGGGTGGAGTGCGCCACGACGGCGGGGAGCACGTCGGTGAACGCCTTCAGGGTGGGGACGCCGTTGACCGCGATACGGCAGTCGGTGCGTCTGCCGCGTTCCAGGATGTGCGGCAGCGTCTCCTCCAGGGTGGCGATCAGCTGCTTGCCCCGCTCGCTGTGGCACTGCAGGTCCGCCCGGTTCCACGGCACGATGGCACTGGTCCAGGGGCGTGACACCCGGTCGAAGTCCCGCAGCCGGCGGCGTCGTTCGTCGTCGGTGAGGGCCCAGCGGTCGACCAGCAGGATGCCGGGACGGGCCTCCGCCTTGCCGTCCGGTCCTGGGCCGGTCTCCCCCGGGACGGTGTCGGTGTCCTCGTCGTCGAAGGAGGAGACGGTGATCCGGTAGTCCAGCGAGCGGATGAGCTCCTGGGCGATCGCGGGCAGCGGCCGGGTGGACTCCGAGTGGTACGGGTTCCAGTCGTGGGCGTCGTCGCCGTAGGGCCCGGGGTCGCGGTTCTCCGGGAGGGTGTGGCGGGTGGGCGCGGCCACGGTGAGATGGATGCGCCGGGGTCCTTCGCCGCGTGGCCGGAAGGCACTGGGGGTGTGTTCGTAGTCGCGGGGCCTGCTCGGCGGGAGTGCGCTCTGCTCGGCCACCTGGACGATGCGCTGGGCGAGCGTGTGCACGGTCTCCTCGTATTCGTCGCGCAGCCGCTTCAGCTTGATCAGTCCGTAGATGCCGTTGGTGGCGTAGCGGTCACCGAAGGAGGACTGGTCGAGGTGGATGTGGCGTACGGAGTCCGGCAGTTGGGTGTAGTCGATGCCGGTCCACAGAGCGGGCACGATGGCGGACACCTCCCTGCCGTCGACGGCCTGGACCTGCAGCTGCCGCTCGTTGAAGGCGTACCACTCCCGGCCGCACATCTCGCTGGCGAAGTAGCGCCGGGACAGCAGCGGCACGAACACCCGGCAGCGCGCGAGGTTCTCGCTCAGGACCTGGGGCCAGCCGTCGCCCGAGCTCATCTCGCGGTCCATGAACCCGGCGGGTACGTCGGCCGGCAGATCGGTGAGCTGCATGATGGTGCTGCACAGGTCCTGGTAGAGCACGCGCACCCAATGATCGGGATCACCGCCGCCGTTGCCCACACGCGGTGTGTGCGCGTAACTCAGAAAGAAGTAGGGCTGATCGTCCGAAGCCCGGCTCCGTCCCCGTCCGGGTACGTTCAACACATCCCCCCACCCGCTGCCGCCCCCCGCCGTCCGGGCACCGACCGAGGCCAACAAATGTGCCCCACAACTACCCCGTGCGGACCGGCTGTTTCACGCCAATCATGGCGTACGGCACGGCAGTTGGCGGATCGCCTCGTCGACGACGGGACGCATCCGGAACTGCACGACCGGTCGTCCCGACCATTCCCGGCGTACGAGAAGATCATTCGGCAGCCGCTGTCCGACGCGTGCGAAGTCGCTGTCGTCGAGGGCCGCGTCCTCGTACTCGATCCAGTTGCCCTTCTCCTCGACCACGCACCGGTAGGTCCGGCGGGGCGGCGGTGGAGTGGTCCGGTACTCGGCGAGGTGGAGTGCGCTGCACGCCTCGAACCCGACGCGGAGCAGGAGGATGCGGGCGTCCGCCTCGTACAGCTTGGCCAGTGGGGAGCGTTCGCCGAGGTGGCAGTGCGGATGGTGGCCGTCGAGCAACTCGGCCGCGCGCGGACCGAGTCCGGCCAGGGAGGTCTGCGGGTGGGCGCTGCGCACGGAGCCGGGTGTGGTCCGTACGCATTCGGCGAGGGCGCCCATCGTGGGGCAGGGGGTGGTGTCCGGGTCGTAGGGCGGCATCGTCGCCCGGAACTCGCGGACCTGCCGTTCGTCCAGTCCCTCGACGATCTGCCGGTGGGCGCGGGAGGTGTCGGAGTTCTCCGGGGTGAAGGCGGGCACCACGAGCGTTCCGCCGGGCCCGAGTGTGTCGAGCAGTGCGTCGCGCACCGTCTCGGGGGCCGCGCCGGTGCCGCTCAGGGACGCGTGCACCATGAGCACGCCTCCCCGGGGGACGCCCGCACTCTCGAACAGGGTCCGTAACGCCCCCCGGTCAGCCACGGAACAGCCCCGCCTCCGCCCGCAGTTCCTTGACGAGCGCGGCTCCGGTCTCGGTCAGGTCGCGGGCCGCCGGGCCGTCCAGTTCCTCGAGGGCGGACTCCGCCCGCGCCCGTTCCCCTCGTGCCAGTGCCTCGACGGCGTCGGTCAGCAGGCGGCCGGCCCGGGTGCCCGGCACATGGAGGTCGGCGGCCCGGCGGAGGTCCGCCAGGCGGGCGAGCCGGCCCAGCCGGGGCAGTGCGTCGGCGACGGCGGCCGGATCGGCGTCGAGTGCCACCCCGAGGGCGCCGGTTCCGTCGGTGTCGAGCCATACCCCGGCGCCGGGGGCGAGCGGGGTGACGGTGTCGGCGCGCAGGGCGTTGGGCCCGTCGGCCCAGTCGGGGTCCTGCTTGGACAGGATGCGGTGGGCCGTGCGCAGGCGTTCCGCGAAGACGGCAAGCTCAGCAAGCTCCAAGGGCTCGGCCACCTCGGTCTGGAAGCGGTCGCGCCACGGGTCGGCGTCGTCGACGAGCAGCTGCCCGCGTCCCGGCATGTCCACATGGACCGACGGCCGCCACCCGGGGGCGGGAGCGTCGCCCTTCACCGTGATGCGGTCGCCGTCCGGCATCGTGATGGTGAGCGAGGCGCCGTCCACCTCCGCCTGGACGCGTGCCGGGGCGGACAGGGTCAGCGTGCCGAGCGTCGGCAGGTGCAGCACGTCGGCGTGGTGGAGCCAGGACAGGCGCAGGGACGAGCGGGCGTGGACGGCGGCCGACAGCGCGACGGTCGCGACACGGGCGGTGACCTCGGCGCCGACCGGGGCGTGCGCCAGCGAGGCGCGTACGTGGCTGTGGGCCAGCACCCGGTCGAGGTGATCGGCGGTCCGTGCGTCGGCGTCCAGGTACAGCAGGCTCTGCCAGATCTCGTCCCAGTCGGCGTCGCCCGCGAGGCGTTCGTTGAGGTGGGCGAGGAGTTCACGGCCCCGTTCGAGCTGGGCGAGGCGCAGTTCGCCGGAGTCGGTGACGCCCGGGAAGAAGGCCCGCTCGGTGATGCGTTCCGCGATGCCGTCGACGAGGGCGCGCAGGTCGTCACAGAAGACGGACGGATTGTCGAACAGGCGCTCGCTGCTGTAGCGGTGGGCGTACAGGCCGCCCCCGCAGGACTGCACGACGGGGCATCGCCGGCAGGTCTCGGAGACGCCCGCGATGCCGAGCCGCCGGGCCTGGACACCGGGGTGCCGGACGAACTCGTCGAAGCCGTGCCGGAAGACGTCGTACCCCGTGGCCGGGGCGCCGTCGTAGGCGACCTTGAGAGAGTCGGCCTGCTCGAAGGCGCCGTCCGTCTCGACCACGGCCAGGTCGGAGGGCGCCAGCCCCATGGCCTCGGTCAGGCTGGGGCCTCCGCGCAGGGTGCTGAGCACGGAGTCGAAGGTTCTGACCGGCACCTTCTGTCCCTGCTCCAGCCAGCGGTCGAAGACGGCGAGCAGCCAGTCGGCGTAGGGCGTCGGGGATCCGGAGGCACCACGAGGGGGAGGGGTGTCCCATGTGGAGTGGGGCAGGAGGTAGTCGATGCGGGGCGGGTCGAGCTCGGTGAGCGCCTCGTGGACGGCGAAGGGGTCGTTCTCCACGTCGACCGTGCAGAGCAGCCCGCCGAACAGGTGGCGGTACTCGGGTTCCTGTAACAGCCGGACGGCGGTCAGGACGCGGTCGTAGCTGCTGCGGCCCCGGCGGTCGAGGCGATGCCGGTCGTTGGCGGCACGGTCACCGTCCAGGGAGATACCGACGCGGACGTCGAACTCCTTGAACACGTCCAGGTGACGTCGGCTCAACTGCACGCCGTTGGTGTGGACGGCCAGGTCCAGGTCCGTGACCGCGCCCACCGTGGTGCGCAGTTCGGCGCAGATGGCGCGGATGCGGGCGGGGCCCGCGAGGAGGGGCTCCCCTCCGTGCAGGATCACGCTGACGGAATCGAGCTGGTGGGATCGTGCGTGGTCGGCGAGCCTGCGGGCGGTCCGTGCGGCCGTTTCCTCGGCCATCACCTTGGGCCGCGCCTTCCAGCTGCGGTCCGCGTGCTCGTAGACGTAGCAGTGGTCGCACGCCAGATCACAGCGACTGTGAATCTTGAGCACGAGTTGGCGGAGCGGAGCGCCCGCGGGGGCCTTCATTTACGACAGACTACGGCCCAGCACGCGGAATGCGCCATTCTAACGTCAATTACGCGCCGCCCTGAGTTGAAGCGCCAATTCTCCCAGCGTTTACGACTTTGACAGGATGTTCTCGACGCAGGGGACCCGGAACCAGAAGGGGCCGCGCCCGGCGAAACAGAGCCGGGCGGGACCCGCCTCGTGCTGCGGTGTTCCGATTGTCCGGTCCGAATTCCCAGCAGGCTCAGAGCGCAGAGTCGAACGTGACCGGCTTGGCAGGGTACCGACCGTCGCTGTTCTTCAATCGGGCGGCAGTTCTGGCGGCGTCACGCGGGTCGATCGCCGCGAGCGGAGTGAGGCGTCGACGGGACTCAGAGGTGCGCTCGGCGATCATTGGTTCGTTCATCGTTCCGATGTCTCCTTCCATGGGCACCGGCTTGTCCCCGGTCCAGGGGGACCTGAGGTCCGGTGCCATGGTGGTCCTCGGACAACTGCTGTGGGGACAGCACGGTTCGAGGCGGACCCTACCCCAGGCGCTAGCCATAGGTCGGCTGCCACCGCATACTCGTAAGCCCTCAGCGCGGCCGAAGACTTCGGGGGTGGTCGATGAGCGCCGCTGTTCCTGGGCCCAGCACCATGGTCAGCGACAGAGACCTGCCGCCGCTGTTCCAATCAAGTGATCAATGGGCGATCGCCCGTCAGAGTGAATCCTTTCGCGTCGTCCGGACGCAGTTGTTCGTTCTGCTGGCCGCCACCACGGCCGCCATGCTGGCCGAGCGTCTCGACAGCCGCGTCCCCGCCGTGGTCGCGGCGGTGCTGTACGCCGCGAGCATCGGTCTGGGCCTGCACATCGCCCGGCGTCGCGCCCGCACCCGCTGGCAGGCGCACCGGGCGGCGGCCGAACTGCTGAAGTCGCTGGCGTGGCAGTACATGGTGCACGGCGGCCCGTTCCACTCCCGGGTGCCCCACCCCGAGGCTCTGTTCGAGGAGCACCTGGAGGCGCGGCTGCGTGAGCTGCGCAAGGTCGGCTGGCAGGACCCCCGCAACGGGCCCGCCGCCCGGGGGGCGGGACAGATCACGGCCACGATGCGCGCGGTGCGCTCCAAAGCGTTCGAGGTGCGCCGGGACATCTACCTGCGCGACCGGCTGCTCGAACAGCAGCTCTGGTACAAGAACCGTGCCGCACAGGCCCATCGGGCCGCGGCGCTCTGGTCGTCGGTCACCGCCCTCCTGACCCTGCTCGCGCTCATGGCCGCCGTGCTGCGGGCCCTCGGTATGTTCGACGGCTGGGACCTGACGGGGCTGTTCAGCACGGCCGCGGCGGCGGGCGTGGCGTGGCAGGAGCTGCGCCGGCACCGGCCGCTCACCTATGCCCACTCGCTCGTCGAACAGGATCTGGACACCCTGCGGGTCGCCATGACGACGACGGTGACGGAGAGCGGCTGGGCGGACGCGGTGACCGAGGCGGAACGGCTGGTCTCCCCTCAGCACTCGGACTGGCTCGGCACCTTCGGACGCTAGCGGCGCCGAGGACGGTCAGTCGCGCAGGACTCCCGGCTCCCACAGCACGGTGACCGGGACCCCGCTGCGGCGCGCGTACGCGACCACGTCGCCGGTGCCGCCGAGTCCGCGCGCCGGGCGGCCGTCCCACACGGCGACGAGGTGGTCGGCGTGGTCGACGATCCACCGGCCTGCCGCGAAGTACGCCTCCTCGTGCGTCGGCTCGGGCGGCAGCTGCACCTTCTCGGTGCAGGACCGCAGGATGCGCCGGTAGTCGTGCACGGTCGCGGCGTCGCCCAGGTGGGCCTCGTAGTCCATGCCGGGAATGACGGCCGTCACCGGCACCCCGTGCGCCAGGGCGATGTCGGCGAAGAGCTGGTCGGCTCCGGCGGCGAGGCTGGTCAGCGCCTCCAGCTGTGCGTCGTCACCGTGGCCGTGGAACAGCGCGCGCAGTCCTGCCCGCACCGCGGGCTGCGCGGCGGGCGGGATCGTGCGGTGACCGGTGACGCCGATCCGGGTGACGCCGGTGCTCGGCCGAAGACGTGTCGCCCGGTCGGGGTGGTGAACGATCACCTGGGTCGCGGGTGCGGTTCCGGTCACGGCAGGTCCCCTCCCGCGTGCTGGCAGTGACGCCCACTGTAACTCCGGCCGGCAGGCGGAAGGAGGGGGCCCTTCGGGTCCTACGCCGGTCCGGGCCGCCGGTGTCAGTGCGGCGTGGGCCGGTAGACCAGTTCCTGGATGCGGTCGTCCAGGGTGCGGGACTCCAGGAGTTCGAGGTCGAAGTCGGCCGCGCCCTCGAAGACGCGGTCCAGGCCGGTGCGGCCGGTGACGACCGGGAAGACCGTCACCTGGAGGCGGTCGACGAGGCCGGCGGCCATCAGGGCACGGTTCATCGACAGGCTGCCGTGCGAGCGCAGCGGCACGTCGGACTCCTCCTTCAGACGGGCCACCACCTCGACCGCGTCGCCCTTGACGACCGTGGCGTCCGGCCATTCCAGGGGCTCCTGAAGGGTGTTGGAGACGACGATCGTCGGCAGGTTGCGCATGCGGGTGACCCAGGGGTCGCGGACGTCCGACTCGTCGGTGCTCTCGGCCAGCATCCGGGCGAAGGCCCGGTAGGTGTTCGCGCCGAAGACCATGCGCTGCTCCCCCGCGTGCTGGGCGAGCCGGTGGTCGAGGAGTTGCGGGCCCTGTTTGCCCCAGTAGCCGGTCCAGTCGCCGCCGGCGGCGCCGTAGCCGTCGAGGCTGGAGAAGACGTCGAAGGTGTAGGTCGCGGTCATGAGGATCTCCTCGGGGTGCGGCGGGGCCGGCCCGGTGGCGGTCGGCGTACAGGGATTGACCCCGTCGCCGTGCGAAGTTCATCGTTCTGCCCGCCACCGTTCCGCAGGTCCACCGTCCCCGCACGTCAGAAGGTGATGGTCGCCGCGACCGGGAGGTGGTCGCTCCGGGTGGCCGGCAGGGTCCAGGCCGACGTGGCCCGTCCCCCCTCGACGAGGATCTGGTCGATCCGGACCACCGGGAAGCCGGACGGCCAGGTGAACCCGAAGCCCGCGCCCGCCGTCGCCTGTGCCGAGGTGAAGCGGGAGGTGAGCGGGCGCAGGGCGCGGTCGTCGGCGGTGCCGTTGAAGTCGCCCAGCAGCAGGGAGCGAGGGGCGTTCTCCGCCCGGATCCGGTTCGTGAGGCGGCGCAGTGCCTCGTCGCGGGCGGCTGTCGTGAAGCCGGCCGTGGGGGTCACCCGTACCGACGGGAGGTGGGCGACGTAGACCGTCAGGGGGCCGTGGGGTGTGTCGGCCGTGGCGCGCAGGGCCCGGGACCACGGCATGATCGGCAGGCTGCGTGCGTCGTGCAGCGGATACACGCTCCAGATGCCGACCGTCCCTTGGTGGAAGTGGTGGCGGTACGCGGGGGCCAGGGCCCGTTCGTACGCCGGTGCCGTCTCGGGGCTCAGTTCCTCCAGGGCCAGGATGTCCGCGTGCGCGGCGAGCAGCCCGCGCGCGGTGCCCTGCGGGTCGGGGTTGTCCTGGTTGACGTTGTGGCTGACCACGGTGAGGTCACCGTCTGGGGCCGACTTGTCGGTGAGGGTGCCGCCGAAGGCGGTCAGCCACAGGACGAGGGGCAGGGCCACCGCTGCCAAGGCGGCGCGGGAGCGGCGCAGCAGGGCGGCCGCGAGCAGGGCCGGGAGGGCCAGGACCGTCCAGGGGAGCAGCGTGTCCGTGAGGCTGCCCAGGTGGCCCGGGGCCGTCGGGATGAGTTCGGGGCGGGCGAGCACCGCGGCGAGGAGCACGGCGCAGGTGGTGGTGAGGGTGCCTCGGGGGCGCTTCCCCGGGGCCGCTGTCATGGCAGTCATCGTCGTCGGTCAGCTCTCGGAGCCCGCGGACCGCAGGCGGGCGCGCAAGCCGTCGATCAGGGTGCGGCTCGCCTCCAGGGCGGCCGTCAGGCCCTCTGCCGGTGTCGTGTTGGCACGCTGGTGCAGCACCGCCCCGAGCAGCAGGTGCGTGCCGTCGGTCTCCGCCGCCCACAGCAGGTTGCCGCCCGCCGGGGTGCTGGAGCCGGTCTTGAGGCCGACGACGCCCGACGTGCCGAGGAGGGTGTTGGTGTTGGCCACCGGGCCGGCCCCGGGCACGGTGGTCTCACGGGTCGCCACGATGTCCCGCAGGACGGGGTTCCGCATCGCCTCCCGGGCCAGTTTCAGCTGGTCGGCGGCCGTGCTGGTGGTCGCCGACGCGATGCCGCTGGCGTCCGTGTACGTCGTGTCGCGCATGCCCAGGTCCTGTGCGGCGCGCTGCATCTTCCGTACGAACGCCTCCTCGCTCCCGGCGTCCCAGCGCGCCAGCAGACGGGCGATGTTGTTCGCCGACGGGAGCAGCAGCAGTTGCAGGAGTTCGCGCTCGGTGCGGCGGTCGCCGGGTGTGACGACGACCGTCGACTCGCCGCCCACACCGGCCTCGTACGCGGCCTGCCGGTCCACCTCGATCCGCGGGCCCTCCTCGCCGGGGCGCAGGGGGTGCCCGGTGAGGACGACGTACGCGGTCATCACCTTCGTGAGGCTCGCGATCGGTACGGGCCGCTGCGCGCCGTGCGTGAGCACCTGGCCGGAACCCTCCAGGGCGACGGCCGCCTGTCCTTCCCTCGGCCACGGGATGTCGCTGTCGTCCATCTCCGTCGGGGCGTTGCCCTGGCGGGCGGACGCGGCCCGGTTCTCGGGCCGGGGCAGCGCCACCAGCACCGTGAGGGCGGCCAGGAGCAGCAGGGCGCCGACGGCCGTCCACACGCGGCGGGGAACTGAGGGCAGGGACAACATGGGGGCCACCTCCGGGCTGACGCACGTCGAGTACGGCAGCAAGGCTGCGGGGGTGGTGCGTCCGCACGGCGGACTCCGGGGCGCGGGCGGCGCGCGGCCGGGCATCGGTTGTGTATCAGCCCCCGGTAAGACGACGGGCGTCCCGCTCGGACGGGCACCCCGCTCAGCGGTCGTCGGCGCCGTCCGGAAGACGCACCTCCGCCACGGCTCCACCGTCGTCCGGACGGTTACGGAAGTCGAGTCGTGCGCCGATCACCTTCGCCTGGCCCTGGGCGATCGTCAGACCCAGTCCGTGACCCCGGCCCCGCTGCTCCGCTCCCGTACGGAACCGCTGCGGGCCGTGCGCCAGCAGGTCCGGCGGGAAGCCGGGACCGTGGTCCCGCACGGTGATCGTCAGGCCGGAGACGTCGACCTCCACGGGCGTCGCGCCGTGCCGGTGGGCGTTGACCACCAGGTTGGTGACGATGCGGTCCAGGCGACGCGGGTCAGTCTCGGCCACCGGGGCACCGGTCGCGGTGACCGTCGCCGGGAGGCCGGTGCGGGCCACCGAGTCCTCGATCAGCTCGGCCAGGGGCACCCGCCGTGGCTCGACCCGTTCCGCGCCGGCGTCGAGGCGGGAGATCTCCAGCAGGTCCTCGACGAGGTCGCGCAGCACCCGCACCCGGTCCCGGACCAGTTCGGTCGCCTCCCCCTCGGGCAGCAGGCCCGCCGAGGTGACCAGGCCCATCAGCGGGGTGCGCAGTTCGTGGGCGACGTCCGCGGTGAAGCGCTGTTCGCCGGCCAGCCGGTCGCGCAGGCTGTCGGCCATCGCGTCGACCGTCGCCGCGATCTCGGTGATCTCGTCGCCGCCCCGGCGTCCCATCCCGGTGCGCGCCTGGAGGTCGCCCGCGGTGATACGGCGTGCGGTGCGGGCGACCCGGCGCAGACGGCGGGCGGGCAGCTCCATGACGAGGGCGGTCGCCGGGATCACGACGGCGAGGGTGACCAGGGAGTACTTCCACAGGTGCCGGTCCAGGGCCTGCCGGGTGAGCAGGTCCGCCGTCATGTCCGTCCTCAGCGCGTAGAGCTGCCCGTCCTTCTGCTCGGCGGCCCAGTAGACGGGTGCGGGCGGGCCGTCCTCGTAGTAGGTGCCCTGTCCGTGTCGTTCGACCTGGCGCAGAAGGGGGTCCGGCAGCCCGGCCGGGTCCGCGAGAGGCGCGGGACGGCCGGTGCGGCGGGCTTCCTGTCGCGCCCGGTCGAGCTGGTCGACGGCTTTGACCGCGCCCTCGTGCATCGACCGTCGCAGCGTCGACTCGTGCACCAGCACGCCCACCGTGAGGGCCATCGCGGCGCAGGCGGCGGACACCAGGAGGATGATCTTCCAGTGCAGGGACCGCAGGTTGAGCAGCGCTCGTACGATCGGCATGCCGGTGGTCCGGGTCACCGGCGGAGTTTGTAGCCGAAGCCGCGGACGGTCTCGACACGGTCGGCGCCGATCTTCTTGCGCAGCCGCTGCACGCACAGGTCGACCACGCGGGAGTCGCCGTCCCAGCCGTAGTCCCACACGTTGCGCAGCAGGGTCTGGCGGTCCAGCACGATGCCGGGGTGCTCGGCGAACTCCAGGAGCAGTCGCAGCTCGGTCGGGGCGAGGGCGACCTCTTCGCCGTCCCGGTACACCTCCAGGGCGGCCGGGTCGATGGCCAGATCGCCGAAGACGAGCCGGTCGGGCGTCCCCGTGCCTCTCCCCGTTCCCGGGCGCGCGGGCGGGAACGTGGCGCGGCGCAGGAGGGAGCGGATACGGGCCACGAGCACGGCGGTGTCGACCGGTTTGACCACGTAGTCGTCGGCGCCGGCTTCGAGGCCGGACACCACGTCGAGGGAGTCTCCGCGCGCCGACATCATCAGGATGGGAGCCGTGCTGGTCTCCCGGATGCGGCGGCACAGGCCGATGCCGTCCAGGCCGGGCAGCATCACGTCGAGGAGAAGCAGGTCGGGGCGGTCGTCCCGGAACCGTTCCAGTCCGTCGAACCCGTCGGCGGCCGTGGTGACCCGGTAGCCGTAGCGCTCGAGGGCCAGGGCGACGGAACGGCGGATCACCTCGTCGTCCTCGACGAGCAGAACGGTGACGGCGGAGGTGTCAGGCATGTGCTTCCGGTCGGGTAGGCGGCGGGGCAGGCTCTCCATGATGCCTCGCCGCGCGGATGAACCCCCGGGCGGAGGAGCGTGCACCACCCGTCCGACCTGCGGTGATGCACGGCGGATACACAGCCGACGCACAGTCGCGCGGTCGCCGGTACGACGTCACCGCAGTCGGCGGAGGATGGCCGACGGGGCTGCTCTGCGGAGCGGCGTTCGCTTCTATCATCAGCCGGATGATCTCCAACTGGCGTGCGCGTGAAGGGCGATCGCTCGGATCGGCCCTCCTGCTGACCCTGTCCCTGCTGCTCGCCGTCGTGTGCGTGCCGAGCGCGTCGGCCGCCACGGCCGGCTGCCAGGAGGACGGAAACTACGAGACCTGCTTCATCTACGGGGAGACGGAGAGCACCCTCCTCGTCTCCAGGATCAGGGGGAAGGTCGACGCGACCGCGAGGGCCTCCGCGGCCGGGGAGTCGGGCAACTACATCCGGATCGCCCTGTACGACTGGAAGGCCGACGGCGGCGGCCTCGCCCTGGCTTCGTCGCTGGTGAACGCCGCCGACAGCGGGGTGAGCGTCCGGCTGGTGATCGGCACCGCGGCAGCCGCGGTGAAGACGGAGCTGGCCAAGGCGGACATCGGCATCACCTACTGCGCCGACGCCTGCGCGACCCCGGGGTCGGGGGCGATGCACAACAAGTTCTTCCTGATCAGGAAGGGTGACACCAAGCTGGTGATGCAGTCGTCCAGCAACATCGGCTCGACGCAGGCCCGGCACGCGCAGAACATGCTCGTCGTACGGGACGACGCCGCGCTGTTCTCGGCGTACGTCAACTACTGGCGGCGGCTGAACGCCAAGAGCTGGACCTACGACGGGGTCACCTGGGGCACGGACGCCTCGCGCACCCACGACGGCGGCAACGACCTGTCGAAGGCCTACTTCTTCCCGCAGCCGCACAGCACGCGGGTGGCGGACGTCCTGGGGAACGTGAGCGACTGCGCGGAGGGCAACGACCGGGTGTGGGTGGAGGCGAGCCTGCTCGACTCCAGCTCCTACTCGTCCGGCGTGATCGCCCAGCTGAACCGGCTGGAGTCGCTCGGCTGCGACGTGAAGGTCGTGGTGCAGAAGGGCGCCGGGCGGGACACCCTGCTGGCGAAGGGCATCGCCTCGTCCGACGTCCGCTGCGACGGCTACAGCCACAACAAGGTGATCGTGCTCGACGCGAAGTACGCCGGGCAGTGGCGCAAGGCCGTGTTCGTCGGCTCGTACAACCTGACGGAGAACTCCGCGACCCGCGCCAACGACGCGATGCTGCGGGTGATCAACGGCTGGGTCACCAACCGGTACATCGAGCAGTTCCGTCAGCTGTGGGCCAACCCCCGCGCCTGCGACTGACGCAGCGGGGCCCGGCGGTCGTGCGTGCCGCCGGGCCCCAAAGGGGACGGGTCAGCGTCTGCCGGGCCGGCCGGCCCCGATGCCGGCGACGTGCAGAGCGAGGGCGGTCAGCCCCAGCAGCATCACGTTCACCGAGGAGAACACGTCGTTGGTCGCGATGTCCGCCGCGTTGATGAGGAAAGCGATGAAGAACAGCACTGCCGCCACTATGCCGAGCATGAACGGGCTCCTTCCGTAGGGGTGTTGCCCGTATGCCCGGCCTTCGCCGGTGCAGACCCCTCCACTTCCCCTTCCACAGAAGAGGGTACGGAGTGCCTTTACTCGTGGCACTCAGTGCCATACTCTGTGGCCGTGCGCGGTGGCACGGCCACCGGGCAGGCGCGTGCCGGGCGACCGGTCACGCGGAGTCCGGCCGAGTGCAGGGAGTTGACCAGCGTGTACCACTTCTCAGGGAGCGTCGCTCAGCAGGCAGCCGGCTCCACGCGCCTGCTCGAACCGCAGGGCCCCGACGGGCGGAGCACCGACCAGGAGGCCATGCTCTTCCAGCGCTGCACCTGGTGCGGCACGGCGATGTACCACCGGCTGCTGTGCCCGGTCTGCCAGGGCAGCGATCTGCGCACGGAACGCAGCGCGGGTTTCGGCACGGTGCGCCACTCGACGGTGCTGCACCGCAACACCCCGGCGGCGCGCAACGTGTCGCTGATAGAGATGGCCGAGGGGTTCGTGGTGCGGGGCCGCGTCATGGGCCCGCCGATCGGCATCCACAGCGGCGACCGGGTACGGCTGTCGGCCGCCGAGGACCCGGTGCGCGGCGAGCCGGTGTTCCAGCTGGTCGACGAGCCGTTGCGGGCCTGGACCTGACAGCCCCAACGTCCGGCGCAACGGGCTGAGTTCAGAGGGTGATCCGGATGCCCACCGTGCCGTCCACGCCCCGGCGCAGCCTGCTGCCCAGCAGGGTGAGGCGGCCCATCAGACCGTACTTGCGCGCGATCAGTTGCCGATAGCGGGCGGTCGTGTCCGCGTCGCAGATTTCCGCGGTGGCCGGGACCTGGTCGCCGGTCGGATTGCCACGCAGGTCGCAGGGCCCCACGAGGACGTCCCCGCGGGCGCGGATCCGCTTGACCTTCCACGAGTCGGCGGCGGTCCACACACCGAGCGCGTCACCGTCGCGCACCACCCACACCGGGGTGGCGACGGGCGTGCCGTTCTTCCGGTAGCTGGTGAGCAGCAGGTACTTCCCCGCCCCGAGCCGGTCCCGCAACGCGTCGTCCATGCGTCGAGTCTAGGCCTCCTCCGGCGTGTCCCGCCGGGAGTTGTCCACGCGCCACGGCCGGCACGCCGTCCACCCGACACCCCCTGCGGCCACCTACGGCCGCCGCGCCACGAACACGAACTCCCGGCCGGGCCGGTCGGGCGCGTCCCGTACGTCCTCCAGCACGTAGCCGTGGCCCCTGAGGTCCGCCTCGACCTCCGCGCGTTCCCGGAACCGCAGCGTCGAGTCCGAGGTCAGCGCCTGCCCGTCCGACGCGAACACGTACGTCGTGCGGAACGTGACCAACGGGCCGTCCACGACGGTCACTTCGTGCCAGCTCTCCACCGCGCCGACGCCGGGCACGTCGGCGCGGGTGTACGAGTGCTCCCGCGTCCAGCTCTCCCAGGCGTGCCGGGCCGGGTCGCGGGTCTCGAAGACCAGGCGGCCGCCGGGGCGCAGGGCCGCGTGGGCGCCGCGCAGGGTGGCCTGCCAGGTGCCGGGGTCCGCGACGGCCTGGGCGACGTTGGCCGTCATGGTGGCCAGGTCGACCGTGAGCGGGGGCAGGTTCGTCGCGTCGCCCTCGATCCAGCGGACGCGCCCGGCGCCCGGCTTGGCGCGGGCGACGTCGAGGGAGGCGCCCGCCGGGTCGACGCCCACGACGTCGATCCCCTCGTCGGCGAGGAGCAGCGCGAACACACCCGTGCCGCAGCCGATGTCCAGCACCCGGCGGGCGCCGAACTCCCGCGCCATGCCCAGATACGCGTCCAGGTCGCTGCGGTCGGGGTCGAGCGGGTCGTACAGGGCGGCGAGACGGGGGTGGGCGAAGGCGGCGTCAGCCACGGGTGCCGCCCGCCGCGCGCACGGCGGCCGCCATGCGCCGCACCGCCTCGGTGAGCAGCTCGGGCGAGGTGGCGAGGTTCAGCCGGGCATGGCCCGCGCCGCCCGTGCCGAAGGGAAGGCCCCTGGTGAGCGCCACCCGGCCGTGGTCGAGGAACACCTGGGCGGGGTCGTCGCCCAGGCCGAGGTCGCGGCAGTCCAGCCAGGCGAGGTAGGTGGCGTCTCCCGGGCGGCAGCGGACCGTTGGCAGGTGCTCGGCGAGGAGGTCGGTGAGCAGCCGTCGGTTGGCGTCGAGGCCGTCGAGCAGGGCGTCCAGCCAGCCGGTGGCGTCGCGCAGGGCGGCGGTGTGGGCGAGGATGCCGACATGGCTCGGGCCGTGGCCGACCACCTCCGGCATCCGGGCCAGATCGTCGCCCGCGCCGGGCCCGGCGACCGCGAGGGCCGCCTTGAGACCGGCCAGGTTCCACGCCTTGGACGCCGACATCAGCGACAGCCCGCGCTCGCCGCCGGGCACGCTCAGGTACGGCACGAAGCGCGCGCCCTCGAACACCACGGGCGCGTGGATCTCGTCGGCGACGACCCGTACGCCGTGCCGCTCGGCGAGCGCGGCCACCGCGGTCAGCTCCTCGGCGGTGTGGACGGTGCCGGTGGGGTTGTGCGGGCTGCACAGCAGGTAGGCGGCCCGGCCGCCGCCCTCGGTCGCCCCGCGGAAAGCGTGCTCCAGGACGTCCAGGTCGAGCCGACCGTCGTCGCCCAGCGGCGCCTCCACGATGCGGCGGTCCGCGTGGCGTACGAAGTCGTAGAAGGGCGGGTAGACCGGCGGGTTCACCACGACCGGGTCGCCCGGTCCGGTGACCAGCCGGAGCATCTCGACCACGCCCAGCATCACGTCCGGCACGATCGCGGTGCGCTCCACGGCGAGCCCGGACCAGCCCCACCGCTTGTCGGCGAAGGCGGCCAGCGCCTCGGCGTAGGCGGTCCCGGCGGGATATCCGGTGTCGCCGGACTCCATCGCGTCGGTGACCGCCCGCACGACCGGTCCGGGCGGCGCCACATCCATCTCGGCCACCCACACCGGGAGGACGTCCTCCGGGTAGGTGCGCCACTTCATGCTGGTGCGGCGGCGCAGCTGATCGAGGGAAAAGGCGTTGAGGGGATTCGGCTCACCGGACGTATCGTGCGGGATCCTGGTCATGAAGCACACGATAGGGGGCGTGGTGTGGACCCACATCAGGATTTCGGGGCGCCGCCCGGCGACGACGGGCCGGTGCGGGAGGTCGCCTGCGACGAGTCGGGGTCGGACGGCGAGAACCTGACCGGCGGGAACACGGACGTGTTCGCGCACGCCGGTGTCCACGTCCCCGCGGCGGACGCGGCCCGGGCCCTGCGGGAGATCCGCGACCGGATCCGCTCCCCCGCCACCGAGTACAAGGCGACCCATCTGCTGCGGGAGAAGCACCGGGCGGTGCTGGAGTGGTTCCTCGCGCCGGGCGGGCCGCTGCACGGCGCGGCGCGGGTGCATCTCACCGAGAAGTCGTACTTCGTGGTGGACCGGCTGGCCCGCGTGCTGCTCGACGACCCGGGCGCGGCGGCGGGGCTGTACCGGTCGGTCCGGGAAGCGCTGGGCGCGGAGTACTGGCAGCGCTTCCTGCCCGGGGCGAACCAGTTGCTGCGCACCCGCAACGGGGCCGAGCCGGGGTCCTCCGTGCCGCTGTTCTTCGAGACGCTGGACGAGCTGCGGCGGGCGTACGCCGGCAGCGACGCCGGTCCGGCGCTGGAGCGGCTGGCGGCGGGGCGCGGGCGGGCCGAGGCGTACCGGGCGGGGCTGCTCGACGGCCCGGCGGTGCGTATCCCGGTCCTCAACCCGCTGCTCCCGGCGATCGTCGCCACGGCCGCGTACTGGAGCGGGCCGGAACGGCGGCCTGTGCGGCTGGTGCACGACCGGCAGAACCTGCTGACGCCGGAGCGCATCGCGTGGATCGAGGAGACCGCCCGGCGGTCCGGTGTCGCGCTGGCGGAGCTGCGGCTGGTCGTCGCGCGGGACGATCCGCGGGTGCAGCTGGCGGACTTCCTCGCCGGGATCGCCCGCAAGGCGGCCGGCGACGCCCTGCGCGGCAACGGCGACCCGGAGCTCACGGCGCTGCTGCGTCCCTACGTCGACCCGGCGTCGGTGTGGGGCGACGGCCGTACGGCGGTCGCGCTGGGCCTGTCCGTTCCCAACCCCTCGGTGCGGACGGGCGGCTGAGGCGAACCCGGTCCCGCCCGCGGTGAACACGGCGGGCCCGGGAGCCGTATGGACGAGGGGCGCTCTGCCCGAGGGAGGCCCCCGCGGTGCGCGCACCGCGCTGTCGAGGTTCTGGAGCCATGCATGAGGCACGCACGACGACGGGTGGTCCGGCGAGTGACACGGCTGGCGGCTGTCGGCGGACTCCTGCTGGGCGGCACGATGGTCACGCACGCCGTGGCGAGTGAGCCCGGCACGCCCGACGCCGTCCCGTTCTCCACCGCCTCCCCCGCGGACGCGTCCGGTCCGGGCGCGGGGCTGGTCCAGCGGCTCGGCACGTCCCGTACGGCGGGCAGCTGGGTCGGCGAGGACGGCAGGACGGTCGTGGCGGTCACCGACGAGGAGGCCGCGGCGGAGGTGCGGGCGGCGGGCGCCGAGCCGAAGATGGTGCGGCACAGCATGGACGACTTCGACTCCGCGACGAAGACGCTGAGTTCGGCGCCACGGGTGCCCGGCACGGCCTGGATGAAGGACTACCGGTCGAACCAGGTGGTGGTGCGCGGCGACAGCACGGTGTCCGAGGACGACTGGTCGGACCTCACCGACGTGGCCGACGGCATCGGCGACTTCGTCCGTATGGAGCGGGTGGAGGGCGCCTTCACCACCCGGCTGGCGGGCGGGCTGCCCGTGCTGTCGACGGCCGGCCGCTGCTCGGCCGGGTTCAACGTCACCGACGGGCAAAGGGAGTTCATCCTCACCGCCGGGCACTGCGGGCCGCAGGGGTCGGTGTGGTTCTCCGACAGCGGGGGCCGGCGGAAGGTCGGCACCACCGTCGAGGGCAGCTTCCCCGGCGACGACTACTCGCTGATCGCGTACGACGGCGGCAAGGCGGGCGAGAACGCCGGTGTGGTCGCGGTGGGCGGCGGCAAGGGTGTGCGGATCACCGGGGTGGCCGAACCGACGGTGGGTCAGCGGATCTTCCGCAGCGGCAGCACCAGCGGGCTGCGCGACGGGGAGGTGACCGCGCTGGACGTGACGGTCAACTACCCGGAGGGGACCGTCGGCGGGCTGATCGAGTCGGACGTGTGCGCGGAGCCCGGGGACAGCGGCGGGCCGATGTTCTCCGAGGG
>Ga0164243_10002212_pt1 | contig 32390 bp, 34 predicted proteins | sample OricompcompostOP_FD_108781 | JGI IMG/M metagenome (GOLD analysis project Ga0164243, IMG submission 108781) | Organic Plus compost microbial communities from Emeryville, California, USA - Original compost - Organic plus compost (OP) | ecosystem: Engineered > Solid waste > Mixed feedstock >... | reverse complement strand
TGACACGGTGGCGACGGTCAGCGTGCCGATCGCGACGTTGAGCTCTCCGCCAACGACCGTTGCGGCCACGGCCGACTCGGCGCAGCAATCGAATGTGTCGGCGACGGTGCCGGCGACGTCCGCGCCGAGTGGAACGAAGGCCGGCGCGATCGCACCGGCGACGACCTCGCTGGCCGCCAACTCGACCCGCGCGAGGAAGGCGTCGGCGGCCGAGACCTACGATCGGGAGATCACGCGGCTGCGCACGATCGTCGATCAGCGCCGCGGCACGCTGGATTCCACGACGGTCGCGGTGCTCGAGAAGAATCTCCGCATCATCGACGACGCGATCCTGCAGTGCCGGCGCGCGCTCGAGTCGGATCCGTCGAGCACCTATCTCAATGATTCGCTGAACGAAGCACTCGACAACAAGGTGCAGCTCCTTCGGGCGGCTGCAACGCTGCAAACCACGCTGTGAGAGCAATGCGAATGGGATCGAGCCGGCGGAAACTCGCCGTTGGAGTGCTGGCGCTCGTGGCCGTGCTCCCGGCTGTCGCCGGCGCGCAGCGACGCGGCCCTGGCCGTGACTACCGCTCTCGCCTCGACACGACCGTGGCCTTCGCCCCGAATGGAAGTCTCGTGGTGAGCGCCGGCAGCGGCGACGTGGTGATCACCGGAACGACCGGCAACGAGCTGCGGGTGCGCGCGAGCAGTGACGACAACGACATTCGATTCGATGCGACGCGCAACGTCGTCGAGTTGGCGACGGCCCGGCGCGGAAGCGACAGCCGCTTCGAGATCAGTGTGCCGGTCGGCGCGCGTGTCACCGCCCGCACCCAATCGGGAGACATCTCCGTCCGCGGCACGCGCGGCGAGGTGAACGTCACGGCACAGAGCGGCGACATCGAAGTCGAGGACGTGAACGGCCGCCTCGACGTGCGCTCGTTCTCCGGCGAGGTGACGGCGAGCAACATCGTCGGCGACGTCGAGATCAGTACCCAGAGCGGTGATCTCCGGCTCACCAACGTGCGCGGCGACATCGAGGTGAGCAACACGAGCGGCGACATCGGCCTCCGTTCGATCACGGCGAGGAACGTGCGCGCCAGGACGACCAGCGGCGACGTCGTTTACGACGGCACGATCGATCCCGCGGGGCGCTACGAGTTCGTGTCGCATTCCGGCGACGTGCGGCTCAGCGTGCCGCGCGATGCGAGCGCGCAGCTCACGGTGTCCACCTGGAACGGCGAGATCGAGAGCGCATTTCCGATCACGCTCAAGCCGGGGGAACACGGCATCGGGTCGTCGACCGCGAAGCGGTTCACGTTCTCCATCGGGTCAGGGGCGGCACGCATCACGGCTGAAACCTTCAGTGGGGATGTGACTGTCTCATCCAACGGCCGCGGCGCTGCCGGCCGGCCGTAGACCTGCCCCCACCCAACGAGGATCCCGATTCATGGTTCGCTCATTCAGCGCCCTCGCCCTGATCGCCGCCGCGGCCCTGCCGGCCGGCGCGCAACGCCAGGCCGACTTCCAGTGGAACAAGGCGCTCAGCGCCGGCAGCAGCGTCGTCGTGCGCAATCTGTCCGGAAACGTGAAGGTGGTGCCGTCGACGTCGGGGCGCGTGGAAGTGTCGGGCTTCAAGCGCGGGTCGAGCCGCAACCTCGATCGCATCAAGGGCGACGTGGTGGAGACGTCGCGAGGCATCGTCGTCTGTGTGGTGTATGACGATCCCGATTGGTATTGCGACGAGAATGGCATGGGCCATTCGGGACGCCGCAATCGCTGGAACGACGACGACTGGGGGAATGCCCAGATGGATTTCGAGATTGCCGTGCCGACGAACCTCGTCGTGCAGGCCGGATCGGTGAGCGGTGACGTGTCGGTCAGCGGCGCGCACGGCGACGTGAAGGCGAGCAGCGTGAGCGGCGACGTGCTGCTCGATCGCCTGCACGCGAGCGCGGTCGACGCGACCAGCGTCAGCGGCGACGTCGAGGTCCACGTCGACCAGCTCACCGGCACCGGCAACTTCACGCTGCACTCGGTCAGTGGCGACATCACGCTCGAGGTGCCGCGTGATTTCGGGGCCGATCTCTCGATGACGACCGTCAGCGGCGACATCGACAGCGACTTTCCGATCACGATCGGCAACGGGCGCATGTCGCGCCGTAGCCTGAACGCCCGCATCGGTACCGGGGGCCGGAGACTCGACGTGAAGACCGTGAGTGGCGACCTTAAGCTCAGGACGGCGCGGTGAGCCGTCGCTCACCGTTTGCTGGACCGCGAGGGAACTCGATGAAGTCGAATGTGACCGTTGCCGCCGTGCTGCTCGCGGCGCTCGCGCTGCCCGCCGTTGGGCAGCAGAGTCAGGCCGATGCCTTCAAGTGGAGCAACCGTGTCGCCGCGGGCAACTGGGTGCGCGTGTACAACTTGAATGGCCGGATCACCGTGGGCGCGGCGTCGGGGGACAACGTCGAAGTCGTCGCCACGAAGCAATGGCGCCGCGGCGATCCCGCGGTCGTGCGCTTCAGCGCGGACATGTACGGGCAGGACGCCGTCGTCTGCGCGCTGTGGGGATCGAACTCGACCTGCGGCGAGCGCGGCATGCGCACGCGCGGCGATCGCGATGACCGCGGCACGCGCAGCAGCGACGTGCGCGTCGAGTTCAAGGTGCTCGTTCCGAAGGGCGTGAAGGTCGCCGTCGAGACCGTGAACGGCGGCGTCATCGTCGACGGCGTCACGTCGGACGTTCGTGCGGAGACGGTCAATGGGACGGTCGACGTCGCGACGACGGGCGGCCGTGTGAACGCGTCGAACGTGAACGGCGACGTGCGCGCGCGCCTCGGCCGCGTCGACTCGGACGAGGACATGAAGTTCGAGACGGTCAACGGCAACGTGATCGTCGAATTCACCGGCGACTTCGGCGGCGACATCGACCTCGAGACGGTGAACGGTTCGTTGAACACGAACTTCGAGCTGACCGTGAGCGGTCGTCTCGACCCCAAGCATCTGCGCGCGCACATCGGCAAGCCCGGCGGCCCACGTCTCAAGCTCGAGACGGTGAACGGCAGCGTCGAGCTCCGAAAGCGCTGAGCGAGCCGTCAGCCGAGCCGGCAACCCGTAGCCGGCCCCCCCGAGACCTCAGACCTGTGACCCGAGACCCGAAACCGTTTCGGGTCCGTCAGATGGTTGATTACACGCGACGAGAGCCGAGCCCTCCCCGAGAGCTCGGTTTTTCTGGCACGCTACTCGTACATCAGGGTATCTTTACCCGGTAGCAACCTCCAACGGAGCATCGAACCACCATGGGCTTCTCCTACGCATCGGCTGTTCGTGTTCGCTCTGGCACCGAGCGCGCGGCGCTGGTCCGTCGCACGTATGGGCTGGTGTTCCTCAGCGTCCTCGTCGCGATGCTGGGCTCGGCGTTCGCGTTCACGCAGGAACGGCTGCTCGTCGCCGTGGCGCAGCATCCGTTCATCACTTTCATCTGCATGTTCATCCCGCTGATCATGGCGCAGCGCGCCGCGCGGGATTTCCCGAGGAACATCATCCTCACCGCGCTCTTCACGTTCATCTCCGGCGTGTGGATCGCACCGTTCCTGCTCGTCGCGAATCAGAACGCGCCGGGCTCCGTGGCGTCCGCGGCGGCCCTAACGTTCGTCGCATTCGGTGGGCTGTCGCTCTACGCGTTGCTGAGCCGTCGCGATTTCAGCGCCTGGGGCAGCTTCTTCATGATCGGCCTGCTCGTGCTGTTCGTGGCGAGCCTGATCAACGCGTTCGTCGGCAGCGCCTCGGCGGGCATCTGGATCTCGGCCGTGGGCGTGCTGATCTTCAGCGGCCTGCTGGTCTTCGACACCTGGCGGATTCTTCGCAGCGGCACCTTCGGGCCGGACGACTACGTCATCGCGGCGGTGCAGATCTATCTCGATCTGCTGAACATGTTCCTCTTCATCCTCACGCTGCTCAGCGGGCGGAACCGCCGGTAATTGGATCGTCGCATCGCGCTGATCTTCGCGCATCCTGACGACGAGACGTTCTGTGTCGGCGGCATCGTCGCGAAGTACGCGGCGGCGGGAGTCGAGATCGATCTCTTCTGTGCGACCAACGGGGACGCCGGCAAGACCGCCGGCGTCCCCGTTTCGTCTCGCGCCGAGCTCGCGGAGATCCGCCAGCGCGAGACGTTGGCTGCCGCGAAGATCCTCGGCATCCGTCACGTCCAGTTCGGCGGCTACATGGACGGAGCGATCGAGCAGGCGGATCAGACCCGGTTGATCGGCGACATCGTCGGCTTCATTCGGCGACAGCGGCCGGCTGTGGTGATCGGCTTCGGCCCCGAAGGCGCACCGACCGGACATCGCGATCACAAGGCGATGTCGCGCGCCACCGTCGCGGCGTTCTTTCTCGCCGGACTTGGTACGGCGTATCCCGATCAGGAGCTGGCACCGTATACGCCGTCACGCCTCTTCTTCCACGCGTGGAAGTATCCGCTGCCCGATCGGCGGCTCCGGCTCGAGAGCGTCCCCCCCACCTGCGCCATCGACGTTCGCGCCTTCCGCGCGACGAAGGAAGCGGCATTTCGCGCGCACGCCACGCAGCAGGGCTCCGCGCAGGCTTTCTACGAGGGCGCGCTCGTGGACGACGAGCAGCTCGCGTTCGCGGCGGGAGTCGCTCAGGCGCGCCCGCTCAGCGACGACCTGTTCGATGGGTTGATGTAGACCGACCGGAGGAACGCGGTGCCTACCTCGAGAGGCCCTCGATCTTCTCGGCCAGCGTGAGATCCGCCTGCGTGATCCCCCCGGCATCGTGGGTCGACAGCGAGATGTGGATCTTCGTATAGCGGATGTCGATGTCCGGGTGATGATTCATCTCGTCCGCCGCCGCCGCGATCCGTCCGACGAACGCGATGCCGTCGGCGAAGCGCTCGAAGGTGTAGGTCTTCGTCAGCGCGTCGCCGCGCCGCGACCACCCCGGCAAGCCGCCGAGCGCGCGTTGAATCTCGAGGTCGGACAGTTTGTGTGACATCGGGTAGATTCTACAGCCTCATGTTGAAGCGAGCCATCATCGCCGTCGCGGCCACCGTCTCGATCGCCGCCGGCATGGCGACTGCCGCAGCCGCCCAGAGCGCCGATACCGTCACGAGCTCGCCTGGCTACTGGCGCCGGCTCGCGGCCGGAGTGGCCACGAGCATTCTCCTGCACGAAGCGGCGCACATCGGCTCCGCCTACACGGCCAACGCCCATCCGTCATTCGGGTTCGACAAGGCGCGCCCGACCGTTTACTCGGGCATCGACGCCGCCCGCTATCCTCGCCGGCAATTCTGGTTCTCGGCGGCCGGGTTGAACGTCCAGTCGCTGCTGGATGAGATGATCCTCGACATCCCGCACCACCGCGGCTCGGCGTTCGAGCGCGGGCTGATCGGTGGCGGGATCGGCACGACGGTCTTCTATCTCACGATCGGGCGCACGGGGTCCGTGAGCGACGTCGACTTCATGGCGCACACCGGCGTGCTCGACAAGACCCAGGTGACGATGATCTACGGCGCGATCGCCGCGATGCACACGTGGCGCGTCGCGCGAAACCCGGCCTATGCGAACTTCTTCGCTCGGCCGACCGCGCACGGGCTCGACATCGGGATCGGCCGCCGCTTCTGACCGGCCCGCTATCGCGCCATTGAAGTTTCGGTGTTTGTTCGGTATCCTCCGGGACGATTCTCGGAGTGCCGAACCGATGCCGGCCAGAAAATTCGAGCAAGGCGCGCTCTTCTCGGCCGACGTTCTCGGTAAGCCGCTTCCCGTCGTCGGCGAGCAGAAGGACATTCGCTACTTCGGCACCATCGCCCGCAACGTGCTGAATCCGCCGGAGACCACGCAGATGGGTTTCTGGTCGATCAACCCGTACATCGGGTGCGCGTTCGGCTGTGCCTACTGCTACGCGCGGTATGCCCATCGCTGGGTCGTCGATCGCCAGGCGACGGCGAATCCCGATCACGACGACATGCGCGATGCGCGCGACGTGCTCGTGCCCTGGCTCGCGTTCGAGCGGCGCATCTTCGTGAAGACCAACGCCGCCGAGGTGTTGCGTCGCACGCTGCGGCATGGCTCCGACCGTCACCTCGCGCTGCTCGATCGCGAGACGATCACGATCGGCACCGCGACGGATCCGTTTCAACCCGCCGAGCGGCGGTTCCGGATCACGCGCGGCATTCTCGAGGTGCTCGCCGAGCATCCCGGGTTGTCGGTGGCGATCGTGACGAAGAGTCCACTCATCACCCGCGACATCGACGTGCTCAAGCGCATCGCGCGGCACTCGGCGTTGACGATCCATCTCTCACTGATCTCGACCGATCGCGAGCTCGCCCGCATCATCGAGCCGCGCGCGCCGACGCCGGAGGCGCGGCTGCGGGCGCTCGCGCGACTCACGGAGGCGGGGATCGAGGTGGGGATCAACGTCATGCCGGTGCTTCCCGGCATCACCGACGCGCCCGCGGCGCTCGAGGAGCTCGTGAAGGCCGTCGCCGAGCGCGGCGCGGCGTACGTGAATGCGTGCGCGCTCCGGTTGCGGTCGTCGGCGCGTGCGCGCTATCTGCCCTTCATCGAGCAGCGCTTTCCACATCTCGCAAAGCGCTACTGGGCGACGTATGCGTTCGACCACAAGGTGAGCGCCACCTACAGTTCACGGCTCAAAGCCCGGATGGCCGAGTTGTGCGCGCGATATGGCGTTCCTTATGGCCGGTGGGGCGCTGCCGAAGCGCGCGAGGATCAATCGGAAGCGATCGAAGCCCGATTCGCATCGGAAGATCAGTTCCTCCTCGAACTCGGCGCGTGACGTCGCGACGTCGCCCCATCTTCTAGCGCGTCCAGATGACGACGGCCCCGCAACCGCTGAACGGCCCCGTCTCGAAGCGCACGGGGTGCGGCTCGGTCGCCAGATACACCTCGATCCCCTCGATGCGCGACGGCGGCAGGAACTTGTCGAGCTGTGCCTGCACCGTGCCGCCGAGCGGCTGCCACTCGTAGCCGTCGACGAAATACACGGGGGTGCAGTAGCCCGGTCCGGACGTCCCGCGCATGGTGATGAGGCAGCCGACCAGATCGTCCTCGGAGGGCCGATTCGGGGCTGGGTTGAAGACGGCGCCGTGGCTCCGCTTCGTGCACTCGCGGTGAATCCCGGGCTTCGCGCCCAGGATGTTGTCGAGATAGGCAGTGGGGCGGCGATCGAGCTCCGCGCGCCCGATGCACGTGACGCCGCTCTCACATCGATTGAAGAATCCTGATCGCTCGCCCGCATCCTCGACGATGAGCCGTTTTCCGGTCGTGACCATCGCCGGTAACTGCGCCGCGTCGCCGAGGCGATTGCGCTGGAGCGCGATCATGAGTTCGTAGGTGCTGTCGGCGCGCAGGCGAAGGCGGCGCGGCGCGTACCCCTCCTTCCGCACCTCGACCAGGTAGAACCCGGCGATGGGCACGAGCACGTTGAGCGTCGCGACGCCAAAGCGCGTGGTGAGCGTCTCGTTGCCGAGCGTGTCGCGCACGACCGCGCGGTCGATCCAGTCGCCGCTCGCGTCGTCGAAGATGCCGAGCAGCCGGAGTGGTTCGACGCGCCCGGTGTCGGTCTGCGCTGCCGCGGGTGGAGCGAGTACGGCGAGGCAGAGGACGACCAGTCGGATGAGCATCTGCGTCCAGCGCGCGTCCATGGGCATGCTCCGAAGAAGGCGCGAGAAATTGGTATACAAAAAACGAGGGTGCAAGGAGGCGGGCTCGGCGGGTGAAGTCTGGGCTGCGCCGGCTGGGCTTCGAAGAATTGGCGGACGGAGCCCGTCGGCGGGTGCGGTTGCTAAGTCGTTTGGGTGACTGGTTTTACCGGTGCGGAAATCGTTGCTCAAATCACAATTGTGAGATTTCCCTCTGGGAGAGCGCGGGACTTTTTCTTGCTTTCGGGTTTTATTCGGTATAGCTTCACACCCCGTTTTGAACCGTCCCGCGCTGTCACGTTCGATGTCGACCTCCGTCGCTGCCCTCCGGGCACTGATCCAACAGAAGTTCCCAGACGCTACGCCGCTCACCGGCGGAGCCCAGACGACCGAACACGTCGTCACGGGAATCGACGAGCTGGATCGCATCCTCCCGAACGGCGGACTCCCGCGCGGCCGACTCTCCGTGTGGGCACCGCGCGGCGGCGTCACCGCCATTCTCCGCGCCGCCTGCCTCACGGTCGCGCACAGCGGAGAACGCTCAGCCTGGATCGACGGCGACGGCACCATGACGGGCGCCTTCTGGGCCGACGGCCCGACCCTTCTGCGCCCGACGTCGCGCGTCAACGCCATGCGCGCCGCCGAGGAGTTGCTCCGCTCGGGAGGCTTTTCACTTCTCATATTGACAGGCTGTGAACCACAGGGCACCGAGACGGTCCGGTTGACCCGAGCGGCTCGCGAGGGCGGCACGGCCCTCGTCGCCATCGGCGACCACTCGGCGATGGCCAGCCTGCGAATGACGTCGCACCTCCTCGACTACCACTGGCGGCGCACGCCCTTCGGCGATCCCGCCGACGCCGAGTCGGTCACGGTCGAGGTCCACGCGCGGGCCGTCGGGTGGAACGCGCGCACCGATTTCTCTCTTCCGGTGATGCATCATGAGCTACGTCTGTCTCTGGAGCCCGCGCTGGCCGATCGGCGCGGACTTCCCCGCTGATCTCGTCGCCAGCCTCCTCACCCACGCGCCGCGCGTGGCCGTCGGCGAGCGCGGGCTCGTCTGGGCCGACGCGCGCGGTCTCAACGGGCCACGGCTCGCCGAAGCCCTGCGCGCCGTCGCCGGCGATTACGGCTTCGACGACGTCCGCGCCGGCGTCGCCCTGACGCCGATCGCCGCCGAGGTCGCGGCGCTGCACAGCAACGCGCACGCGAACGGCGCACTCGTCGTGAACGTCAAGCCGGGAACCGACGCGTCGTTCATCGCGCCGCATCCGCTCCACGTCCTCTCACCCTCCGAACGCATCGCCGCGCTGCTCTCCGGGCTCGGCATCGAAACCTGCGGAGCCTTCGGTTCGCTCGACGCCGAGTCGATCGAAGTGCGCCTCGGCGTCGAAGGTGTTCGGCTCTGGCAGCGCGCGCGAGCGGAGGATGAGCGGTGGCTGTTCGCCATTCCCGCGCGCGCGCTGCCGAGTGCGTCGGTGGAATGGGTCGAGTATGGCTTGAAGGATCCGGAGCGGCTCGTCTTCATCATCAATTCGCTCGCCGCCACGGTGTGCACGGCGCTCGTCGCGCGCGGCGAACGCGCGCGCGAGATGGGGCTCGTCTTCGCGCTCGGCAATCGAACGCAGCGCACGCACACGGTCCGGTCCTCGCGAGCGAGCGCCGAGCAGAAACGCTGGATGCGGCTCGTCCGCGAAGCGCTGGATTCGATCACGCTGCCGGATGCGGTGATGGGCGTGACGCTGCGCGCCGAGTCGGTCGTGGAGAGCCATGGCGCGCAGGGGGATCTCTTCGACCGCGGCTTCGCGAGCGCGGTCGCCGTGGAAGAAGCGTTCATCCAGCTCACGGACGATCAGGGGGATGTGATCGTCGAGCCGGAGAATACGGCGCATCCGCTGCTCGAGTCGCGCACGACCTGGCGCAATGCGATGGGCGACGGCCGGTGGACGCGCGGCGAGAAGCGGCGGGTATCGCGTGCGGCCGGAGAAAAGACGAACGCAGAGGGCGCGGAGGACGCAGAGGACCGCACAACAGAGCCTTCGCGCCATGGTGATGGCATCTCGCCAGAACAAGAGATCAACGATGACGAACTGCGTCCGGAGCTACGGCCGTCGGCGGGGCATCGGTTGGCGCCGACGATTTTTCGTCCTTCGAAAAAAACCGATCGCCCCTCCTTCCTCGCGCGCCATCCGACGGCGCTCACCCTGCAACTGCTCCCGTCGCCGAAGGTGGTGACGGTGGATGTCGAGCCGCGGCGCGATCACGAGGTACCCACGCGGTATCTCGAGGGGAACGAATGGCACACGATCATCGACGCCGCGGGGCCGGACCGCGTGTCGGGCGGTTCATGGAATGCCGAATACTCGCGTGAGTATTTCCGCTGTGTGCGCGAGGATGGGATGATGGTCTGGTTGTATCGCGGGATGCAGCAGTCGCGGGACTGGTTTCTTCACGGCTGGTGGGACTGACGATGACGACACGTACGATGCGAGGCGCAACGATGGCACAGCTCGAGGGGAGCTATCGCGTGGTGAGCTGGGAGGAGGAGCAGTACGATGCCGCCGAGGGACAACCGAAGTTCACGCATGCACGCGTGGTGCACGAGCTGACGGGGGCGATCGAAGGCGAAGTCTCGATCTGCTATCTGATGGCGTATCGCTCGGGTGATTCGGCGAGCTTCGTCGGGATGGCGACGGTGACGGGGACGATCGGCGGCCGCAACGGCCGATTCGTGATGCAGGACGTGGGCTCGTGCGAGAACGGGCTCTCCAAGGGACGCTGGCTGATTCTCCCCGGACTCGGTTCGGGCGAGCTCGCGGGCATTCGCGGCGACGGGCACTTCGTGGCGAACGGCCACGGGTCGTATCGGCTCGACGTGGAGCTGTGACGGTCGACTTCGTCGAGCTGCGCGCGCACAGCTGCTTCTCCTTCTCCGACGGCGCCGTGAGCGCCGAGGAGTTGGCGAGGCACGCGCGCCGGATCGGCTACACGCATCTTGGCATCACCGACACCGCGGACCTCGGCGGACTGGCGCGGTTCGCGACCACCGCGATGGTTCCGGACAAGGACGCGCGCTGTCCGCGCTTCGACGCGCACACCGATGAACCGTGTGTGATCTGCGAGCGGCCGCTGCGGCCGATCGTCGGGGCGGAGCTGGTGGTCGACGGGCACCCCGCGGCGTTTCTCGCGCGCACCCCCGAGGGCTATCGGAACCTTGCCGCGCTGGTGACGCTCGCGCGCATGGGCCAGTGGGAGGACTGGGTCAAGGAGACGCACGCCCGGCAGCGCGGACGGCCGAAGGTCACGTGGGCGCAGGTCGCGATGCACGCCGACGGGCTGCACGCGTTGACCGGGCCGCCGACGGGCGAGCTCGCGTCGTGGATTCGAAAGGGGAAGACCGAGCAGGCGCGCCGACGATTGCAGCGCTGGCGCGACACGTTCGCTCCGGGCTGTCTCTCCGTCGAAGTACAGCTCCATCACACCGGCGGACATGAAGCGGCGCTCGCCGCCGAGCTGATCGATCTGGCCGAGTCGGCCGGCGTGCCGTGGGTCGCGACGCAGGATCCGCGCTACGTCGACGATCGCGGCCGCCTCGTGCACGACCTGCTCACGGCGCTTCGCTACGACGTCGATGTCGAGACGGCCGCCGAGCGCGGCTTGCTGCACCCCAATGGCGAGTGGCGGCTGCTCTCGCCCGACGAGATGGCGCGGCGTTGGCGCGGCCGGGAGCAAGGGCTGCGCGAGAGCGTTCGCGTCGCCGAAGAGTGCAGCACGTACGTCACGACGGCCGCGGCGGGTGAAGCGTGCGCCGGCTTCGTGCTCGACTGGATGCGTCCACCGCTTCCCGATTTCCGCAAGGCGAAGATCGGTGCCGGCATGCACGATCTCCAGGACAACGCCGTGCTGCGCGCGTGGACCGAGGAAGGCGCGCGCGTGCGTTGGGGCAGCATCTCCGCGGACCAGCAGCGGCAGATCGATCACGAGCTGGAGTTGATCGCGAAGCTCGGCTTCGCCGGATTCTTTCTGGTCATGGCCGACGCGGTGCGTTACGCGAAGAGCATCGGCATCCTCTGTCAGGGGCGCGGCAGCGCGGCCAACTCGGTCGTGGCGTTCTGCACCGGCATCACGGCGGTGGATCCGGTGAAGAACGGGCTGTTGTTCGAGCGCTTCCTCTCCGACGCGCGCGTCAACGGACGGACGGAGCCGCCGGACATCGACGTCGACTTCGAGCACGAGCGCCGCGAGGAAGTGCTCGACTACATGTATCGCAACTACCATCGCGAGCATGCCGCGATCACCGCCGTCACGCAGCTCTTCCATGCCCCGACGGCCATTCAGGACGCGATGCGCGCGCTTGGCTACCCGCCGGAACAGGCATTCGAGATCTCGAAACGCGTCCATGGCGCGGAGCCGAGCGAATGTCTCTCGGAGCTGCCGGAGATCGCCGATGCCAGGAGGGTCGACCTGAGCGGGGCGCGTGGCCGCGCGCTCCTCGAGGCCCTGCCCGGCTTCGACGGGCTGGCGCGTCTGCGCTCGACGCACGTCGGCGGCTTCGTGCTCTCCGCCCAGCCGCTCGGCCACTATCTCCCCGTCGAACAGACCACGATGGGGCGGACGATCATCCAGTTCGACAAGGACGATCTGGACATGATCGGCGTGCCGAAGTTCGACTTCCTCGGACTCGGGGCGCTGACGATGATGCGCATCGCGTTCGACGTGATGGAGGAGCAGACCGGAAGGCGCCCCAACATGTACGACTTCCCCGATCGCGACGCGAAGACCTACGATCTGATCCAGCGCGGCGAGACGATCGGCACGTTCCAGATCGAGAGTCGCGCGCAGATCAATTCCATTCTGCACACCAGGCCGGATCACCTCTACGATCTCGTCGTGCAGGTCGCGCTGATCCGGCCGGGGCCGATCCAGGCGAGCTTCGTGCACCCGTACACCCAGCGTCGGCTCGGCCTCGAGCCGGTGACGTACGCGCATCCCGATCTCGCGTCGATCCTCGAGCGCACCCAGGGCATCCCGATCTTCCAGGAGCAGGCCATGGCGATCGCGATGAAGCTCGGCGGCTACAATGCGACCGAAGCGGATCTGTTGCGGCGGACGATGGGCAACGTGCGCAAGAAGGGAAGGCTCGAGGCGGCGCTCGCGGGGCTGGAGCGCGCGCTGCTGAAGCGGGGCGTCGAGGCGTCGGTGGCGGCGAAGATCTGCGACGATCTCGTGAGCTTCGCGAACTACGGCTTTCCCGAGTCCCATGCGTGGAGCTTCGCGCTCATCGCGTACGTGACCGCCTTTCTCAAGGCGCATCATCCGACCGAGTTCTTCATCGGGCTGCTCAACGCGCAGCCGATGGGCTTCTATCCCGTCTCGACGCTCATCCACGACGCGGTGCGCCATGACGTTCGCGTCCTGCCGCCGTGTCTCGCGGCCGGCGATTGGGAGTGTCGATTCGTGCGGTTGCCGCGGGAGGGATCCGCTGTCGTCGACGATGCTCGGATCGAGTCGACGGACGTCACGGGAGCATGGAAGCACGACTGGGATCCGGCGATGCGCGTGGGCTGGAAGTTCGTGCGCGGCGTGGGAGCCAGGACGATCGAAGCGCTGCGCGCCGCACGGGCGGCCGGGCCGTTCACATCGATTGCCGACGTCGTCGAGCGCGCGAAGCTCGATCGCGGCGACGTGCTCGCGTTCGCGCAGGCAGGGGCCTTCGCGGCCTGGGCGCCGGACCGGCGAGATGCCGCCTGGGAAGGACTGCGTGCCTGCGGCGACGTGCTGCCCCTCGCGCCGGCGACGGTCTCGCGGCATGATCCCGTGCCGATCAGCCGGGACCAGTTGATCCACCTCGACTATCACGCCGTGGGCATGAGCATCTACGGCCATCCCATGGAAGCGTTGCGGGAGCGCCTGACGAGCGGTGGAGCGATCGACAGCCGCCGCCTCATGGACATGCCGAATCGGCGCGTCGTGACCGTCTGCGGTCTCGTGACGATCCGTCAACGGCCCGCGACAGCAGGTGGGACGATCTTCCTGCTGCTCGAGGACGAGTGGGGGTACATCAACGTCGTCGTGCCGCAGCCGCTCGTTGCGCCGAACGAGGAAGTCGTGAAGCGCGCGCCCTTCGTGATCGTCCAGGGGCGCGTCGAGAACGACGGCTCGGCGATCTCGGTCGTGGGGCAGCGCTTCAGAGAATTGAAGGTCGACACCCAACTGACGCACCACGCGCGGTCGTTCCGTTGATCACGCGCGCCTCGGCCATTCCTTAGCGGAGCCAGTCAATGACGAAGCAAGCGCACGGCACCTTCGATGTCACGCTGACGCAGCAGTCGATCGAGAACGCGACCGACGACGCGATGATGCAGCGGCGGGCGATCGACAAGCGGTATCACGGCCCGCTCGACGGCACCGCCGTCGGACAGATGCTGTCGGTCGGCTCGGCGGCTGGATCGGGCGTGTACGTCGCCGTCGAGCGCGTCACGGCCACGCTCGACGGGAGGACCGGCACGTTCGCGCTGTATCACACCGGCACCATGGAGCGCGGCACGCCGACGCTCTCGATCCGCGTCGTGCCCGATTCCGGTACTGGCGAGCTGGAGGGCCTGCGCGGCATGATGACGATCGACATTCGCGACAAACAGCATCTCTATACGTTCGACTACGCGATTGGATGAGCACCGATGTCCGCCCCCTGTCCTGTATTCGGCTTCGTCGTCACCATCACCCCTCGCGAAGTGGATGACCCGACGGCTCTCGACCCGATCATCGCTGACCTCATGACGGTTCTCGACGCCGACGGGCTGGAGGGTGTGGTGGGCGGTGGCGGCGCGAAGACGATCGCGGTGCGTCGCGAGGGCTCGCAGGCGACGGATCAGGATCGCCAGCTCGTACGGGAGTGGAGCGCGCGCTGGAGCGGCGCGGCGAACGTCACCATCGGCCCGATCGTGGATCTCGGGTCGTCAGCCTGAGGAGGAACATCATGACGGCAGGCGTAACCGAGGATGATCTGCTCGCGGTCGAGGACGAGTTGCGCGCGGCGATGCTCGCCGGCGACGTCGCCACGCTCGACCGTCTGCTCGACGACGATCTGATGTTCGTGAGTCACTTCGGCGCGGTCGTGGACAAGGCCACGGATCTGGAGATGCATCGCACGCGGCGCCTGCGCATCCATTCGATGGCGCCGAGTGGGCGGGAGATCCGCCGATGGGGAGATACGGCGGTGGTGACCGTGCAGATGGACATCGAGGCGACCGTCGATGGAGTCGACTCGCGCGACGTCTTTCGGTACACGCGGGTCTGGCGGTTGACCCCGACAGGCTGGCGAATCGTCGCGGGGCAGATGGGGCGTGTCGCGCCCTGATCGGAAGTATGAAGTATGACGAATGCGGAGGAAGCAGAGGACGGCGTAAAAGACGAACGCGGAGGACGCAGAGGCCGCAGAGGACTACGCGAGGTACGCCATTCTTTATTCGGGTTGAAATCTTGTTCTCTGACTTTACGCACGCTATTACCCTTTCCTCTGCGGCCGCTGCGTTCGTAGTTTGCGACCAGTCCTGAACCGCATCGAAGCGATCTTGCGGAATCGCCATAACCGGGCAGTTTCTTGCCCGACCGCCTCGGCGATTCAAGCACACGTCTCCCCTCTACGATGACTCGATCCAAGCACGGTGAGATGCCCTTCCTCGACCATCTCGAGGAATTGCGGTGGAGAATCATCTATTCACTCGCCGCGCTGATCCTCGCGCTCGCCGGCGGTTTCTTCGTGGTGCTGCGATTCAAAGTCATCGCACTACTGGAACAGCCTGTGCTCCCGTACCTCGACGGGCATCACGTCGTCGCGACGCATCCAACCGATGGACTGCAGTTGACGATGTCGGCGGCCATGTGGATCGCCCTGGTACTCGCGCTGCCGGTGATTCTCTATCAGGCGTGGATGTTTCTCGCCCCGGCTCTGTATCGCCGCGAGAAGCGACTGCTGGTTGGCGCGCTCAGCGCCGGGCTTGTTCTGTTCGCATGCGGCGCGGCTTTCGCGTTTCTCGTCGTGCTCCCGATGTCCCTTCCGTTCCTGTTTCATCTGTTCGGCGATGCACTCGAGCCCATGATCACGGCCGAGAGTTGGTTCGGGTACGTGTTCGGGCTGGTGATCACGTTCGGCATCGCGTTCGAGCTGCCCGTCGTCGTCCTGGTGCTCGCTGCCGCCCGGCTCGTCACGCCGGCCTTTCTACGGCGCTACCGCCGTCACGCCGTCGTTGCGATTCTCGTGGTCGGCGCACTGCTCACCCCCGGCGGCGACGTGACGCCGACCATCGCGCTCGCGCTACCGCTCTATCTCCTGTACGAGCTCTCGGTCGTCGTCGCCCAGCTGATCTGGCGCTATAAGCCGATCGACAGTGAGTCCGCAGCTCTCCTCGTCGCCCCGTGGTTGGTCTATCGGGCACGACGGGTCTCTCGCTACGCCGCACTGACGTAAAGGACGAACGCAGCGGACCGCGTGAAGACGAACGCAGAGGCCGCAGAGGGCCGCAGAGGACCGCGGAAATACAGTGAGTGGCAAAACCAGAAAGAAAGCTTGAAGGAAAAGAATGTTGGCCCCGCTCGAGGAACCGTGCGTCCTCTGCACCCTCCGGATGCTCCATTCGTCTTCACGCGTCCTCTGCGGCCTCTGCGTCCTCTGCGTTCGGAGTGCCTCAGTGTGCGGAGTGCCTCGGCCTCGTGGCCCCGTTGTTGATGTATCGACCGCGACGAGCGCACGACCAGAGGAGATCGCCATGATCAGAAAGCTCAAGGACGGTCAGTACCGGCTCTACTCGCGCAAGAAGGACGCGAAAACTGGCAAACGCCGGAACCTCGGCACCTTCAAGACCCGTGCGGCCGCCGAAAAGCACGAGCGGGCCGTGCAGTACTTCAAGCACGGCGGCTGAGCGCACATGCGAGCCAGAACAGCCGTGACATGCATCGCGACGGCATTGAGCGTCGCGACCGCCTGCAAGGGCCGCGACGCCGGCAACGCGAACGTCGTGGCGAGCGGCAGCGCGTCGCCGACCGCGAACTCCATCACGTTCGACGGACTTCCCCGCTTTCGCATCGGCGCAACCACGACACAGCTCGCGGCCAACGGCGACACCATTCCACCGGTCAGTGGCGAGGACGTCGCATGCCACCTCGTCCGGCTCCCGTCGCTCCCGACCGGCGCGCGGCTGATGCTGATGAATGACAGCCTCGCGCGCATCGACATCGATTCGACCAGCGAAGTCAAAACGGTCGACGGCGCGGGAATCGGCGACAGCGAAGCACGCGTGGCGCAACTCTACGGCGCGCGGCTGGTGACGCAGCCGCACAAGTACGAAGCGGCCGGCCACTACCTGATCGTCACCGACCAGAGCGATACGCTGCGCCGGCTCGTCTTCGAGACGGACGGCAAGACGGTGCGCTCATTTCGCGTGGGGCGGCGCCCGGCGATCGACTACGTCGAAGCCTGCGGCTGAACGTCGCACGACCAACTCGACGGCGCTCGCGTCCAAAAGACGCGAGTGCCGTCCTCGTATCGGTCAGGGCTCCGCGGCCAGCAGGCGGTCGAGCGCGGCATAGCTCTCGTTCATACCGCCCTCCATGCCCGAGTGCAGCATGCCGTCGCGCTCTTCGGGGGTGAAGAAGAGCGACGTGGCAACCAGCTTCGTGCGACCGTCGCCGAGGTCCTCGAACGTCATCGTGTTGAGAATGACGTGGCCAGGCATGCCGTCCCACTCGAAGGTCGCGACGATCCGCTCGGGCGGCGTGACCTCGCGATAACGTCCCTCGAAGCCCTGCGGCGTCCCGTTCGCGTGCTCGACGTACCGCCAGTGTCCCCCCCGATGCGGTTCGTGCTTCTCGATGTCGAGCTTGTTGCCGCGCCCCCACCACTGCGCGACCTGATCGCGATCGGTCACCGCGCGCCAGACGCGCTCGCGCGGCGCGTTGAAGATCCGTTCGACGCGGATCTCTCGATCCGACGGGGTGGTGAGCGTTGCGCGGAGCGGGGTCCCAGTGACGGTGGTCATTGATCGTCTCCTTTGGTGCGTTCGAGGAATGCTTCGAGGCTGTCGAGGCGAGCATTCACCATCGCGCGATACTGCTCGATCCACGCGGACTCGGCGACGAGATCGCGGTGCGCGAGCTGGCAGACCCGCGTCCGTCCGATCTTCGCGGTGTCGACGAGCCGAGCGTCCTCGAGGACCTGGACGTGCTTCTTGATGCCGGTGAGGGTCATGTCGAAGGCGTCGGCGAGCTCGGTGATCGACGCGGCGCTGCGGCCGAGTCGCTCGAGGATGCCGCGGCGAGTGGGGTCGGCGACGGCGGCGAAGGTGAGGTCGAGCTGGGGTGAATACTGAACCATGTGGTTCCGTATATCCGGATGCACCGGACCTCGCAAGTCGCCAGGGCCCGCCGCCGACTAACCACGCGCCACCGGAATCCGAAGCTCCGTCCGCCGTTCAGCCTTTGGCACCTGCGATGGGTTGTTCACATAACGCTCATAGGCCGCCCCGTCGGCGCGCCGGGGGTCGACCGAACGCCGTGCTGATCGTCGGATAGGGCCGCGATGGCGCACGGCCGCGACGCGCTGCTCCTGGACGTGCTCCATCCATATGGCCATCGGCATACTCCGATTGACGGTTGATCGTCGAACGGAGTGACCGCTCCGCGCATCGCGCTGATCGAAGCAAACGGGCCGCCACACCGATCCGGCGTGACGGCCCGCGCGCTCACTCCTGCTCGACCCGACTACACCGCGTCCGACAACGACGAGAAGTTGAAGTCGCGCACCCGCAGCGACGGCACCACCATCCCCCCCGACACCCGCTCCGCCCGCCCGATCTCGTCGATCTTGCTGATCATGAACAGCGGGCTCTCGTTCCACCGGAAGTTCTTGAGCGGCGTCGTGACCTTGCCGTTCTCGATGAGGAACGTGCCGTCGCGCGTGAGACCGGTGAGCAGCACCGTCCGCTGATCGAGGAAGCGGATGTAGAAGAAGTGCGTCACCAGAACGCCCCGCTTTGTCTCCGCGATGAGCTGCTCGGTGGTCTTCGTGCCGCCGACGAACTTCAGTCCGCCGCCGCCCGCGCCGCCGCCGCCCCCACCACCTCCACCCCCGCGTCCACCCCCGCCGCCGGTCGTCGCTTCCTTCCCCTGCTTCTGGGCCCAGTAGCGATCGTATGAGAAGTTCTTGAGAATGCCCTTCTCGATGTAGACGAGGCGGCGCAACGGAGTGCCGTCGCCGGCGAAGGGCGCCGCGAGCAGATCGGGGTCGGACGGATCCGAGTAGATCGTCACGCGCTCGTCCGCGATCTTCTCCCCGAGCTTCGTGCCGCCGCCCGGCTTGCTGAACGTGCCGCGCCCTTCGTCGTTCGTGCGAGCATTGAACGCGCCGATGAGTTGGGGAATCACCTGCGCCACGGCCTGCGGCTCGAGGACGACGGTGTACAGACCCGGCTCGATCGCCTTCGGATTGCGGCTCTGCGCGGCCTTGCGCGCCGCATTGCGGCCGATCGTCGCCGGGTCGAGCAGCTTCCAGTCGCGCGCGCCGGCGCTGGCCCAGCCGGAGCCCGTGCCGTCCGGGGTGCGGACCGTCGCCGACAGGTCCGCGTCGCTCGAGCGATGATAGGCGAAGAGGCCGCGGCTCGTCGCGATCGCCGACGCTCCGGCGTTCGCGGCGAGATAGCCGGCGACGAACAGGTTGGCGCCCGCGCCGCCCGCCTGCTCGACCGCGTTCAGCGTCTGCTTCGTGGCCGCCGCGCGCGCCTCGGGGTCGAGATTGGCGGTCGCGTCGAAGTAGCCGTTGATCGTCGCGTAGCTCTGGGGACCGAGCTCCGGCATCAACTCCGGATTCTCTGGGCTGAGCTTCGCGAGCGACTCCGCGAACTCGACGGTGCGCTTGAGACTTTCATCATCGAGCACATTGGTCGTCGCCGATGCACGCCGTTTGCCGATCGTCGACGTGACGGTGACGACCGTGTCGGTCGTGCCGCCGCTCGTGGTGATCTCGTTGCCGGCGAACCGGGTGTTGCCGGTCCAGCCGCTGGTGACGTTGATCCGCGTCTCGTCGGCCCTCGCGAACGACAGCGCCCGATCGCACAGGGCCTTCGCCTGATCGCGCGAGAGGAAGTCGCTGTCCGCCGCGAAGAGAGACTTGATCGCCGCTTCTCGATGGAGAGTCATGCTTCCCTCCCCGTGTTGACGATGTTCACGTTGCGGAAGCGCGCCGGCGGACAGCCGTGGCTCACGGAGTTCGACTGACCAGGCTGGCCCTTGCCGTCGCCGAACGCGCCGCAGAGCACGTACGACTTCGGGCCGCCGATCATGTCCATCGAGTTCCAGAATACCGGCGTGTTCGCCTGATACGCGACGTCCTTCAGCATCCCGACGATCTTGCCGCCCTTCACCTCGTAGAAGACCTGTCCCGAGAACTGGAAGTTGTAACGCTGGTGATCGATCGACCACGAGCCGCTGTTCTTGATGACGATTCCGCGATCGGTCGCCGACACGATGTCGTCGAGCGTCACTTCCTTCTCCGCGGGCAGCAGCGAGACGTTGGGCATCCGCTGGAACTGCACGCTGTCCCACGAATCGGCGAACGAGCACGCGTGCGACTTGTTGTTGCCCGTGAGCTTGGCGGTCCACGCAGCCTGCTCGCGCGTGGTCTGATAGTCCTTGAAGATGCCCTTCTCGATGATCAGCCACCTGTCGGCGGCGACGCCTTCGTCGTCCCACGCCACGCGAGCCAGCGAGCCTTCCTGCGTGCGATCACCCTGGATGTTGAGCAGCTCGGTGCCGTACTTGAGCTGCCCGATCATCTTCTCCGGCGGCGCGACGAAGCTGGTGCCCGCGTAGTTCGCCTCGTAGCCCATCGCGCGATCGAGCTCGGTCGGATGGCCGATCGACTCGTGAATGGTGAGCCAGAGGTTTTCCGGTGTGAGGATGATGTCGTATCGCCCCGCGTCGACCGAGCGGGCGCCGAGCTTCTCGACCGCGAACTGCGCCCACTTGCCGGCGTTGCCGGGCATGTCGAGCCCGGTCACATACTCCCAGCCGCGTCCGACGGGCGGGAGCTCCTCGGTGTACGACTGAAAGCCGCTCGAGTTGACCGCCGTCGCCGAGAAGGACGGGCCGACGCGAATGAAGGTCTGGGTGGTTTCGGTGCCTTCGGTGTTCGCGTACGTCTTGATCTCGCGGAGCAGTTGCAGCCCCGAGTTCACGAAGCGGATGCCCGGCACCTTGAGCGCGGCTTCGTTGGCCGCGAAGAGGAGCGCGACCTTCTCTTCGATCGGTACCTCGAGCGGATCGCGCGTGACGGGCGTCATCCACGTGCCCTTCACGACCGGCGCGGGCGCGAGTTCGATCGGCCGCCGCTGCACCGACTTCGCCGCGCGCGAGAGACGCGCGGCTTCCCGCGCGGCCTTCACGACGCCTTCCTTCGTCATGTTGCTCGTCGCCGCGAAGCCCCACGCGCCGTTCACGATCGTGCGGATGCCGAGCCCGTACGACTCGGAGTCTGACACCCCGGTGATCTGTCGTTCGCGCGTGCTGATCGACTGCCGGCGATAGCGCCCGATGCGCACGTCGGCGTACGACGCACCAGCATCGCGCGCCGCGTTCAGCGCTTCGGCGGCGAGCTCCGCGACGTACGGTTCAGTGGAAGGCGCCTCGAGGTACCCAGGGGGCGCGAGCGACGCTGCGTGAAGCAGCGACGGACCGGCGATGGTCGCCGCCGCGGCGACGGCGCCGGTCTTGAGAAAGTCTCTGCGATTCGTGGACATGATTCGGGGACTGAGGGTGTGTGGGGATCCCCATCTTGTCCGCCGCGCGGCGGTGCGTCAACACCGGGCGGGTGTGCCCCGAACGAATCAGCCCCGAACGCCCGCTGCAGTCAGGGCGGCGGACAGCTCGCGAGGCGCAGCGGCTGGCCCTTTCCTTCACTCGAGAACGCGAAGCGGCCGCCCGCCGCCAGCCAGGCCAGGCCTTCGCCCTGCGCTTCATCGAGCGCGACGAGATTGCAGATCGACGGTGCGATCGACGCGTCGACACGGCCACTCGTGCTGTCGACGGCATACACGTAGAGCTGCGAGTAGGTGCGGACGGCGAGATGTCTGCCGTCCGGCGCGAGGCTGGCGTCGGTGATCGTTCGAAACGGCGCCGACCCGGGCACGATCGACAGACTGTCCACGAGCTGTGCGACGGCCGCCCTCCCGGTGGACCACGCCGAGCTCGGAACGCGGAACACCAGCGCGTGTCGCAACCGAAAGGCTCCGCTCCGCGACGGACGCTTCGTGATGAGATAGACGTCCCCCGCCGCGGCGACGTACATCGCTTCGACGTCGTGCTTGCCGTCGGGATACGTGAAGGTCACGTGCTCCGCGGCGACCTTCCCCGTGTGCGCGGAATCGAGCGGCTCGGGTTCCCGGATGCGGTAGAGAACGCGGGTCGGGTGCCTGGCGCCGTTATCGCCGACATCCCCGATGTAGATGCAGCGCGATGCCGCCGGCCCGCACGGCCCCATCGCTAACGCTTCCCAGTCGACGTTCGTCGCACCGCTCACGCGCCACGCACCGCGATCCGCGCCGGTGGTGTCGAGCGCGAACAGCATGGGATCGTTTCCGGAATCGTCGATCGCGAAGAGGACATCGCGGTGCGTCGCGCTGGCCGCGAGCCCCGACGTCTCCTCGATCTTGCGATGCGTTCGCACGACGACTTCCCGTGCGTCGGCCAGCGCCGCGCCCATCGTGTCGGCGGCCGTCGCGCCAAGACTCGACGGCCGACGCGGCGGTTCGTCGCACGCCGGGGCGGCGAGCAGAAGCGCAGGCGCGATCACGCACGACAGCACGCGGCCCATTGATAGATTCCTGGTCATGCCAATTCGCACCCGTCGTTCCTCGATCGCCCTGGGCATGCTGCTCGTTTCGGCGAGCACGCGGCTCGTCGCTCAGTCGCCGCGCCTGTCGACGACGGAGCGCAGCATCGCGACCGCCGTCGACCGCCACAATGGCGAGGCGCTCGCGCTGCTCGAGCGGTTGGTGAACATCAACAGCGGAACGAACAATTTCGCGGGCGTCCGCCAGGTCGGCGACGTCTTGCGGCGTGAGTTCGACGCACTCGGCTTCAAGACGCGCTGGGTCGACGGTGCGCCGTTTCATCGTGCCGGCCATCTCGTCGCCGAGCATCCAGGGCCTGGCCCGAAGATCCTTCTCGTCGGGCATCTCGACACCGTCTTCGAGCCGGACAATCCTTTTCAGCGGTTCGAGCGCCTCGACGACTCCACGGCGCGCGGCCCCGGCATCATCGACATGAAGGGCGGCGACGTCATCATGTTACACGCGCTGCGTGCGCTGAAGGACGCCGGTCAGCTCGATCGCATGAACGTCGTCGCGGTCTTCACCGGCGACGAAGAGGAAGCCGGTTCGCCGCTCAGCGAGGCGCGTCGCGCACTCGTCGACGCGGCCCGCGGCGCCGCGGTCGGACTGGGCTTCGAGGACGGCGCGGGCGATCCGAAGACGGCGGTGATCGCGCGGCGCAGCGCGGGCAGCTGGACGCTCACGACGACCGGCACCGCCGCGCACTCGGGACAGATCTTCAAGCCTGAAGTCGGGGCGGGCGCGGTCTATGAAGCCTCGCGCATCCTTCACGAGTTCTACACGCAGCTCGCGAAGGAGGAGTATCTCACTTTCAACGCCGGTCTCGCGCTCGGCGGCACACTGGTCGACGTCGACACGACCGGGACGGAAGGCAAAGCCGCCGGCAAGCGAAACGTCGTTCCCGACAAGGCGACGGTCACGGGAGACATTCGCGCGCTCACGCCTGAGCAGCTCACGCGCGCGCGTCGCACGATGGAGTCGATCGTCGCACGACATCTGCCGGGGACGACGGCGACGATCACGTTCGACGACGGCTATCCGCCGATGGCGCCGACCGACGGCAATCGCAAGCTGCTGGCGATGTACGATCAGGCGAGCCGCGATTTCGGCTTCGGCCCGGTCGTCGCGGTCGATCCGTCGCGCGCCGGCGCGGCCGACGTGTCGTTCGTCGCGCAGATCGTGCCCATGCTGATCGACGCGATCGGCCTCTCCGGCCACGACGACCACTCGGCGAAGGAGACGGCCGATCTGCGAAAGCTCCCGTCGCAGACGAAGCGTGCGGCGCTGCTGCTCTACCGCTTGACGAATACCGCCGACCGGAGCTGATGGCGCGTGCATCTCGTGCAACTGTTGCTGCCGCTCTTCGACAACCAGGGCGCGCATCACCCGGATGACGTCTTCCGGCGTATTCGTACGGAGCTCACGGACCGATTCGGCGGCCTCACGGCGTATTCCCGCGCGCCGGCGAGTGGATTGTGGCAGGACGAGACGACGAGCCGGACCACGCGCGACGACATCGTCGTCTACGAGGTCATGGTCGATTCCCTCGACCGCGCGTGGTGGAGTCAGTATCGATCGACGCTCGAGCGGGGGTTCCGGCAGAAGGAGCTCATCGTTCGCGCGCAGGCGATCGAGCTCCTCTGATCAGCCGAGTTTCGAGAGCTCGCATCGCGATCTCTCGAACCCGTGGACCCGCTAGACGGGTATCACGTCGTCGCCGGCGACGACCCACACCCGATCACCCTCGACGACCGCGACGCTCGCGAGCCCCGTGAACTCACCGAATGCCGGAAGCACCCCGGTCCGTGCGCCGAACCAGAAGCAGGGCAGGCGCTCGAATTGACGGCCCGCGCCGCGCAACCACACGCCGGGATGGACGTGGCCGGCGAGCACGTAGCCGCTCTCGCTCGCCGTTGGATGATGCACGAACACGAACGGTCCCTCGACCACCGGCGCGGTATCACACCGGATCGCAAGCTCGGGAGGCGGATCTCCAGCGCGCGCGTCGTGATTGCCGCGCACGAGCAGTATGTCCAGCGTCGCGCGCGATGCGCGCCAGTCGTTCAACGTGCGCAGCGTCTCCGGTGCCCGGCCTTCGCGCGCATGTAGGAAGTCGCCGAGAAAGACGATGCGCCGCGCGCCGGTTCGGTCGACCGCCGCATCCAACCGCCGAAGGTTCTCCGTCGTCGTCCCTCGGGGAACCGGCACTCCGGCCGCGCGAAACGCCGCGGCCTTTCCAAAGTGTGGATCAGCCACGAGGAGCGCACCGGCGCGCTCCCAGAAGACGGCACGCTCGCCGAGGAGAATCAACGTTTCTCCAGCGACGATCGCCGCGGCGTCGTGGGCGGTCATCCCGCGGCCTTCTCGAGCGCGAGCTGCATGCGACGCACGCGATCCGCCAGGCTTTCCGACGACACCTTCTCACGATTGAGATCGACGACCAGCGGAAACGCGAGCGGCGTCGGCCGCTTCGGGGTCGTGAGCACGACCTTCGACGACGCGATCCGTTGGAGCGTCGATCCCAGACGCGTGCTCTCGAGCTGCCGCTCGAGCACTTCCCTCGCGGCCTGACCGAGCAAGCGGTTGGTGGGGTCGTAGCGGCGCAGGGTGTCGAAGAACAGCCCGCTCGACATCTGAAGCTGTCGCGCCGACTTGCCCGCGCGGGGAAATCCCGGAAAGACGAGCCCCGCCACTCTCGCGAGCTCCCGGAACTGCCGTTTCGCCATTTCCGTCGCGTTGAGCGCCGCGTTGATGTCGTCGAGCAGATGGCGCGGATCGAACAATCCGCTCTCGAGCGCCCGCTCGATGGGTGGTTCGATCGGCGACAGCAGCTCGAATCCGTAGTCGTTCGAGGCCATCGAGAAGCTGATCGGCTGGAGCCGTGAGAGACGATACGCCGTGAGCGCCGCAAGCCCCTCGTGGACGAGCCGGCCCTCGAATGGATAGACGAAGAGATGCCATCCCTCCCGGGTCTTCACGCGCTCGATCAGCAGCTCGTCGGCCGACGGAATTCGCGACCATCGTCGCTGCACCTCGAGCAGTGGCCGAAGCGCCTCGAGCTCGCGATCGCGATAGATGCCGTCGGCGGCTTCACCGAGGCGCAGCCGCAGCAACTCGGCGAGCATGCGCGATAGCGGCAGCCTGCTCCCCGCCCATCTCGGGATCGCACCTTTGCCGTTCGGCGCGCGACGCACCCACGCCTTCATGTCGCGCACGCGCACGAATTCGAGCGGCGTCCCCGCGAAGACGAAGCGATCGCCGGGCTTGAGCCGCGCGATGAACGATTCCTCGACGGAGCCGAGTGCTCGCCCGCGGAGGTACTGGACCGCCATCTGAGCGTCGCCGACGATGGTGCCGATCGACATCCGGTGACGCCGTGCGATCTCCGTGCTCTCGACGACGTACCGCCCATCGACCAGCACGATACGAGAATACTCAGGGTACGCCCGCAGTGCGTCGCCGCCTGTCGTGAGGAACGCGAGCACCCACTCCCACTCATCATCCTCCAGCGACGCGTAGGCCCGCGTCGAGCGGACCTCGGCGAGCATCGCCTCGGGCTCGAACCCGCCGCCCAGCGCAACGGTCACGAGGTGCTGCGCGAGCACGTCGAGCGGCCGCTCCACGGGAAGCCGCGACTCGATGGCCGCACGCTCGACGCCGTCGCGAGCAGCGGCGACCTCCAGCAGCTCCAGTGCATTCGTCGGAACGCACGTCACCCGACTCACGGCGCCCGGACGATGCCCGCTTCGCCCGGCCCGCTGGAGCAATCGGGCGACGCCCTTCGGGCTGCCGATCTGCAGCACGCGGTCGACCGGCGAGAAATCGACGCCCAGGTCGAGCGAGCTGGTCGCCACGACACAACGAAGACGGCCCTCGCGCAGACCGTTCTCGACCCACTCGCGCCGCGCGCGGTCGAGCGAGCCGTGATGCAGCGCGATCGTGCCGGCCCAGTCGGGGCGCGCGGCGAGAATCGCCTGGTACCAGATCTCCGTCTGCGAGCGCGTGTTGGTGAAGACGATCGCGCTTTCCCCTTCCTCGATCGCCTCGACGACCTGCGGCAGCATCTGCGTCCCGAGATGCCCCGCCCACGGGAAGCGTTCGACCACCGGCGGGATGAGCGCATCGATCACCACCTGTTTGGGGTCGACCCCTCGCACGATGCGCGACGGGCGGCGATTCGCCCCGCAGCCGAGAAGAGCGCCGAGCCCGTCCTCGAGGTTGCCGATCGTCCCCGAGAGCCCCCAGACGCGCAGCGACGGCTGCATGGCGCGGAGTCGGGCCAGCGCAAGTTCGACCTGCACGCCGCGCTTGGTTCCCATCAACTCGTGCCATTCGTCGACGACCACCAGGCGAAGGTCGCCGAATACGTCGGCGACGTCCTCTCGCGTGAGCAGCAGCGACAACGACTCGGGCGTGGTGATGAGCGCTGTCGGCATGCGGCGGCTCTGACGGGCGCGCACTGCCGCCGTCGTATCGCCCGTGCGCGACTCGAGGGTCCACGGAATCCCGATGTCGTCGAGCGGCAGTCGCAGCGCCTCTTCCGTATCCGCGGCCAGTGCGCGCAGCGGCGTGATCCAGAGGACGCGCAGCCCGGGGGCGCGGTCGCGTCTCACGCGTGGGCCGCGAGGTTCCCCGGCCGCCGACGGGCGCATATGACTTTCCTCATCGAGCCACTCGTCGAGCGCCGCGCCCCAGGCGGCGAGAGTTTTTCCGGTGCCCGTGGCCGCATGGACGAGCCCGCTCTCGCCGCCGGCGTACGCGCGCCACACCTCACGCTGGAAGGCGAACGGCGACCACCCGCGCGACGTGAACCACTCGTCGAGTGTCACGACGGTGTCCGCATCAGCGCACGGAGAGTATCGAGCGTGTCGGCGTCCTCGGCGCGCTTGTCGGTGCGCCAGCGCAAGATGCGCGGAAAGCGAACGGCCACGCCGGACTTGTGGCGTGATGACGCCTGGATGCCCTCGAATCCGAGCTCGAACACGTGCGTGGGCACCACCGCTCGGACGGGGCCGAACTTTTCCGTCGTGTTTCGGCGGATCCATGCATCGAGCTCGCGCAGCTCGGCGTCGGTCAGCCCGGAGTACGCTTTGGCGAACGGCACGAGCTGCCCGTTGTCCCACACGCCGAAGGTGTAGTCGGTATGCAGCGACGCGCGTCGGCCGTGTCCCGCCTGCGCGTAGATCATCACGGCGTCGATCGAGTACGGCTGCACCTTCCACTTCCACCATCCGCCCTTGCGGCGCCCGACGCCGTAGACGCCGTCGCGGCGCTTGAGCATCAGCCCTTCGGCGCTCATCTCACGCGCGCGGGCGTAGGCGGCACGCGCGTCGTCCCAGCTCGCGAGCGCCACCACCGGCGACGGCACCAGCGCCGACGCGCGCGCCGACGCCAACAACACCTCGAGCTTCGCGCGACGTTCGCTCAGCCGCTCGCCCCGAAGATCCCGCCCATGTGCCTCGAGCAGATCATACGTCACGAGCACGACGGGCACCTCGGCGAGGATCTTCGCGCCGAGCGACTTGCGTCCGATCCGGCGCTGAAGCTGCGCGAACGGAAGCGGACCGCCGTCCTTCCACGGCATGATCTCGCCGTCGAGCACCGTGCCGTCGGGGAGAAACTCGGCCGCGGCCGCGAGCTCCGGAAAGCGCTCGGTGATCAGCTCCTCGCCGCGCGACCAGATGAAGGTCGTTCCGTCTCGCCGAATCACCTGCGCGCGGATGCCGTCCCACTTCCACTCGGCCTGCCACTCGTCGGACGGTCCCAGTGCCTCGAGTTCGTCCTCGAGAGCGTAGGCGAGATAGAACGGATACGGCCGCGACACGTCTGCATCGTCGGTCTCCGCGGCGAGCAATCGTTGAAATGCGACCGACGTAGGCTGCCACGCACCGGCCAGACGGTGCGCGATCGCGCCCTCATCGACACCGCTCGCTCGCGACAGCGCGCGCACGACGAGCTGCTGCGAGACTCCGACGCGGAAGCCTCCAGTGATCAACTTGTTGAAGAGAAACCGCTCGGTGCCCGCGAGTTCGCGCCATGCTCCGACCACGGTCGCCCGCTGCGCGTCCTCGTGCTGCGCCGCCAGCGGAAGGACGTGGTCGCTCATCCACGTGGCGAGCGCCCGATCCTCGCCACCGGGTGAATCGGGAAGCAGAAGCGCGACCGTCTCGGCGAGATCGCCCACGGCCTCATACGAGTCCTCGAATAACCAGTCGTGGATGTTCGCCTCTTCCATCGCCCAGTGAGCCAGGCGACGCACTGGAATGAGCCGTTTCGGCCGCCCGCCGCCGAGGAAGTAGACCGCCCACGCGGCGTCGGCGGGATCGGCCTCGGCGAAGTACGCCGCCATCGCATCGACCTTCTCGTTCGTGCGCGTCGTCTCGTCGATCGCAGTGAAGAGCCGCGCGAAGGCCTTCATGCGGTGAGCTCCTCGCCGGCGACGTCGATCGGATCGGTGTCCTGCTCGCCCGTCCACTGGCTGGCGATCGCGCGAGCCTCGATGCCGCGCTCGGTCAACCATCGCACCAGCGGCTCCCGCGTGCCGTGCGTGACCCACACCTGCTCCGCGCCGGTCCCTTCCACCGCGGACAGCAGCGACGGCCAGTCGACGTGATCGGACAGGACGAACCCGCGGTCCAGCGTACGACGCCGACGCGCGCCGCGAATGCGCATCCACCCGGACGCGAAGCCGCTCGACAGATCACCGAAGCGCCGCAGCCACGTACTTCCCGCGGCCGACGGCGGCGCGACGATCAGGCTGCCGGCAAAGTCGTGACCGCGCGCGACGCTCCCGGCATAGGTCGTGTCGACCAGCCGAACTCCACTCGCGCGATAGTCGGCGTTCAGCCGCTCGACAGCGCCGTGGGTATACACCGGGCCGACGGGGTCGTCGGCCAACCCGGCGAGCAGGCGCTGCGCCTTGCCGAGTGCGTAGCCGAGCAGCACGGATGCGCGCCCCGCGTCGCGGTTGGCGCGCCACCAGGCGCGGATCTCGTCGAACACCTGCCACTCGGGACTCCATCGGTAGATCGGCAGGCCGAAGGTGCTCTCGGTGATGAAGGTGTTGCAGCGCACCAGCTCGAACGGCGTGCACGTCGGATCGGGGTCGGTCTTGTAGTCGCCGGACACGACCCACACTTCGCCGCGATGCTCGACCCGCACCTGCGCCGAGCCGAGGATATGCCCGGCGGGATGGAGCGAGACCCGCACGCCGCCGATGGACACCGGCTCTCCGTATGCCGCCGATTGAATGGCTGCCGCGGGGCCGAGCCGCGTCCGGAGCACGCGCTCACCGTCGCGCGCGCAGAGGTAGTTGGCCGACCCGTGGCGGGCGTGATCGCCGTGCGCGTGGGTGATGACCGCCCGGTCGACCGGCTGCCACGGATCGACGTAGAAGTCGCCGGCCTCGCAGTAGAGACCGCGCTCGGCGAGTCGAAGGAGGGGCACAGGAAAAACTTAAGAGTGCGATCGGGGGAGAGGCTGGCGCCTGACCACGGCGCGACCAAAAGGCCAATTTCGGTCGCAGGCCACAGGTCAGAGTCTCCGGGGCGGCGGGGGCGGCGGGGGCGGCGGGCAGGGGTGTGGCCGGGGGCGGGCTCAGCGGGAATCCATCGGCCCGATCGGGTGTCTATCCCTGGACATACCGGAGCCGGCTACGTCGCTTGCCATTCGAATGAACGACATCCCGACCGACGAGGAGTTGGTCGCTCGCGCGCGTCTCGGCGACGAGCGGGCTTTTGCGCTGCTCGTCGAACGCTACGAGCCGGCGGTGGCCGCGACGGTCATCGGCATGCTCGGCCCGGGCGATGACGCGGATGACGTCGGCCAGGAAACGTTCATTCGCTTTCACCGCGCCATTCACGACTTTCGCGGCGACGCGTCGCTCAAGACCTACCTCGTCCACATTGCCATGAACCTCTCGCTCAACGCACTGAAACGGCGCAAGCGCTCGCTGCTTCGCTTCGTGCGCGGCGAGGACGATGACCACCCACTCGAGGTTCCGGAGACTCGCCCCGGACCCGATGCGCGCGTAGAATCGCTCGAGACGCGCGCCCGCGTCCGACGGGCCGTGATGCAACTGCCCGAGCACCACCGCGCAGTGATCGTCCTGCGCATGTTCAACGGCTGCTCGACGCGAGAGACCGCCGAGTTGCTCGGCGTTCCGGAGGGCACCGTGCTGTCGAGACTGTCCCGCGCGATGAAGGAACTGGAGAAGAAACTCTCATGATCGATCTCGAAGACGATCGCTTCGGCGACGGCGCGCTGGCGCGCTCGCTGCGCAACGCGGCCCCTCATCGATTCGCGGACGGCTTCGTCGAGCGGGTCGCGGCACGCCTCCGCGCCCAGCACTCGCGGGTGCCGAGCTTCGACGAGGTCCTCCAACGCCAGTTCCTGCGCATCATCCCGCTCGCCGCGGCGGCGTCACTGATCCTCGGCCTGTACAGTTGGTGGGGCGGGCGGGCGATCTCCAGTTCGCTGATCGACGCGGCGCTGCGGCTCCCCGCCGTGACGATCGCCAACGCCTACACGACGGACGAGCTGTTCGTCATGCTGGGCGGGAGCGATTGACCATGACGACGACCGCCAAATCGCTCATCCTGCTCTCGTTCACGCTGGCCGTCGGGTTCGCGCTCGGACTCTTCGCCGACGCGACGCTCGTGCGCGGCCGGCGCGATCGGCTCCGTAACGTCGGGAGGCCACTCGGCTTCGTGGAGCATCTGGAGCGCGTGATCCAGCCGCGCGACTCCGCCCAGGCGGACTCGATTCGACCGATCCTCCGCGAGATGGCCGACGGCAACGAAGCGATCATTCGCGACGCGAACGTGCGACTCCGCGCGCGGCTCGACTCGCTGCGGCTGGTCCTTGCCCCGCAGTTGGACGCCGAGCAGCAGGCGCGATTGGCGCGGGAGCTCACGCGGATGCCGGCAATGGGGCGCGGCGGGCCGGGCGGACGTGGTGGGCGTGGTCGCGGAATGCGAGGCCCGGGCGGCGGCGGACCGCCGCACGACGGACGCCAGGGCGTACCCCTCGGCGGCGAGGCCCGTCCGTTCTGACCGACATCACAGGCCGCATTGCTCTGGCGGGAGCCGCTATCGATTGGCAGAATGAGAGGCGCCAGAATCGTCTTTCACCGAGGCCCTCCATGTTCAGCCGTTCTTCTCTCGCTCTCGCCGCGGGCGCCGTCCTCGCGACGGGGGCCGGCGCCCAGAGCGCCAGACCCTCATTCCAGAATGCAAAACCACGCGCCGTAGCCAACGCCGGCCCGACGGTCGAGCAATTCATGTCGCCGCCATCGCCACTCGAGTTCGGGGCGGCAAGGAAGGCGGAGCGCCTCGCGTGGGTCACGTACGAGCGCGGCATGCGCAACGTGTACACGGCCGCGGCGCCAGACTGGAAGGCGGTGCGCATCACGAAGTTCCTCGACGACGATGGGGTCGATCTCGGCTCGGTGCGTCTGTCGGACGACGGCTCCGTCGCGATCTTCGTCCGCGGCGCGGGCCAGAACCGCGTCGGCTGGTCGGCCAACCCGTCGCACAACCCGGACGGCCCGGATCGCGCCGTGTGGGCCGCGAAGACGGATGGCTCCGGCGCGTGGCGGATGGGTTCCGTGATGAACACGGAAGTCGGCGGCGGGCGCGGCGGCGGCGCACCTGAGCTCTCCCCCGACGGCAAGCACGTCGTCTTCGTCCGCGACGGTCAGATCTATCACACCCGCGTCGTGCGCGGCGCGACCAATCCGATCGATACGGCGGGCGTGCCGTTCATCAAGGAATGGGGGCGTCAGAGCAACCCTGTCTGGTCGCCGGACGGATCGAAGATCGCGTTCGTCAGCACGCGCGACAACC
>Ga0164243_10002211_pt1 | contig 32391 bp, 28 predicted proteins | sample OricompcompostOP_FD_108781 | JGI IMG/M metagenome (GOLD analysis project Ga0164243, IMG submission 108781) | Organic Plus compost microbial communities from Emeryville, California, USA - Original compost - Organic plus compost (OP) | ecosystem: Engineered > Solid waste > Mixed feedstock >... | reverse complement strand
CCCCGAACAGCGCGACGACCTGTTCTTCACCAACCAGCTGGCCGTGTACCCGCGACTGAAATCCCTCGTCGCGGCCTGACCTAGGACGGAAACCATGGACCTGGGAATCGCCGGAAAGACCGCACTCGTGTGCGCCTCCTCGCGGGGCCTCGGACTCGCCTGCGCGACCGCGCTCGCACGCGAAGGCTGCCACGTGTTCCTCAACAGCCGCGACGCCGAGGCGCTCGACGCGGCCGCGTACGGGATCGAGACGGCCGTGGGCAAACGGCCGGACGTGATCGTCGCCGACCTCAACACCGAAACCGGGCGAGCCACGCTGATCGACGCGTGCCCGGCGCCGGACATCCTGGTGAACAACAACGCCGGGCCCGAACCCGGCAAGATCGCCGACTGGACGCGGCAGGACTGGCTGGACGGTGTGGAAGCCAACATGCTCGCGCCGATCTCGCTGATCAAGGCCTACGTGCCCGGCATGCGGGCCCGCCGGTTCGGCCGCATCGTCAACATCACCTCGGCGATGGTGAAATCGCCGAGCGCGACGATGGGCCTGTCCGCCGCGGTGCGGGCCGGGCTGACCGCGCTGAGCAAGTCCGTGCAGCGCGACAGCGTGGTGGACAACGTCACCATCAACAACCTGCTGCCCGAACGGTTCGACACCGACCGGCAGAAGTACATGGCCGAGCGGATGTCCCAGCGCGACGGTATCTCCACCGACGAGGCGAAACAGCGCATCGCGGCGACCATCGCGGCGAAACGGCTGGGTGATCCGGCCGAGTTCGGCGACGCGTGCGCGTTCCTGTGCAGCGCGCAGGCCGGCTACATCTCCGGGCAGAACCTGCAACTCGACGGCGGCTCCTACGCGGGACTGGTGTGATGAGGTACCTGAGCTTCTCCGTGGACGGCCGCGGAACCTACGGCGCCGCCGGCGAGCACGGCGTGGTCGATCTCGGCAAGCGGCTGGAGTTCCCTTCCCTCAAGGAATTCCTCGCGGCAGGGCGGCCCGGCGAGGTCAGCCTCGGCGAGATCGACTACGCGTTCGGGGACATCACCTTCCTGCCGCCCATCGCCGACCCGGTGCACATCTGGTGCCTGGCGCTGAACTACACCGAGCACCACGACGAGGTGCAGGCCGCGGGCCGGGTCCAGGAACTGCCGAAACAGCCCGCGTTGTTCGCCCGCGCACGGGACTCGCTCACCGCGCACGAGCAGCCGCTGCGCCATCCCGGGGTCAGCGAGCAGTTCGACTTCGAGGGCGAGCTGACCGTGGTGATCGGCAAACCGGGACACCGGATCCGCGAGCAGGACGCCTACGACCACGTCGCCGGCTACACGATCATGAACGAGGGCAGCGTGCGGGACTGGCAGTTCCACACGCGGCAGATCACGCCGGGAAAGAACTTCTACCACAGCGGATCGATCGGGCCGTGGATCGTGCCGCGCGAGGAGGTCGGCGACGTGGACGAGCTGCGCATCACCACCACGCTCAACGGCGAGCGGATGCAGGACGACACCGCGGCGCACATGGTGCACAAGATCCCGCGGTTCATCGCCTACGCCTCGTCGATCGCGCCGCTGTACCCGGGCGACATCCTCGCCACCGGCACACCCAGCGGGGTGGGGTTCTCGCGCAAGCCGCCGCTGTTCATGAAACCCGGTGACGTGTGCGAGGTGTCGATCGACCGGATCGGCACGCTGCGCAACCGCGTCGAGCAGAGCTGAGTGTCACTTCTTTCTTGTCCGGGGGGACATCGTGCATCGGATAGATGTGGAGGCTCGTCATGCACCAACAACAAACGGGGCGGAGTCCTTTTCAAGACCAGGCTAGGCTTTCCGGGCACCAGCGCGCACTGGTCGCTCTGGTCGGCCTCGGCAGCATGCTGGAGTTCTGGGACGCCTATCTCATCGGCTTCATCATGGCGTTCCTGGTCAAACCGTGGGGGCTGACCTACGGCGTGATGGGTGTGGTCCTGCTGGCCTCGGGCGCCGGCGCGGTGATCGGCGGAGTCGTCTGGGGTTCGGTTGCCGACCGGTTCGGCCGCAAGCCCGTGCTGGTCGTGTCGCTGCTGGTGCTCGCCGCCGCCAGCCTCGGCCTGGCGTTCACGCCCGATCGCGGCTGGATCTACATGGCCGTGCTGCGCACCGTCGTCGGGTTCTGCACGGCGAGCTACTTCGTGCAGGTCGCGCTCGTGCAGGAGTTCATCCCGCCGCGGCGCCGCGGGATGCTCACCGGCATCGTCTCGGCCATCACCACCGGCGGGCTGCTGCTCGGCTCGTTCAGCGGCGCCTACGTCATCCCGGCCATCGGCTGGCGGTGGACGTTCGCGCTCGGCGCGCTGCCCGCGGTGATCGCGCTCATCGGCGCGGCCTACATCCCCGAATCGGCGCGCTGGCTGAGCCTGCGGGGCCGCACCGACGACGCGCGCAAGTCGGTCGCGTGGGCGCTGGGCAAGGACGCCTACGCCGGGGAGCTCGACGCGCCGCGGCCGACCGGGAACGACGGCTGGCTGAAGATCTTCCGTTACCCGCGCAACGTCGTCACCACGACGCTGATCAATCTCGGCCTGATGACCGGCTACTACGGCATGGTGCTGTGGGCGCCGATGCTGCTGGCCCAGATCCAGCTGATCAGCGCGGGCGACGCGTCGAAGATCATGATCGGGTTCAGTGTGCTGGGCATGGCCTCGCGGCTGACCGCGGCACGGCTGGCCGACCGGGTGGGACGGCGCAGGACGGGTGGCTGGTTCGCGCTGGCCGCCGGACTCTGCACCATCCTGGCCGGCCTGGTCGGGCACGGGATCATCCTGCCGTCCGGCCTGTTCTGGCTGCCGCTGCTGCTGGCCTTCGTGTTCGCCGACGGCAGTTTCTCGGTGTGCGCGCTGTACTCGACGGAGATCTGGCCGTCGCGGGTGCGGGGCAGCGGATCCGGCTACGCGGGGCTCACCGGATCGGTCGGCAAGATCCTCGGCCCGATCGGGCTGGCCGTGGTGGTCGGCTCCGGCAACATCGTCAGCCCGGCCGCGACGATGTCCGCCGTCGTGCCCGCGTTCTCGTTCCTGGCCTGCTGTCTCGTGGTCTGCGGGCTCACCTACCTCTTCGTCGGTGTCGAGGCGCGCGGCAGGTCGCTGGAGTCGATCGACCACGGCCTCGAACACCAGGTTCCCACCGGACGTCTGGAGGACGCTCGTGAGTAAGGTGCGGATCGGCATGCTCGTGCCGTCGCTGAACACCATCGCGGAGGACGACTTCCGCGCCTTCTGTCCCGCGGACGTGGCCTACCACGTGCATCGTGTGCGGCTGCGCAAGGAGTCGGGGCGCGTGACGATGGAAAGCCTGATGCGCGCGCACCTGGAGGCGGCGGACGAGGCGAGCTACCTGGCCGACGCCTCGCCCGACGCGATCGCCTTCAACTGCACCGGCGCGAGTGTGGCACTGGGCAAGGGATGCGACGCGGCGCTGGCCGAGCGGATGACCACGAAGCTGGGTGTGCCCGCGCCGAACACGATGGTCGCCATCAAGGAGGCGCTCACCTCGCTGGGTGCCAGGGACATCCTGCACATCTGCCCGTTCACCGGCGAGTTCTCCGCCGTCGAACGACAGTCCCTTGTGGACTCCGGCTTCGGCGTCGCGCGCACGGTGTCACTGGGCTTCTCCGACGCCAAGGCGGCCGCGCTCATGGCGCCGGAGCAGATCGCGGAGTCGGTGCGGGAGCGGATCGACGATTCGATCGGCGCGGTGCTGCTGTCCTGCGCGAACGTCCGCGCCTTCGAGGCCGCGGACGAACTGGAACGCTCGCTGGGCCGCCCGGTCGTGACGAGCAACCAGGCGATGCTGTGGTCGGTGCTGCGGGCGGCCGGCTGGTGCGGCGAGATTCCCGGCGCCGGGCGGCTGTTCGCGGCGGCGGGAGCGTGATCGCATGCGGATAGTCGACGCACAGGTGCACGCGTGGGCCCACGGCGAATCGACCGGGCACCACTGGCGTTCGCCGCTCACGCGGGAGGTGCTGGAAGCGGAGATGGCGGCGGCCGGGGTGGACCACGTCGTGCTGGTGCCCCCGTTGTGGGATCCGGCGGGAAACGCCTACTCGCTGGAACTCGCCACGGCCGCGCCGGAGCGTTTCTCGGTGATGGGCGCGCTCAAACCGGACGTGGCCGATCCGGTGGAGACGGTGCGGCAGTGGCGGGAACGGGACGGTATCCGGGCGGTGCGGTGCCTGTTCAACTCACCCGATCGCCTGGCGCCGCTCGTCGCGGGCCGGTACGAGCGATTCTGGCCCGCCGCCGAGGAACTGGGGCTCACCGTGTCGCTGCTCGTACCCGGCGCACTCGGCCACGCCGCGGAGATCGCCCGGCGGCACCCCGGCCTGCGGATCATCGTGGACCACCTCGGCGTGCCGCGCGGCGCGTCCGGGCCCGGTGCCTTCGCGCACCTGCCGGACCTGCTCGCCCTCGCCGAGTACGAAGGCGTCCACGTCAAGGCGGCGGGCGCCGGGGACTACGCGCCCGAGGGCTACCCGTTCCCGTCGCTGGACAAGCCGCTGCGGCAGGTGGTCGACGCGTTCGGCCCGGAGCGCGTGCTGTGGGCCAGTGATCTGTCGCGGCTGCACCACCCCTACCGCCAGTGCGTCACGCATTTCACCGAAACCCTGCCCTGGCTCACGCCGGCGGATCTCGACCTGATCATGGGCGCCAACGCCCTGCGGCTGCTCGGCAGACAATAGAAGATCGGAGCGGATTTCAACGATGAAACCCGGAAAATGGCCCTGCATCATCCTGCTCTACATCTACGGCGTGGTCGCGACCTCGCTCGTGACGCAGTCCGTGCCGGTGGTCGGCGACGTGGCCAAGCACTTCGGCCTGGGCTCCACCGCCTCCGGCTGGGTCATCTCGGTGCCCTCGCTCATCACCGCGATCGCCGCCATCTTCGGCGGCTGGGTCACCGACCGGATCGGCGACAAACGGGTGATCTTCGGCGGCTCGCTGTTCGCGCTCGCCGGCAATATCGTCGTGTTTCTCGCGCAGGACACCACGATCCTGTTCCTCGGCAGGCTCGTCGAAGGTGTCGGGTACCTGTCGCTGACGGTCGGCGCGGTCACCATGATCATGCGCACGACGAGCGGGCCACGGCGCGCGATCGCACTGGGGGTCTGGGCGTCGCACACCGCCGTCGGCGTCGGACTGACGCTGACGATCATCGCGCCGCTGGCCGGGCACGGGAACGCCTGGCGGTGGGCCTTCGGCGGGCACGCCGTGCTGATGGCGATTCTCGCCGCGCTCGCGTTCCTGTTGCCCGCCAAGACAAGCGACGCGCCTGTGCGCCGCATGTCCGATATCTGGACGGTGCTCAAGAGCCTCCCGCCCTACCGGGTGGCGCTCGCCTCGGGCGCGTCGGCGTTCATCCAGACCGGCATCATGAACGCGCTCACCGTGTACCTGTCCTCGGCCTACCACGTGTCGGTCAAACAGGCCGCCGGGGTCGGCACGATCGCGGAGGTGTTCGTGGTCGTGGGCTCGCTCTCGGTCGGCTACCTGCTGCGGGCAGGGCTGACGGCGAAACGGCTCGCGCTGATCGGCGGGGTCGTGATGCTGATCGGCGGGGTGGGGCTGTACCTGCCCTCGGCCGGGTTCGTCACCGCCTGCGTCGCGGTGTGCGTGTTCTCGCTCGGCATCGGCACCGTCAACGGTCTCATTTGGACATTCGTGCCGGGTGCGGCGCCGAGTCCGGAGACGATGGGCGCCACCAGCGGGCTCGTGTCGCAGGCCACCTACCTCGGTGTGCTGCTGGGCCCGCCGGCGATCTTCTCCACCTTCCACGACGGCGGGTGGACGATCCGGATCGGGCTGGTGCTGGTGTTCGTGGTGCTCCAGATCGCGCCGCTGCCGCTGCGCGCCGTGCTGGCGAAGGCGAAGGAGGCGAAGAAGGTGGCGAACTGAGGAGTCAGTGTGCGCGAAACTGCGCGACGAGGCGTTCGAGGGCGTTGTCCCCGAACATCAGCTCCAGGTTGGCCGCCGATCCGGCCGCGGACGTCTCGCCGCGCGGGAACAGCGCCTGCTCGTAGGCTTCCAGCGCGGTCTCGATGTCGTCGCGGTGGGCGGCGATCGCGGTGCCGAGCTGGGCGCCGTCGAGCATCGCGAGGTTCGCGCCCTCGCCGGCGAACGGGGACATCAGGTGCGCCGCGTCGCCCAGCAGGGTCACGCCCGGGGTGCGTTGCCACCGGTGCCCGACGGGCAGCGCGGTGATGCGGCGCGGCACGAGCGGGCCGTCGGCGTCCGCGACGAACGCGCGCAGCCCGTCGGCCCAGCCGTCGAACTCGTGCAGCACGGCCTTTTTCGCGGTCTCGGTGTCGGTGAAGTCGATACCGTCGAGCCAGTTCTCGGCCACCTTCAGCGCGGTGTAGATGTGCAGGCTGCCATCGGACTCCCGGTGCCCGAGGAAGCCCTTCTCGTCGCCGAGGCACATGAAGGTCCCACCGCCGACGAGTTCCGCGCTCGCCGGATGACGCGTGCCGGGCTCGAGCAGATCGGTCTCCACGAAGGAAATGCCGGTGTAGGCGGGAACGGCGTCGGACACCAGCGGCCGGATCCGCGACCACGCGCCGTCCGCGCCGATGAGCAGGTCGGTGGTGATCACGGTGCCGTCGGCGAAGGTCACCTCGTGCCGCCCGCCGCCGAGCGCGCGGGCGGCCGTGGCCTTCATCGCCCAGTGGACGGTGCCGGCGGGCAGCGAGTTCAGCAGCAGATCACGCAACTGGCCGCGGTCGGCCTCGGGCCGGCCGCCGTTCCCGTCGTCCGCCTCGGCCAGCACGATCCTGCCGTGCGGGTCGGCGATGTGCAGCGCCTCGCCCCCGGGGTGGATGAGCCGGCGGAACTCGTCGTGCAGGCGGGCGGCGCGGAGCGCGACCTGGCCGGAATCGTCGTGGATGTCGAGCATGCCGCCCTGGGTGCGGGCTCGCGCGGAGGCTTCGAGTTCGAACAGGGTGGCGTCGATGCCGTTGACGTGCAGCACGCGGGCCAGGGTGAGGCCGCCGAGCCCGCCGCCGACGATCGCGATCGGGTGGTGTGTGGTCATGAAGTCACTCCCTTCGGCACCGCGGTGCCGGAAATCCCGTTGATGATGGCGCGGAAACCCCAGTCGCGGCGCTGCTCCGGGCTGCCGGAGAGCAGCGGCCCCGCGAGCGCGCGCAGCCGGGGATGGGTCTTGGCCGGCGCGTCCTTGACGGCCTGCTTCGTGGCGTCCCAGTCCTGCCGGCTCGCGGGTTCCGCGTGCTCGGCCGCGGTCGCGGTGGCGGCGAGCAGCAGGACGTCGACACCCCAGGCGGCCTGCTCCCCCGGCACCCCACCCTCGTCCAGCAGGGCGAGCAGCTTTTCCAGTAGCCGCAAGTAGTTCCGGCCGCTGGGCCGGGCGCTCACCGCGGATTTGGCGAGCGCCGGATGCTGCCACAGCACGTTCGCGTAGGAGGCCAGTACCCCGATCAGCCGCTCGGACCAGTCGGCGCCGGGCTGGTCGAACTCGACCTCACCGAGCAGTTCGTCCAGCACGGCCGCGTGCAGTTCAGCGGTGTTGGCGACGTAGACGTAGAGCGAGGCCGGGCCGGTGTCCAGCTCCTGCGCGAGGCGCCGCATGGTCACCTTCTCCAGCCCCTCGGCGCGCATCACGGCAACCGCGGTCGCGACGATGCCGTCGCGACTCAGTGCCGGTTTCGCCGGGCGATCGCGGCGGCTGACCGGAGTCCTGAGTCGTGGTGTCATGACCTCAGCATAACGAACATGTTCGTCACGAACAAGTTCGGAACGAACATGTTCGTCCGATCGCGACATCCAATCAGAAGCGGTCAGCGCAGCAGCGCCGCCACGAGGTCCTTCGCCCAGCCGGGCTCCGGCGGCGCCTCGGTGAACACGGCGCGGTAGTACAGCGGCCCGAGCAGGGCGTCCGCCACCCGCGCGACCTCCGGCACGTCACCACCCCGCGCCCGTTCGCGCTCCAGCATGGCGGAAAGCTGGGCATGCCGGTCCGCGGTGCAGGTGCACCCGCCGTCGGGCCCGGAACCGATCGCCGCGCGCATGATCGCCAGTGAGTCCGGATCGGCGAGGTCGGTGGCCACGTCGGTGACCCACCGTTCGAGATCCTCGCGCAGGGATCCGGTGTCCGGCACGACGATGTCGCCGCTGAACCGGCTGCTCGCGACGTCGTTGAGCAGGTCCGCCACCGAACCCCACCGCCGGTAGAGCGTGGTCGGATGAACCCCCGCGCGACTGGCCACCGCGGGCAGGGTCAGCGCCTCGGCGGACTCTTCGGCCAGCAGATCGTGCACGGCACGGTGCACCGCGGCCCGCACTCGCGCGGACCGCCCACCGGGCCGGGCTTGCGTCGTCGTCCCAGACATGAACCTATTATCGCATCGATCGCTGCTTTTACGCTATGGTGACTCTAAAGCATGGATATTTGCTTTAAGGAGCTGGTTTTGTCCGAGTCATCGTCCGTCGCGCTCGCGGTCACCCCCGCCCAGCGACGGCTTTCGCGTCCCGCCGCGTTCGGCGCGGTCGCGGCGGTCATCGTGCTGTTCCTCGCCGCGTCCAGCGCACCCTCCCCGCTCTACGTCGTCTACCAGCAGCAATGGCATTTTTCGGCGACCACGCTCACCGCCGTGTTCGCGGTGTACGTGCTGGGCCTGCTCGCCTCCTTGCTGGTGCTGGGCAGGCTGTCGGACCACCTCGGCCGCCGCCCGGTGCTCGCCGCCGCGATCGCGCTCGAGGCCGGGTCACTGGTGCTGTTCCTCGTCGCCGGCAACGTCACCGTCCTCTACCTCGCGCGCCTGTTGCAGGGCATCGCCACCGGCGCGGCCATCACCACACTCGGCGCCGCGCTGGTCGATCTCACTCCGCCGCACGCGCCGGGCCGCGCCGGGGTCGTCAACGGGGTCAGCCCCACGGCCGGGCTGGCGCTGGGCGCGCTGGGCTGCGGCGTGCTCGTCCAGTACGGGCCCGCGCCCACGCACCTGGTCTACGCCTTGCTGCTCGCGATCCTCGTGGCCGCCGCCGTCGCGGTCGCGGTGCTGCCGGAGACCTCGGCCCGCCGCCCCGGCGCCGGCGCCGCACTCGTCCCGCGGCTCGCCGTCCCCGAGCACGCACGGCCCGGCTTCTTCGCGCTGATCCCGATCATGATCGCGGGCTGGTCACTGGGCGGGCTCTACCTCTCGCTCGGCCCGTCGGTCGCGGCCGGCGTTTTCGGCCTGTCGAACCACCTCATCGGCGGACTGGTCGTCACCGCGCTGTGCGGCACCGGCGCGATCACCACGTTCGCGCTGCGGAACCGGGCCGCCGGGCTGGCGCTGCGCACCGGCGCGACGATGCTCACCGCGGGCATGGCCGTGACGCTGGCCGGGATCATCAGCGACTCCGTGGTGCTCGCTATCGTCGGCACGGTGGGCGCCGGCGTCGGGTTCGGCGCGTCCGCGCTGGCCATGTTCGGCTCACTGGCGCAACTCGCGCGGCCCACCGAACGCGGTGCGCTGTTCGCGGTCGGCTATCTGGTGGCCTACCTCGCGTTCAGCGTGCCGGCGGTGATCGCGGGCTTCGCCACCACGGCAGCCGGCCTGCGCCCGACGGCGATCGCGTACGGCGCGATGATCATCGTGCTCGCCCTCGCCGCGCTGCTGTCGCACGCACGGCAGGTCCGCGGCAAGGAGAGCGCCGCCGTATAGGACGTTATACGGTGCGCGAATTGGCGAGTATCCGTGCGCGAATTGGCGAGTATCCGTGCGCGAATTGGCGAGGGCGGGTGGCCGGCGGCCGGTGTACTTCGGGTCACAAGCAGTTGTCCTGGAGGTATCAATGCCGATCACCACCCGCACCTCGATCGTCCGGAAGGCACCCGGCCGCTACGAGACGGTCGAGGTCGAACTCGACGACCCGCGCCAGGGCGAGGTGACCGTCAAGCTCGCCGCGTCCGGCCTGTGCCACTCCGACGATCACGTCGCCACCGGCGACGTCCCTGTCGGCGTCTACCCCTACGCGGGCGGCCATGAGGGCGCGGGCGTCGTCACCGCCGTCGGCCCCGACACCCCCGGCTACGAGGTCGGCGACCACGTCGTCTTCTCGTTCCTGCCCGCCTGCGGCAAATGCGAGTTCTGCGCCCGCGGTATGTCCAACCTGTGCGATCTCGGCGCCTCCCTGCTCACCGGGGCGCGCGCCGACGACCCGACCAGCTTCCGGATGCACCTCGACGGCGAGCCGGTCGGCCAGCAGTGCGGCATCTCGACGTTCAGCGAGTACACCACCGCCTCGGTCGACTCGGTCGTCAAGATTCCCAAGGACATCCCGCTGAAGGTCGCCGCGCTCATCGGGTGCGGCGTGCCGACCGGCTGGGGCTCGGCGGTCAACTCCGCGAACATCAACCCCGGCGACACCGTGATCGTCATGGGCATCGGCGGGATCGGCGCCAACGCGCTGCAGGGCGCGAAGCACGCGGGCGCCACGACGATCATCGCGGTCGACCCTGCGGCCACGAAACGGGACTGGGCCAAGACGTTCGGCGCCACCCACTTCTACGACACCATCGACGAGGCCGCCGACTACGCCCGCTCCATCACCAACGGCCAGGGCGCCGACGCCACCATCGTCACCATTGGCGTCGTGCACGGCGAGCACGTCGGGCAGGCGCTGGCGTCGATCCGCAAGGCCGGCACCGTGGTGCTGACCGGGCTCGGCGACATCACCGCCGCCGGCGCCCCGATCGCGCTCGGCGATCTGACGCTGATGCAGAAACGCCTGCAGGGTTCGCTGTTCGGCGAGTCCAACCCGCGCCGCGACATCCCCAACCTGCTGCGCATGTACCAGGCGGGACAGCTCAAGCTCGACGAGCTCGTCACCAAGACCTACACCCTCGACCAGGTCGCCGAGGCCTACGAGGACATGCACGCCGGCCGCAACATCCGCGGCCTCGTCGTTTTCGACTGATCGGGAGAACCGCACATGCGCACCGACATGTACATCAACGGGAAGTGGACCGGCGGCAGCGCCACCTTCCCGACGCACAACCCGGCGACCGGCGAGGTCATCGCCGAACTGCCGGAGGCAACACCGTCCGATGTGGACGCCGCTGTCGAAGCCGCCGCGCAGGCCTTCGAATCGGCGGAATGGGCCGGGCTGCTGCCCGCGCAGCGGGCGCGGCTGCTGCTGAAGGTGGCCGATCTGCTGGAGGAACGCGCCGACGAGTTCGCCCGGCTGGAGACCACCGACCAGGGCCAGCCGCTGGCGATCAGCGGCGGCTTCTCGGTGCCCAACGCCGTCGAGCACTTCCGCTACTACGCCGGCTGGGTCACCAAGATCACCGGGATCACGGCGCCGCTGTCGGTGCCCGATGTGGACTATCGCACGCGCCGTGAACCGCTTGGCGTGTGCGGGCTGATCACGCCGTGGAACTTCCCGCTGATGATTCTGGTGTGGAAGCTCGCCCCGGCGCTGGCCACCGGCAACACGGTGGTCGTCAAGCCGGCCGAGCAGACCCCGCTGACCACCCTGCTGCTCGCGGAAGTCCTTGAGCAGGCGGGCATCCCGGCCGGTGTGGTCAATGTCGTCACCGGTGGTCCCGAGGCAGGCAAGGCGCTCGTGCGGCACCCGAAGGTCGCGAAGATCTCGTTCACCGGTTCGACCGCGGTCGGCCGCGAGATCGCCGCCGAGGCGGGCCGCGCGCTGAAGAAGGTGTCGCTGGAACTCGGCGGCAAGGCGCCCAGCATCGTCGCCGCGGACGCCGACATCGACTCCGTCATCGAGGGCAACCTGATGAGCGGGCTGCTCAACTCGGGTCAGGTCTGCGCGGCGGCGACCCGGTTCTACGTCGACCGCAAGCGTTCCGACGAGTTCGCCGAGAAGATGGCGGGCGCCGCGGGCTCGATGACGCTGGGCTCGGGTCTGGACGAGACCGCGCAGCTCGGTCCGGTGGTGTCGCTGGAGCAGCTGGAGCAGATCGACTCCTACGTCGGCATCGGCAAGGCGGAGGGCGCGCAGCTGCTCACCGGCGGCAGTCGCGCCGACGGCGAGCTGGCGAACGGCTACTTCTACCGGCCGACCGTGTTCGGTGGTGTCACGCAGGACATGCGGATCGCGCGTGAGGAGATCTTCGGCCCGGTGCTGACGGTGCTGCCCTACGACGATCCGGAGGAGCTGGCGCCGCGCGCCAACGACACCGACTACGGGCTGGCGGCCTACATCTGGGCGCGCGACATCGGAACCGCGAACCGGCTGGCGCACCAGGTCAAGGCGGGCACGGTATGGATCAACATGCCGCCGCTGCTGGACGCCGGCGCCGCGTGGGGCGGGATGAAGTCCTCCGGTCTCGGCCGCGAGATGGGCTGGGAGGCCATCGAGGCCTTCACCGAGGTCAAGTCCATCTGGACGAGCCTGGGCTGAGTGAACTCCCGGCGGGCGGCGCGCGGACTACCGCGCCGCCCGCCGGATTTCAGCCGCGGTCCGGCCGAACTCGGCCTTGAGGGCGCGGCTGAGGTGGGTCGCGTCGAGGACGCCCCAGCGGGCCGCGATCGCCGCCACCGTGCGGTCGGCGAGCGCCGGATCGGCCAGATCGCGCCGGATCCGCTCCAGCCGCTGGCGCCGGATCCACGCCGAGAGCGTCAGCGACCGCGACTGGAACATCTTGTGCAGGTAGCGCACCGACACGTGGTGTGCCCGCGCCACCGACTCGACCGTCAGCCCGGGATCACCGAGCCGGGCCAGGCAGTGCGCCAGGACCCGGTCCGGCAGATCGTCGCCGTGTGCCGGCCGCAGTTCGGTCAGCTCGGAGATCACCATCGACACGAGCGCGTCGGTCAGGTGCCGCCCCGCGTCCCCGGCGAAGCCGTCCGCGCCCTCGGCGAGCACGTCGGTGATGGTGCCGAAGAACCCGCCGACCACGCGCTGCACGCCGTGCGAGGTCGGTACCGCGACGGCGGTCCGCGCGGCCAGCCCGTCGGCGTGCACACCCAGCAGCGGCTTCGGCACGGCGACCACCGTGATGTCGTAGGGCTCGGTGAAGGTCAGCTCGTAGGGCCGGTCGGTGGCGTAGTTGACCAGGTCGCCGGGCCCGAGCAGGCAGCGGCGGCCGTCCTGCTCGACCCGGCCGCGGCCGGCGGTCAGCACCGTCGCCTTGACCAGATCGCGGTCGGTGGAGGTGATCAGCCGCGGCAGCCGGCGCACCTGGCAGGGTGCGCACCGGATCCGGGTGACGACGACGTCGCCGGCGCGCGCGGCGCGGATCGTGCCCGTGAACGCGCCCGCGCGCAGGGACCGCACCCGCAGCGGGGCGAACGCCTCCGACGCGAGTGCCTCGAACGAGGCGACGTGCTCGTCCTCTTCGACCGCCGTCATCTGGCTACCTTTAATTACCGACCGTTCGGATAGCAATTGCGCTCCAAGATACGGACGGTGGCCGGTGCGTTCAAGTACCGGCTCACCCCCTCGGCAGGCACCCAGCCTTAAAGAGCATTTTACGAACAAGATTCACAAGTTTTGACCGGGGAATGATCAGGTCTCGGTACTTTCTCCCGCATGAGAAGGACCGCCTTCGTCCTGGCCACTGCCGCCCTGTTCACCCAGGCCTGAACAATTCCGGCGCGCTCGACGGAAGCTGCCACGATCAGTCCGATTTGGACAACACCAACTCCTACTCGCGCAGCAAATGCGACCACGGCTGGTGTGCCTACATGTACGACCTGTACTTCGAAAAGGACCAGGCCGTCGCGGGCATCGACTGCTGCGGGCACCGCCACGACATCGAGCACGTGGTGGTCTGGGTGAAGGACGACCAGGCGCGGTACGTGTCCGTCTCCGCACACGGCGAGTACTCCACCTACCCGCGCTCCGAGGTGGCCTGGGAAGGCACCCACGCGAAGGTCATCTACCACAAGGACGGCGCCGGCACGCACTGTTTCCGCCTCGCGAGCATGAGCGAGACCCCGGAGAACCACTACGGCACCTGGCAGTACCCCGGCCTCGTCGGCTGGGACAACTACCCGGCCGGCCTGCGGGACAAGCTGATGGGCGCCGACTTCGGCGCCGCCAGCTTCGGCATCAAGGACAGCGCCTTCGCGAGCAACCTCAGCAAGGCCAAGCCCGGCGGCATCGACTTCGATCCGGCCGCCTGACCCGCTTCCCGGGTGCCGGATCGCGCCGACCGGCCTACACTTCCGTGCTGTCGACGGGAGGGGCCCATGCCGGAACAGACCACCGAGATCGCGGCCGGATACGCCACCAGCGGCGGGGCGATCGAGCTCGGCTCGGTCGTGCTCGACGGCAAGGCCGATCCCTCGGCGCTCGTGCGCATCCCGCTGGCGATGATGAACCGGCACGGCCTGATCGCGGGCGCGACCGGCACCGGCAAGACCAAAACCCTGCAGGGACTGGCCGAGCAACTGTCGCTGGCGGGCGTGCCGGTGGTGATGGCCGACGTCAAGGGCGACCTGTCCGGCCTCGCACGACCGGGCACGGCGAGCGAGAAGATCACCGCGCGGGCCACCGACACCGGCGACGACTGGCAGCCCACCGCGTTCGACGTCCAGTTCCTGTCGCTGGGCACCAGCGGCACCGGGGTGCCGGTGCGCGCGACGATCAGCGGGTTCGGCCCGCTGCTGCTGGCGAAGGTACTGGGGCTCAACGAAACCCAGGAGTCCACGCTCGGCCTGATCTTCCACTGGGCCGACGGCAAGGGCCTGCCACTGCTGGACACCAAGGACCTGCGGGCCGTCATCACCCACCTCACCAGCCCCGAGGGCAAGGCCGATCTGCAGGGCATCGGCGGCGTCTCCCCCGCCACCGCGGGTGTCATCCTGCGCGCACTGTCCAATCTGGAGGCCCAGGGCGGCGAAGAGTTCTTCGGCGAGCCCGAACTCGACGTCGCCGACCTGATGCGCCAGGCCGACGGCAAGGGTGTCATCAGCCTGCTGGAACTGGGCAACCTGCAGGACAAACCGGCGCTGTTCTCGACGTTTCTGATGTGGCTGCTGGCCGAGCTGTTCGAGGAACTGCCCGAGGCAGGCGATCTGGACGCACCCAAGCTGGTGTTCTTCTTCGACGAGGCGCATCTGCTCTTCGACGGTGCGTCCAAGGCGTTCCGGGACCGCATCGAGCAGACGGTCAAGCTCATCCGGTCCAAGGGCGTCGGCGTGTTCTTCTGCACGCAGCTGCCCACCGATCTGCCCAACGCGGTGCTGTCCCAGCTGGGCGCCCGCGTGCAGCACGCGCTGCGTGCCTTCACGCCGGACGACCAGAAGGCGCTGGCCCGCACGGTCAAGACGTATCCGACGACGCCGCACTACGCACTGGACAAGGCGCTGACCTCGCTGGGCATCGGCGAGGCGATCGTGACCGTGCTGGGCGAAACCGGTGCGCCGACGCCGGTCGCGTGGACCCGGTTGCGCAGCCCGCGCTCGCTGATGGGCGCGATCGGTGACGACGCGGTCCGCGCCGCGGCACAGGCGTCGCAGGCGCATGCCAAGTACGCGCAGACCATCGACCGCGAATCGGCGTACGAGATGATGGCGGCTCGAAGCGCCCCCGCCCCCGAGCAGCCCGAGGCGCCACGCGAGGAGCCCAAGGACGACGGGCCGAACCTGGTCGAGCAGGTGCTGGGCAACGCGGCCGTGAAGTCGTTCCTGCGTTCGGCCGCGAGCGCCGCGGGCCGGGAGATCACCCGTGGCATGTTCGGCACCCGCCGGCGCCGGTGACGGTCAGGTCCACACCACCACCGACGCCGCTAGCTGCAGCGCCACCACACCGGACCAGAACGCCCAGCCACGCCACTGCGACAGCCGGCGGCGCAGCGGCACCCAGGCCGCGATCGAGGCCGCCAGCCAGATCGCGCCCACCAGCAACGCCAGCGCGGTGGTGCTTCCCACCTCGTCGCTGTCGAACAGCCCGGTGAACGGCGACAGCCTGCCCAGCACGTGGACGTAGGAATGGTGGGCCTGCCCCGCCGCGGGCAGGTAGGCGGCGAGGGTGATCGCGTAGCCCAGCGGAAGGATGGCCAGCACCCCGAGCACGAGGTTGGCCACCGCCCACAGCGACGCCACGCCGAGAGTCCGCACCGGACGATCATGCCAGCGGCAGGGTTATCGTGATCGCGTGACCGTGCTGCCCAAGGCCGAACTGCATCTGCACATCGAAGGCACCCTCGAACCGGAGATGGTGTTCGAGCTGGCCCGGCGCAACGACGTCGCGCTCCCCTACCGCGACCTCGACGACCTCAGTGCCCGCTACCGCTTCACCGATCTGCAGTCCTTTTTGGACCTCTACTACGCGAACATGGCGGTACTGTGCACGAAACGTGACTTCCACGACCTCGCGGCCGCCTACCTGCGGCGCTGCCCGGAGCAGGGCATCCGGCACGCTGAGATCTTCTTCGACCCGCAGGCGCACCTGAGCCGCGGCGTGTCCATGTCGGCCGTCGTAGGCGGGCTTTCCGAGGCCATCGACGAGTTTCCCGAGGTGTCCGCGACGCTGATCCTGTGTTTCCTGCGCGATCAGCCCGCCGAATCCGCCGAGGAGACCCTGCGGCTGGCCGAGCCCCATCTCGACCGGATCATCGGCGTCGGACTGGACTCGGCCGAGGTCGGGCATCCGCCGTCGAAGTTCGCGGACGTGTTCGCCGTGGCGCGGAAACTGGGGCTCAAGCCGGTCGCGCACGCGGGCGAGGAGGGCCCGCCCGGCTACGTCCGCGAGGCGCTGGACGAGCTCGGTGTGCTGCGCGTCGACCACGGCATCCGCTCGCTGGAGGACCCCGATCTCGTCGCACGGCTGCGCCGGGAGCGGGTGCCGCTGACCGTGTGCCCACTGTCCAACGTGCGGCTCGGCTGCGTAGGCCGCATCGAGGAGCACCCGCTGCCGAGGATGCTCGCCGAAGGACTCACCGTCTCGGTGCATTCGGACGCTCCGGCGTATTTCGGCGGATACCTCGCCGCCAACCTGAGCGCGCTGGACCTGTCCGGGGACCAGCTGCGCACACTGGCCGCGAACTCGTTCGAATCGTCCTTTGTGGACAGCGAAACGCGGGAGCGGTATCTGGCCGAGGTCAGCGACTGGCGGGCCTAGAACCTGCGGAACCCGGCCGGCGCGACCACAATCGTGATCAGGTGAGCGAACCAGCGAGAGGGGCACCGCAGATGGCGCGACAGACCGTCGCCGAGCAGTTCGTCCAGGTACTCGTCCAGGCGGGGGTCTCCCGCATCTACGGGGTGGTGGGCGACAGCCTCAACCCGGTGGTCGACGCGATCCGGCGCACCGAGGGCATCGACTGGGTGCACGTCCGCAACGAGGAGGCCGGCGCGTTCGCGGCCGCCGCCGAGGCGGAGCTGACCGGGCGGCTGGCCGTGTGCGCGGGCAGCTGCGGTCCCGGCAACACCCACCTCCTGCAGGGCCTCTACGACGCGCAGCGCTCGGGCGTGCCGGTGCTCGCGCTCGCCTCGCACATCCCCGGCACGCAGGTGGGCACGTCGTTCTTCCAGGAAACCCACCCGGAACGTGTGTTCGTCGACTGCAGCGGCTACTGCGAGCAGATCACCCAGCCCGGCCAGATGCCGAGGGTGCTGCGCATCGCGATCCAGCACGCGCTGTCCCGCCGCGAGGTTTCGGTCATCGTGCTGCCCGGCGACGTCGCGCATCTCGAATCGCCGGCCCCGGCCGGCCGGAGCTCGTTCGTCACCGAACGCGCCACCGTCACGCCGCCGCGGGAGCAGATCGAGGCGCTCGCCGGCCGGCTGAACGAGGCGCGCAGCGTCACGTTGTTCTGCGGCGCCGGAGTGCGTGACGCGCACGCCGAGGTGATGGAGCTGGCCGGCAAACTGCATGCGCCGATCGGGCATTCGCTGCGCGGCAAGGAATGGATCCAGTTCGACAATCCCTACGACGTGGGCATGAGCGGCCTGCTCGGCTACGGCGCCTGCTACCGCGCGACCAACGAGGCCGACCTCCTGCTGCTGGCGGGCACGGACTTCCCCTACGACGGGTTCCTGCCGCAGGCCCGCACCGTCCAGATCGACCACGACGCGTCCCGGCTCGGCCGCCGCACGCCACTGGAGCTGGGAGTGCACGGCGATGTCCGGGAGACGTTGCGCGCGGTGCTGCCCCTGGTCAAGCAGAAGGACGACCGCACCTTCCTCGACGACATGCTGCGGGAGCACGCCCGCTCACTGGAGCAGGTCGTCGACGCCTACACCCGTAACGTCGAGCGGCACGTGCCGATCCACCCCGAGTACGCCGCCGATGTCCTCGACGATCTCGCCGACGACGACGCGGTGTTCACCGTCGACACCGGCATGTGCAACGTGTGGGCCGCCCGCTACGTCACCCCGAACGGGCGCCGCCGCGTCATCGGGTCGTTCCTGCACGGCAGCATGGCCAATGCGCTGCCGCACGCGATCGGCGCGCAGCTGGCGTATCCGGGCCGGCAGGTGATCTCGATGTCCGGCGACGGCGGGCTCGGCATGCTCATGGGTGAGCTGCTCACCGTGCGGCTGCACGAGCTGCCGGTGAAGATCGTCGTGTTCAACAACTCCTCGCTCGGCATGGTCAAGCTGGAGATGCTCGTCGACGGCCTGCCCGACTACCAGACCGACCACGCGGCCGTGGACTACGCCGCGATCGCGCGTGCCGCGGGCCTGCACGGCATCCGGGTCACCGAACCACAGCGGGTCCGGGACGCACTCGCCGAGGCGTTCGCGCATCCCGGACCCGCACTGGTCGATCTGGTCACCGATCCCAACGCGCTGTCCATCCCACCGCACATCACCGGTGGTCAGCTGAAGGGATTCATGCTGGCCGCGAGCAAGGTCGTGCTCACCGGCGGGGTCGGCAAGATGGTCGAGCTCGCGCGCTCGAACCTGCGCAACATCCCGCGTCCCTAGGCTTTGCGGGCCCGCAGGCGACGGCGGCGGCGGATCTCGGTGGTGCGCTCGTCGTGGATCTCACTCAGCGAGCGCAGCATCTCGTCCTCGCGGATCATCAGCGGATCGGTGCGCAGGTCACGCCACAGCGACACGCACAGCGCGATCATCACGAACACGAACGGCACCGCGACGAGGATGGTGAGGTTCTGCAGGCCGGTGAGCCCGTCCTCGCCGCCGACGAGCAGCATCACCGCCGCCACGGCACCGGTGAGCACACCCCAGAAGATCACCGGTTTCCTCTCCGGGTTCACCGAACCCTTCTGCGACAAGGTGCCCATCACCACCGACGCAGCGTCCGCACCGGAGACGAAGAAGATCGACACCAGGATCATCACCAGCACCGCCATCGGCACGAACCACGGCATGTGCTCCAACAGCTCGAAGGTGGCCGATTCGGCGCTGCCCGCGCCCGCGATGTCCACCCCGGAGCGCTGCTTCTGGATCGCCGCGCCACCGAAGATCGCGAACCAGATCAGGCTCACCACGCTCGGCACCGCGATGACGCCGATGATGAACTGCCGGATCGAGCGGCCCCGCGAGATGCGCGCGATGAACATGCCGACGAACGGGGTCCAGGAAATCCACCACGCCCAGTAGAAGACGGTCCAGCCCGACAACCAGGTCTGCATCTCCTGCCCGCCGGTCACCCCGCTGCGGCCGGACATCTCGGCGAGTTCGCGGAAGTAGTCGCCGATCGCGTTGGGCAGCAGGTTGAGGATCAGCACGGTCGGGCCGACCACCAGCACGAACACCGCGAGCAGCAGCGCCAGCACCATGTTGATGTTGGAAAGCCACTGGATGCCCTTGGCGATGCCCGACACCGCCGAGGCGATGAACGCCACGGTCAGGATCGCGATGATCGCGACCATCAACCCGGTGCCGGGGTTGTCGATCCAGCCGACCGACGCCATCCCGCCGCCGACCTGCAGCGCGCCAAGGCCCAGCGAGGCGGCCGAGCCGAACAGCGTCGCGAAGATCGCCATCACGTCGATGGCCTTGCCCAGCGGGCCCTCGCTGCGCTTCTTGCCGATCAGCGGCGCGAACACCGAGCTGATCAGCTGGCTGCGGCCGCGGCGGAACGTGCTGTAGGCGATGGCCAGCCCGACGACCGCGTAGATCGCCCACGGGTGCACCGTCCAGTGGAACAGCGTCGTGGCCATCGCGGTGTGCACGGCCTCGTCCGAGTTCGGCGCCGCGCTGCCGGGTGGCGGGCTGGCAAGATGCGACACCGGTTCGTAGACGCCGAAGAACATCAGCCCGATACCCATGCCGGCGCTGAACATCATCGCGATCCACGACGAGGTGCGGAACTCCGGCTTCTCGTCGTCGCGGCCGAGCCGGATCCGGCCGTAGCGGCTGATCGCCAGCGCTACGACGAACACCACGAACCCGCTCGCGGCGAGCACGAACGCCCAGCCACCGAACGGGATCACCGCGTCGTTGAGGACCGTGTCGGCGACCGAGGCGAGGCTCGTCGGCGACGCGATGCCCCAGACGATGATCGCGAGTGCGAGCAGCGCGGCCACCCCGAAGACGGTGCGGTCGGTTTCGGCAGGCCGTTCGGCGTCCATCACCGGAGGCACATGCTCGTCCGGTAGGTGACCGGCCGCGCCGGTCTCCTCGGGAACGTTCGCGCGAGCCTCGGCTTCTGAGTCAGCTGACATTGTGGACGCGCCCTGCGAGCGGCGCGGCCTCCTTTCCCGTGTCCTTACCCCGAACGGCTCAAACTTAGGTGACGGGTGGGCTCACCGTTACCCAAGGGTGGGAAATGAGCAACCGGACTTGCCCGCAGCTTGACGCTTCTTGACCGGCGCCAACCGGACAATTCGCAGCTCAGAACGCTTATCGGACATCGCTTGACCGCCTCGCGCCGGATGTCTATCGTTCGTGGTACGCGGACGTACCAACGGGGAGGCTGGCGTGACGATCACCGGACCGGCGGAGCGAGTAGCAGCGAGCGGGCGGGTGCGAGTGAGCGGGCTGGCCGCGCGGGTGCGCGATGGGGCCAAACCGGTGGTGCGGTGGGGTATCAACCACGGCATCCCCCGCACAGCGCTGCGCGCCGCGGCCCGGCGCGGGGATCTGCAGGCGCGGCTGGTTGGCGCGGCGACCGGCGCGAGCACCGAGCAACTGCACGGGCTGTTCGAGGAGATCCGCGGGCACGGGCCGCTGGTGCGCACCCGGTTCGCCTATGTCACCGCGACCCATTCGACGGTCAAGGAAGTGCTGACCAGCAACGACTTCCGGTCCGGGGTGAGCGCTTCCGACGGCGGGCCGCTGGCCCGGCTCGGCGAGTGGTCGGCCACCGAGACGCTGCATCCGGTCGCGCCGCCGTCGCTGCTGGCCACCGAACCGCCGGACCACACGCGGTACCGCAAGCTCGTCACGCGCGTGTTCACCGTGCGTGCGGTGGAGAATCTGCGTGCCCGCACCGAGCAGATCGCGCATGAGCTGCTCGACGCGATCGACCCGGGCGGGCCGGTGGATCTCGTCGAGGCCTACTGCAGCCTGCTTCCGGTGACGGTGATCGCCGAAATCCTCGGCGTGCCGCCCGAGCAGCGGCAGCGCGTGCTCGAACTGGGCGGGGCGGCCGCACCCAGCCTGGATCTCGGCTTGTCGTGGCGGCAGTTCCGCGAGGTGGAGAGCGCGCTCGCGGAGTTCGACGCGTGGCTCGGTGAGCATCTGGAGCAGCTGCGCCGCAACCCCGGGGACAACCTGCTCAGCCAGCTCGTCGCCGCGCGCGAGAACGGCGTCGGGCTCACTGATCAGGAGCTACGGGCCACGGCCGGGCTCGTGCTCGCGGCGGGCTTCGAGACGACGGTGAACCTGCTCGGCAACGGGATCGCGTTGCTGCGGCGGCATCCGGAGCAGCTGGCCGAGGCGCGGGCCGATCCGTCGTTGTGGCCGAACGCGGTCGAGGAGATCCTGCGCGCCGATCCCCCGGTGCTGCTGACCGGCCGGACCTGCGCGCGGGACACCGAGATCGCGGGTGTGCGGGTGCGCGCGGGCTCGGTGGTGACCACGATCCTGGCCGCCGCGAACCGCGACCCGGCGCTGTTCACCGATCCCGCGACGTTCGACATCCACCGCGCGAACGCCCGCGATCACGTGTCGTTCTCGGCCGGCCGGCACTATTGCCTCGGCGCGTCGCTGGCCCGCATGGAAGGCGAAGTGGGCCTGCGCGCCCTGTTCGAGCGGTACCCGCGGCTGCGGCTGGAGCCGGGCGCGCGCCGCCGCGCGACACGCATCCTGCGAGGCTTCGAGCGGCTGCCGGCGCGGCTGGACTGACGGGCCTCACTCGGGCCGGATCCTCGCGGTGACGGTCACCTCCACCCGCGTCCCGATCAGCAACCGCGGCGCCCGCACGCCGAAGTCGCGGCGGTCCAGGCGGGTGCGGGCCGTCAGCGTCACCGCCCCGTCCCGCGACGCCAGCCCGGCGTCACCGCTGACCGGCACCGTCGTGCCCCTGGCCGTCAGCCGACCGGTGACCGACCAGCCCGCGCCGGTCACGGTGACCCTGTCCGCGGCGAACGTCATCGCCGGATGCCGGTCGAGGTCGAGCAGCTTCGGTGCCCGCAGATCCTTGTCCCGCTTGGGATTGCCGGTGTCGATCGCGCCGAGGTCGAGTTCGCCGGTGACCGCGGCCGGATGGCCGTCGGCGCCGATCTCGACCGTTCCCCGCAGGATCGGCACGGTGCCGGTGACAGTGGCGAACCCGAGATTGCCCACCCGGAAGGTCGCCGTGCTGTACGCGGGATCGACGGTCCACCGGCCGGCGGCCAGTTCCGTGCGCGCCGCGGCGGTCATCGCCCGCTCCCGAAGTCCCGCACGTCGATCACGGGGTACAGCTCGATGCGGTCGGGGCCGGGCAGCAGCGCCGCGTCCTCGCCGGGCAGCAGTTCGGTCGCCATGATCGCCTTCTGGATGTCCAGCAGCGCCTGCTCGTCCTCGGCGACCGACAGCACGACCTCACCGCCGTCGGCCCGCCGCATCCGGTAGACCCGCGCGTGGATCCCGAGCCCCTCGATCGCCGGTGCGATGCGCGCACGGCCGGCGTAGTCGCCCGCGGCGACCTGCTCCGGCGAGCGCGGCCCGTCGAAAAAGCTGAGTTGTGCGTACATCGTGGCCTCCTGTCTCGTGCTCGACCACGACTCTGCCGCTGCCCGCGCGCTGGCGAATCAGTGCCAGCACGTATTCCCGGTACGCAGATCCGGCGGATACTGCTCCCGTGGAAGTCCCGATAATCGGCCGCGACCGCGAGCTGGCCCAGGCACGGGCCGCGCTGGTCGCCGCGCTCGGCGGCGCCGGGCGGCTGGTGCTCGTCGGTGGCGAGCCGGGTATCGGCAAGACACGCCTGGCCTCGGCCATCGCGGGAATGGCGGACGAGTACGGCGTGCCCGCCGCCACCGGCTACGCGCTCGACGATCCCGGCATGCCGCCGTTGTGGCCGTGGCGCCGCCTCGGCCGGGACGTGCCGGGCCTCGCCGCCGCGCTCACCGGTGCCGGGGCGACGGACTCGACCAGGTTCGCGATGTTCACGCAGGTGTGCGAGGCACTCGACGGCGCGGCGGACGAGCGCGGGCTGCTCGTCGTCCTGGACGATCTCCAGTGGGCCGACCGGACATCACTGCTGCTGCTCCGGCACCTGGCCGGCGAGCTCGCACAGACGAGAATCCTTGTGGTGGCGACGTTCCGCGACACCGCGAACGGCCCACTGGGCGAGTTACTGCCGTCGTTGCTGCGCACGGAGGGCACCCGCGCGCTGCGGCTCGCCGGCCTCGCGCCCACCGAGATCGCCCAGTGGCTGCGCTGGACACGGACCGCCGGCGACGTGACCGGACTCGCCGGCCGGCTGTCCGCACGGACCGGCGGCAACCCGCTGTTCGTGCGGATGCTGGTCGAGCGCGGCGCCGACGGGCTCACCGGTTTCCCCGAACTGCGGCAGCTGGTGCTGGCCCAGGTTGCCCAGCTTCCCGCGCCGGTGCGGGAGCTGCTGGACACGGCGAGCGTGCTCGGCGAGCGCATCGAGCTGCCACTGCTCGCCGAACTCACCGGGCAGGACACCGGCGCGGTGGGCGCGTTGCTGGACCAGGCGGCCGCCGAGGGCGTGCTGCTGTCCACTTCGGACACCGCCGCGTTGTCGTTCCGCCACGCGCTGGTGCGGGACGCGGTGTACGAGGCGCTGGCCCCGTCGCGGCGCTCGGCGCTGCACGAACGGGCGGCGCGGGCACTGGAACGGACCGGGGCCACCGAGGCGGGACGGATCGCCGTGCACTGGCAGCGTTGCGGCGGCGAGGGCTGGGCGGGGCGCTGCGTCCGGTGGGCACGCCAGGCGGCCCGTACGGCGACCGCCGCCCACGCCTACGACGAGGCGGTGCGGTTCACCGAACTCGCGCTGCGCGCGGCGCCCGGCGCGGATCCCGGCTCACGTGCGGAGCTCGTGCTGGATGCGGCGAGGGCCGAGTTCCTCGCCGGGCGCCCGGACGCGAGTATCGAGCACTGCCGGCGTGCGACCGGGCTCGCCGAGGCGGCCGGCCGGCCGGACCTGCTCGCCGAAGCGGCGCTGGTGGTCACCGGGGCGGGCGACCCCGGCACCCTCGCGGCCGTGGACACGTTGTGCGCCGCCGCCCTGCGCGCCGTGCCCGCCGCGGACAGCACACTCCGGGCACGTCTGCTCGCCCGGCGCGCGATCTTCGCCGCGGAGTCCGGCAGTGCCGTCCGCGCCCGCGAACTCTCGGCCGACGCACTCGCCATGGCCGAGGCGGGCGGTGATCCCGACGCGCTGCTGGACGGCTTGCACGCACGGCATTTCACCGTGTCCGCACCGCAGTTCCTGGCCGAGCGGCAGGCGCTGGGCCGGCGCGCGTGCGAGATCGCGCACCGGGCGAAACAGCCGCTCGGCGAACTGTGGGGCCACCTGTGGCTGATCGACGCGGCCTTCCAGGAAGGCGACCTGCCGGCGGTGGACCGCGCGCTGGGCCGGATCGAGGAGTTCGCGACCCGGCACCGGCACAGCCTGGCGTGGTGGCACCTGCACCGGCTGCGCGCGACGAGGCTCGCGCTGACCGGCGAACTCGACGAGGCGATCGCCGCCAACGAGCGGGCGCGCGAGGCCGCGCGGCGGATCGGCACGGTGAGCACGGCGAGCATGTACTACGCGTTTCTCGGTCAGCTCGGGCAGTTGCGTGGCGAACTCGACCGGGAGACCGGCGAAGCGATCCTCGGCAGGCTGACGCGGGCGCCCGACGTGCTGCTGGCGCGCCTGATCGTGCCGCAGACCCACGTGCTGCTCGGCGACCTCGGCCAGGCGCGGGCGACATTCGAGTTCGCCAGGCACCTGCCCGGCGAGCTGGAGGTCGGGCTGCGGTGGCTGCCCGTGCTCAACGTGATCGGGTTCGTCGCGCTGGCCCTGGACGACACCGAGACCGCCGATCGCGTCTACCGGGAAGTGGCCGGGCTGGAACCGGCGTACGGGGGCGACGGTTCGGGCGTGGTGTTCTGCGCCGGCTCACAGGAACGGGTGGTCGGCGATCTCGCGCTCGGCACCGGACGCGTCGACGAGGCGGTTCGCCGCTACACCAACGCGATCGACATGAACGCCCGGATCGGTGCGCGCCCGTTCCTGGCGCTGAGCCGGCTGGGGCTGGCGGAAGCGCTGGCCGCCAAGGGAGATCCGGCCGCGCGCGGGCTCGCGGCCGCGGCGGCGGCGGAGTTCCGGCGCCTGGACCTGCCCGCCCGGCTCGCCGCCGCGAACGCCTTGGTGGCCCGGATCGACGCCGCAGCGCGGGCGGCGAACCCGTTGTCCCCCAGGGAAAGCGAGGTCGCCTCGCTGATCGCCGAGGCGCTGTCCAACCGGCAGATCGCCGACCGGCTCGTGCTGTCCGAACGCACCGTCGAGACACACGTGCGCAGCATTCTCGCGAAACTCGGCTTCGCCACCCGCACCGAGATCGCGACCTGGTCGCTGCGCACGCGCTGATCAGCCGTTCAGCGCCGGCCGCGCCGCCGGGCTCGCCTTGACGGAAGGCTTGCGCAGCAACGACAACGCGGCCAGGCCGAGCACCGCCACCGCCGCGAAGAGGTAGAAGCCCCACGGGTAGGCCACGCCGGCGGTGACCAGCGCGCCGGTGATGAACGGGCCCACGATCGCGCCCAGCCTGCCCACCGCGGAGGTCAGCCCGAGCGCCGTGCCACGCACCTCGGCCGGGAAAGCCTGCGCCACGTAACCGAAAATCAGCACCTGCGCGGAGAACACGAACACGCCGGTCAGCAGCACCAGCGCGTTGAGCAGGACGCTGCTGCTGATCTGCAGGCTCAGCACCGCCAGCAGCACGGCGCCCGCGCCGAACCAGATCCGCGCGATGCGGGCGATTCCGGCGCGGTCGGCGATGACTCCGGCCAGCACGAGCCCGATGATCGCGCCGATGTTGAGCACCAGCAGCAACGCCACCGACGTCGACAGCGGGTATCCGGCGCTGCGCATCAGCTGCGGCAGCCAGGTGTTGAGCCCGTACACCAGCAGCAGTCCCATGAACGAGCCGATCCACACGGCCACCGTGACACGCCGGAACCGGGCGCCCAGCAGGTCCCGCATCCGGACGGTCTCGGTCTTCGGCTGCCGCTTGGCCTCGAGGTAGGCCGCGGACTCCGGCAGCCGCCACCACATCAGCGGCACCACGAGCAGCCCGGCCACCCCGCCGGCGTAGAAGAGCACATGCCAGTTCTCCACCACGGCCAGCGCGAGCAGCGACGTGATCACGGCGCCCACGTGGTAGCCGGTCATGGTGAAGGTGTTCGCGCTCGCCCGCCGCCGCGCGGGCAGGTTCTCAGACATCACGGTCAGCGCGACCGGCATGCACGCGCCCAGCCCGATTCCCGCCAGGAACCGCAGGATCCCGAACACCGCGACGTTCGGCGCCAGCGGCAGCAGGAGCGTGAACAGGGAGAACACCAGCACCGAGCCGATGAGCATGCCCCGCCTGCCGAACCGGTCGGTGATCGGCCCGAGGAAGGCCGCACCCACGGCGACCCCGACCAGCGACACCGTGGCGACCGCGGTGGCACCCGCGGCGGTGAAGCCGAGGTGGTGCGTCTTGAGCAGCGTCGGGATCGTCGCCCCGAGCGCCACCAGGTCATAGCCTTCGAGCAGGACGGTCAGCCAGCACAGGATCGCGGTCGTGGCCGACCGGGTGGGAGTCGTCGTCATTGCCGTACTCCTTCGCGGTGGGGATTACTCCGGCGAGGTCAGTTCGGTGTCCACCTGGATCAGGCGCGGCCCCGCCGTACTCGTCTTCAACTGGGCCCGCAGTTCGTCGAGGCCGCCGGCCGCGACGGCGGGCACGCCGTAACCCTGCGCGATGGCCGTGAAGTCCAGCCCGGGAATGTCCATGCCCGGCACGTCGGGCGTACCGAGTACGCCGCTGAACCAGCGCAGCGCGCCGTAGGTTCCGTTGCGCAGCACCACGAACGTCACCGGCACGTGGTACTGCGCGGCCGTCCACAACGCGGTGATGCCGTAGTTGGCCGAACCGTCGCCGATCACGCCGACGACAGGGCGGCCGGGCAGGCCCATCGCCATCCCGACCGCGGCGGGCAGCCCGAAGCCGAGCCCGCCCGCGGCCGGGAAGAAATAGGAACCGGGGTGCCGCAGGTCCATCTGCCGCCACCAGGCCGCGTTGGTCGACGTGGACTCGACGACGTAGCACGTGTCGGCGGGGTGGGTGTCGCGCAGCGCCGCGAATACCTGTTCCGGATGCAGCGCCCGCTCCGCGGTCGCGGGTTCCGGGTTCGGCAGGTAGTCCGGACCGCCGGGCGAGGGCCGCGCCGGCAGCCGGGCCAGCAGTGCGTCGATCACCGGCGCGGGGTCGGCGACCAGGGCCTGGCCCACCGGCGCGCGGGCCGCGGCGCCGGCGTCGTCGGTGACCTGGATGAGCTTCGCGCCCTCGGGCAGGTACCGCCCCGGCACGTGCTGGTGGTAGCGGAACACCGGCGCGCCCAGCACGAGGACGAGGTCGTGCCCGGCCAGCGCGTCCGACACCGCCCCGATGCCCGCGGGCAGCACACCGCGGAAAAGCCGGTGGCGGTTGGGAAACGGCAGCCGGTGCGGCGACGGCGCCACCCACACCGGCAGTTCGAGGTGCTCGGCCAGCGCCACGGACCGGTCGAACAGGCCCGCCGCGTCGAGATCTGCGCCCAGCACCAGGACCGGGTTGGCCGCGGATTCCAGCGCGCCGGTGAGCGTCAGCAGTTGCTCCTCGTCCGGTGCCTGCCCGCGCCGGACCGCGCGGTCCAGGGTGGCCGCCGCGTTCTCGCCGAGTTCGGCGGTCCAGTCGTCGTAGGGCACCGACAGGTAGGTGGGGCGGCGCTGCAGCTCGGCCTCGAACACGGCCTGCGCCAGCGACCGCGGCACGTCCTCGGCGCAGCTCGGCTCGCCGGACCAGCCGACCAGCGGTCGCATCAGCTGCGGCGCGTCGACGTTGGCGAGCATCGCGTCGAGGCCGATCGCCGAACGCACCTGCTGCCCGGCGGTGAGCACCAGCGGCGAGCGGGAGTGCACGGCGTTGGTGACCGCGCCCATCGCGTTGCCCGATCCGGCCGCGGCATGCAGGTTGACCAGCACCGGCAGCCCGGTGGCCTGCGCGTAGCCGTCCGCCATCCCGACCACGACGCCCTCGTGCAGGCCCAGCACGTACCGGAACGACTCGGGCAGCTCCGCGAGGAACGGCAGTTCGTTCGAACCGGGGTTGCCGAAGATCGTGGTGAGGCCACGCCGTTCCAGGAACTCGTGCGCGATCCGGCGGGCGGTGGGCATCCGCGAAGTCCTCCTCGACATCGGCGATTTCCCACAGAGTAAGGAGAACGCCCGAATGTGGTCCAATCGATAGTGCCAACGCCGGTCATAGACAGGATCGATGATGCGGGATTTCGACCTCAACCTGGTGCGCACGTTCGTGCTCCTCTACGAGACGCGCAGCGTCACCGCGACCGCGGACTCGATGCACGTCACCCAGCCCACCGTCAGCTACGGCCTGCAGAAGCTGCGGCGCCGCTTCTCCGACGACCTGTTCCGCCGGACCGGCGCCGGGCTCGTACCCACCACCACGGCACGCGCGCTCTACGAACCGCTGCACGGCGCGCTGGCCGAGATCGAGGCCGCGGTCAGCGGGGCGCGCTCGTTCGATCCGGCCACCGCGCGGGCGTCGTTCACGCTGTGCCTGTCCGACCTCGGCGAGGTGTCGCTGCTACCCAGGCTGATGGCGGCACTCCCCCGGCGTGCACCCGGCGTGAAGCTCACGGTGCGGCCGCTCGACGTGGCGGGCGCGGCAGATCAGCTCGGCCGCGGCGAGATCGACGCGTTCATCGCCTCACCACTGCTCAGCTCACAGCGGATCGCCCGGATCCCGCTGTTCTCCGAGGGATACGTCGGCATGGTGGCGCGCGACCATCCCCGGCTGCGCGGCCAGAAGATCACGCTCGCGCGGCTGGCGGAGGAGCGCCTGGTCACCGTGTTCGGCCCGGCCGGGCACGAGGGACCGCGGCGCGCACTGGAGGCGCACGGGCTGCTCGACCGGGTCGTGCTGGAGGTGACCCGCTTCGCCGCGCTGCCCTACCTGGTGCAGAACGGCGAACTGGTCGCGACGGTGCCGAAACTGGTCGCGGACCTCTTCGCCGCCGAGCACCGGGTGCGGCTGCTCGAACTGCCCATGGACGTCGAGCCCGCGCAGGTGTCGATCTACACGCGGCACGCGCACGCGCGCACCCCGCCCCAGCACTGGCTGATCGACTTCATGCGCGAGCTGCTCACCGATCCACGCGGCTGACCGCCCCCCGTCCCGGCGGGACGGCGCCGGGATTGTCATGATCTATCCCGACGATCGGGAGGTGTCGATGAGCAACGGGCCACTGACCTGGCGGCGGCGGATGCGCGAACGCGACCCCGGCGAGGAGCATCGCGCGTCCACCCCGCTGGAACTGTTGTTCGACCTGTGTTTCGTGGTGGCCGTGGCGCAGGCCGCGGCGGAGCTGCACCACGCGCTGGCCGAGAACCACCTCGGCGCCGGGCTCGCGGGCTACGTCGCGGTCTTCTTCGCGATCTGGTGGGCGTGGATGAACTTCACCTGGTTCGCCTCCGCCTACGACACCGACGACGCGCCCTACCGGGTGCTCACCCTGGTGCAGATGGCCGGCGTGCTGGTACTGGCCGCCGGGGTGCCGAGGGCGTTCGAGCACTACGACTTCTCCATCGTGGTCGTCGGTTACGTGCTGATGCGCATCGGGCTGGTCGCGCAGTGGCTGCGCGCCGCCGCCGCGCACCCCGAGGGCCGCCCGGCCACGCTGCGCTACGCCGTGGGGATCCTGATCGTCCAGGCGGGCTGGATCGCGCGCCTGTGGGCACCGGGCGTGTGGGGATGGATCACCTTCGTCGTGCTGGCGATCGCGGAGATGGCGGTACCGGCGTGGGCCGAGTTCCGTGGCCGCGCGACCATGTGGCATCCGGGGCACATCGCCGAGCGCTACGGGCTGTTCACGATCATCGTGCTCGGCGAGGTCATCCTGGCCACGCTCACCGCCGTGCAGTCCGCGTTCACCGAGCACGGCGTGTCCGCGCCGCTGATCGTCGTCGCGGTCGCCGCGCTCATCCTGGTCTTCGCCGTGTGGTGGATCTACTTCACCGGCGCGCAGGCACACCTGCGTACTCTGCGCATCGCGCTGACCTGGGGCTACGGGCATTTCCTCGTGTTCGGCTCGATCGCCGCGCTCGGCGCCGGGCTGGAAGTCGCGGTGGACGCGCTGGAGCACAAGGCGCACGTCTCCGAGCAGGCAGCCGCGCTCGCCGTGGCCGTGCCGGTCGTCGTGGTGCTGCTCGTACTCGCCGCGCTGCACCGGATCTCGGGCACCGGCGCCGTCGCGCGCACGGCGATCGTGCTCGCCGGCGCGGTACTGGCGCTGCTGCTGGCGTTCAGCCCGCCGCTGTTCGGACTGCCCGTGGCCATAGCCGGTATCGCCGTCGTGGTGGCGGCGACGCTGGCGGCGAACCTCACCGTACTGTCCTCTTCGGACCGTCCATAGTGGTCAGCCGAGCGCCTGCTGGGAACCCGGGTGCAGTGGCACCGGATCGGTGCGCGGCGCCAGTTCGCGGGTGATCTCCTTCGCCGCCGGGTGCACGCTCTCCAGGTCCGCCTTCTTGTCGAAGATCAGCTTGGTGATCGCGCACGCGTTGCCCGCCGGGAAGTCCTCGCGCACCAGCAGCAGGTTCGGCACCACGATGGTCGGCGTGTCCGCGGGCTGGCCGTAGGTCGCGGCCGGGATGGTGCCGGTGTCGTAGACCTCGTTGATCTGCTTGAGCGCGGGCAGCTGCGGGGTGATGTCGATGAACTTGACCTGCCCCTTCAGCGACGTGGTGATGTCGGTGATCTGCGCGGTGGGCAGGCCACCCGACCAGACCAGTCCGTCGATGGTGCCGGACTTCATGCCGTCCGCGGTCTTGGCGAGATCGAGCCGCTGCGCCTGCACGTCGGCGTCCGGGTTCAGGCCCGCCGCCTGCAGCAGCCGCTGCGCGATCACCTCGGTGCCGGATTTCGGCGAACCGGTGGAGATCCGCTTGCCGCGCATGTCCGCGACGCTGTTGATGCCGGAGTCGGTGCGCACCAGGACCTGTGTCGAGTTCGGGTAGATCCGGGCCAGCGCCTGGATGTTCTGCGGTTTGCCGTCGAAGCTGCCCTTGCCCCGCACCGCGTCGGCGGCTGTGTCGGCCAGCGAGAACGCGACGTCGTAGGTGCCCGCGACGAGTTGCTGGATGTTCTGCACGGACGCGCCGGTTTCCGCGGCGGTCGCACGCAATTTGGTGTTGTTGCTGATCAGCTGCGCGAGGCCGCCGCCGAGCACGTAGTACACCCCGCCGCTGTTGCCGGTGGCGATGGTGATCCGGCCGTCCGCGGCTTCGCAGGCCTGGCCCCCCGGCGCGGCGGACTCCGTACGCTGCTTGCCGCCGCAGCCCGCCACGACCAGCGCCAGCGCGAGCATTCCGGCCAGAAGCCGTTTCATGCCATCCTCCTTCGCAGGACCGCGTGCGTGACCAGAGCGGCCACGCCGCAACCGAAACCGACCGCGATGGGTACCGGCTCCAGGTAGAGCAGGCACACCGCGGCGGGGACGAACAACGCCCGCACGGGCCACGCGACCGGCCCCCGCAGCCATCCGCCGGTCACCACGCCCAATGCGGCGACGGCGAGCGCGGACACCGCGACCACCCACAGCACGGTGACCACGTCGGCCTGCAGCAGCAGCGCGGCGCCGTGGTCGGTGAGCACGAACGCGATGGGCACGAGGAACGCGGGCAACGTGTATTTCCAGGCCTGCCACATGGTCGCGATCACCGAACCGCCGGTGATCGCGGCCGAGGCCACCGCGGCGAGCGCGGTCGGCGGGGTGACCTCGGACAGTACGGCGTAGTAGAAGATGAACAT
>Ga0164243_10002209_pt1 | contig 32427 bp, 27 predicted proteins | sample OricompcompostOP_FD_108781 | JGI IMG/M metagenome (GOLD analysis project Ga0164243, IMG submission 108781) | Organic Plus compost microbial communities from Emeryville, California, USA - Original compost - Organic plus compost (OP) | ecosystem: Engineered > Solid waste > Mixed feedstock >... | reverse complement strand
TGTTTAACCGGTTCCTGTGCAGGTTGTTGGATAAATTGTTCCTGTACCGGCGCAGATTCCGGCACGTTTACCGCCTGCTGCACAACTCCGGCCGCCTCCGCCCGCACTTTTTCCCCCTGTCCCCAAGTCTCCGGTTTAACCCCCGCAACATCCGTCGGTTTATTTGCCGGTAATGTTGTAGTTTGCACCGCTGGTTCAGGAACGGTCACATAAGTTTCCTGGCGCGCAGGCAAAATCACGGCAATCTGCCCCTGGTTAGACTGCGCCTGCATTTGCTGGTTTTGCTGATGCTGGCGGTTACGCGCATGCAATACCTCTGCCTGCAACAACTGCGTGTAATACGAGATGGTTTGCAGGTCGGCGCCGGTGTACCTCAATTCCTGAAGCTTGTCAATTAATGCATATATTTTTTCCATGCCTTAATTGTTAAAACGGTGAATAATAGATAATTATTTCACTAAAATTATGGTATTTTAATTAATTAATAATCAAAATAGTACATTATGTTTATTGAACCTTCTCTTGCAGGAGGACGCAGAGGCTGGATAGAAGTTATTTGCGGCTCAATGTTTTCCGGAAAAACGGAAGAACTGATCCGCCGACTCAAACGCGCGCGTATTGCCAACCTGAAAGTGGAGATATTCAAACCCGCTGTGGATACACGTTATGATGAGGTAAACATCGTATCGCACGACGAGAATGCCATTATGTCGACCCCGATTGAAAATTCCCAGCAGATATTATTACTCGCCCAGGAAGTAGATGTGGTAGCCATTGATGAAGCACAGTTCTTTGATGCCGAGCTGCCCAATGTATGCGATCAACTGGCACTGCGCGGTATCCGCGTTATCGTGGCCGGCCTGGATATGGATTACAGCGGCAAACCTTTCGGCCCTATGCCCGCCCTGTTGGCTAAAGGAGAGTATATCACCAAACTGCATGCAATCTGTGTAAAATGCGGCCAAATCGCCAATTTCTCCTTCCGGAAGTCTGCCACCAAAGATACCTTGCTGCTCGGGGAAAAAGACCTCTACGAGCCCCGTTGCCGCCATTGCTACTACGAAGTGCCATAAGGATATTCCTACAAACAAAACGGGGATGGGCCATATGGTCCATCCCCGTTTTTATGTTTAACGGAAAAGTTATGCAGTTTGCTTCACCTTGAAGGTGAATTTCTTTTGCGTAAGATAGCTGAAAATCACTACCACCGCAGTGGTACAGATCCTCGCCACAGTCGGGAAAAAGTGCAGGTGCTCTACAAACAGCTTCATCAGGGCGTAGTTCAGCAACACGCACACACCCACCAGCATAAAGTAGCGGAATAACTGCGTACGCCCCTGCAGGTTAGATTCTGAGAACACCACATACTTGCTCAATAGGAACCCGGTAGGGAAGGTAACCGCCATCGACATGAACATAGCCGCAATATGCGCCCCGATGTTAATAAATGGCAGATGTACCACCTGTTTTTCCAGGATGAAGTTGTAGCATATGAAATACAGGAAAATATCCAGCAGGGTATTGCCACCCCCGCAAGCCAGGTAGCGGAACGTCTGCTTGGGAATAATTCCACTGAATGGTTTATGGAAGAAGTCAATAATGTTGAGTATGAGTCTGCGAATCATATTAAAAAGTCCCGCAAAGTTAAACGTTTCCCATTTTTATGGAAGCACTTTAACTTATTTAACATAAATATTGAATTATCTTAACGTATTACGTTTTTTCCACCCGTTTGAACCCTGGTTTACCGTTAATGCTTCCTGGCGTAAAGCTAATTGTTCCTGCTGCCATACCTGCGCAGCCAGGATGGCGGCCAGCTTATCGACCCGGGGATCCTCACTCAGCAAGCTTTGCGGGGTAAAATATTTTCCGATAAAGTTGGTGTCAAACTTTCCTTCTATAAAGGCAGGATGCTGTAAAGCCCAGTGGCCAAATGGCAGGGTAGTGCGGATGCCTTTTACCTGGTACTCCTCAATAGTGCGCAGGAGGCGGAACCGGGCTTCCTCGCGGGTGCTGCCCCAGGCAATCAGCTTGGCAATCATAGGATCGTAGAAGATAGGGATATCCATGCCCTGCTCATAACCATCGTCCACCCTTACGCCATAGCCCTGCGGGCGTATGTAGGTTTCGAGCTTTCCGGTATCGGGCAGGAAGTTGTTGGCGGGGTCTTCTGCGCATACGCGCAGTTCAATGGCGTGCCCGTTGATATGCAGACTTTCCTGGTTAAACGTCAGCGCTTCGCCCCTGGCTACTTTTATCTGTTCTTTCACCAGGTCCAGGCCCGTGATCAGCTCCGTAACCGGGTGTTCCACCTGGAGGCGGGTGTTCATTTCAAGGAAGTAGAAGTTCAGCTGCTCGTCCACGAGGAATTCCACCGTGCCGGCGCCGTAATAATTGCAGGCCCGGGCCACATCCACGGCGCATTTGCCCATGGCCGCCCTGATGGCCGGCGTGAGTACGGAGGAGGGAGCCTCTTCAATCAGCTTCTGGTGGCGGCGCTGGATGGAGCATTCCCGCTCAAAAAGATAAACATAGTTACCATGTTGATCCCCTAATACCTGTATTTCAATATGACGGGGGGAGCCTACGTATTTCTCAATAAATACGGCATCATCCCCAAAGGCGCTCATGGCTTCACTTTTAGCCAGGCGAATCTGTTCTTCCAGTTCTTCCGGGGCATTCACCACCCGCATCCCTTTACCACCGCCGCCGGCGCTGGCTTTGATCAGGATGGGGAAGCCTGTTTTCTTCACCACCTCCCGGGCTTCGTCCAAATCCCGCAGCGGCGTTTCGGTACCCGGTACCATCGGCACGCCAAACTGCTGGGCGGCCTGTTTGGCGGCCAGCTTACTGCCCATCACCTCAATGGAAGCAGGAGAGGGGCCAATGAAAGTAATGCCGGCATCATTTACCTTTTGGGCAAAAACGGCATTTTCACTCAGGAAGCCGTATCCGGGATGGATAGCATCCGCGCCCCGTTCCTTCGCTACGGCGATAATTTTATCGCCCAGCAGGTACGACTGGTTGGATGGCGCAGGACCAATACAAACGGCTTCGTCAGCATATTGTACAAAAGGCATGGTACGATCGGCCTCGGAAAATACTGCAACGGTTTTGATTCCCATTTCATGTGCAGAGCGCATGATTCGTAATGCTATCTCCCCTCTGTTGGCTACCAGGATTTTTTTCATCAGCTCGGAATTTATATAAATGGCAATATAAGGAATCGCTGCCAGCTAACCGCAGGTTTTGACCCTCATTGACTATCTTTGCGGCTAATCATGAAGAAAAATAATCCGATCCAACAAACGCTCACGCTGGTAAAAAAGGACCTGTTGCTGGAAATGCGCCAGCAATACGCATTTTATGGCGTGCTGCTCTATATAGTATCCACCGTGTTTGTCATCAACCTCATGATGGGCAAACCGGAAGATAAACTCTGGAACGCCCTTTTCTGGGTGGTTCAGCTGTTTGTTGCCGTGAATGCGGTTGCCAAAAGCTTCATGCAGGAAAGCAAAGGCCGGCTCCTGTACTTTTATTCCCTCGTACACCCCCGCTACTTTATCGCCGCCAAGCTGGTATATAATGTAATACTCATGGTGGTCATGAGCCTGATCGCCCTGGGCGCCAGCATCATGCTGCTGGGCAACCCGATCACCAATCCCGGTTACTTTGTAGGCGTGGTGCTCCTGGGAGGCATTAGCTTATCCCTCCTGTTTACCATGCTGGCGGCTATCGCCGCGCAGGCAAACCATAGCGCCGCCCTCATGGCAATTATGGGCTTCCCGCTGATACTGCCCATCCTCATGCTGCTGTCCAATATCTCCGTTTCGGCCTTTCTGACGGTTTTCCAGCCGGACCTGCCACGGATGTTCTGGCTGCTGGGGGGGCTCGACTTCCTCGTCATCGCCCTTTCCCTCATACTTTTCCCGTTTTTGTGGAAAGACTAGTTAGTGAAATCGCAAAAAAATGCCTTACTTATAATAAGGATGTTTAATGAGTTTTCAGGGATATTGGATAAACTTAAAATCCCTTAAAATCTTTGTGATTAACAGTAAAACGTGTAGGTTTGCCCCGGAATATAGCTGCAATAAAATGGCCAGACATTGGTGGAAAGCATTGGCGATACTGCTTCTGATTTACGTAATTATCGCCGGGTTCACTATCGAAATACCCATCATAGGAACAAACGGACAATCATCCCGTGGACTGTTTTTTCATGTGCCAATGTGGATGTGCATGTACACCATGTTCACAATCTCCGTTATCAATTCTCTCCGTTTCCTTTCGGGTTATGATCTGAAAAAGGATGTATATGCCGCTACTGCTGCCGGCGTAGGAACCCTCTTCGGTATCCTGGGCTTTGCTACCGGCTCCTTATGGGCTACCTATACCTGGGGAGGCACCCTTACCAGCGATCCCAAGCAGATGTGCACCGCCATCGCATTATTGATTTATATGGCTTACCTGGTACTGCGCCTCTCTATCCACGATATGGATAAACGCGCCCGTATCTCCGCCGTATTCAACATTTTTGCCTTCGCCCTTCTCATCCCACTGACCTATATCATCCCTAAAATGGTGGATTCCCTCCATCCCGGCAGCGCCACCACGCCCGGCTTTTCCAAGGAAGATACAGACAACCATATGAGAATGGTGTTCTATCCTGCCATAATTGGCTGGATCCTGTTGAGTGTATGGATTTACACCCTGGCAGTACGTTACAAGAAACTTGAGCTAAAAAATATTTTTAAATGATCCATAGAAGAATATTCTCCCGCGTACTTACCATCATGTTACTGCTCCTTTCATTCCTGGCGAATGCCCAGCAGCAGAACACAGAAACGGGCCCGGTCAACGAATTGTTCCGGAGTAATGGTAAAATCTATGTGATAGTAGGAATTTTGGTGATCATCTTCATCGGTATTGTGCTATTTCTGATCAATCTGGACAGAAAGATCAAAAAGTTGGAAGATAGGGATAGAAATCTGTAAGAAATCTAATCATTATACCAAAACGATATATTATGCCGCAAGATCAGCATTACAGTTTTTTCCAGAGTGTGGAAAGAAGCTTCGACAAAGCAGCAGCCTTTACCAAATGGGATAAAGGGATACTGGAACAGATCAAGGCTTGTAACGCCGTTTACCAGATCAAATTCCCCGTACGCATCGGCGAATCTGTACAGGTAATCGAAGCGTACCGCGTTCAGCACTCCCATCACAAACTGCCTTGTAAAGGCGGTATCCGCTTCAGCGACGAAGTAAACCAGGATGAAGTGATGGCTCTGGCTTCCCTCATGACCTACAAATGTGCGATCGTAAACGTACCATTTGGCGGCGCTAAAGGAGGTATCAAAATTAACCCCCGCAACTACACCCCATTCCAGCTGGAAGCGATCACCCGCCGCTACACTGCCGAGCTGGTAAAGAAAAACTTTATTGGCCCCGGTACAGACGTTCCCGCTCCTGACTACGGTACAGGTGAAAGAGAAATGAGCTGGATCCTCGACACTTACATGAGCCTTCGCCCCGGCGAGATTGACGGCTATGGCTGCGTTACCGGTAAACCGGTGTCCCAGGGCGGTGTGCGCGGTCGTACCGAAGCCACCGGCCTCGGCGTATTCTACGGCCTCCGTGAACTCTGCAACATCAAGGAAGACATGGATAAACTCGGCCTCACTACCGGTATCGAAGGAAAACGTGTAGTCGTACAAGGTATGGGTAACGTAGGCTACCACGCTGCCAAATACTTCCATGAAGCAGGCGCCAAAGTGATCTGCCTCATCGAATGGGATGGCGCCATCTTCAATGAAAATGGCCTGAACCCCGATGAAGTGCTGAAACACAAAAAAGCAACCGGCTCTATCAACAACTTCCCGGGCTCCACCAACCTGAATAAAAACACCGACGGTCTGGAACTGGATTGCGAAATCCTTATCCCTGCCGCCCTGGAGAATGTAATCGACAAACATAACGCGCCCAACATCAAGGCCCGTATCATCGGCGAAGCCGCCAACGGCCCGCTCACGCCCGAAGCAGACGAAATCCTGAACAAAAAAGGCGTGATCGTTGTGCCGGATATGTTCCTGAATGCCGGCGGTGTGACCGTTTCCTACTTCGAATGGCTGAAAAACCTCAGCCACGTGCGCTACGGCCGCCTCGGCAAACGCTTCGACGAGAATATGAACATGCATATCCTCCAAACCATCGAAGACCTGACTGGCAAAAAAGTATCCGAGCAGGAAAGGAAATTCATCGCCCATGGCGCTGACGAGGTAGACCTGGTGTACTCCGGCCTGGAAGAAACCATGCACGCTGCCCTCCACGAAGTGCGCGATGTTATGATCAGCAACCCGCAGATACACGATATGCGTACAGCCGCTTACGTTTGTGCTATCAACAAAGTAGGCGCCGCTTACGAACAACTGGGTATCTTCCCTTGATATTATTTTATACCTTTTTTCGGGGGGAGCGGAAGGTGGCAACGCCTTTTGCTACCCCCGAAATTGTATAAGGGCAGGCTTTTTTCATCACCGGGGCCAAACCGGGATGCTTCCGCCCACCAAACCTTCTCCCATTCCCGATACAACCGTATCTTCGCACCAAACACCCAGCATTTTGATTAAAATAGATTTCCCGGAACCGGACTTCAAAGTGATAAAGGAAGGAGATAAAACACTGATTTTCGATCGGTTGAGGAAGCGCTATGTCACCCTGACCCCGGAAGAATGGGTGCGCCAAAACTTCCTGCAATACCTTTTTAAAATAAAAAACTACCCGCCGGCGCTTACCGCCGTCGAAAGGGAAATCTACCTCGGCGAACTCAAAAAACGATTCGACATCGTCCTGTATAACCGTCAGATGACGCCCTGGATGCTGATTGAATGCAAAGAAATGAACGTCCCCCTCAGTCAGCAAACCCTTGAGCAGGTAGTACGCTATAACATGGTCATACCTGCCAAATACCTTGTGATCACCAACGGAACCAATACCTTCTGTTGTACCTACGATCATACCGCCCGCCAGTGGAGCTTCCTGCAGGAAATGCCGGCATATGAATAAGCCAGCCCGGGCTTAAATTTCTCAATCCGCAAACAATTTCTTACATTTGCTTGTCAAAAAGCTATGAAGACAAAAGAAGAAATTGTAGCTAATTGGCTGCCCCGTTACACTGGTGAAAAGTTAGAAAACTTCGGAACCCACATCCTCCTCACCAACTTCAGTAATTACCTTACCATGTTTGCCGAATGGAACAACGTTGAAGTTGTAGGCATCGGTAAACCCATGCAATGCGCCACTGCCGGCGAAATTACCATCATTAACTTCGGTATGGGAAGCCCCGGCGCCGCTACCATCATGGACCTGCTCAGCGCCATCGACCCCAAAGCCGTACTGTTCCTCGGAAAATGCGGCGGACTGAAAAAGAAAAACCAGATCGGCGATCTGATCCTACCGATTGCGGCTATACGCGGGGAAGGTACCTCTAACGACTACTTCCCGCCTGAAGTGCCCGCACTGCCTGCATTCGCCCTGCAAAAAGCCATCTCCACCACCATCAGGGACGCCGGCCACGACTATTGGACAGGTACCTGCTACAGCACCAACCGCCGTATCTGGGAACATGACGCCGAATTCAAACACTACCTCGAAAAAATCCGTGCCATGGCCGTAGATATGGAAACTGCCACCATTTTCTCCGTGGGCTTCTACAACAAAATACCTACCGGCGCCCTGCTGCTGGTATCCGATCAGCCAATGGTGCCGGAAGGGGTGAAAACGGAAGAAAGCGATAAAAAAGTGACCAGCAAATACGTGGACCGTCACCTGAAGATTGGTATTGAATCTCTCCAAAAACTAATCGATAGCCACCAGACCGTGAAGCACCTGCGCTTTTAAGATTTGTTGTATCTTCCCGGAATGCAATATCCGCGGGCTGCCATTAAAGACCTGAGGGTGAGTTTCCGCTCAGGCAATAACAGTGTTACAGCTGTCAACAACATCAGCTTTACCATCGGTAAAGGCGAAATGATCGGCGTTGTTGGCGAATCCGGTTCCGGCAAGTCCGTAACCGCGCTTTCCCTCATGCAGTTGGTGCAGGAGCCCGGCAGGATCGAAAACGGGCAGTTACTGTATTACGCAAACGAAGCCCCCGTTGATCTCCTGCGGCTCTCTCCTGACGCCATGCGCCAATATCGTGGCAACGAAATTGCCATGATCTTCCAGGAGCCCATGACTTCCCTCAACCCCCTGCTGACCTGCGGCGAGCAAGTCACAGAAGCGATCCGCCTGCATAAGCAAATCCCGGCAGCGGAAGCGAAAGCCCGCGCCATCGCGCTGTTTGCGCAGGTAAAACTGCCGGATCCCGAAGGGATGATGAAACGCTTTCCCCACGAACTCTCCGGTGGCCAGAAACAACGCGTCATGATCGCTATGGCCATCTCTTGCGAACCCAAACTCCTCATTGCGGACGAGCCCACCACCGCGCTGGATGTCACCGTTCAAAAAGCGATCCTCGAACTGCTGAAGGAACTGCAGCAGCAAATGGAGATGAGCGTCCTCTTTATCACGCACGACCTCGGCGTGGTAGCGGAAATCGCTTCCCGCGTGATGGTCATGTACAAAGGTAATATCGTGGAAGAAGGCCCGGTAGCGCAGGTCTTCCATAATCCCGTACACGCCTATACGAAAGGGCTGCTCGCCTGCAGGCCGCCGCTGGATAAGCGTTTGGTCAGGCTGCCCGTCATTCGCGACTTCATGGAGCAAACCGGCGAAGGGCAGCAGGTAGCCGTAAAATCCTTTGTGGACTCCCTGCAGATGAGCGATGAAATGATCACCGCCCGCCGGAATACGCTTGCCGCCCGCGAGCCCATCCTGCAGGTACAACACCTGAGTACCTGGTTTCCCGTAAAACGCTCCATCACCGGCAAGGTGCTGGAATGGCGCAAAGCCGTCGACGACGTGAGCTTTGAGATGAAAACCGGCGAAACGCTGGGACTGGTAGGGGAGTCCGGTTGCGGTAAAACAACCCTCGGCCGCAGTTTATTGAGATTGACAGAACCAACCAGCGGTACAATTGTTTATAAAGGACAGGATTTGAGAAGTTTGTCCGCACAAGGCATGCGCGCCATGCGTAAAGACATGCAGCTGATCTTCCAGGACCCTTATTCATCGCTGAATCCCCGGATTTCCATCGGAAAAGCCATATTGGAACCAATGGAAGTGCACGGCCTGTACGGCAACGCAGCAGCCCGCCGGGAGAAAGTATTGGAGCTGCTGGAAAAGGTACGCCTGCTCCCGGAGCATTTCAACCGTTACCCCCATGAGTTTTCAGGCGGGCAACGCCAGCGGATTGTGATAGCAAGGGCGCTGGCCGTAAATCCATCCTTTATTATCTGCGATGAATCGGTAGCAGCCCTGGATGTAAGCATCCAGGCGCAGGTGCTGAACCTGCTGATCAGCCTCCGGGAAGAATTCGGGTTCAGCTGTATCTTCATCTCTCACGACCTGTCCGTAGTCCGCTTTATCAGTGACCACATGCTGGTCATGCGTAAAGGAAAAATTGTGGAAAGCGGGGAGGCGGACCAGATCTACCAACAGCCAAAAGATGTCTACACCCAACAACTGATTGCAGCCATTCCCAAGGGAATCTAATATAAAATGCTTTGATTTATAATGAAAATGGCCAATTTTTGACGATGTGGATAAAAATTGGTACTTTTGCGCACTTTAAAAATTTATTCATACCGTAATATGAAACTATCACAGTTCAAATTCGACCTTCCTTTAAATCTCATTGCACAGCATCCTTCCAAAACCAGAGATGAATCTCGCTTGATGGTGGTGCATCGTGCTACTGGAAAAATTGAACACAAGGTATTCAAAGACATCCTGGGTTACTTTAACGACAAGGATGTGATGATTGTGAACAATACGAAAGTATTCCCTGCCAGGCTGTATGGTCGCAAAGAGAAGACTGGAGCTAAAATTGAAGTATTCCTGCTGCGTGAGCTGAACAAGCAAAACCGCCTGTGGGATGTTATTGTGGACCCGGCGCGTAAAATCCGTGTGGGTAACAAGCTGTATTTCGGCGACGATGAATCGTTGGTAGCCGAAGTAATCGATAACACGACCTCCCGTGGCCGTACGATCCGTTTCCTGTTTGAAGGCAACGATGAAGAATTTAAGCAGGTGCTGGACACCCTGGGTGAAACGCCGCTGCCTAAATATATCAAACGTAAACCGGAAGAAGAGGATAAAGAACGTTACCAGACCGTTTATGCGAAGTATGAAGGCGCCGTGGCTGCTCCTACAGCAGGCCTGCACTTCAGCCGTGAGCTGATCAAACGCCTGGAGATCAAAGGCGTGAAATTCGCGGAAGTGACCCTCCACACCGGTTTGGGTACTTTCCGTCCAATCGAAGTGGAAGACCTGAGCAAACACAAAATGGATGCGGAATACTTTCATATCGATGAGCACGCGGTGAAAATTGTAAACAAGGCAAAAGAAGAAAACCGCAAAATCTGTGCGATCGGTACTACCTCCGTACGCGCAGTGGAATCTTCCGTTACAGCGCAAAATCACCTGAAGGCTGCTGAAGGCTGGACTAACACCTTCATCCATCCGCCATATGATTTCGCTATTCCGAATGCTTTGGTGACTAACTTCCACCTGCCAAAAACAAGCCTGCTGATCATGACCTGCGCATTCGCCGGTTACGACCTGGTAATGGAAGCTTACCAGCAGGCGATCAAAGAGAAATATCGTTTCTTTAGCTATGGCGATGCCATGCTGATCCTCTAATGATAAGCATCTTATGTTTCAAAAGTTCCCACCAGCAGGCTGCCGGTGGGAACTTTTTTTGTTTATATCTTGCAGCACAAGCTATCATCATACATGAAAGAGCGAAATAAAGTGGCCATCATAGTGGCCGGAGGGTCCGGCTCCCGTATGCAGAGCGCTGTTCCCAAACAGTTCCTGGACCTGAATGGCAAGCCGGTATTGTATCATACCATTGCGGCTTTCGTCAACGCCTATGCGGATATGCGCATTGTGCTGGTATTGCCGGAAGCGCATTTTGAATCGGCCGAACAGGTATTATCCCATTTCCCCGCCCGGCCGGATATTACCCTGGTCAAAGGAGGGGCAACCCGTTTCCACTCCGTGAAAAACGGCTTGCAGCATGCCGGGCCGGATGCCGTGATCTTTGTACATGACGGCGTACGGCCGCTGATCTCTCCTGCGTTGATCCGTAACTGTTATGAAGCGGCTTTAGTGTACGGCGCCGCTATTCCGGTAATTGACATGAAGGATAGTATCAGGGTGGTGGAGAAAGAAAAAAATGCCGCGGTGGACAGGGAAAAGTACAGGATCATTCAAACGCCCCAAACATTCCTGTCAGAAATATTGCTGCCTGCATTCGACCTCCCCTATGACCCCCTGTTTACGGACGAGGCCACTGTGGCAGAGCGATTAGGGCATACCATTCACCTCGTACAGGGCGAGGAAGCCAATATAAAAATTACCAGGCCGCTGGACCTGATTATAGCTTCCGCATTGTTGCACGAGCAAAAGTAACCTGATCAAAAAGGGGACTGGTAATGCTACCAGTCCCCTTTTCCTTTAACAGTATCAAAAATTATCTTGCAGTTTGGCTTTCCGCCAGCGTCTTATTGATCTTATGCAGTATCTGGTGGGCTACATCCACGGCCTGCAGGCCATCTACGGCGGTTACAGCCACCGGCGTGTTGTGCAGGATGGCATCGCGGAACAATTCCAGCTCCATGCGGATAGCATTGGTCTGTTTAACTTCCGGGTTATCGATAGCGATGGTTTTCTTGCCGCTGTTGGTCTCGATGTCCAGTGTGAACAGGCCTTCGTCTTCCGGGGTTTTCAGTTTGATGATCTCTGATTTTTTGTCCAGGAAGTCGATCCCGATATAGGCATCCTTCTGGAAGAAGCGCATTTTGCGCATTTTCTTCAGGGAAATGCGGCTGGAGGTCAGGTTGGCCACGCAGCCATTATGGAATTCAATACGTACGTTGGCAATATCCGGGGTGTCGCTCATAACGGCAACGCCACTGGCGGATATGCGGCTGATGGTGGATTTAACGATGCTCAGGATGATATCGATATCATGGATCATAAGGTCCAGGATAACGCTTACATCTGTTCCGCGCGGATTGAATTCTGCCAGGCGGTGTACCTCGATGAACATGGGGTTCAGCTGGTAGCCTTTCAGCGCGATGAAGGCAGGGTTGAAGCGTTCTACGTGCCCCACCTGGAATTTGATATTGGCTTCCTCCACGAGTTTCACCAGCGTTTTGGCTTCCTCAATGGTGTTGGTCATGGGCTTTTCCACGAAGATGTGCTTGCCGTTGCGGATGGCCAGCTCGCAGAGGTTGAAATGAAGGGTGGTAGGGGCCACGATGTCAATCGCGTCAACAGCCAGGATAAGCTCTTCGGCTGAGTTGTAACGGGGAATGTTGTAAAGTTCAGCAATGCTTTTGGCATTCGCGTCGCTTGGATCGAAGAAGCCTACTACTTCTACGTCTTTCATGGTTACTAACTGAGAAAGGTGAATTTTCCCTAGATGTCCTACCCCGAAGATTCCTATTTTGAGCATATGGATCAGAATAAATAATAAATGCGAAAGTAAATACTTTAGCGCATTTTATATGCTTTGCTTTATTCCGGCTCCCCGGCCGCCACAAAAAACAGCCATCCCGCTATAGCATCCCTTCTTCCACCAGGCTCAGGTAGCCGGTTTCGGCCACAATGATATGATCCAGGACCTCCATGTCAAAGAGCCGCGCCGCATCGCAGATTTTGCGCGTCACGTTGATATCCGACTGGCTGGGCCGCAAACTCCCCGAAGGATGGTTATGACAGAGGATAATCTTGGTGGCGTGTAGTTCCAGGGCCTCCCGGAAGATAATTTTGGGATCCACCACCGTACTGGACATCCCTCCGCTGCTGATACAGCGCACATGCAGCACCTTATGGGCATGGTTGAGAAACATGGCATAGAACGTTTCGTGGTATTGATCCGCGAGCATAGGCTTAAAGTACAGGGCAGCGTCTGCGCTGGTCTGGATCACGTTCTTTTTATGCACACAGGTGGCCTGCCTGCGCCGGGATAATTCCAGGGCGGCCACTACCGTCACGGCTTTGGCCTTTCCCATTCCCCGCAGCTTCCGGAGATCGCGCACGTCCAGGCGGCCCAGTTCCGAGAGGTTATTTTTGGCCAGGCGGAGGATTTCCCGGGCTAAATCAACGGCGGATTTCCGGCGGTAGCCGGTTTGAAGGAGTATAGCCAGCAACTCTGCGTCGCTGAGGGCTCTCACGCCCTTGTCCATAAGCTTTTCACGGGGCTTGTCGGCATCCGGCCAGTATTTGATGGCCACATAACTGCCGGGGTTAACATTAACAAACATAAAATCTTTCCCTTTACACAAATATACTCCCTTCCCTCCGGATTTCTTTCACCCCACCATACATTTCTTCCTTACCTATATTGCCTGACTTTTATATTGTAACGGATAATAAAATTAACTTATATAAAATTGATATGAAAAAAATACGGTGCATCCACTCAAAAATCATAGTTTTGCAACCTCTTTTCCACAAGTATGCAACCTTCAGTAAAAATCTTCACAGGCAACAGTAATCCGGAATTGGCTGAGAAAATTGCCAAACGTTACGGCAATGGACTAAACGGCCTTGGTAAAGTAAAAATCCAGAAATTCAGCGATGGCGAAATTCAGCCGGTATTCCTGGAAAGTATTCGTGGCGACTATGTTTTCCTCGTGCAGGGAACCAGCGCCCCGTCCGACAATCTGATGGAACTGCTGTTGATGATTGACGCCGCCAAGCGCGCATCTGCAGGGTATATCACCGCAGTAATCCCTTATTTCGGGTATGCCCGCCAGGATAGAAAAGATAAGCCCCGTGTGGCTATCGGTTCCAAACTGGTCGCTAACCTGCTGGTTGCGGCAGGGGCTAACAGGGTGATTACCATGGATTTACATGCTCCTCAGATACAAGGGTTCTTCGACATCCCGGTGGACCACCTGGACAGTTCGGCGATTTTTATCCCTTATATTGAGCAATTAAAGCTGGAAAATCTTACCTTTGCGTCCCCGGACGTAGGTAGTACCAACCGTGTACGCGAAGTAGCCTCCTACTTCAATGCCGAAATGGTGATCTGCGACAAACACCGTAAGCGTGCCAACGAAATCGCTTCCATGGTGGTAATCGGGGATGTGAAAGACAGAGATATTGTGCTCATTGATGATATTTGCGATACCGCAGGTACCCTCTCTAAAGCTGCTAACCTCCTGAAGGAGAAAGGCGCCAGAAGCGTACGTGCTTTTTGTACCCACCCCGTATTCAGCGGCAAAGCGTACGAAAACATCGAAAATTCAGTGCTGGAAGAAATCGTCGTTTGCGATACCATCCCGCTGAAACAGCACTCTTCGAAGATCAAAGTAATTACCGTTGCCGAACTCTTCGCCGTTGCCATCCGCAATATGCACGAAAATAAATCCATCACCAGCCTGTTCATTCACAGCCAGCGCAGAGGCGATTGATAACTAAGTATTTTTTTATTTATTATATAAATGTTTAAACAATGAACACAATAACCATCGAAGGAGAACTCAGGAGCGAATTTGGTAAAAAAGCCACCCGCCAACTCCGTTCTGAGGAAAAAGTGCCTTGCGTTATTTACGGGGGTGCAGAAGTTGTAAGTTTTTCAGCGCCTGCAAAAGCATTCAAAAACCTCGTGTACACCGCTGCTTTCCAGATCGCAGAAATTAAACTCGGAGCTAAAACTTACCGCGCGGTAATGAAAGATCTCCAGTTTGACGTTGTGACTGACCAACTGTCTCACGTTGACTTCATGGAGCTGGTAGAAGACAAACCAGTTGCAGTAACCCTGCCAATCAAACTGGTAGGCCAGTCCGTTGGTGTGAAAGCCGGTGGTAAACTGGTTTCCAAAATGAAAGCGCTGAAAGTAATCGCGCTGCCTAAATACCTGGTTGAAAACATCGAAGTAAACATCGATAACCTGGAACTGAACGGCAACATCCGCGTAGAAGACGTGAAAATTGAAGGTATCACCATCACCAACTCTCCGCGTATTCCTATCGCTTCCGTGGTAATGACCCGTCAGCTGCGTCAGGAAGAAGCAACCGCTGAAAAAGAAGCTAAAAAGAAATAATCTTTTTAAAATATTCTTTAAAAATAGCCCACGCTTTGGCGTGGGCTATTTAATTTTATACCTGTTGATAACACCATGAAATACTTAATAGCAGGATTAGGAAATATTGGCGCCGAATACCAGCATACCCGCCATAACATCGGCTTCGATGTGGCGGATGCATTCGTCGCCAAACACAACGGCAGCTTTCACAACGATCGCCTGGCCGACGTTGCCGAAATCAAATGGAAAGGCAAGACCTTTATCGTGATCAAGCCCACCACGTATATGAACCTGAGCGGCAAAGCCATCAAATACTGGCTGGATAAGGAAAAGATCAGTATCGAAAACCTCCTCGTCGTGGTAGACGAACTGGCCCTCCCGCTGGATGTAATGCGCCTGCGCCCCGGCGGCAGCGATGCCGGCCACAACGGCCTCAAAAGCATCCAGGACTCCCTGGCCACCACCCAATACCCGCGCCTCCGCTTCGGCATCGGTAACAACTACCCCAAAGGCCGGCAGGTGGAATTCGTACTGGGAAAATGGAAACACGACGAAACCGCCATCGTACAGGAGAAAATCGGGAAATCCGTGGAAATCATCGAAAGCTTCGCCACTACCGGCCTCGCACGTACGATGAATGCCTATAATAATTTAACTTACCCTTCCGTAAAGTAAATTTGTAAATATGGCAGCTATCTGCTTTATTTAACCTTTAAAAACAAGCGCATTATGAAAATTATTTGCGTAGGTAGAAACTATGCCGACCATGCCAAAGAATTGAAAAATGAAGTGCCTGAGGAACCGGTACTCTTCATGAAACCGAAAAATGCCTTGCTACAGAATAATCATCCATTCTATTACCCGGAATTTACCAGCAACCTGCACTATGAATGCGAGCTGGTACTCCGCGTGAGCAAGAACGGTAAACACGTCCAGGAAAAATTTGCAGATAAGTACTATGACCAGATATCCGTGGGAATCGACTTCACCGCAAGGGATATCCAGGACCGCCAGAAAGCTAAGGGCCTGCCCTGGGAAATAGCGAAGGCTTTCGACAACTCCGCCATCGTAGGGAAATTCCTGCCCATTACGCCGGAAATGGACAAGAAAGACATTAACTTCTGTCTCTATAAAAATAAAACCCTGGCGCAGCAGGGCAATACGAAGGACCTGTTGTTTAACTTCGATTTTCTCGTTGCCTATATCTCCAAATACTTTACGCTCAATATCGGCGACCTCATCTTTACCGGTACGCCGGCCGGTGTAGGCCCTGCCGAAATCGGGGACTCCTTTGAGGCATTTATCGAAAATGACAGCCTGCTGGAGTTTTCTGTAAAATAATTAGGTTTTTCCCTTCGGGAGAAGTAAAACCAGTAATGAAAAAGGGGCCGGTAACAGGCCCCTTTCTCATGGAATATGCCACAGCAAAAATCCATCCCTACTTCGGCACATTCGCATAAATCGTGTCCAGGATACGGGTCAGCTCATTATAATCCTTTTCCGTCAGCGTCTTCCACCCCACCTTACGCATTTCATGCACCATCGGCTTCACATCCTTGTATTTTTCCACACCCTCCGGCGTGAGCTGTAAATAGACCTTCCGGCGGTCCAGGCTGTCAGCCTCCCGCTTTACCAATCCCTTTTTCACCAATAACTCAATAATCCGGCTGATCGTCGTAATGTCTTTCGACGTATTACGCGCCAGCTCGTTGTGGGTGGTCTTTTTATGCTTGTAGAGATTTTCTATCAGTAACCATTGATCCACTGTAATGTCCTTCTGCTTGGCGTCAAACTCTTTTTGCCAATAATTGCGCAGTTTCTTAAGCGTAGCATCCAACTTAAAAAAAGATGGATTACTGACGAAAGTATCAGTCATATTTCTTTAATTTGCATTAGCAACAGTTGTTGTAGCAACTATTTTGCTTTTCCGGATTTCATCACCAAAACAGTCTTACGTGTTTAAAGATAGTACAAGCGTTTCAACTTTAAAAGCACCGGCTGAAGGGAATAGGAAACCAGCCGGTAACCGGGACCTGCTCCAGGCCTACCGCCTGATGTGTGAAGCCGCTGCCATGGCGGCCGTATATGAAGCCAACCGCCCCATCTGCAAGTACGTACACTCCACCTCCAGAGGCCACGAGGCCATCCAGATCGCCACCGGATTACAACTGCGCCCCTGGGACTATGCAAGTCCCTACTACCGGGACGATAGCATGCTCCTTGCCATGGGATTCTCGCCGTACGAACTGATGCTGCAACTCCTCGCCAAAGCGGAAGACCCGTTTTCCGGCGGGCGCTCCTACTATGCGCATCCTAACAGTAACCGGCCGGACAGGCCTAAGATTCCCCATCAAAGCAGCGCTACCGGCATGCAGGTCATACCCGCCACAGGTATGGCACAGGGCCTGCAATACCTGGCCCAGCTCCGTCTAAGCCTCCTGCAAACAGGCCCGGATGGGGAAATGCCGGTCGTACTCTGCTCCCTCGGCGATGGCAGCGTTACCGAAGGCGAAGTGAGCGAAGCCCTGCAGTTTGCCGTACTCAAACAACTCCCCATCATCTACCTGGTGCAGGATAATGAATGGGGCATCTCCGTTACCGCCGCCGAAGCCCGCGCCATGGACGCGTACGAATATGCCGCCGGCTTCAAAGGGCTGGAACGTATGCGGGTGGATGGCAGCGACTTCGAAGCCTCCTACGCCGGCATGGCCGCCGCCATCAGCTACGTGCGGCACGAACGCCGCCCCATACTGGTACAGGCTACGGTACCCCTGCTGGGGCACCATACCTCCGGCGTACGTAAGGAATGGTACCGCGGTGCGGACGACCTGGAAAAACACGCCAAAGACGATCCCATTCCCAAACTGCGACAGCTGTTGCGTAAAAAAGGCGTAACGGAAGCGGAACTGGCGGAAATCGAATCGGAGGCCACAACCTATATTCAACAATGCTTCGATAAAGCGGTAAATGCCGCCAATCCCGATCCTGCTACCATCCACGACCACGTATTTGCCCCAACGCCGGTTACCGCGGAAAGCGGCGACCGCACGCCTGCCGGCGGCGCAAAAGTGGTCATGGTGGATGCCGCCCTCCACGCCGTGGAAGAAATCATGCAGGCCTATCCGGAGGCCATCCTGTACGGCCAGGACGTAGGCCGCCGCCTGGGCGGCGTATTCCGGGAAGCGGCCACCCTCGGCGATAAATTCGGGGACCACCGCGTGTACAACACCGCCATCCAGGAAGCCTATATCATCGGCTCCACCGCTGGCCTCTCCGCAACAGGCGTTAAGCCAATCGTGGAAGTGCAGTTCGCCGATTATATCTATCCCGGCTTTAACCAGCTGGTAACGGAAATTTCAAAATCCTGTTATCTCTCCAACGGAAAATACCCGGTGCAAACCCTGATCCGCGTGCCCATTGGCGCATACGGTGGAGGAGGGCCCTACCACAGCGGCAGCATGGAATCCACCCTGCTCACCATCAAAGGCATCAAGGTGGTATATCCCTCCAATGCGGCGGACATGAAAGGGCTGATGAAAGCCGCCTTCCTCGACCCCAATCCGGTAGTAATGCTGGAACATAAAGGACTTTACTGGAGCAAGGTGCCGGGCGCCCAGGATGCAATGACAATTGAACCTGCGGCGGACTACATACTGCCGTTAGGGAAAGGCAACATCGTGCTGCAGGCGCATCCCAAAGACGTAGCCCGTGGCAATTCCATGTGCGTGATCACTTACGGGATGGGCGTGTACTGGGCCAAAGCCGCCGCCAAAAACTTCCCCGGTAATGTGGAAATCATCGACCTCCGCACCTTATTCCCCCTGGATGAAGCACTGATCTTCGAAACCGTGAAAAAGCACGGCAAATGCCTCGTGCTCACGGAAGAACAGCTGAATAACTCCTTTGCTGAAGCCCTGGCAGGCCGCATACAAAAAGCCTGCTTCCGACAGCTGGATGCGCCGGTGTACACACTGGGCGCGCTGGACCTGCCGGCCGTACCGCTCAACACCGGCCTGGAAGCAGCCATGCTGCCTAATCCGGATAAGGTGGCTGCTGCCATTCATGAGTTGCTGCACTATTAATCCATACTACCCATCCATCGGAAAGCAGCGCCACAGCGCTGCTTTTTTATTTCCGGCACAGTTCCTGCGCTTCATCCACACCAAATATTACCCTGATGCCCGATATCAATGACCTGAACATCCGCGAACTGATTCCCGTGTATGATACCACCCGTAATCCTGATGCCCGCGAAGTGCTGACTGCCCTGATGCTGGAACTACCCGGCAGCCCCGAACTGATTTATAAAAAACAGGAGGTCATGAAAGCCATGATCCATCACGGTTACTACCGTACGCCGCTGGAATATTCCAGGGTGGATTATGCCGAAGTACAGGCATTCCTGCACCGCCTGGAACAGGTGGAATTACCCGCGGCGGGGGAGGTGCTGTTCAGGGTCTTCCACTATAAAACGCTCCGCGATGACCTGTATAGGTTGCAGGCCGGCCTGCGGCAGCTGATCGGCTTCCTGGACGTGGCGGAACGTTATTTCTCCATCATCAATCCTGCACACTTTCCGCCGGATTTCCGGCAGCAGTTAATGCTTATACAGGATCTTTTCAGGAAGATGCAATTGCCGTCCTGGAAGATAGCCGCACGGAACGGCACATTTACCGCCAGGGAAGTAAGACGGTTGCTGCAATTGTTCCGGCAGGAAATATCCGTTCCGGAGTGGATGGCCTTCTGGCAGACTTTCAACTACTGGGAAGCCTGGCTGTCCATCGCCCATACCGCCGTAAAACTGGAATTGAGTTTTGCAACATTTACCACCGGGAGCTTCACGCTGGAGGATTTTTATCACCTGCTGTTAAAGCAACCGGTGCGCAACAGTATTGATACCGATGCAAGAGTGATACTGCTTACGGGCGCCAACATGTCCGGCAAATCCACCCTGCTGAAAGCAATCGGCTGCTGCGTGTACCTGGCGCATGCCGGTATGCCCGTGCCGGCCCGCGTTTGCCGTATTCCTTTTTATAATGAAATCAGTGCGGCCATTAACCTCCGGGACGATCTGCAAAGTGGTTACAGCCACTTTATGATGGAAGTGCAACAGCTCAAACGTACGCTGCAGTTGGCAGGCGCGGGCCGGAACTGCTTTGCCATATTTGATGAATTATTCCGTGGGACTAATGCCGACGATGCAACGGACATTTCCCTGCAAACGATCCGCGGGCTGGCAACATCTCCGCAAGGATTATTTATTATATCCACCCACTTACACGCGCTGGAAAATTTACTGGCGCCTAATGCCGGCTGGCAGGCAATGCATATGGTATGCGAACCGGGCGATGGCTTGCCCCGCTTTGCTTACCGGCTGCGGGAAGGGTGGGGGCGACTCAAAATCGGCCGCATAATTTTTGAGCAGGAAGGACTGCCTGCAATGTTAAACCAGTGGAAAAGCTTAACTTAATAATAGCAGTTTAAACAGGTAAAATGTGAATATTATACCATTCGAAAAAAAAGTTGCAAAAACGTTTTAGTTATTGGGAAATATCCCTATTTTTATCTAGAGAAAATTGCCAGAGTGAGGACCCGGTTCTGTATTGCTTATTGACCATCATCGAAATGAAAAATTAATTAACCTACTGCATCAGGAACGAAGAACCAGTGTTGAGACGCTATTGCGAAAATGATTTCCACGAAAATGCTGTAAAACCAAAAGGAGAAGTAGAAATAAATAAAACCGAAAAGTATGTAACAAAAAAATTCACAGTTGTACTGGCTTGTATTTTTTGCTAAATCGATTTTATAATACGTTTGAACAGTATTATAAATCCTGTATTCCAGACCCTGTAGAATTGCTTGTAAAACTGAGTGCCAAAAAATATTGCAGATGCCAGGAGTAATTTTTCCACGTATGGCGCCCGGGTCATTCTGCAATAGTGATTCAATTCCATTTATTTAATCAACATCGCATGTAAAACGTAAAACAATGCTATGATGCAACGCTGACGGCTATACGAAAATCCATAGCCCTCTTCACATGTACCACATCCGGTACATAACAGCTTCCTATTGTCCATTTTTCATTACCGCTATGCCGGGATGACTGGGCGCTGTTTGCCAAATCGATTTAGCAGAAATGCTAACCAAAACCTAAAAATCTAAAATGTATGAAGACGAATTTGACATGCCTAATGCGGTCGGCCCTGCTCAGCATACTTATGCTGCTTACCGGTCTGATGGCATTTTCACAATCCAAAAAAATCACCGGGCGTGTATTCGACGGCAGGGATAACTCCCCGCTGCCCGGCGTAACCGTACAGGTAAAAGGCACCAACACCGGCACGCAAACCGGTGCGGACGGTTCCTATTCCCTGAATGCCCCCGCGGGCGCCACACTGGTATTTACTTTCATCGGTTATACCCCGCAGGAAAAAGCGATCGGCAACGCTACACAAATAAACATGGCGTTAACCACCGATACTAAATCCCTGCAGGACGTTATCGTAATCGGTTATGGTACCGCCAAACGCTCTGACCTCACCGGCTCCGTAGCCTCCGTACGCGCGGCGCAACTGCAGGAAAGACCCGCCCCCTCCCTCAACCAGGCCCTGAGCGGCCGCGTACCAGGGGTGCAGGTAAACACCAACTCCGGACGCCCCGGCGGTCAAACGAAAGTCCGCATCCGCGGTTTCAGCTCCATCAACTCATCCAACAACCCGCTCTATGTGGTAGACGGGGTGGCGCTGCCCGTAGGTACGCAAACCCAGAACAGCAACGCCATCGACTTTATTAACCCATCCGATATTGAATCCGTGGAAGTGCTGAAAGACGCTTCCGCTACCGCCATCTACGGCGCCCGCGGCGCCAACGGCGTAATCCTCGTTACCACTAAAAAAGGAACTGCTACCGGCGGCCGCGTAACTTACGACGGCTACGTAGGGAAAAACACCCCGGGCCCGCACCGCGTGAAAATGCTCAATGCCAGGGAATACATGGCCGTGGAAGACCTGGCCTGGAAAAATGCGGAAATATACGATCCGGAAGGCTGGGCCAAAGGCGACTATGTTTCCAAAAATCCTAAACTCAAAAGAACCGATCCGCGCCTCTTTGATAAAGACGGTAACCCGCTGTACGATACCGACTGGTTCGAAGAATCCCTGCAGCACAAACTTTCCCAGAACCACCAGCTGGGCTTCACCGGCGGGAACGCGGAATCCCAGTACGGCCTCTTCCTCGGCTACCTCGATGATGAAGGACTGCTGAAAAACTCTTACCTCAAACGCTACTCCGCACGCTTTACCATCGACAGTAAAGTGAAGGAATGGCTGCGGGTGGGCGGTTCCCTCTCTTATAACAACCAGGAAGAAAACCTGGTGGACATCGGCACTGGCGGCCTGAACTCCGTACGTATGATTACGGAGGCGCTGCCTTTCCTCCCGGTGAAATTTGCCGATGGAACATGGTCCAATAATAAGGTATATCCCGGCGCGGAAGGTGGTTCCAACCCCGTGCAGATCCTCACGGACAGGAAATATATTCTCAACACCCAAAACCTCCTGGGCAACGTTTACGCGGAATTGCAACTGGCCAAAAACCTGACCTTCCGCAGCGTATTCGGTACCAACATCGTTACCCGCGGCCGCAACGAGTGGAACGGCCGTTCCCTCCTGGATATCTCCGCCAGCCAGAAAGGTATTGCCATCAGTGCGAACGACAGGGAAACCTACTGGTCATTCGAAAACTATATGACCTATTCCAAACGCTTTAACGATAAACATAGCTTCACCGGCATGGTGGGCTTGTCCTGGCAGGAAAGCAACTTCTTTGGTTTCAACGCCCGCGCTGAAAACTTCTCTACAGATTATTTCGAGAACAACAGCCTCGGCTCCGGCTCCAATATCCCCGCCAGCGGCGTGGGTTCCAGCCGTAACAAATTCGCCTTCAACTCCTATTTCGCAAGGTTGAACTATACCTTCCGCGATAAATACATGGTGACCTTCACCGGCCGTGCGGACGGTTCTTCCAAATTCGGAAAGAATAAAAAGTACGCAGTATTCCCTTCCGCAGCTTTGGCATGGAGAGCCTCCGAAGAACCTTTCCTGAAAGACAGCCGCGTGATCTCCAACCTGAAACTCCGCACCAGCTACGGTTTAACGGGTAACTCTGAAATTGCGCCATACACCTCCCTGGCCTCCCTTTCCGCCAGCAGCACCTATGCGGCCGTTATCAACGGCGCTAAAGTACAGGGGGTAGGTACCAACCGCCTCGCCAACAGCGACCTGCACTGGGAAAGAACCGGGCAGTACGACGCCGGCGTGGAAGTGGGCTTCCTGAAAAACAGGCTGAACCTGGAACTGGATTACTACTACCGCAAAACCACTGATATGTTGCTGGATGCCCCGGTGCCTACTACCAGCGGCTATACCACCATAAAAAAGAATATCGGTACCATGGCCAATAAAGGGGTGGAAGTAAACGTAAACGCCACCATTATTGACAAGGAGAAATTTACCTGGAACAGTGCCTTCAATATTTCCTTCAACAGGAACAAAGTATTGTCCCTCGCTACCCCGGCAGATATCTTCGGGGTGGGTGGTCCTAACTTCACCAACCAGACCAACGTGATTCGTGTAGGCGAACCCGTGGGTTCCTTCTGGGGCCTGGTACGCCTCGGTACCTGGAGCACCGCAGAAGCGGCCGAAGCGGCTAAATTCAAGGATTACCGTGGCGGTAAGCCCATCCTGCCGGGAGATATCAAATACCTGGACGTAAACGGCGACTACGCCATCAATGATGCGGACCGTATGATCATTGGTAACGGTAACCCTGACGGCTGGGGCGCATGGAATAACAACTTCCGGTACAAAAACTGGGAACTGGCCATAGAGCTGCAATTCATGTACGGCAACGATGTGCTGAACATGACCCACCACTCCGGGGAAGACCGTACCGGCCTTGCCAACAGCTTCAAATCCGTACTGGACTACTGGACGCCGGAACATCAGAACACCATGATTGCCGCGCCGCGCAACCCATCCGCCGGCTATGTAACGAACGTGGATACACGCTGGGTAGAAGACGGCTCTTTCATCCGTGGTAAAAACCTGCTGCTGGGTTATTCCTTCCCGGGCCAGACGGTGCAGCGCCTGCACCTGCAACGCCTGCGCGTTTACGGCTCCGTGCAGAACTTCTTCCTGAAAACCAAGTTTAGCGGCAATGATCCGGAGGTGACCACCTATGGCGATGTGTTCGCTCAGGGGCAAACCTTCTTCGACTATCCGAAACCAACCACCTTCACCGTGGGCGTAAATGTGGCATTCTAAACCTGTTGTGTTATTAAAATGAACAAGATCATGAAACGTAAGATATTTAATAAAACGCTGCTCCTGGTGCTCACAGGCGCGCTGATGCTGGGTACCGGAACCGGTTGTAAAAAGTTCCTCGAAGAGCAGGATCCCTCCAACCTCTCGCCGGACAGCTACTTTACGCTGCCTGAACATGCGGATGCAGCCGTATTTGCGGCTTATGCGCGCACCCGCATCATTGCGGAAGGGGCGGGTATCTTTTCCAACAACTTCCAGCTGCTGGACGCCGTAACAGGTACCGCTACCACCGGTACCGCGCAGAACTCCGACCTCAACAACCTGCTCGGCCTGGTGTACAACGGGGAAAACCTCCATATCCAACAATGGTGGAGAGGCTTGTACCGGGTGATTGCCCAGTGTAACCTGACGCTGGATAACGTGCCTAAGATCAATCCCATGGATGAAGCCCAGCGTAAACGGGTAATGGGAGAAGCCAGCTTCCTCCGCGCATGGGCCTACTTTTATGCCGTAAGGTTCTGGGGCGATGTGCCGTTGATATTAAACTCCCAAACGGCCAGCTCTCCTGATTTTGCGCCTTCCCGCACCAAAGCCGAGGATGTGTATAACCAGATCGTAAAAGACCTCCAAACCGCCGAAGCGGCAGGCTTACCCTGGGTAGACCCCACCGGCCGCGTCAGCACCGCAGCCATCAAAACACAACTGGCAAAGGTGTACCTGACCATGGCGGGCTTCCCGCTGGCAAAAGGCGCCTCCCATTATAAACTGGCCGCCGATAAAGCGAAGGAAGTGATCGACTACGCCACTGCGCATCCCGGGGAAATAGGGCTGTTTACCAATTACAGCCAGCTCCATGCCGTGGCCTCCAACAATAAGCTGGAACACCTCTTTGAAGTACAATACCTGAGCGGCGTAGAGGAAAATCCTTTACAGTCCGTCATGCTGCCCAATAACTCCCTGTCCAAAAACATCTCTGCGGACGGTAGCGGTGTGGGCAGCTCCATGCCTACCCGTTCCTTCTACGACTCCTACAAGAAATTTGAGCCGAAGGATAAACGTACGGACGAGCAGCAATTCTTCTTTACCACCTATTACGTGGATGGCAGCGGGGCGGACTTCCCGCTGGGCGCTCCCTACATCTTCAAGCATTTCGACGTGGTTTGCCATGGTACCAAAGGCGTACCCGGTACCGGTATCAGTAACCTGAACCTGCCACAGATCCGTTATGCGGAAACCCTGCTGATTTATGCGGAAGCGCAGAACAGGGCGGACGGGACGCCTAACGCTACCGCCTACACGGCGCTGAACGCCATCCGCGGCAGGGCAGGCCTTGACCCGCTGGCCGGCCTCAGCTCCGCCGCCTTTGAACAGGCGGTATGGCGCGAACGCTGGCATGAGTTCGCCTACGAAGGCATCATCTGGTTCGATATGGTGCGACTGAGAAAAGTATATAATGAAGATAATAACGGTTTCGACGAGTTTGAAGGACACGTGAACAAAAATTCAGGCCAGGCGCTGCAGAAGAAGCATCTGCTCTTCCCGCTGCCTACCTCTGAAATGAAGAACAATCCGAATCTGAAACCGCAGAACGAAGGTTACGGTAACTAGCAGGTTACTGGTTTAAGGCAGTGTCTTCTCGTGGCATAGCGCGGGAAGCACTGCTTTTTTATTTGTACAGGTCCTCCTTTTCAAGGGTAAACTTCACAGCGGCAGTGAGTCGCTTAATGGCAATGGCCAGCTGGTTCTCCACCGTTTTGACGGATACATTCAGGATTTGCGCCGCTTCCCGGTATTTTAACCCATGCTGCTTGATCATCAGGTAAATGGTTTTACACTTCGGGGGTAACTGCTGAATGGTGGCTTCCATTTTCCGCACCATCTCGGAAGTGATCATTAGCTCCTCGGGATTGCTGTCGAAAGTAATTTGGATATGGGCGTCAGGAGGGAGGTCAACAGCCCGGAAATGGGCTTGCTTTCGCTTATAATCCACCGCTTTGTTGCGGGCCACGACGAAGAGGTACACCTCCGGGTTTTTAATGTCTCCCAAAGACCCCCTTTTTTGCCAGCAATGCATAAATACGTCGTTGGCAATTTCTTCGGCTACTTCCCTTGATTTGGTAAGCGTGTAGGTATATCGCAACAGGCGCACGAAACACTGATTATAGAAAAGCTTGAAAGCCTCCTCATCATTGTTCGCCGTCATATCAGTAAAAAGCTGATTAATGTTACACTGTTCCATCCCTGTTGACTGCTAGATATTGGTTGCAATTTATATAACGCAGATTAAGCTAAAGTTAACAAAATATTCCGGCTGCAAACGCCAAAAAAAATTTCTCCGGTCTTTGGGGGTATTTCACCCCCGGTGCGACCTACCTGTATAACGATCAGTAGCATTAATGAGTGAACAAAACCGTATTTATGCACTAATGGCCAGGAAGGCAGCGGGAGAAGCTTCCCCTGACGAACTGGAAGAACTGGAGCAGCTCCTGCTGGAAAATCCGGAATTACAATACGCATTCAATATTGTGGTTGATATCCGTGAAGTGCATGAAACCAACAACTTTACAGCCGAAGAGGCCGAGGTGCTGAAAACCAAAGGGCTGGAACAACTGGCCGGCTGGCTGCAACAGGAGCCGGACCCGGTAAAGCGCCACCGCCTTACCTGGAAAGTGTTTGCCGCCATCGCCGCCGGCGCCGGCCTGCTCATCGGCACATTCTTCTACTGGCCTAAATCCGGGACCACTACCTTCGCCAACCAGGTAGTGACCCGCAATGGTTCCAAATCCACCATGGTATTGCCTGACGGCAGCACCGTAGCGCTCAATGCCTGCAGCCGGCTGCAATATGATGCGGATAAATTCCTGAAAGGTAACAGGGAGGTAACACTCACGGGAGAAGCCTATTTCGATATCAGGCACGATCCCGCACACCCCTTCATTGTTCATTCAGGGAAAGTGAACATCAAAGTATTGGGGACCTCCTTTAACGTGAAAGCCTACCCGGAGGACAAACAAATCGAAACAACGCTGATCAGCGGCAAAGTGGCGGTATCTTTCAAAACCGCTGAAAACGCCGAAGCAAAAGAAGTAGTACTGCTGCCGGCGCAACGCCTGCTGATCAACAAACTGCCGGCGCAGGGGATGCCTGCCCATGCGGCACAGGCCGGCCTTACCAACTATTCCGTGGCCACCGTCCGCAATGCCGCCGCCAACACCATAACAACAGAGGCTATACCAACGGCCTGGATGAACGACCGCTTCGAATTCGACAGCATCCCGCTGGGGGAATTATCGCACGACCTCGAACGCTGGTACGACGTCCGTATCATCTTCAAAAACGAAAAATACAAGCAGGAACTTTTTACAGGCGTGTTCAAAAAACAACAGCTGGAAGAAGTGCTGAGCGCACTGCAACTTACGCTGGGCTTTAATTACGAGATAGATAAAGAGAAGAAAACAGTCACCATCAGGTAACAACAAAAATCCATCATCTATGGAATAACAACACCATCAACATATTTCCAGACATGAAAAAGGGAAATGCGGCAACATTCCCCTTTACAAAGGCTAAACAAGTAAACCGATCAGCGAGATCCGGTAATGGCCTATTATTTAACCTAATGAAACAAAATTATGAAAAAAAACTATTGGTGGCCTTCGCATATTCCCCATGGGAGTATGAGGAAACTCATTATGCGTATGAAATTGACTTCCGTATTGCTATGCGCCGGTTTTTTACAGTTGAGCGCCCACGGATTCTCGCAGGAGAAAATCAGCGTGGACCTCAGCAATGTCCATATCAGTAAACTACTCAGCCTCATAGGTAAGAAAAGCGACTACACCTTCCTCTATAAAACCGGCGCCCTACCGGATGTGCGCGTAAGCCTCCGGATGGAAAATGCCGCCGTTACCGCTATCCTGGATAAAGCCTTCACCGGCACCAACCTCAATTACCGCGTAATGCCCAACAACCTCGTGGTAATCGTAAAAGGAAGCGAAGTGGTAAAAACAATACCCGTAAAAGGTGTGGTGAAAGATATGGAGGGCACGCCCCTCATCGGCGTAACCGTAAAGGTACAGGGCACCTCCCAGGGCGTTACCACCAACACCAAAGGAGAATATGAACTGGAAGTGCCGGAAAATGCCGTGCTGGAATTCAGCTATATCGGCTACGAATCCAAACAGATGCCCGTTAAAGGCGTTCAGCATTTTAACGTAACCCTCACTGCCAACTCCAGCGGCCTCAACGAAGTAGTGGTAGTAGGTTATGGCACGCAGAAAAGGGTAAACCTCAGCGGCGCTGTGGATAACATTTCCGGCAAGGCGCTGGAAAGCCGCCCGATCACCAACGTGGGCACAGGCTTGCAGGGGCTGATCCCCAACCTGAACATCGGTATTAACAACGGCCGTTCCTCTTCCGCGCCTACGTTTAACCTGAGGGGTTATACCTCCCTCTCCGGTGGCGATCCGTTTATCCTGGTGGATAACATCCCTTTCAGTGCAGAAGAAGTATCCCGCCTCAACCCCGCCGATATTGAAAGCGTAACGGTATTGAAAGACGCTGCCTCCGCCGCCATCTACGGCGCCCGCGCGGCTTTCGGGGTGGTGCTCATTACCACCAAGTCTGCAATGGACGGCAGGCTCACCGTTACGGCCAATACTAACTATGCCGTGCGTACGCTAGGTAAAGTGCCGGATGTGATCACGGATCCGCTCATCACCATGCAAATGAAGCACGATGCCGCTACGCCGCTCTACAACCTCTACCCGGATGCGGTGAGAGAGTACGCCGCTAAAAGATCTAAAGATCCCTCCCTGCCGGCAGTTATCACCGATCCTACCAATCCCAATGCCTACGCTTACTACGGCACTACGGACTGGCTGCACGAAGTGTACAACAAAAGCGCGCCCGCCTTTACCGACAACTTCAGCATAGCGAGAGGGGATGAAAAGCTTAACTACTATCTGTCCGGCGAATATTACCAGCAGGATGGTATGCTCCGCTATAACCCGGATGTTTACAAGCGTTACAACCTCCGCGCAAAAGCTACCTATACCTTCAACGACCGTATTAAATTAGGTACCAACACAACCTATACCACTTCTTCCTATGACGCGCCCAGCACGGCGATGGATTACCTGTTTTTCCATAATGCGAACCGTACGCCGTCCCTCTCGGTGCCACGTAACCCGGATGGTACCTGGACTTCCGACGGCGCCGCGCTGCTCGGCCGCCTGCAAAGCGGCGGGCGGAATACGACGGACATGAACGAGTTCCTCGCCAGCTTCAACGGCGAGCTCGGTATCATCAAAGGTATCTGGAAATTAAAAGGGGAAGCCACTTTCCGCCGTACCAATTCCGCCGGCAAATCTTTCGTACTGCCGGTAGCGTATCGCACCGGGCCCGGCCAACCGTTGCAATACACAGACGGAAACCAGTCCAGCGCTTCGTTTAACAGCCTGGGCATGAAATACACCGTGTATAACCTCTATTCCGATTTCAATAAAAAATTCGGCAAGCATGAACTCTCCGCGCTCGTAGGCTTCAACCAGGAGTACTTCCAGACGGATGCCTTCAACGGTAACCGCAATGGCCTGATCAGTACCCTGTACCCCACCGTGCAACTGGCTACCGGTACGCCTAAGATCGGGGAAAGTTTCGAGGACTGGGCAGTGCGCGGCCTCTTCTACCGCCTTGCTTACAACTACAGTGATAAATACCTGCTGGAAGTGAACGGCCGCCGCGATGGCTCCTCCCGCTTCCCGATGTATAAACGCTGGGGCACCTTCCCGTCCGCCTCTGCGGCCTGGGTGGTGACGAATGAAAACTTTGCCAAACCGCTAGCCTCTGCCATTGGGATGGACTTCCTGAAACTCCGCGGCTCTTATGGCTCCCTGGGGGATCAGACTTTTAACTCCTACGGTTATTTTGAAACCATGAACGCCGGCACCCTCAACACCATCCTCGACGGATCGCAACAGGTAGCGGTATATATGCCCAGCCCTGTAACGGCTGATTATACCTGGCAAACAGTGAGGTCTATCAATGGCGGGGTAGATGCGGCCTTCCTGAAAGAACGCTTGTACGTGAGCTTCGATCATTATACCCGCTTCACCGAAGGGATGTTTGTCAAAGGCAAAACCCTGCCCGGCGTTTATGGCGCTGAATCGCCCAAAACGAATGCGGCCGACCTGAAGACCCGTGGCGGCGAACTGTCCATCATGTGGAGGGACCGCATTGCCATCGGGAAGGACAACCTGTCGTACAGCATCAAGGTAGCCGTGGCTGACAGCAAAACCTTCATCACCAAATACGATAACCCGGTAGGCAACCTCAATGACTACTACGTAGGTCAGCGTTTAGGGGAGATATGGGGGCTGGAAACAGAAGGATTCTTCCAGAGTGAAGACGAAATCAAGGCCCATGCCGATCAGTCGAAGGTTGGCTCGGACGACCAGGGTTACAAATGGTACGTAGGCGATCTGAAATTCAGGGATATTAACAATGACGGTGAGATCAGCTATGGCAAGAATACCGTTAGCGATCACGGGGACAAGCGCATAATCGGTAACAACAGGCCACGGTTGCCCTACAGCGTGGACCTGAATGCCAGCTACAAAGGCTGGGATTTCAGGGCTTTCTTCCAGGGTATCGGCAAACGCGACTGGTATCCGAATGCCGGCAACCACTACTTCTGGGGCATTTATGCGCAACCATGGGCAAACGTGCAGGTGCAGAATATGGACCACTGGACGCCTGAAAATCCGAACGCTTACTTCCCCCGCGTGAAATCCTACATCGCGGAAGATGCTACGGAGCTGGGCGCGCCGCAGACGCGCTACCTGCAAAACGCCGCTTACCTGCGCCTGAAAAACGTGACGCTGGGCTATACCCTGCCTAAGTCCGTAACTGACCGGCTGAAGATTGCGCGCCTGCGCTTCTACCTCTCAGCGGAAAACATCTTCACCGTTTCCCACCTGAAGGCCGACCTGGATCCGGAAGGGCTGGATGGCAGCGTATATCCGTTCCAGAAAACCTATTCCGCCGGCTTAAACCTGAATTTCTAAACTCTGCAACATGAAAAAAACTGCTTCTTATATACTTTTACTCGCAGCAGGCTGCTGGACTGCCTCCTGCAATAAGGACTTTCTCCAGCGTAACCCGGAAACATCCATCGTTCCCGATGCTTACTTTGGCTCGCCCAAGGACCTGGAAACTTATTCCAACTCTTTCTACAGCGTGCCTACCTATGCCACGGATGACATCAACAGCGATAATATTTCCTATTATAGCCAGGCCGGCGAGCTGGACCTGATGATGGAAGGCGGGCTGAATGCCACTACGGCGGGCAGTACCGGCTGGGACGACTGGGGGCGCCTCCGCTCTTACAATTACCTGCTCGATAACGCCAATAAAGCCACCGGCGATACGGCGCTGATCAATCATTACATTGGCATCACCCGTTTCTTCCGCGCCAAGTTCTATTTTGATAAGCTGGCCCGCTACTCCGACGTGCCATGGTACTCGCATGTGCTGAAAAATACGGATAGCGCGCTGTATGCGGCCCGTAGCCCGCGCACGCTGATTGCGGATTCCATCATGGCGGACCTTCGTTATGCCATCGCCTACATCAAACCGGATGAAGGCAACAGAACGCGGGTAAGCAAATGGACGGCCCTGGCGCTCATGAGTCGCTTTGGCTTATTTGAAGGCACTTTCCGCAAATATCATCCGGAGCTCGCCTTACAGGAAACGGCCAAGCCCTTCCTGGAAGCGTCGGTAGCAGCTGCGCAGGAACTGATCAACAGCGGCAGGTTCCAGGTGTACAATACCGGCAAGGGCGCGCTGGATTACCGGGCGCTGTTTGTAAGTCCTACGCTGGCTTCCAACCCTG
>Ga0164243_10002208_pt1 | contig 32432 bp, 31 predicted proteins | sample OricompcompostOP_FD_108781 | JGI IMG/M metagenome (GOLD analysis project Ga0164243, IMG submission 108781) | Organic Plus compost microbial communities from Emeryville, California, USA - Original compost - Organic plus compost (OP) | ecosystem: Engineered > Solid waste > Mixed feedstock >... | reverse complement strand
TGAATAATTCGCGGACAACCGCCCCCAAGCGGCCGTCCGCAGCTGCACTCTCAGGACGTTTGCCCGTGACTGCCGAGCAGCGCATTGCCGGATTTCTTCTGCTTCTTCGCCATGCGTTTCTCGTGGGCCGTCTTCAGGGGCTTCTTCTTGCCTTCCTTGTGGGCGTTCAGACCTTTGCTCATGACCGTGACCTCGTGGACTGGGAAGGACTGGCATCCCTGCGGTCGGCGCTCCATCGGCCCGCAGGCGCGGGCCGGTGCTTCTTCAGCATAGACCTGCCGGGCGCTTCAGGCTTGGCCGCTTAGCCGCTCCAGCTCGCGGCGGACCATGGCCGCGTACTGCGGCGGGCTCAGGCGGTAGAGTTCGCCGGCCACCCAGGCCAGCCAGCGCCCGCCCAGGGCCTGGCGCTCGGCCAGCAGGCGGCGGGCCTCGGCTTCGGCCCGGGCGGCGTGTTCGCGGTGATAGTCGGCGCGGCTCATCCCTGGCACTGGAGTTTCTGCGGGTCGATCTCGATGCTCGCCAGCGGCTTGCCGTCGCTGCCGTCGTAGTCGTGGGCGACGCGGATGCCGTGCTCGCGGATGCGCTGCAACAGCGCCGGCTGCTGGCAGGTGGCGCGTTCCAGGCGGGTGCGCTGCTCGCCCTTGAACTTGTCCAGGGCATCGGCCTGCATGCCCTCGGCCTTCATGCTGGAAATGCCGTAGCGGTAGTGCAGCACCTTGCTGTCGGTGTCCAGGCGCACGTTCTCCAGGCGCGTCACCTGGTCCACCTGCAGCGGCAGTTGCTTGCTCTGCTGCTCGAAGAAGGCGGCCGACTCCTTGAGGAAGGTGGCTTCGTCCTCCGCCCGGGCCTGGGGTTGCAGGCTGGCGAAGGCCGCGCCGGCGAGCAGCAGGGTGGCGCCGAGGCGGCGGGCGGGGCGGAGCATCGGGATGGGCATGCGGGGTTCCTCCGGCTGTGGTTGCGCTGAAGTGTATAGGCCATTTCCCACACCTGCCCGCCGCCTGCGCAACTTCCCCTGGCCGCGACGAGTGGCTAGGCTTGCCCGCAAGGACCGAACTTGAGCCGCGCCGGCGGGTCAACCGTCGACACGGGGCCGCGCCGCGGCCGGACTGCGGAGGAAGGAAACCAGGCATGCGATTCATGGATTTTCGGGGCCTGCGCCTGGGCCCCTGGCAACTGCTGAAACTGACCGTCAAGGAATTCCTCGACGACGAGATGCCCACCTACGCGGCGGCGCTGGCCTACCAGGGGCTGTTCTCGCTGTTCCCGTTCCTGCTATTCCTCATCGCCCTGCTGGGCTTCCTGCACCTGCCGGAATTCTTCGACTGGCTGCGCGAGCAGGCCGCCTACGTGCTGCCGGGCCAGGCCCTGGAGCAGGTCAACCCGATCATCGACCAGTTGCAGCAGCGCCAGGGCGGGCTGCTCTCGGTGGGGATCGTGGTCGCGCTCTGGTCGTCCTCGGCGGCGGTGCGCTCGCTGATGAACGCGCTCAACGCCGCCTACGACGTGCGCGAGGCGCGCCCGGTGTGGAAGCGCGTGCCGCTGTCGCTGCTCTACACCCTGGGCCTGGCGGTGATGCTGATGCTGGTGACCGCGCTGATGATCCTCGGGCCGCAGGTGATGGGCTGGATCGCCGAGCGCATCGGCCTGCAGGATTACGTGGTGGTGCTCTGGTCGCTGCTGCGCTGGCCGGTGATGGTCCTGCTGATGATGATGGCGGTGGCGGTGATCTACTACGCCACCCCCAACGTCAAGCAGAAGTTCCGCTTCATCACCCCCGGCTCGGTGCTGGCGGTGGTGGCCTGGGTGGCGGCGTCCCTGGCCTTCGGCTTCTACGTGAAGAACTTCGCCGACTACAACGCCATGTACGGCAGCGTCGGCGCCATCATCGTGCTGCTGCTGTACTTCTACATCTCCGCCGCGGTGCTGCTGCTGGGCGCCGAGCTCAACGCGGTGATCGAACACCACCTGCCCCACGGCAAGAACCCCGGCGAGCGCACCTTCGAACAGGCCGAGACGCGCAGCCCCGAGGAGGGCTGAGGCTCACTGCGCCGGCTGCTGGCTGAGCAACTGGTCGACGATCTGCCCGGCGCGCTCGAAGTTCGGGTAGCCGCTCTTGGCCACGTCCAGCTCGGCATAGGCCTTGCGGTATTCCTCGGCCTTCAGCGCGTCGGCCTCCTGGCCGAGCATGGGCTGGTTGTAGACGCGGTAGAGCAGGGCGATGGCGTAGGGCTGGCCGGCCTTGGCGGCGCGCTCCAGCAGGGGCAGGGCCTGGTCCGCCGGAGCCTGCTGGCGAATCTTCAGCAGCGCCTCGTAGAAGGCCACCTCGCCGCGCTGGTCGGCCTCGCGGGCGCGTTCGAGCAGGTCGTTGGCGCGGGCATAGTTGCCCGGGTCGGCGGAGGCGATCAGCAGCTTCGCCTCGAGCATGTCGTTGCGGTACAGCAGGTGCTGCTGCTCGGCGTCGTGGCTGGCGCAGCCGGCCAGGCACAGCGGCAGGCCGATGACGGCGAGGCGGGAGAACGGGTGGCGCATGCCCATGAAGGTCCCTCGATGGCGAACGGGCGCGGAGCCGACGATTTTGCCGTCTCCGCGTGGGCAAGCATAGACGGCCGGCGTGCCGTTCAGGAACCGGGGGCACGCTCCCATGCCGAGGCGCTCTTCGTAGGAGTGAGCCCGTGTTCCCCTAGGACTGCCGGTGAGCTTCCATATAGCGCCGCAGCAACTGGTTGATGCGCGTCTGATAGCCGCTGCCCTGGGCCTTGAACCACTCCAGTACATCCGCATCCAGGCGGATGGTGACGGTCTGCTTGGCCGGGACGTGCAATTGCGCTCGGCGGAAAAAGTCGTCGCCCAGTTCGGGGATATCGGAGGTGTCGATGGCGTCGTCGCCCTGTTCGACCAGCCGCTTCCAATCAGTCTTCGATGCTTTCGACATAGCGCCTCACCTCCTGGCGTGTGGCCTTGCGCGCCGAGATGATGCGGATCACCTCGCCCCGTCGTTCGGTATAGACCACCACGCCGACGAGCCGCCGGAGCCAGCCGATGGCGATCCAGCACTCTTCCTCGTAATCGATTCGGTCATCGCGCAAGGCCAGCAGCGGGTGCTGGAAGATTTCCGGTACATCGCGGAAATCGATGCCGTGCTTGCGGATGTTGGCCTGGTTCTTGGCCTCGTCCCATTCGAACTGCATGGGATGTTCCGTATTTACACTTGTAAATACAAGATATGCCGAAAGTCCTGAAATTGCCACCCCTGGTTGGGGCATCCCAGGCCCGGGAGCACGCGTACACGCGAATAGGCCGGGCCTGCGCACGGTTCGTGGATGGAATCCGCTATGGATATTGCGCTCGGGTTTGGGCCCAGTCCTCGGCAAGCAGCCCATACAATGCCGAGTCCGACACTTCGCCGGCGACCATCCAGCGCTGCCGCAGCAGGCCCTCGTGGCGGAAGCCCAGGCGTTCCAGGGTGGCTGCGGAGGCCAGGTTGCGTGGGTCGATGTCCGCCTCCAGGCGGTTCAGGCGCAGGTCGCCGAAGGCGTAGTCGAGCAGGCTGCGCAGGGCCTCGTTCATGAGGCCCTGGCCTTGCGCGGCGCTGGCCAGGCAGTAGCCCAGCTCGGCTCTTCTCGACGCCTCGGCGATGTTGAACAGCGTGCAGGTGCCGATGAGCCCGCTCTCATGGCGGCGGGTGATGGCCAAGGTCAGATATTCCCCCCTGGCGAATGCCTCCATGTCCCGGAGGATGCCGTGCACGGCTTGTTCCGGCTCGGTCCAGGGCGGGGTGTTCCAATAGCGCATCACCCGCGGGTCGGACATCATCGAGAACAAGGCGTCAGCGTCGTCCAGGCATAGGTGACGCAAGTGCAAGCGGGCGCTCTGAAGGCCTTGGGTGAAGTTCATCGGCTGCCTCCTGGGGCGTAGGTGAGCCAGGAAGCCTAGCAACCGCGGGGCTCCCCGCCGCGGCGGATATACGTGTGGATGTTTCTTGAGCGGGGCAGGGAGCACGCGGCGTTCGGCTCGATCCCCGTAGGAGCAACTACCTTGCCGGCTGTGCCGAGGCGCTCTTCGTAGGATGGGTTGAGCGAAGCGATACCCATCGGGCCATGGTGATGGGTATCGCAAGCTCAACCCATCCTACGTGGCTCGCTGCTGGACAGGGAGCCGCCGTCAAAGCCACTCCAGGTTCAACCACGGAGTTGCCGGCAAGGAAGGTGAGGCGGCGTATAACCGCGAACGGTTATACGCCCTACGCCCATGGTGGGCTTGGTGTAGGGCGAATAACGCTCCGCGTTATCCGCCGTTTGGCCTTGGCCACACACCGCTCGCTGCCGAGCACGGAGCCGCTGTCGAAGCCGCGCCAGGTTCAATCACGGAGTTGCCGGCAAGGAAGGTGAGGCGGCGTATAACCGCGAACGGTTATACGCCCTACGCCCATGGTGGGCTTGGCGTAGGGCGCATAACGCCTACGGCGTTATCCGCCGTTTGACCTGGGCCATGCCCCCGCTCGCTGCCGAGCACGGAGCCGCCCTCGAAGCCACGCCAGGTTCAACCACGGAGTTGCCGGCAAGAAAGGTGAAGCGGCGGATAACCGCGAACGGTTATTCGCCCTACGCCCATGGCGGGCTTGGCGTAGGGCGGATCTCATCCGCGATTGCGCATGCAGCGGGGCAGGGCTCAGATGCCGAAGGCACTCCCGCCGTCGTCGCCATCGAAGCCGCGCTCCAGCTTGATCTTCAGGCTCAGGTCGGTGCGCGAGTCGGCGAACTTCAGGGCGTCGGCGACGCTGATGCGGCCGGCTTCCAGCAACTGGTACAGGCTCTGGTCGAAACTCTGCATGCCCTGCTCCAGGGCGCGTTCGATGGCGCCGCGCAGCTCCGGCAGTTCGTCGCGCTGGATCAGCCCGCGGATGTGCGGCGTGCCCAGCACCAGTTCCACCGCCGCCACGCGGCGCTGGGTGGTGCCCGGCACCAGGCGCTGGCCGACCAGCGCCAGGAGGTTCTGCGACAGGTCGGCCAGCACCTGCGGGCGGGCCTCGTCGGGGAAGAAGCGGGCGATGCGCTCGATGGCGTGGCGGGCGCTGGTGCCGTGCAGGGTGGCCATGCACAGGTGGCCGGTCTCGGCGTAGTGCAGGGCGTGCTGCATGGTCGCGGCGTCGCGGATTTCGCCGAGCATGATCACGTCCGGCGCCTCGCGCAGCACGTTGCGCAGGGCGTCCTCGAAGCTGTGGGTGTCCAGGCCGACTTCGCGCTGGTCGATGATCGAGCGCTGGTGGCTGTGGAGGAACTCGATGGGGTCCTCGATGCAGACGATGTGCCCCGAGCGGTGGCGGTTGCGGAAGTCGAGCATCGCCGCCAGGGTGGTGGACTTGCCGGCGCCGGCCGCGCCCACCACCAGGATCAGGCCGCGGTCCTGCACCGCCAGCTTCTCCAGGATCGACGGCAGGCCGAGGCTGGCGGCGTCGGGGATGACCTGCCTGATCAGCCGCACCACCATGGCCACCTCGCCGCGCTGCAGGTAGACGTTGACGCGGAAGCGCCCGCTGCCGGGCACCGCCACCGCCAGGTTCATCTCCAGGTCGCGCTCGAAGTCGGCGATCTGCTGCTGCGACATCAACTGGTAGGCCAACTGCTTGACCTCGCCGCTGCGCAGGCGGCGCTCGCCGGCCGGGCGGCTGACGCCCTCGACCTTGATGTGCGGCGCCGCGCCGACGCTGAAGAACATGTCGGAACCGGCGTGCTGCGCCAACTGGTGCAATTGGCTGAAGACGTCGGGCAGGGCGCTGTCGCTGGCATCGCTCATGGGGAATCCTCGCAAGGGCGGGCGCCCGGGTGGGACGGGCGCATGTTCTCAGCCTAGCCGGCCTGGCGGACGGTGGCCTGTTGGGTGGCGCGCAGCCTAGCGTGCCGGCGGCGCCGATTTCTTGACCTGGGTCGTCCCGGCGATGTCGATGGGGCTGCGCCAGATTGGCCGATTTCCTACGCAATACAAATCCCAATCCTTCGTTGCTTGCGGACATGGATGGCTGACTTGCGCGGGCATTTCTCAATGCTTCGTCTTGGTGCTGCCAATGACCGTCGCCATCCCCCATTTGCGGTTAGGCACTCCCCCGTTTTTACCGCTGTCCGTAGCCGGCAGCTTCCCATACTGCCGTGCCGGAAGGCGGCAGGAAGGCCGCCAGGTTCGTGCAGACACGCGACAGGGCTCGATCCCCCGGCGGCCGGCCGGGTCCACCTGTGCGTAGCGCATCCTGGTCCGGGCCTGGATGCGAAAGATACGCAATACCCACTCGACCAACGGAGACAACCCTTTTCCGGCCGCCCGCACCACCGCCGGCGATCCGCGCCATGCCCGGGGCGCCGGCGCCACCTGGAGAACGTATGGGAACTGCAAGCATGAGTACGTTGGCCGATGGCCGTTTCGCCCCGATCGTCGACATCAGTGATTCACTCCTCCGCCAGCGCCTGTTCGACGCGCTGCTCGGCGCCGCCCCGAGGGACGCCCGCCTGGTGCTGGTCTGCGCCCCGGCGGGCTTCGGCAAGACGACCCTGCTGGCGCAGGTCGAGCGGCTGCTGGCCGAGCGGGGCGAGTACACCTTCTGGGTGAACTGCGGCGAGAGCGACTGCCGGCCGGAACTGTTCCTCGAAAGCCTGCTGCAGTGCCTGCACCAGGGCGGGTTGGGCCCGGCGCCGGATGCCGGCCTCGGCGCGCTGCTCGGCCTGCTCGAAGCCTGCCCGCGCAATTGCAACCTGTTCGTCGACCAGTTGGACCTGGCCCTGGACCTCGAAGTCGAGCGGCTGCTGGAGGACCTGGCCCGGCGCCTGCCTTCGGGGTGCCGCCTGCTGCTGGGCAGCCGGCGGCAACCGGCGCTGCCGCTCACGCAACTGCAACTGGCCGGGCTGCTGCGCGTCGTCGAGGCCGACAACCTGCGGTTCACCGAAGAGGAGACGCAGCAACTGCTCGGCGCGCAGCTGGGCGAGACGCGCGCCCGCTACTGGGCGAACTACACCGAGGGCTGGCCCTTCGCCCTGCAACTGCTGCGCCTGCGCTGCAACGGCAACCTCGACGGCCAGGCGCCGCCGGAGACCGACCCGTACGCCTCGCTGGGCGGCATCTTCGATTACCTCGCCGAGGAGGTGTTCGCCAGCCTGCCTGTGGAGCTGAGCGGGTTCCTGCTCGACTGCAGCATCCTGGACAGCGTGGACGTGCCCAGCGCCAATGCCCTGCGCGGGCGCGACGACGCCGAGCGCTGGCTGCGCGAGGCCGCGCGCCTGGCGCCCATCGTGGTGCCCGAGCAACCGCTGCGGGTGCGCCTGCATCCGCTGCTGCGCGAATTCCTCCTCGGCCGCCTGGAAAGCCGCGAGCCGGACCGCTTCGCCCTGCTGCAGGGGCGCGCGGCCGACTTCCACGCCCAGCGCCAGCAGGTGTTCCGCGCCGTCGAGCACGCCTCGCAAGGGGGGCTCTACTACCAGGCCGTGTCGATCATCCTGGAAGCCGGCGCGGTGCGCCTGCTGGTCAGCGAGGGGGCGGCACGCACGCGGGCGCTGCTCGAACTGTTGCCGCTGACCCTGGTGCGCCGCGAGCCGCGCCTGCGCCTGATGCTCATCTGCCTGCACATGCTCAGCGGCGAGACGCTGCAGGACAGCCTCGACCTGTCGCGGCTGGAGGCCGCCTACGGCGGCGTGACCTCATCGGCGGAAGACGCGGAGACGCGCACCGACCTGCTCTACGTGCGCGCGATGATGCTCATCGGCTGCGTGCAGCGGGCCGGCGACGGCGCCTCCCGCGAGGTGGTGGTGCGGGCCGTGGCCGATGCCCGCGCGCGCTTCTTCGAGGACCCGCGCTACCTGTGCCTGGTGCTGCCGAGCGAAATCATGCTGCTGCTGCGCTACGGCAACATCGACGAGGCGCGCCTGCGCCTGGAGGAGTTCATCGAGGTCAACCGCAGCGAGGGCTTCCGCGAGAACCAGCCCTGGTCGCTGGTCTACCGGGCCCTGAGCGACAGCGCCCAGGCGCGCTTCGACGAGGTGCTGCAGACGGTGACCTTCCTGCTGGCCAAGGACGGGCCGCTGGCCTCGCCACAGGCGCGGGTGCTCTTCCATCTGGTGCATGCGCTGCTCGGCCATGTCCACTACGTGCGTGGCGAGCTGGAACAGGCGCGGCAGGCGTTCGCGCACTGCGCCTCGCGCCTGGGCAACGCCATGGCCGAGGCCTGGGAGCGCGGCCTGATCGGCGCGGCGCGGGCGGCCTACTTCCTTGGCGACAGCGCCCAGGCCATGGCCAGCCTGGAGGCGGCCTGGGCCGGGCGGGCCCTGGAGTACCCGCTGCGCCGCGCGGTGGCCGCGACCCTCGTGGAGCTGCGCCTGCGCCAGGGCGAGGTGGAGGCCGGCCTGGAACTGGCGCTGGAGATCAACCTGGCGAAGCTCTGGCAGGAGATCCTGGACGGGCGCCCGCTGTTCTGGGCCGAGCTGGTCGCCATCGCCCAGGCCCACTACTGGCTGCAGGCCGCCCAGGGGCAGATGGCGGCGGCGCTGCTGACGGCGGAGGCCTTCGAGCGCCTGGCCCGCGAGCGGCGCAACCGCTCCTGCGTCGGCCGCGCCCTGGCGCTCAAGGCCCACGCGCTGCTGGCCGGCGAACTGCCCGGCCAGCCCACGGCGGTGCTCGACGAGGCGCTGGAATTGCTCGGCCAGGGCGGCGCGGTGCAGAGCTTCATCGAGGCGGGCGCCGAGGTGATCACCCACCTGCGCGAGATGTCGCGGCGCCAGGGCCACGCCCAGGCGCAGTTGATCGCGCGCTGCATCGAACTCTGGGAAAGGCACTTCCGCGCGCGCCTGGATGCCCAGGCCCTGTTTACCCGGCGCGAGCTGGACGCGCTGATGGGCCTGGCCGGCGGCCGCACCACCAAGGTCATCGCACGCGAACTGGGGATTTCCCCGGAGACGGTCAAGCAGCACCTGAAATCGGTCTACGCCAAGCTGGGCGTGCACCGGCGCCGGGAGGCGCTGGCCGTGGCGCGGCGCCGGGCCATCCTGCCCTGAGCCAGGGCGCCGTTCCGGCCTGCCGGAACGGAAACCGGGGGGCGGCCTCGATTCTTCGCCGGGGGATCGGCTGCTTCCCCCAGGTTCCTCCGTGGGCTGCGTCCGCATATCCCGCGCGGCCGAACGCCAGGACGCCATCCAGGCCGCTCCCGCCAGCGCCGTAGCGACGGGGGGCAGCGCTCCCCCGATTTACCCGCCACCTTCCCTCATCCCGGGACGGCTCGCGCCGTCCGAGTCTTCGCATACTGCGCCCGGCAGGCAGCGGCGGCACTGCGCCGCGCGGCCAGCCCATGACAACAACAATCCGCGGCCCACGAGGCCGCAGGCTTCGCCAGGCCGTGAGCCGCGACGGCTCAGCCGGCAGGGCGCAGGAGGCGTGCAATGAATCTTCGAAGAACGACCGCGGTACTCCTCGGCCAGGCGGCGCTGCCCCTGGCCTGCGCATTCGCCGCCGAGGGGGCCAGCTACGGCGGGCCGGTGGGCGGCACCGACCTGGGGGCGGCGCTGCTGCCGGCCACCTCCGGTCTGTACGGCGGGCTGGTGCTCGGCTACGCCAGCGGCGACCGCTTCCATGGCAACGACGGCGGGCGCGACCCGGCGCTGGAAGGCCGCATGGCGTCCCAGGTGGCCGCCCTGGGCCTGCTCTACGTCTACCCCGGGCAGGTCTTCGGCGGCACCCTGGCCTCCAGCCTGCAGGGCAGCGTCAACGGCGGGCGCATGGAGCTGAACGGCGAGGCCCAGCACTACCAGGGCTTCGGCGACCTCTACGCGGACCTGCTGATGTGGAGCCGCTACCTGGGCGACGCCGCGCCCGGCCAGCGGCCCACCGGGGCGACGCTCAAGCTGGCGTACTCGATGGTGTTCCCCAGCGGCCGCTACAACACCTCGGACCTCTACACCTCCGGGCGCAACGTCTACTTCTTCGTGCCCAACGCCGCACTCACCTACCTCGGCGGGCCGAACGCCCTGGGCGAGGGCCTGGAGCTGAGCCTGCACGCCTTCGTCAACGTCGCCTCCCGGAACCGCGCCACCGACTACGAAAGCGGCACCGTGGCCAACCTCAACTTCGCCGTCGGCCAGCGCATCGGCCGCTGGCAGCTGGGCCTGGCCGGCTACCACGCGCGCCAGCTCGACGACGACCGCCAGCACGGCGCGCGCGTCGAGCCGGACGGCCGGCGCTACCGCGCCACCGCGCTGGGGCCGGTGCTGGCCTACGACCTGCCGCGCGCCGCCGGCTCGCTGAAGTTCAAGGCGCTGGCGCCGCTGAGCACGCGTAATTCGCTGGCGGCCAATACCGCCTACGTCGTCTGGTCACGTTCGCTTTGAGGAGAGAGCCCATGGTCCGCAAGGACACCCCTGCGCTGCGCATCGGCATCGATGTCGGCGGCACCAATACCGACGCCGTGCTGATGCGCGGCCGCGAAGTGCTCTGCGCCCTGAAGCGCCCCACCACCGCGGCGGTCGGCGACGGCGTGGCGGCGGCGGTCGACGAACTGCTGCGCGAGGCGGCGGTGGAACCGGCGGCGGTGGCCGCGGTGATGCTGGGCACCACCCAGCTGCTCAACGCCTTCCTCGAACGCCGGCACCTGGCGCGGGTCGCGGTGGTGCGCCTGGCCCTGCCGCGCGGCGACGGCGTGCCGCCGTTGCTGGGCTGGCCGGCGGAGCTGTGCGAGGCGATCGATGGGCAGGTCTTCCTGGCCGACGGCGGCGCGCTGTTCAACGGCCGCACCTACAGCGCGCTGGATGTGCGCCAGCTCGAACGGATCGGCGCATCGATCCGCCAGCGGGGCGCCGAGGCGCTGGTGCTGTCCACCACCTTCGCCCCGCTGCGCCCGGACATCGAGCAGGAAGCGGCGGCGGTGCTGCAGAAGGTCCTGGGTGACGCGGTGCACCTGACGCTGTCCTCGGATGTCGGCGGCATCGGCCTGCTGGAACGGGAGAACGCGGCCATCGTCAACGCCAGCCTGCAGCCGCTGGCGCAGCGGGTGGTCGGCGACCTGATGCGGGCCTTCCGCCGCCTGCAACTGAACGCGCCGCTGTTCATCAGCCAGAACGACGGCACCCTGATCACCCCGTCGATGGCCACGCGCTTCCCGATCCTCACCTGCGCCGCGGGGCCGACCAACAGCCTGCGCGGCGCGGCCTTCCTCACCGGTGTGGAGGACGCCCTGGTGCTGGACATCGGCGGCACCACCAGCGACATCGGCGCGCTGGTCCAGGGCTTCCCACGGCAGACCGCCGGCCCCCTGGAACTGGGCGGGGTGCGTTGCAACCTGCGCATGCCCGACACCCTGTCCGTCGCCCTCGGCGGCGGCACCCTGGTGCGCCTGGAAGGTGGCCGGCCGGTGCTCGGCCCCGAGTCCCTGGGCCTGCGCTTGCGCCAGCGGGCCAGGGTGTTCGGCGGCGACGCGCTGTGCGCGACCGACATCGCCGTGGCCGCCCACGGCCTGCAGGGCATCGGCGACCCGCGGCGCCTCGCCGATCTCGAACCGGCCCAGGTGGAGCAGGCCATGGCCGCCATCCGCGGGACACTGGAGCACGCCCTGGAGCGCATGCGCACCAGCAGCGCGCCCTTGCCGGTGGTGCTGGTGGGTGGCGGCAGCATCCTCCTGCCCATGCACCTGCAGGGCGCCGCGCAGGTGCTGCGCCCGGCCCGCGCGGAGGTGGCCAACGCCATCGGCGCGGCCATCGCCCAGGTCAGCGGGCGTGTCGACCGCTTGTTCCAGATGCACCCGGGCAACCGCGAAAGCGTGCTGCGCCAGGCCCGCCAGGAGGCCATCGACGCCGCCGTTCAGGCTGGCGCCGAGCCCGCCAGCGTCGGCGTCGTGGAACTGAACGAACTGCCCATGACGCACCTGCGCGCCGGCGCCACCCGCGTGCAGGTCCGCGCCGTCGGCGACCTGGCCCTGGCCGCCACCCACTGAACTCCCGAAGAGGACCCGAGCATGCCTTGCTTCGATACCATTTCCAGCCAGGACCTGGCGCGCGGCGCCGTGCTGCTGGGCACCGGCGGCGGGGGCGACCCCCATGTCGGCGAGCTGTTCCTGCGTCGCCAACTGCAGCGTGGCCTGCAGCCGCGCCTGCTGCCGCTGGCCGAGCTCGCCGACGAGGCCTTCGTGGTCAGCGTCGCCGGGATAGGCGCGCCCACCGTGCTGGTCGAACACCTGCTCAGCGAGGCCGCCCTGCGGCACCTGCTGCAGCAGGCCGAGGCGTTCTACGCGCGGCCGATAGACGCGCTGATCTGCGCCGAGGTCGGCGGCGCCAACGCCATGCTGCCGCTGGCCGCCGCGGCTCTGAGCGGCCTGCCGCTGGTGGATGCCGACGGCATCGGCCGGGCCTTCCCGCACATCGACATGACCACCTTCGGCATCCACGGCTGCAGCGCTTCGCCGGCCCTGTTCAGCGACGACCTGGGCAACCTGGCGCGCCTGAGCGCGGTCGACAACCCGAGCCTGGAACACATGGTCCGGGCCCTGGCCGCGAGCCTGGGCGGTAGCCTGTACGGCGTGCTCTATCCGCTGAGCGGGGCCCAGGCGAAGCGCTTCGCGGTAGCGGGCAGCATCACCCAGGCCCTGCGCATCGGCCGCCACATCCGCGAGGCGCGCGCCGGCAGCGCCGACCCGGTGGCCGGGCTGGTGCGCTTCCTCGACGGCCTGGAGCCGGGGCGCCGCGCCCGCGAGCTGTTCGACGGCAAGGTCGCCGACGTGCGCCACGAGACCCGCGACGGCTTCCACTGGGGCCAGGTGCTGCTGGAGCCGGCCAGCGGCAGCGGCGAAGCGGTGGTCATCGACATCCAGAACGAGTTCCTCCGCGCCCGCCAGGGCGAGCGCGTGCTGGCGGTGGTGCCCGACCTGCTGTGCCTGCTGGACAGCGAGAGCGCCGAACCGCTGACCGCCGAGAACCTGCGCTACGGCATGCGCGTGCGCCTGCTGGCCTACGCCGCGCCGCCGTGCCTGCTCAGCGAGGCGGCGCTGGCGGTGGTGGGCCCGGCGCGCTTCGGCCTGGACTCGCCGTGGCGCTCCTTCCTGGCCGATGACCAGGGGAGGGCGCCGGCATGAACGACCTACCTGGCGCGCAACCCGACGGCGACCCTGCCACCTGCGCCCTGCCACACGGCGAAGGCCTGGGCGCCTGGCGCCTCGGCCTGATCCTGATGGGCGCGCTGATCGCCCTGCCGTGCTTCGTCACCGGCGCCGAACTGGCCCACGCCCTGGGCCGGCAGCAGGCGCTGCTGGCCTGCCTGGGCGGCGGCGCGGTGCTCCTGCTGCTGGCACTGCCCGCCGCCTACGCCGGGGCGCGCTCGCGGCTGAGCACCTACATGCTGATCCTCGACGCCTTCGGCGCCGTGGGCGGGCGCTGCGTCAACCTGGTGCTGTCGCTGGCGCTGCTGGGCTGGTTCGGCGTGGTCGCCGGCCTGTTCGGCCAGGCCATGGCGGCGGCCGCGCCGGCCTTCCTGGCAGGGGTACCGGCGCAGGGCTGGAGCCTGGTCGGCTGCCTGCTGATGCTGCTCACCAACCTGGTCGGCTTCCGCGCCCTGGACCGGCTGTCGCAACTGGCCACGCCGCTGAAGCTGGGCCTGGTGCTGTGGGCCTGCTGGGTGGCGCTGAAAGGCCACGGCATGCCGCCCGCGGGCGGTGGCGCCGGGGACTACTCGGTGCTGCAGGGCATGTCGCTGGTGGTGGGCGGCGTGGTCATCGGCTGCATCCTGCTGCCGGACATCTGCCGCCACGCCCTGTCGCCCGGCCGCGCGCTGGCGGCGGTGTTCTGCGCCTTCGGCCTGGGCTTCCCGCTGGTGCTGGCGCTGGCCGGGCTGCCCAGCCTGGCCACCGGGGAGCGGCAACTGGTGGCGATCATGCTCGCCCTCGGCCTGGGCCTGCCGGCGATGCTGATCATCCTGCTCTCGGCCTGGTCGACCAACGCCTACAACCTCTACGCGGCGACCCTGGTGTGCGCCAGCGTGGCGCCGCAGGTGCAGCGCCGGCGCCTGGCGCTGTTCACCGGGCTGGTCGGCGCGACATTGGGGCTGGCCGGCCTGGGCGACGCCCTGCAGCATTACCTGGCGCTACTGGCCGTGGCCCTGCCGCCGGTGGGCGGGGTCTACCTGTGCAACTACTACCTGAACCTGCGGGGCGCCGTGCGCAGCCCTCGCCGCTGGCGGCCGGAAGCCTTCGGCGCCTGGGCCTGCGGGGTAGGGGCGGCGGCATTGCAGGTGCTCTGGCCGTTCACCCTGACCTGGGTGCCGGCGCTGGATTCGCTGCTGCTGGCGGCTGGCTGCTATCTGCTGCTGCGCGCCATCGCCGCGCGCCGCGGAGTGCGGAAGCCGGGCGTGGCCCGGCAAGGCAGCCGGGCGCTGTTGCCCTGAGGCGCGCCCGGCTGGGAGGGATCAGTCTTCGCGGCTGGTGACTTCCACCAGGTGGTAGCCGAACTGGGTCTTCACCGGGCCCTGGACCTGGTTCAGCGGCGCGCTGAACACCACCTGGTCGAACTCGCGGACCATCTGGCCCGGGCGGAAGGAACCCAGGTCGCCGCCGCTGCGGCCGGACGGGCAGGTGGAATGCTCGCGGGCCAGGGCGGCGAAGTCGGCGCCACCTTCGATGGCGGCCTTGAGTTCATTGCACTTGGCTTCGCTGGAAACCAGGATGTGACGGGCGGAAGCGCGGGCCATGGTGATGCTCCTGAAAGGCAGAGGGGAGGGAGGCAGAGACTAGCGCATTTGCCGGTACGGTGCGGAGGGTTTCCGTCGGGGCGCCCTCACCCCAACCCTCTCCCTGAGGGAGAGGGGGCTGTCCGTGCCCCCGGGGCGTCCGGCGTGGCCGGTGGATCCAATCGCGGACAAAGTCCGCCTACGTCCGTGCTTCCCTGGAGCTGTAGGAGCAACTGTCTTGCCCAGCGCATCGGGGCGCTTTTCGTAGGATGGGTTGAGCCTGCGATACCCATCGGACCCTGGCGATGGGTATCGCTTCGCTCAACACCATCCTACGGGGCCTTGGTGCCGGTGGCGTAGCGGATTTATCCGCGATTCCGCTGGCAGTGCCGGCGCTCATCCCGCCATCGCGGACAAGGTCCGCTCCTACGCCCGTGCTTCCCCGGAACTGTAGGAGCGGGCCCTGCCCGCGATTCGCGCGCAGGGCGCGCTCCTACAGGGGAAATGGCATGGGTGGGGCAGCGTAGGAGCGGATCTCATCCGCGAATCGCGCCGGTGGTTCCGGCTATCGCGGACGGAGTCCGCTCCTACAAGGCGACGCCGAACCTCACTGCCTGCCGAACACCTCGTCCAGATGCTTGCGATAACGCTCCACATCCGCCTCGATGTTCGGCCGCTTCATCACATCCACACAGAGGAAGGTCGGCAGCGCCTGCATGCCGAGGAACTGGTTGGCCTTGTGGAAGGGGAAGTAGACCGCATCCGCGCCCTTGCCCTCGAAGAAGTCGCTGGGGTCGTCGAAGGCCTGCTGCGGAGCGTTCCAGGTCAGCGAGAGCATGTAGCGCTTGCCATGGATCAGGCCGCCGCTGCCGTACTTCTGCGAGGCGTCGGAGCGGGTGCGGCCGTCGTTGGCGTAGAGGCTGCCGTGGCCGGCGGTGAACACCTCGTCGACGTACTTCTTCACGGTCCAGGGCGCGCCCATCCACCAGCCGGGCATCTGGTAGATCACCACGTCGGCCCAGAGGAATTTCTGCACCTCTTCCTGGATGTCGTAGCCGCCGTCGATGAAGGTTTGCTTCACGTCGAAGCCGGCGTGGTCGAGGTGGGCCAGCGCTGCTTCGTGCAGGGTGGCGTTGTACTGGCCGTTGGAATGGGCGAACTGCTTGCCGCCATTGAGCAGGAGAATGTTTTGCATGGAAAGGCTCCGAAAGCTGTGAGTGGCCGGCAGGATAGCCAGGCCGCGGAAGCGGAAAAACCGGCCCCGCGGCAATTGATTTGTGTTTCTAACTCACGAATCGGCGCCGGGAGTTGCTCCAGGTTATGCAATCGGCAGATAACCCGGCGCGCACTGGCGACTTCGACCCCGCGCCAGGGGGCAGCGAAATCCCGCCGGATCGCGCATCATGTCCGGCAGTCCACCAAGGGAGCCTTTCATGCGCGTCTTGCCGTCCGTTCTGCGATGCCTCCTGCCGTCCCTGGCGCTGCTGGCCGGCGCCGGCCATGCCGTGGCGGCCGAGCCGCTGCTCGAAGCCATCAACCTCTACCGCAGCCAGCCGCAGGCCTGCGCCGGCCGGGCCAGCGAGGCGCTGCCGCCGCTGGGGCAGGATGCGCGCCTGGTGCTGGCGCCGGGGGTTCCCGACTGGCAGTCGGCGCTCAAGGCCACCGGCTACCCGATGAGCAGCGCGCGCATGCTCAGCCTCAGCGGGCCGAAGGACGAGCAGGCGGCCATGGCGGCGTTGCAGGAGAGTTTCTGCCAGGTGCTGCTCGACCCGCAGTTCATCGAGGTCGGCGTCAGCCGCCAGGGCAACGACTGGCGCGTGGTGCTGGCGCGGCCGCTGTTGCAGGGCAAGCTGGGCGACTGGCAGGCCGAGGGGCAGAAGCTGTTGCAGGCGGTCAATGCCGCGCGGGGCCAGGCGCGCCAGTGCGGCGGGCAGGGCTTCGCCAAGGCCGCGCCGCTGGGCTGGAATGCCGTGCTGGGCAGCGTGGCCGAGGAGCACAGCCGCTCCATGGCCAACGGCAACTACTTCTCCCACCTGGACCGCGACGGCCGCACCCCCGGCGACCGCGCCGAGCTGGGCGGCTACAGCGCCGGCGCCGTGGGCGAGAACATCGCCGCCGGGCAGGGCACCGCGAACGCCGTGGTGCAGGCCTGGCTGGCCAGCCCCGGGCACTGCGCCAACCTGATGAGCCCGCAGTACCGCGAGCTGGGCGCGGCCTACGCGGTGGACCCGAAGAGCGACGCCGGCATCTACTGGACGGCGATGTTCGGCGCGCCCTGAGCGCGCCTCAGGCGAGGCTGCGCTGCAGCTGCTCGATGGTGTCGCCGAGGCTGCCCAGGTACTGGCGGCGCACCTGCTCGACGCTGCCCTGGTCCTGCGGCCAGTGCAGCGCGACGCTGCCCAGCAGGCGTTCGCCGGCGCGCACCGGCAGGGCGATGGCGCGGATCAGGAAGGGCAGGCGCACCGAGTATTCCCAGTGGCCCTCGGTGCGTTCGCCGAAGCCGCGATGGTGCGCGCGCTCGTGCAACTGCAGTAGTTCCTCGCCTTGCAGCGCGTGGCGTTCGGCCAGTGCGCGCACGTGCTGCTCGTCCAGCGCCGCCAGGCAGGCCTGGCCCATGGCCGAGTGGAACAGGCTGGCCTTGAGCCCGACGATCATGCGATTGCTCGGGTAGCGCTTGCGCAGGCGCTCGGGCACCGAGCTTTCCATCACCCGCAGGTCGGCGCCGTCGAAGAACGACAGGTCGGCCACCAGCCCGGTGCGCTCGCTCAGCGCCTTGAGCAGCGGCGCGGCTTCCTCCACCAGGCGCCGGCTCTGGCGCTCGCTGGCGTCGCCGAACAGCCGCCGCGAACTCAGGCGGTAGCGCCGGTCGCACAGGCCGCGGTACAGCCAGCCCTGCTCCTGCAGGGTGTGCAGCAGGCGCGAGACGGTGGCCTTGGGCAGGGCGGTGAGGTAGTGCAGTTCCTCCAGCCCCAGGGAGCCGTGCTCGCCGAGCAGTTCGACGATCGCCAGGGCGCGCTCCACCGAGCGCACCGTGCTGCCTTCCTCTTTCCCCTGCATCGCCGTTCCCCATGTGCCCAATGCCGTCGGCAATGGGGAGGCAGGATGCGTGCCATGCCCGAGCGGGCCCCGCGCCTCAGCGTTCATCGAGCAGCGCCGGCGGCCGCCGGGCGACCCAGCGCGTCCGTTGTTCATGGGCGTGGGCCAGTTGCAGCACGGCCAGGTCCGCCTGCGCCGGGCCGAGGATCTGCACGCCCATGGGCAGCCCGGCGGGGTTGAAGCCCACCGGCACGTTCATCGCCGGCAGCCCGGCGAGGGTGGCGCCGATCACCACTTCCATCCAGCGGTGGTAGGTGTCCATCGGGCGGCCGGCGATGGCATCCGGCCATGCCAGTTGTGCATCGAAAGGGAACACCTGGGCACTGGGCAGGAGCAGGTAGTCGTAACGCTCGAACAGCTTCTGCAGGGCGCGGTACCAGTCGCTGCGGTCCAGCGAGGCCTGGTAGACGTCGGCGGCGCCCAGGCCCAGGCCCGACTCCACTTCCCAGATCGCCTCCGGCTTGAGTTGCCGGCGCAACGCCGGCTCGGCATAGGCCTGGGCCAGGCTGCCGGCCACCAGCCACTGGCGGTGCACCAGCCAGCAGCGCCACAGGCGCGCCAGGTCGTAGTCCGGGCGGCACGGCTCGACCTCGGCGCCCAGGGCGCGGAAGTCCGCCAGGCCCGCCTCGCACAGCGCGAGCAGGCCCGGCTCGGTGGGCAGGTAGCCGTCGAAGTCGCCCAGCCAGCCGATGCGCGCGCCGCGGAAGTCGCGTTCCAGCGGTCCGGCGAGGTCGTCGCTGCCGCGCAGCGAAAGCGGCGCGCCGGGCGCATGGCCGGCCTGGGTGCGCAGCAGCGCGGCGACGTCGGCCACGCTGCGGCCCATGGGCCCTTCGCTGGCCAGTTGCTGGACGAACAGTTCATTGGACGGGCCGAAGGGCACGCGGCCCTGGGACGGGCGCAGGCCGTAGACGTTGTTGAACGCCGCCGGGTTGCGCAGCGAGCCCATCATGTCGCTGCCGTCGGCCACCGGCAGCATGCGCAGGGCCAGGGCCACCGCAGCGCCGCCGCTGCTGCCGCCGGCCGTCAGGCGCGGCTCGTAGGCGTTGCCGGTGATGCCGAACACGGCGTTGTAGGTGTGCGAGCCCAGGCCGAACTCGGGCACGTTGCTGCGCCCGATGAAGATCGCCCCGGCCTTGCGCGCGCGCTCCACCACGTAGGCGTCGTGCCCGGTCACCTGCCTGGCGAACAGCGGCGAGCCCATGCTGGTGACCAGCCCGGCGCAGGCCGCCAGGTCCTTCGGCGCCTGGGGCATGCCGTGCAGCCAGCCGAGCCAGCGGCCCTGGGCGAGCAGGCGGTCGTGTTCGTCGGCCTCGCGCAACAGTTCGTCTTCAGGGCGCAGCGAGACCAGCGCATTGACCCGCGGGTTGTAGCGTTCGATCTGTTCCAGGTAGGCCCGCATCACCTCGCGGCAACTGAGCTGGCGGTTGCGGATCGCCTCCGACAGCGGCAGAGCGTCGAGGGCGACGATTTCCTGCTGCAGCGGGGTGGCGTAGGGCGCGGTCATGGCGGTCATTCACAGGCTCCGGGCAGTGGTGGAAAGGGTAGCGCGGGCGCGGCGCCGGGCCAGGGCCTCGGGCGCGCCTTCGCGGAGGAAGGCCAGGGCGAACAGGCCGATCAGCGAGGCCGCCAGCACGTACCAGGCCGGCGCCACCGGGGTGCCGCCGACCTTTGTCAGCCAGGCGACGATGAACGGGGCGAAGCCGCCGAACAGCATCACCGCGACGTTGTAGGCCAGGGCCAGGCCGGTGGAGCGCACGCGGGTGGGGAACTGCTCGGCCACGGCGGTGGGCGCCGGGCCGTAGCTGATGCCGATCAGGCTGCACAGCACCAGCTGCATCACCAGCAGGTTGCCGATGCTCGGCGCGCCGGCCACCCAGGCGAACAGCGGGTAGACCAGCAGGGTGAAGCCGAGCATGCCGGCGAACAGCACCGGGCGCCGGCCGTAGCGGTCGGAGAGGGCGCCGGCGACGGGGATGATCACGGTCATCAGCGCCACCGCCAGCATCTGCACCATGAACACCTGGTCCAGCGGCAGGCCGAGCTGGGTGTGGGCGAAGGTCGGCATGTTCACCAGCACCACGTAGAAGGCCACGGTGCCGTTGATGGTCGAGCCCATGGTCACCAGCACCGCGCGGCGGTGCTCGCGCAGCACCTGGCGCAGGCCGACGGGTTTTTCCTGGCTGCTGGCGCGGACGAAGTCCTCGGTCTCTTCCATGTGCCGGCGCATCCACAGGCCCACCGGGCCGATCAGCAGGCCGAGCAGGAAGGGCACGCGCCAGCCCCAGGCGTCCAGCGCCTCGGGCGACAGGTTGTGGGTGACCAGCGCGCCCATGCCGGCGCCGGCGAACACCGCCAGGCACTGGCCGAACAGCTGCCAGGCGCCGTACAGGCCGCGGCGGTTGGCCGGCGCCGACTCCACCAGGAAAGCCGTGGCGCTGGCGTATTCGCCGCCGGTGGCGAAGCCCTGCAGCATGCGCGCGATGACGATCAGCGCCGGCGCGCCGACGCCGATGGCGGCGTAGTCCGGGGCGAAGGCGATCAGCGCGATGGCCAGGGTCATCAGCGCGATGATCAGCTGCATGGCCGCCTTGCGCCCCTTGCGGTCGGCGTACATGCCCAGCAGCACGCCGCCCACCGGGCGCATGAAGAAGCCCACGCCGAAGGTGGCCAGGGCCATCAGCAGCGAGGCGTAGGCGCTTTCGGCGGGGAAGAACAGCCGGGCGATCAGGCTGGAGAGGAAGCCATAGACGATGAAGTCGTACCACTCGAGGGCGTTGCCGATCACGGCGGCCGCCACCTGGTGGTTGCGCGACACGGCGCGGGAGGAGGTCTGCATCACGGGGTGCTCCAGGAAAGGGGGAGGGCAGCTCGATAAGGCGCTCAGGAGCGCAGCCAGCGCTCGGCCAGCGCCGCCCAGTAGGCGGCGCCGCGCACCAGGATGGCGTCGTTGAAGTCGTAGGCCGGGTTGTGCACCATCGCCCCGGCGCCGTTGCCGATGAACAGGTAGCTGCCGGGGCAGCGCTGGAGCATCCAGCCGAAGTCCTCGCTGCCCATCACCGTGGGCGCCTCGCGCACTTCGTCGGCGCCCACCAGTTCGATGCCGACCTCGCGGGCGAAGGCGGTTTCCGCCGCCGTGTTGACCAGCACCGGGTAGGCCGGGCGGTGCTCGACCTGCGCCGTGCAGCCGTAGCTCTGCGCCTGGCTGTGGATGATCGCCTTGACGCGCTCCAGCACCTGTTCGCGCACCTTGGCGTCGAGCGCGCGCAGGCTCAGGCGCAGCAATGCCTGCTGCGGGATGACGTTGGCCGCCTCGCCGGCCTGCAGCGCGCCCACGGTGACCACCGCGGCCTGCTGCGGGTCGACGTTGCGCCCGACCACTGTCTGCAATGCCATCACCACGCTCGCCGCCGCCACCAGCGGGTCGACGCTCAGGTGCGGCATCGAGCCGTGGCCGCCGACGCCTTCGATGCGCACTTCCAGCAGGTCCTGGGAGGCCATCATCGGCCCGCTGCGGAAGCACAGGTGGCCGGCTTCCAGCCCCGGCATGTTGTGCATGCCGAACAGCGCGTCGCAGGGGAAGCGCTGCAGCAGGTCGTCCTCCAGCATGGCCAGGGCGCCGCCCTGGCCTTCCTCGGCGGGCTGGAAGATCAGCGTCAGGCTGCCCTGGAAGTTGCGCGTGGCGGCCAGGTAGCGCGCCGCGCCGAGCAGCATCGTGGTATGGCCGTCGTGGCCGCAGGCGTGCATGCGCCCGTGGTGGCAACTGCTGTAGGGCAGGCCGGTGGCCTCCTCGATGGGCAGCGCGTCCATGTCGGCGCGCAGGCCCAGGCGCCGCGGCGAGTCGCCGTTGCGCAGCACGCCGACCACGCCGGTGCGGCCGACGCCGCGGTGCACCTCGTAGCCCCACTGGCCGAGCAGGTCGGCCACAAGGTCAGCGGTGCGGCGTTCTTCGAAGCCCAGTTCGGGGTGGGCGTGGATGTCCTGGCGCAGGGCCTTGAGTTCGTCGGCGCTGTCGTTCAGCCAGGCGAGGATGTGAGCGTGGCGGGGCATGTGGGGCTCTCCCGGGGTAGCCGGACTGGAGTCCGGTCTTGTTGGCGGTTACCGGCGGCGGGGCCGCCGGCTCGGATGGCTACCAGCAAAGCGCGGGCGCCGTGAGTGGGCAATGCGCGTTGGTTCCACCCTGTGGAACCGCGCGCGCTCAGAAGTGGTAGTAGATGCCGATGGCCACGCTGGACGGGTCGTCGCCGGCCTGCTCCACGGGGATGCCGGCATAGCTCACGGCGGCCTGGCGCTGGTTGTCGATCAGCGCCACGCGGCCATACAGCGCCAGGTTCGGGCGCAGGAAGTGGTCGTAGCCGAGCATCACCCCGGTGGCGTCCTGCTCGCCGCTGTCGACGTTGCGCCGGGTGGTCACCAGCCGCGCCAGGTCGCGCTCGCCCACCGGCAGCATGAAGCCGAGGGTCCAGGCGGTCATGCTCGGGGTGCCGTGGTAGTCCACGTCCTGGCGCTGCCAGGTGAGGTTGGAGGAGAAGGGCCCGAAATCGTAGAAGGCCGAGGCGCTCTTGAACACGTTGTGTGTCTGCCGGCTGCGCCCGCCGTCGTCCCACGGGTCGCTCAGGTAGTCGTTGTAGGAGCCGAGCAGGATCAGCCGGCTGTCGCGGTACTGCAGGCTCACGCCCTTGCCGCGCACGGTGCGCCCGGAACTGGCGGCGTCGTCGAAGCCGAAGCTCATGGCGCTGCCGAGGCTGAAGCCGTGGTAGCTCGGCGTGGTGTAGGCGAGGGTGTGCTTGGGCCGCACGTCCAGGTAGTAGGCGCCCTTGCCGCGCGGCGGCAGGGTGAGGAAGGTGTAGGGCGAGCCGTACACGGCGAGGAAGGGGTCGGCGTAGGTCGGCGTGCTCATGTTGTAGGTCTTGCCGAACTCCAGCTTGCCGTAGTTGCGCGTGCGCAGCGCCACCAGCGCCAGGCGCAGCGCGCCGACCTGCTTCCAGTGCTGCTCCAGGGCCTGGCCGTTGAGGTTGAAACCTTCCTCGACGTCGGCCTCCAGCACGGTGTCCTCGTCCAGCGCCTTGCGCAGGTACAGGCCCAGCTTGTTGGTCCAGGCGCCGCCGCCTTCCAGGCGCCAGCCGGAGTGGTGGCCGGAGTCGTGGTAGTCGCTGAAGACGTCGAGGGTCCCGTAGACCCTGGCCTTGTCGTCGAAACCCTTGTCGATGTTGTAGTAGCCGAAGCCCGAGGCGATGCGGCCGATGCCGGGGAAGCCCTCGGCCTGGGCCGCGAAGGGGGCGGCCAGCAGGGCGGCGAGGAGGAACGGGGAAGGTTTGCGGTGGTGAGCTTGGGTGTGCACGGCGCGGATTCCTGGTTGTGGTTGTTGTAGGCAGGTACCGGGGCGGCTGCGGGGCCGCCGTCGCCTTTCCAGCAGAATCCGGACGGGGCCGGCGCGGCAATGCACAGCGGTTCCATGGCGCGGAACCGCTGGCAGGCTGGGTCAAACGTTACGCTCAGGTTAACGATCGTGCGCCGCGCTTGATTGATGCAGCGGGCGGCGGGTCCCTAAGGTGCGTCCACGACAGCAGCGTTCGTGGAGGTTCCGATGATCCAGACATCCCCCCCGCCCCAGTGGTCGCGGCGGCGCGCCGAGAAAGCACGACGCCTCGAACGGGTGCGCCACCTGGCCGACGGCGCGGTGCTGCCGCGCGAGCACCTGGTGCGCGCCCTGGAGGCGCTGATCGCCCCGGGCGACCGTGTGGTGCTGGAGGGCAATAACCAGAAGCAGGCCGACTTCCTCTCGCGCAGCCTGGCCCGGGTGGACCCGGGCAAGGTCCACGACCTGCACATGATCATGCCCAGCGTCGGCCGCCCCGAGCACCTGGACCTGTTCGAGCTGGGCATCGCGCGCAAGCTCGACTTCTCCTTCTCCGGCCCGCAGAGCCTGCGCATCGGCCAGTTGCTGGAGGACGGGCTGCTGGAGATCGGCGCCATCCACACCTACATCGAGCTGTACTCGCGCCTGGTGGTGGACCTGATCCCCAACGTCGCCCTGGTGGCCGGCTTCATCGCCGACCGCGAAGGCAACCTCTACACCGGCCCCAGCACCGAGGACACCCCGGCGCTGGTGGAGCCCACCGCCTTCAGCGACGGCATCGTCATCGCCCAGGTCAACCGCATCGTCGACGATCCGCGCGACCTGCCGCGGGTGGACATCCCGGCCAGCTGGATCGACTTCGTGGTGGAGGCCGACCGGCCGTTCTACATCGAGCCGCTGTTCACCCGCGACCCGCGCCACATCAAGCCGGTGCACGTGCTGATGGCGATGATGGCGATCCGCGGCATCTACGAGCGGCACAACGTGCAGTCGCTGAACCACGGCATCGGCTTCAACACCGCGGCCATCGAGCTGATCCTGCCGACCTACGGCGAGTCCCTGGGGCTGAAGGGCAGGATCTGCCGGCACTGGACGCTCAACCCGCACCCGACGCTGATCCCGGCCATCGAGAGCGGCTGGGTGGAAAGCGTGCACTGCTTCGGCACCGAGCTGGGCATGGAGCGCTACATCGCCCAGCGCCCGGACGTGTTCTTCACCGGCCGCGACGGCTCGCTGCGCTCCAACCGCATGTTCTGCCAGCTGGCCGGGCAGTACGCGGTGGACCTGTTCATCGGCGCCACCCTGCAGGTGGACGGCGACGGCCATTCCTCCACCGTCACCCGCGGCCGCCTGGCCGGCTTCGGCGGCGCCCCGAACATGGGCCACGACCCGCGTGGCCGGCGGCATTCCACCCCGGCCTGGCTGGACATGCGCCCCGAGCCCGAAGCCCTGCTGGAACGCGGCAAGAAGCTGGTGGTGCAGATGGTCGAGACCTTCCAGGACGGCGGCAAACCCACCTTCGTCGAGCAGCTGGACGCGGTGGACGTGGCGCGCAAGGCGAACATGCCGCTGGCGCCGGTGATGATCTACGGCGACGACGTCACCCACGTGCTCACCGAGGAAGGCATCGCCTACCTGTACAAGGCGCGCTCGGCGGAGGAACGCCGGGCGATGATCGCCGCGGTGGCCGGCATCAGCCCCATCGGCCTGCGCCACGACCCGCAGGACACCGAGCGCATGCGCCGCGAAGGGCTGATCGCGCTGCCCGAGGACCTGGGCATCCGCCGCGCCGACGCCAGCCGCGAACTGCTCGCGGCCAAGAGCATCGCCGAACTGGTCGACTGGTCCGGGGGCCTGTACGAGCCGCCGGCGCGCTTCAGGAGCTGGTGATGGCCCAGGCATACGAACTCGAACCCCGCGTCGGCCTGGGCGAGCGCCTGGCCGACCTGGCGGTGGACGCGCTGATCGACGAAGCCGAGCTGTCGCCCAAGCCGGCGCTGGTGGACCGTCGCGGCAGCGGCGCCCACAGCGACCTGCACCTGGGCCTGATGCAGGCCTCGGCGCTGAGCCTGTGGCCGTGCTTCCAGGCCATGGCCGAGGCCGCGCAAGCCCATGGCGAAATCGGCCTGCCGCTGCGCGAAGCCCTCGGCCGTCTCGGCCGCGAAGGCGAGGCGGACATGCTGCGCACCACGGCGGGGGTGAACACCCACCGCGGCGCCATCTGGGCCCTGGGCCTGCTGAGCGCCGCCGCCGCGCTCGACACTTCGCGGCTGGCGGCCGAAGCGGTGGCCGCCCGCGCCGGGCGCATCGCCGTGCTCGCCGACCGCGCCCAGCCGCAATTGCCCAGCCATGGCGCCAGGGTGCGCCAGCGCTACGGCGTCGGCGGCGCCCGCGAGGAAGCCCAGCTGGGCTTCCCCCGCGTGGTGCTGCACGGCCTGCCGCAACTGCGGCGCAGTCGCGCGGCCGGCAGCGGCGAGCAGAACGCCCGGCTCGACGCGCTGCTGGCGATCATGGCCGTGCTGGACGACACCTGCGTGCTGCACCGCGCCGGCACTGCCGGCCTGCAAGCCATGCAGGGCGGCGCGCGGGCGGTGCTCGATGCCGGCGGCAGCGCCAGCCTGGCCGGGCGCCGCCAACTGCGCGAGCTGGACCGTGCGCTGTTGGCGCTCAACGCATCTCCCGGCGGCGCCGCCGACCTGCTCGCCGCCTGTCTCTTTCTGGATCGCCTGCCCGCCGCGCTCGGCGGGTGGGCCGGGAGCCTCTGACCATGGAAACCCTGTCCTTCGAATACCCTGCCACTTCGTCGGTGCGCGGCCGCGCCCTGGTGGGCTGCGTCGGTTCCGGCGACCTGGAGGTGCTGCTGCAACCGGCGCCGGCCGGGGCCCTGAAGATCGAGGTGGTGACCTCGGTGAACGGCAGCGCGCCGCGCTGGCGGCAACTCTTCGAGCGGCTGTTCGCCGCCGTGCCGGCGCCGGCCGCGCAAATCTGCATCCACGATTTCGGCGCGACTCCCGGCGTGGTGCGCCTGCGCCTGGAACAGGCACTGGAGGAGGCCGGCCATGAGTGACGTCGCCCAACTGCTGGCCCTGCGCAGCTTCACCGAACTCTCCGCCCGCCAGCGCGCCCGCGAACTGCTGGACGCCGGCACTTTCCGCGAACTCATCGACCCCTTCGCCCGCGTGCAGTCGCCCTGGCTGGAAGGGCAGGGCATCGTGCCCCAGGCCGACGACGGCGTGGTCATCGCCCGCGGCACCCTGGATGGCCAGCCGGCGGTGGTGGCCGCCATCGAAGGCGCCTTCCAGGGCGGCAGCATGGGCGAGGTCAGCGGCGCGAAGATCGCCGGCGCCCTGGAACTGGCCGCCGAGGACAACCGCAAGGGCATCCCCACCCGCGCGCTGCTGTTGCTGGAAACCGGCGGCGTGCGCTTGCAGGAGGCCAACCTGGGGCTGGCGGCCATCGCCGAAATCCAGGCGGCCATCGTCGACCTGCAGCAGTACCAGCCGGTGGTGGCGCTGGTCGCAGGCCCGGTCGGCTGCTTCGGCGGCATGTCCATCGCCGCCGGGCTGTGCAGCTACGTGCTGGTCACCCGCGAGGCGCGCCTGGGGCTCAACGGCCCGCAGGTGATCGAGCAGGAAGCCGGCATCGAGGAATACGACTCCCGCGACCGGCCCTTCATCTGGAGCCTCACCGGCGGCGAGCAACGCGCCGCCAGCGGCCTGGCCGATGCCTGCCTGGCCGATGACCTGGGGACCCTGCATCAGGCGGTGCGCGACTACTTCGCCAAGGGCCTGCCGGAGCACCCGCGCAGCCGCCGCGCGCGGGACTTCCTGGCGCGCCTGGAAAGCCTCGATACGAGCGAGCAGATCGACGCCGCCGGCGTGCGCCGCCTCTACGCCGGCCTGAACCAAGGAGACGCGCAATGAGCCAAGCACCTTCTTCCCGTGGCCTGGCCTGGTTCCAGGCGCTGGCCGGCGAACAGCCCGCGCGGGCGCAGGACGGCGCTTCGCTGCGGGTGGCCGACGTCGAGCTGGACGGTCAGCCGTTGCGCTACCTGGCGGTGACCGCCGATGCACAGAGTCCCTTCCCCCGCGCCCGCAACGGCGAGGTCGGCCTGCTCGAAGGCTGGCGCCTGGCGTCGGCGGTGGACGAGGCCATCGAGGCCGACCGCGATGCGCCGCTCAAGCGCGCCCTGGTGGCGATAGTCGACGTGCCCAGCCAGGCCTACGGCCGCCGCGAGGAAGCCCTGGGCATCCACCAGGCCCTGGCCGCGGCGGTGGACGCCTATGCCCGCGCCCGGCTCGCCGGCCACCCGGTAATCGGCCTGCTGGTGGGCAAGGCCATGTCCGGCGCCTTCCTCGCCCATGGCTACCAGGCCAACCGGCTGATCGCGTTGCGTGATGCGGGGGTGATGGTCCACGCCATGGGCAAGGCCGCCGCCGCGCGTATCACCCTGCGCAGCGTCGAGGAACTGGAACGGCTGGCCGCCACGGTGCCGCCGATGGCCTACGACATCGACAGCTACGCCTCGCTCGGCCTGCTGTGGGACAGCCTCGAAGTGCCGTCCATAGACGCGCCCGGCGAAGCGGACGTGGCCCAGGTGCAAGCCAGCCTGCGCCGCGCCCTGGACGATATCGCCGGCGCCCCGCGCGACCTGCGCGGCCGCCTCGGCGCAGCCAACCGCGCGGCCTCCAGCCGCGTGCGCGAACTGCTGCGCGAGCAGTGGTGAGAACTCAGGAGCGGGCCATGGCCATCGTCGACAGCTCACAGCGGGGCTCGCGCCGGGACCGGCCCGCTCCTGACCTTTTCCGCGCCCACGACCTGCTCTGGGGCATGGGCGCCGAGCATCTGCCGGAGGACGCTCCGGCCTGGGCGGGCGAAGTGCTGGCAACCGGCTGGCCGGTTGTCGTGCGCCGCGCGCCGGCACGGGATGGCTGGGTGGCCGTCGGCCTGCGCGGGCGGAGCCGCGAGCAGCGCTGGGCGGGTTGGCTGCTGGTAGCCGCGGTGCAGCGTTGCTCCATGCCCGAAGCGTTGCGCCAGGTCGTGCCGCAACGCGAGCTGCCCACCTGGCAGGCCCTGCGCCAAGTGCGCGAAGTGCTGGACGCCAGCGGCCTGGCCTGGGGCATCACCGGCGGCGCCGGCTTCGAACTGGCCACCGGCGTGCCGGTGCTGCACGACGCCAGCGACCTCGACCTGCTGCTGCGCACTCCGCAGCCGTTTTCCCGCGATGCGGCCCGCGCGCTGCTCGCCGAACTGAACCAGGCCGCCTGCCGCATCGACCTGCAACTGCAGACCCCCGCCGGTGGCCTGGCCCTGGCCGAATGGGCCGGGGAGGGCGCCCGCGTCATGGTCAAGGGCGACCAGGCGCCGGTTCTGCTGGCCGATCCCTGGGCGCGTGCCGAGGTGGCCGCATGAGCAGCTTCTTCGCCTTCCCCGGCCAGGGCGCGCAGTATCCCGGCATGCTCTCGGCGCTGCCCGGCGAGCCGGAAGTGCGCACCTGCCTGGAAGAGGCGGCGGACGTGCTCGGCCAGTCCATGGCCAGCCTGGAAAGCGCCGAGGCCCTGGCCTCTACCCGCGCCGTGCAACTGTGCCTGTTGATCGCCGGTGTCGCCGCGGCACGCCTGCTCGGCGCACGCGGGCATCGGCCGGCGATGGTGGCCGGGCTGTCCATCGGCGCCTATCCTGCGGCGGTCGTTGTCGGCGCCCTGGATTATGCCGATGCGCTGCGCCTGGTCGCCCTACGCGGCGAGCTGATGCAGCGGGCCTGGCCCAGCGGCTACGGCATGAGCGCCATCCTCGGCCTGGAGCAGGCGCAACTGGAGCCGCTGCTGGCCCAGGTGCACAGCGCCGAACGCCCGGTCTACCTGGCCAATATCAACGCCGAACGGCAACTGGTGGTGGCCGGCAGCGACGAGGCCCTGCAAGCCATCGCCGAACTGGCCCGCGCCCAGGGCGCTAGCGCGGCGAAGCGCCTGGCGGTCAGCGTGCCCTCGCACTGCGCACTGCTGGCCGAACCCGCCGCGCGCCTGGCCGAAGCCTTCGCCGGCGTGCAACTGAAGCGCCCACGGCTGCGCTACCTGAGCAGCAGCACGGCGCGCCTGGTCATGGAGCCGGCGGCGCTGGCCGCGGACCTCGCCTGGAACATGGCGCGCCGCGTGGAATGGCGCGCCACCCTGCGCAGCGCCTACGAGCGCGGCGCCCGCCTGCACCTGGAGCTGCCGCCCGGGCGCATACTCAGCGGCCTGGCCAAGCCCTGCTTCGGCGCCGCCGCCATCGCCTTCGACGGTGCCCGCGCGGACACCCTGGACGCGCTGCTGCGCGAGGAGGAACGCCGCGACCCCTGAGCCGGTCCCACTACCCCCAACCCCAACGACCAACCGAGGACAACAACAATGATCATCTACGGTGTCGCTTTACTGTCTGCCTGCACGCTCGCGGGCGTGATCCTGGGCGATCTGCTGGGCGTGCTGCTCGGCGTGCAATCCAACGTCGGCGGCGTCGGCATCGCCATGCTGCTGCTGATCTTCGCCCGCCTGGCGATGCACAAGCGCGGCGGGCTGAGCAAGGAATGCGAGTTCGGCGTGGGCTTCTGGGGCGCCATGTACATTCCCGTGGTAGTCGCCATGGCCGCGCAGCAGAACGTGGTCACCGCCCTGCACGGCGGCCCGGTGGCGCTGCTCGCGGCGATCGGCTCGGTGCTGGTGTGCGGCGCGACCATCGCGCTGATCAGCCGTACCCACCGCGGCGAGCCGCTGCCGCGCGAGGACCGCGCCGAAGACCTGGGCGCCGCCCCGGTGGGAGGGCGCTGAGATGTGGCAGATCGTCGAGAACGCGCTCATCCATAACGGCCTGGTTACCGCCTTCGCGGTGGTGGGCGTGATCATGTGGGTGTCGGTGCTGATTTCCCGCCACCTGACCTTCGGCCGCGTCCACGGCTCGGCCATCGCCATCCTCATCGGCCTGGTGCTGGCCTGGGTCGGCGGCACCCTCAGCGGCGGGCAGAAGGGCCTGGCCGACCTCTCGCTGTTCTCCGGCATCGGCCTGATGGGCGGGGCCATGCTGCGCGACTTCGCCATCGTCGCCACGGCCTTCGAGGTACAGGCCACGGAGGCGCGCAAGGCCGGGTTGATCGGCGCGGTGTCGCTGCTGCTGGGCACCATCCTGCCGTTCATCGTCGGGGTGATCGTGGCCTGGTCGTTCGGCTACCGCGACGCGGTGAGCATGACCACCATAGGCGCGGGCGCGGTCACCTACATCGTCGGCCCGGTCACCGGCGCGGCGCTGGGCGCCAGTTCCGACGTGATGGCGCTGTCGATCGCCACCGGGCTGATCAAGGCCATCCTGGTGATGGTCTTCACTCCGGTCTCGGCGCGCCTGCTGGGCCTGGACAACCCGCGCTCGGCGATGGTCTTCGGCGGCCTGGCCGGCACCGTCAGCGGCGTCACCGCCGGGCTCGCCGCCACCGACCGGCGCCTGGTGCCCTACGGCGCGCTGACCGCCACCTTCCACACCGGCCTGGGCTGTCTGCTCGGCCCGTCGCTGCTGTACTTCTGCGTGCGCGGCCTGGTGGGGTGAGGCAGGCGGGCGGGGCGCCTCAGGCCCCCGCCCGCGCCGCTTCCTGCTCGTGGCGCATGCTGTACATGCGGCATTCGGCGAGCAGCGCCAGCAGGTTCGGGTCGCGCTCCTTGGCGCGCAGGAACACCACGCCGATGCGCTGCTGCAGGCGGTAGCGCGCCTGCAGCGGTATCAGCTTCACGCGGTTCTCGTACACCGCCTCAATGCGCTTGGGCAGCAGCGCGTAGCCCACCCCGGAACTGACCATGCTGAGCAGGGTGAAGATGTCGTTCACCTGCATGGCGATGTGCGGCTCGAAGCCGGCCTGGCGGAACACCCGCACGCCGTCCTGGTGGGTGGCGAAGCCCTGGGCGAGGGTGACGAAGGGCGCGTCCTTCAGGCTGGCCAGGTCGATCTCGGCCTGCTCGGCATAGGGCGAATCCACCGGCACGGCGAGGAAGATGTCGTCGGAGAACAGCGGCAGCTGCTCGCAGTCGGGGTCGGCCACGCTTTCGTTGAGCGACACCAGGATGGCGTCCAGCTCCATGTTCTTCAGCTGGTAGAACAGGTCGACGTTGGAGCCGAGGATGAGGTCGATGTTCAGCTCGCTGCGCCGCAGCTTCAGGCCCATGATCAGTTGCGGCACGGTCTTCACCGTCAGCGAGTAGAGCGCGCCGAGCTTGAAGCGCTCGGCGGAGAAGCCGGCGGCCTCGCGGGTCAGGCGCACCGTCTCGTTCACGTCCTGCACCAGCTTCTGCGCGCGTTCCTCCAGCACGAAGGCGCTTTCCAGCGGCGTCAGCGTGCGCCCCTCGTGCTTGAACAGCGGGCAGCGCAGGGCGCTTTCCAGGGAGTGGATGGCGCGGTGCACGCTGACGTTGCTGGTGCCCAGCTCGGCGGCGGCGCGGGCCAGGTTGCCGGTGCGCATGAAGGCCAGGAAGACTTCCAGTTTCTTCAGCGTCAGCTCTTCGTCGATGCGCGGCGTGGGCGCGCTGGCCGTGTCAGCGCGGGCCATGGGGGCCTCGGGCGGCGTGCGGAAGGGGCATGGGGATTCTCGCTTCGTCGATGGCTCGGCCAAGGTAGCGGAGCCGGGCGCGGGCTGCCAGCGCCGTGCCGGTGGTGGTTTGGGGAAGTGTTTGGACAGCGCTGTCTTTTGCGCGCGGGAGGCTGCATGTCGCCGCAGGGCCCCGCAGGCGCAAACCTGTGGGCCGCCATTACCCTGATTTTAGTGCGGTTATTGAGGAAAATATTTCGCCATCGGGCTGGATTATTACGGGATATGAAAAATAATATTGCCAGCCCTGCGTCTGGCCATTAGCCCGCGCGGGCAGTAACGTGCGCATCGCCTTTGACCGGGCGTTTTTTCATCTGCAAAAGATAGCGCTGTCTCAAGGCTGCGCAGGTTTTCCGGGGCAGGGGGAATGGCCGTGCCAGAGCTCTGCGCCGGGCCTTGTTCTACAGTTTTCGTTTGGCCATGCGGCTCGCGCCCCGTTGGGGAGCGGGCCGGGTGGCGCTTTTTCGCTTCAGGCTGTCAGGAGGAATAGCCCCCATGATCACCGCCCGCAATCTCGCCCCGGGGCTGGGGCTGCTCGCCCTGCTGGCCGGCGGCGCCCATGGCGACGAGGCTTTTTCCGCCGATTCGAAATGGGGCCTGGGGGATTGGGGCGGCACCCGCAGCGAGCTGCTGGAGAAGGGCTACGACTTCAAGCTGGACTACGTCGGCGAGGCCGCGGGCAACCTGCACGGCGGCTACAACGAC
>Ga0164243_10002203_pt1 | contig 32466 bp, 24 predicted proteins | sample OricompcompostOP_FD_108781 | JGI IMG/M metagenome (GOLD analysis project Ga0164243, IMG submission 108781) | Organic Plus compost microbial communities from Emeryville, California, USA - Original compost - Organic plus compost (OP) | ecosystem: Engineered > Solid waste > Mixed feedstock >... | reverse complement strand
CTCGGCGCGGGCCGGCCAGCCATGCCGGTCCAGGTGGGCCTGCAGCGCCGCCTCGCCGCCCTGCGGCGCGTATTCGGCCGGGTCCATCGCATCGGGCCGCGCGGCGTCGTGCACGTGGCGGTGGTACAGCACGGAGGGCACGTGCACGATGCGCCCGGCGTCCTCTCCCGCCGCGTCGGCGCAGCGCAGCGCCAGGTCGTAGCCTGCCGCCTCGTCCCCGCCGAGGCAGAAGCCCCCGGCGCGCCCGACGAGCCCGCCCTCGAAGGCGCCCAGGCGCACGAGGTAGTCCTGCGAGCGGGCCAGGTCGGGGTTCCACGCCGGCTTGAAGTAGCCGGCCGAGCGTGCGCCGTCGTCGGCGATGCGGTCCTCGTCGGCGTACATGATCTGCGCGCCGGGGTGGCCGCGCAGGGCGTGGGCCAGGCGCAGCAGGGCGTCCGGCGCCAGGGCGTCGCGGCCGTCCAGCAGCGACAGCCATTCGCCGTGCCGGAGTTCGACGGCTTCGCCGGCCCCCCCCGAAGCGATGGCAACACGCGGCTCGGCCTGCGCCAGCGCCCGAAGCCAGGCCTGCCGCCGGTCGTCGCCCGCATCGCAGAAGGCGATGCAGCGCCATGCGCCGAAGGGCTGCGCCGACAGCGACTGCACGGCGCGCGCCAGCGGCGCCTGGCCCGCCTGCCGGGCGTCGAGCACGACCACGAAGCGGGGGCATTCAGGCCACTGCGCCAGGTCGGCCGCCAGCGTGCGGCGGACATCGTCTGCAAGCGGCAGGTCGTAGCGCTTGATCCACTCCCGGTACTGCAGGCGGTCGGGCCGGGACGGGTCGGCCATCAGCGGCGGGCCGTCGCCCTGCGCCAGCACGCCGGCGGAACGCATCACGCCCTTGAAGCCCTTGTCGCGGAAGATCTGCACCGCGCGCCGCAGCATGCCGCCCACGCCGCCGCCCTTGCGCACCGCGGCGGGCACCAGCAGCGCCGTGCGGTACAGCCGCGCGAGCATGCCGGGAGGCGAACTCATTCGGCGCCCTCCGGGTCGGCCGCGGCGCGGCGCGCGTCGAAGGCCAGCCGGCCGGGCGCCAGATGGGGGTTGTGGAAGGGATCGCGCGCCAGAACGTCGCGCCAGCGGGTGGTCATGAAACGGAGCTCATCGGTGGGGTCGTCGTCCGGCCCGGCCTGCGCGGGAAGCACCTGCACGCATTCCGCGTACGGCGACCAGACGGTCCGCAGGCCGGCGGCGCCGAGGCGCAGGCACAGGTCCACGAAGGCCAGCCGGAAGGACGCGGGATTGTCTCCGAAGCCGCCGGCCTGCTCGTACGCCGCGCGTCGCAGCAGCGCGAAGCCGCCCGAGACGGCCGAGAACTGCTGGGCCAGGCTGCCGCGGTTGAAGTAGCCACCCTCGCCAGGCCGCTCGCCGGCGAAGGCCGGCACGGCGACGCGCCCCGCATCCAGCAGCAGGGCGCCGTCGGCCACGCGGCCCTGCGCATCCAGCACCTGGCCGCCGACCACGCCCACCTCGTCCTGCAGCGCCCGGCCGGCCAGTTCATCCAGCCAGTCGGCATCGCACGGCGCCAGCCCGGCCCGCATCCAGCACAGCAGGGTGCCGCCAGCCGCCGCGACGGCACGCCGCAGGGCCGACGGCACGGCCTCGCCGGCATCGCGCGAGACCACGGCGAAGCCCGGCTGCGCGCACCACCCGGCCAGCGCCGAGCGCGTGCCGTCGCTGCCTTCCAGGTCCAGCAGCACGATCTCGTAGAGAGGGTAGGCGGTGCGCTGCACCAGCGCCCGCGCCGTGGCCAGCAGCCCTTCGGCCCCCTGCGCGCCCACGACGACCACCGACACCGCCGGCGGCGCCTGGAAGAAGCGCGGCTTGACCCGATAGCCATAAGGCGTGGCCAGCGCCATGTCGGTGCGGCCCAGGCGGTCGAGGTGCGCCTGCACAGCGCGGCGGCCGGCTTCTTCGGCATAGGCCTTGGCACCGCCGGCCGCCTGCCCGGCGGTGCTGCCGGCATGGGCGCGCCAGTGGTACAGGATGCGGGGGATGTGGCGCACCGCATCGCCGCTCAGCCGCTCCGAGACGCGCAGCACCAGATCGTGGTCCTGCGCGCCCTCGAGGCCGGGCCGGAAACCGCCCAGTTCGCGCACGAGCCGCGCGTCGTACACGCCCAGGTGCGAGACGAAGTTCTGCGAGCGCAGCAGCTCCGCATTCCAGTCCGGCTTGAAGTGGGGCGCGAAGTGGCGGCCGGACGCATCCACCTTGTCCTCGTCCGAGTAGATCAGCCGCGCGCGGGGATGCGCCTGGATCTCGCGGGCCACCCAGCGCAGGGCATGCGGCGCCAGCAGGTCGTCCTGGTCGAGCAACGCGATCCAGTCGCCGGTGGCCAGGTCGAGCGCCGAGTTGGATGCGGCCGAGATGTGGCCGTTGGCCGGGCGCCGAACCCACTGGATGCGCGCGTCGGCCGCCGCGTACTCCGCCAGCAGCGCGGGCACCTCCGGCCGCGTCGAGGCGTCGTCGGCGATGCACAACTGCCACTCGGCATGGCTCTGCGCACGCACCGAGTCGATGGCCGCGCGCAGCCATCGCGGGTCGGGGTCGTACACGGGCATCACGATCGAGATGCGGGGCGCCGGCCCGCTCGCCGCCGGGTCGGGCGGCGGCTCCTCGGCCAGATGCCGCTGCAGCCAGGCGTTGTAGGCGGCCTGCGCCTCGCCGACGGCCGCGCGCGGGCGAAGTCGGCCTGCGGCGGCCCGGCGCAGGGGCGCCGTGAGCCGCCAGCTGCTCGACTGCCGCAGCGCCTGCAGCTCCGCCGCCAGCGCCCGCACCTGGCCGGCCAGTTGCGCGGCGGTGGGCACATCCTGCGAACGCGTGGAGACCGCCGCGCGGGCGGCATCCTGGCCGGGAGGAAGAACGGGCTTGGAAGGTCTCATGCGGCTGGAAAGAAGGCGCCCTGCGCGAAGTCGGGCCCCGCGCGGGCTGGCCCGTAAAATTATCGGTTCCTCCGCCCGCCCCTCCCTTCGCGCTCCAGCCAGCGCCCGGCACATCCATGCCACCGGGAACGCATGCGCTTTCAGAAAGACAACCCGACATGAGCCAAGTGCATTCCAACCTCCACCGCAGCGCATGGAGCGACTGGTGGGAAGGAACCCGCAGGACAGACATCTGGTGGACCCTGGCCTGGTTCGACATCGTGCTGCGCTATCGCCGCTCCATGCTCGGGCCGCTGTGGTTGACGCTGAGCATGGGCGCCATGATCGGCGGCATGGGGCCGCTGTACGCCTCGCTCTTCGGCACCGAGCTGTCGAAGTTCTTCCCCCACCTGGCGCTGGGGATCATCTTCTGGGGCTTTCTCTCCGGCACCGTCACCGACTCCTGCAACTCCTTCGTCAACGCGGCGCACTACCTGCGGCAGGGGTACTTCCCCATCACCCTGTTCGTCTGGCGCACGCTGGCGCGCAACGTCATCCAGTTCGCGCACCACATCGTGCTGTACATCCCGGTGGCGCTGTGGGCCCACATCAGCCTGTCGTGGGACGCGCTGCTGGTGTTCCCCGCCTTCCTGCTGATGATCGTGAACGCGCATGCGCTGGGCCTGTGGCTGGGCCTGATCTGCACCCGCTACCGCGACGTGACCCAGATCGTGACCAGCATCATGCAGATGCTGATGTTCCTCACGCCCGTCTTCTGGCTGCCCGAGAACCTGCCCGGCCGCGCGCAGTACATCCTGTGGAACCCGCTGGCGCAGATGCTCGACCTGCTGCGCACCCCGCTGATGGGCGGCGAGGCCTCGCTGCACAGCTGGCTCGGCATCCTCGGCTGGACGGTGGTGAACATCGTGGTGTGCGCCCTGCTCTTCCGCAAGTACCGCCGCCGCGTCGTCTACTGGCTGTGAACCCTCTCTTCCCCTTTCATCGGCAGCATCATCCATGAGCGCCTTCATCTCACTCAAGGACGTCAGCGTCAGCTTTCCCATCTACGGCGCGGGCGCCGCGTCGCTGAAGAAGACGCTGGCCGCCTCCGTGACGGGCGGCCGCTTCGGCAAGGAAACCGGCGTGACCGTGGTGCAGGCCCTGAGCAACCTCAACATCGAGCTCAAGGCGGGCGACCGGCTGGGCCTGGTGGGCCACAACGGCGCCGGCAAGTCCACGCTGCTGCGCACCCTGGCCGGCGTCTACGAGCCGACCGCCGGCCAGTTCCGCCGCCAGGGCAGCGTCACCAGCCTGATCGACCCGGCGCTGGGCATCGAGGCGGACGCGACGGGCATGGAGAACATCATGCTGCGCGGCCTGGTCATGGGCCTGAGCAAGCGCGAGATCGACCGCAAGACGCCGGACATCGTCGAGTTCAGCGGCCTGGGCCAGTACATCGACATGCCGGTGCGCACTTACTCCACCGGGATGATGATGCGGCTGGCGTTCTCCATCTCCACCAGCGTGAATGCAGACATTCTTCTTATGGACGAGTGGCTGTCGGTGGGCGATGCCGAGTTCACCGAGAAGGCGGAACTGCGGATGCGCGAGGTGGTGGCCGGCTCCGGCATCCTGGTGCTGGCGTCGCATTCGCCGAAGCTGATTGAAAAGGAGTGCAACAAGGTCATTCATCTGAGCCACGGCAAGATCGTCGGCGCCACCGACGTGCCCGAGGAAATCCCGGCCTTCATGGAAGCGGCCGGCATCGTCGTGGCGGCGTGAAAAAAGGCAGTTGGCGGGCAACCGGTTGCAACAGGCGCCTACACGGCGGATGAAGGTGCCGGCTTAAACTCCGTCGACTTCACAGGTATGCCTCTTTCACCGTGACATGAGGCAAGGCGAACATGACAACATCCAGGGAGACAGCTTCCCCACAAGCCGCGCTTCCCGCCATGACAGCGGCCTCTGGCGTCGCAACGGAACTCAAGGGAGATCTGGCGCAACTGCCACCGGATATTGCGCGCCTGGCGGCTGAATTGCAGGAAGCGCGCGAGACTGCGCAACGGCTGCGTCAGCAGATCGAAGACACACGCACTGACCGGTGGCGCACTGAAATCAAGCAACAGGGCCGCATCCGGGAACTTGAGCACGTCAACCGGGCGCAGGCGCGCACCATTGAAGAACTGCGCACCTCCACCTCCTGGCGCATCACGGAGCCGTTGCGACAGTCCTCGGCCTGGCTCAGCCGGCAACGTGCCCGGTCCGGGCAACTGCTCCAGGCATTGAAGAACGGCAACACGGATGCCGCCGAGGACTCATTAAGCGCATCGGAGCAGAGCAGCCCCCTCGCCATTGACGCCGACTACAACGAGTGGCTCCAGCGGTTCGAGGCGCTGTCGGAAGAAGACATCCAGCTGATCCGGGCGCACATCGAGAGCGCACCGCTTCCCCCTCTTTGCGTCGTCTGGTCGCTGGGTGCCTGCAGCGCGTCAGATCTCCGGCAGGCAATGGACAGCCTTCGCCGCCAGTACTACTCCGCCTGGACGGCACGGCTCCTGGTGGAGAACGATGCGCTCGCCGCGCAGTTCGCGTCCTCGCCGGAGGCGGCGGCCGATCCACGCATGCAGGTCATCGCGCCCGCCGGGGCTGGCGAGCATGGGCAGCCCGACGCCGCGACGCTCTTCATCGAGGGGCCCGGCAGCCTGGCGCCGCATGCGCTGTACCTCATGGCCGAGGCCGCCGACCGACATCCGCAGTCGGTGGTGCTAGCCGACGACGATGTGCTGATGCCGGACGGTACGCGCTCCGCCCCCCGCTTCTTCCCCCGGTACTCCGCCGAACTTCCCGCAATGGGCAGCATGGCGCTCGTTCCCGCACGCCATGCACCTGCCGCGCCGCCCGCCGGCGATGGCGGCTTGCGCACGATGGTGATGCGGGCGGTGGACGCGTCCGGCGCCCCTCCCGTTCAGGTGCCCTTTGTCGCCTTCCACGCCAGCAGGCCGACCGGACCTCTGCTCACGACCTGCGAGGACGCGATCCTGCAAGGCGGCACCGAACCGCTGCCCTTCGTCACGATCGTGATCCCCACGCGCGACCGCTTCGACCTGATGCGGCCCTGTCTGTCCAGCATCCTGGAGCGCACGGACTACGCCGCGGACCGCTTCGAAATCGTGGTGGTCGACAACGGCTCGGTGGAGCCCGAACTCCTGGCCTACCTGGCGGCGCTGGAGAAGGAGCGGAAGATCCGTGTCATCCAGGACCCCCGCCGCTTCAACTACGCGCGCCTGAACAATCTGGCGGTCGCGCAGTCGCATGGCGACCTGCTCGCCTTCGTCAACAACGACATCGAGGTCCACGATCCCAACTGGCTGCGGCGGCTGGCATTCCATGCCCATCAACCCGACGTGGGCGCAGTGGGTGCCAAGCTGCTCTACCCGGACCACACGGTTCAGCACGGCGGCGTCATCCTGGGCATCCAGGGTGTCGCGGCGCATGCGCATCATCACCTCGCCGAGGATGCGCCCGGCTACCTCGGCCTGAGCGTCAACACGCACGCCATTTCAGCCATCACCGGGGCCTGCCTGATGATCCGCCGCAGCGTCTTCGAGGAAGTGGGGGGCTTCAACGAAGACCTGGCCGTCGCCTTCAACGACACCCTGCTGTGCATGGACATCATGACGCGCGGCTACCGCAACATGTACGTGGCGCACCCGCTGCTGATCCACTACGAGTCGAAGACCCGCGGACTGGACGACACCGACACCAAACGCGCCCTGTTCCGCCGCGAGGCGCGCTACGCGCGAAGCCGCCACCGCAACCTGTTCAAGAACGACCCCTACTACAGTCCCAACCTCAGTCTGGAGCGTGCCTACGAACTGGCGGCGCCGCCGCGCCAGAGCAAGCCGTGGCACGTCTTCCGGTGCCAGAGCAGCAGGCGCATGCGGCTGCTGATCCTGAGCGTGACGCATCAGATCGGGCATGGCGTCCCGGTAGTGGTGGACATCCATGCCCGCCATCTCGCCCAGGAAGGTCACGACGTGATCGTCGGGGGACCGAAGGGCCGCAACGACTTCGTCTATGCCGGCTGCCGCCGCGCCGTGCTCGACACGCCGCAGGAAGCCGCCATCTATGCGATGGCGCACGGCGTCGACTGTGTGATCATGCACACGCCGCCCTTCTTCTCGACCATGCGATGGCTGGGCGATGGCGTCAAGACTTTCGTCTACGACCATGGTGAGCCGCCGCCGGAGCTCTTTCCCGACGCCGAGGCGCGTCGGATGCAACTGGTGGAAAAGGCCTTCTGCCTCGAAATGGCCGATGCCCTCTATGCCAACTCGCAGGCCACGCGCGACGACTCGGGCCATCGGCGCATGGGCGTCATCCCGCTGGGAAACACGCATCTGGCCCAATGGAACGACTCGATGCACCAGCGCCGTGTCGAGCGCCGCGCCGCGCTCGACCTGGAAGGCCGAATCGTGGTGCTGAACGTGTGCCGCTTCCACGAGAGCGAGCGCTACTACAAGGGCATCGACGACTATTGCGCCGTCAAGGACCGCCTGGAAACCGAGTTCCCGGACGAAGCGAGCAAGTTCGTCTTCGTGCTCGCCGGCAAGGGAGGCGAAGACGACGTGGAGGAGATGGAAAGCCGTGGCCTGCGCGTCTTCGCCAACGTCAGCGATCAGGAGATGCTCGACCTGTACTGCTGCGCCGACCTGTATGCGAACTTCTCGCGCTGGGAAGGCTACAACCTCGGCATCGGCCAGGCCCTGGCCATGGGCTTGGACGTGGTGGCATCGGACATCCCGGTGCACCGCTCCTTCCCCATCCACACGTCCAGCAACGCCCTGGATCAGGCTCGCAAGCTGGTGGAGTTCGGCGCACACATCACTGCAGGCCGCAGGCGCGCCGCACGCGCGACGCCGTGGGAACCCTCGCTCCAGCAGCTTTCTGCCGCGCTGACTCAGCTGGTCCTCGATGGCCGCGACTGAAGGGCAGGAGACACACCCCTGGGAACACCTTCCTCCCCTGGAAGGCGACCCGCTGAGCGCGCGCAACCTGGCCGTTCGAGACCACATGGCGCACGGCATCCTTCTGGAGCGCCGGGAACGTCAGCGCGAGCGCAGCGAAGCTCAGGCCCGTGAAGCCGATCTGCAGGCCCAGTTGGGGTTTGCCCAGGCCCAGTTGGACGCACTGCGCAACAGCCGGGGCTGGCGCCTCGTCGAAGCCGCCCGAAGAGTCCAGGGATTGTTGCCCCCTGCGCTGCGGCGCGCTCTGCGCTCGGCAGCCAAGGTGTCGTGGTGGACGGTGACGGGCCGCCTCCCCGCGCGATTGCGGGCCCGGCGCGCCGAGCGTGAGCGGCTGCGCCTCGAAGCGATCCGGCAACAGGAAGAAGCGTCGAGGCACGCCATACCCCCTGAAGCCGCCAGACGCCTGGAAGATGATTTCGCACTGGCGATCCCCTTTGAGGCTCCCGCCTCACCGCATCCGGAAATGCGACGCCTTGCGGCGATCGTTCACCTCTACTACGAGGATCTGGCCCGCGAGTTGCAGCGCTATCTGCTGAATGTGCCGAATCCGCTCGATGTCTACATCTCCACCGTCGACGACGCGCGGGCAGAACTGATCCGGCAGGCCTTTGCAGACTGGCCCAAGGGACAGGTGGAGGTACGCGTGGTGCCCAACCGGGGACGCGACATCGCGCCGAAGCTCATCGCCTTTGCCGACGTATATCCCCGCTACGACTACGTGCTGCATCTGCATGGCAAGAAATCCCACCACGCGGACGTGCTCGCGCTGTGGCGACTCTTCCTGCTGGAAAGCCTTGTCGGCAGCCGCGAGATCACCGAAAGCATCCTTACCCTCTTCGAGCAGCGCCCATCGTTGGGCATGGTGGCCGTGCAGCACTATGAACCGATGCGCCATTGGCTCAACTGGGGAGGCAATTTCGGCCCGGCCTCGGCCCTCGCTCAGCGCATGGGGTTTGCGCTGAGCAAGGACAGCCCGCTCGACTTTCCTTCCGGCTCCATGTTCTGGGCTCGCACGCAGGCCCTGCGCCCGCTGCTGGACCTGCATCTGTCCACCGAGGACTTCGAGGAAGAGGCAGGCCAGAAGGATGGCACCCTGGCCCACGCCATCGAACGCCTGTATTTCCACGCATGCGAGCAGGCCGGCATGGAGTGGGTCAAGGTCGCGAGGCCGGAGTACTATGAACAGACCCCCAATCTGCTGCAGCCTCCGTCCACCGAAGCGCTGCAGCAGACCCTCTCACGCTGCCTCTTTCGGCTGCATGCGCCCGGAGCGTTGCGGCCACGGCCGACACACCTTCAGGGCATCGCCCATTCGCCTGCACGGCTGCGCAACCACCTCGTGCGGCAGGCACTGGGCGATCATTTTCCCACGCCCGAACACCCCTATCGCATCGCCATCGGCCTGCTGACCTACAACAACACACCGCAGCAACTGCGGCGGGCGTCGGGGGCCGCGCGCCTGGCCTTGCAACAGAGCATGGGCTGGGCCAAAGGCCACCTTCTGGTGCTCGACAACGGGCACGACAGCGCCGACACCCTCGCGCCCGCTGAAGACCTGCACCGGCTGGACAGCGAGGGCAACGTGGGCTTCAGCGTCGGGCACAACCGGCTGATGGCGCACGCCTTCGCCCAGGGGTGCGACGCCTACCTGGCCATCAACCCCGACGGCATGCTCCACCCTGGCGCATTGCTCGCCCTGTTGCGCACATTGCGCGCAAACGAGGATGTGGCCCTGGTGGAGGCATGTCAGTTCCCCGTAGAGCACCCAAAGCACTACGACCCCGTGACGCTGGATACGCCCTGGGCGTCCGGGGCCTGCCTGCTCATTCCGCGCACAGTGCATGAACGCGTGGGCGGGTTCGATGAAGGCTTCTTCATGTACTGCGAGGACGTCGACTTTTCCTGGCGAACCCGGTCGCACGGCATCCCGGTCAAGCTGTGCCCGACTGCGCTCTTCCTTCATGCCGTAACGAACCGCCGCGTCACTACCGGGACGGAAATCCAGACCCGCCGCGCGAGCATCCGCCTGGCGCGCAAATGGGGCGCGCCGGCGTCGTTCGAGGCATGGGTGCGTTCCGAGCTGGCGCAGCTCACAGTCGACGAATTCGAGGACGAACACCCCTCACCGGTGCCTTCCGCATGGCACCGCCATGCCGATTTCGACCACCACTACAGCTACGCGCCGATTCGTCACTGGGGATTGACCACACCACCGGCGGAACTCGACGCCGCCACGACGGAAGCAGATGATCATCAGGCCCACAATGATCAAGTGGATTGCATCGTGCGGATGCACGACGCCACACGCCTGACCGAACTCAATCGCTGCCTGTTCTCGCTCTGTGGCCAAACTCACCGGCCTCTGCGGGTGACCATCGCGACCCAGCGCTTCGAATCCGCACAGGCCCGGGATCTGGAAGCGAGCCTTGCGCCGCTGCGCGCCCTTCCCGAATCGCCGGAAATTGCAGTCATCAATTTCGAGGACGCACTGCCCTTGGATGCGCGCAGCGATCTGCTGAATCTCGGTATCTCGCAGGCACGGGGCCGATACATCGCCTTCCTGGACTACGACGATACGCTCTACCCCGAAGCCTATGCCGTTTTGACCCGGCAACTGCGACACAGTGATGCAGCCATCGCCTTTGCTTCGGTGAGGCCTCTCAATGCCGACATCCACGAATCATTCGTCCGCCCGACAGGCAAGCGCCAAGTGATTTTCCGCGGCAGCGATCTCCAAGACCTCATGTCCGGGAATTTCTGCCCCATCCATTCCTATCTCATCGATCGCTCGCGCGTTCAGGCTCAGGTCCTGAAACTTGATTCGAGCTTGACCCTGGAAGAGGATTACGACCTTCTCCTGCGCATCTGCGCCAGCCACCCGAGCAATTTCGACGCTCTGGGCATCGTGATTGGCGACTATTATTTCAAGAACGATGGGAGCAACTCGACAAGCGTCGGCAGCGCTCTATCGGGAGAGCGCCTGCAGCGCTATGAGTGGATCAGCGCGCAGATGCAGGCGCGCAGATTGCTCGCCTTTTCACGCTAGGACGCCCGGTGAGCAGGCGCCAATGCAGGAATTGTCGAGCCGCTAGGCCCCCGGGGCAGCTTGGCTGGGAATTCAAGTTCTTCTGCTAGCGCAATTGATTGAAGTGGCCTAGCAGGGAATCCACGTCCTTCTTGGGACCCGGTGCGATCAAGGCGAGCAATTTGAGCGCACGCGATCTGCTCAGACCTTGCACGAGCCCCTCCATTTCCCTCATTTCACCTTGTCGCGGAAGCGCGAACTGCCCTCCGCCACCGCGCAACTCCTCTAGTTCTTCCTGAAGAATGTAGTTCTGTCGCTCGAGTTGCAGGACACGCGCGCGCTGCTCGACAAGTTGCCGGCCGAGCTCCTGCGCATGATTGAGCTCGTGGACCTCGGCCACAAGAGCGAGAGCGGCTTCCCTTTGTCCGTGCGCGAGATCCCGCATTTCCTTCAAGACGGCCGAATTCTCCTCGGCCATGCTTTGCAGGTTTTTCAGATTTTCGATCATTTTTTCGGCCTCACCATTTTCTTCGTTCATTCGGTCTTGATGTCCCACAGCTCCCCGCTGCCTGCGCATCGCGTCGTATTCGATCTGTCTTTGGCTCCATGTCCTCCAGTGTCCTCCCGCGAGAAGAGGGCTTTGATCGAGAGCATCGACATGGCGGCTGGTTATCACGCAGACGCCTCGCGCTGCGCCGGTCTCATCAGCGGCCCGCAGCGTCGGGAAATAAATCCGATACTGCGAATCCTCCAGGAACTGAAGAATTTCTATCGACAGCCTGCGCTCCGGCCCATAGTCATCAAACGCATACTCATCACCCGGCACTCGGAAATCATCAATGGCAATTACGCTGCGGCAATCGCTGTTCAGTATGATTTCAATTTCCTCCCGCAAGGGTAGGTCAGATCCCCAGTGGGCATCCAAGTAGAAAAAGCCATTGCGATTTGCCATTTCCCCGACACTTGCAAAGAGAAAGGCGCGCGAGTCGGACAGGGAAAGATGGACATTGGGATTTTTCTTCAGGTTCTCCTTCGCCTGAAGATAGTACAGCTGCTCCTTTTCGCAACTGTATATGGATCCACTGAAGTTTTCGGCGAACCACGCCGTGCTGAGCCCTCGGTAGGTGCCAGTTTCAAAGATGGCATCAAAGGGTACTCGCCGCATGAGGTCGAGAAAGAGTGCGCGGCGCCCCTCCTGCCCGTTCAACGGTCCACCCCAGCAACGTTGCAGTTCCGGTGACTCAAGCTCCACCTTGGCTGCCAGTTCGACAAGTGCGACCCGCCCCGGCTCGTCACCGGCAGCTTTTCGAGCTTCCGCGAGCGTCAGAAGCCTGCTGGAAATTTCGGTGAAATTTTCGGATTCGGACATTTAGGACACTTCTCTGGGGCAAGCTTGTTCTGGGACGGCGACGTCGTATTTTATCTTGTGCAAATAAACGCCCAATGCCCGAAATTCAGGTCCCCGCCCCTCATTCGGCACGACCAGATGATGGCACTTCACCCGCACCCTCAAGTTGTCCGCGGCCACCGGGAAGAACAATTTCCGCCTGACAGCGATCAGTTTTTTCTCGTGCAGGAAACCTGAAAAAACCCTCTGACCGTTTATTTCGATCGCAACGTGCTGACTCTTCCCTTCCGGAATGGCAGCCAGAAAATCCAGTTCCAACTGAACTTCCTCGCAAGGCTTTTCCAGTTTCAGATGAACGCTTGCGGTATTCGCCGCAGTCCATACTCCATCAGCTTCCGGTGCGTGAAACCCCCACATGCGGGCTCCAGTCAAATGAGCGGAGTCGAAGAGCACCGACGTCGAAGCGGGGATGGCACGAGGCCGGACGGGAATGGTCGGCTCCGGAGCTCTCGGTGCAGGGAAGCCAAGCATCTGACGCATATCGGAAAAAGTCAGTCCGTTGTGCATCCGCTCCTGCGATACCCTCAATGTCATTTTCCCGGCATCGTTCTGCCACACCAGTTTGCTGACATCGAGCATGGAATTGTCCCTGCTCGTGGATCGGAAGTGCCACACCGCCGTAGGGCTGGGAAACAGCTTGAATGTTCCTGTTCTGGCGAGCATCAGATAAAAATACAGGTCTTCCGCGACTTCGAGGCAGGGATCCACCAGCGTTTTTTCATCCAGCGCGGAACTCCTGGCAATCCATGAATTCGTGAGGATATAGTTGTCGAATTCGCAAAGCCTCGAGAAGCTGAAAACATCCAGGAACTTCAGTTCCCTGCGCTCGTGTATGTCAATCCCCAGGGGGCCCGAGAAGTTGACCGGCGACATGTAATGCCCGGGCTCCTCCTCGTAAAGAACGGCCCCCGTGTAATACAGAACGTGACGGGGATCATCCTTTGCCAAGCTCAGCAGATTACCGAAATGGCTCGGCAGTACTGTGTCGTCATCGTCCAGCATGGCGAAGAACGGGGCCTTCACCGCCTGCAGTCCGCGCCACAACGCGGTGCTTCTGAGACCAGTGTCTTCTGCTCTCAAGTATTCAATCTGCATGCGTGCGGTGGCTTCTGCGGCGGCACAGGCGGCAATATCCGCCCGCCCCTTGAAATCGACCAGCAGGACGCGATAGCGCCCGACAGTTTGCTTCGCGATGGAGCGCAACGCCCTGCGAAGCTTCGAGACGTCGCGCCCTCCTGCGCGCACGATCACATCAATCAGCGGTTCTGTCGCCCGAGAATCGCCCGCGGGCAGGAAGTGCTTCTCAGTGAGAGCATCCCTCTGTACACCGCGCTCGATGCAATCAGAAATGAAAGAGCATGTCCTGCCAAGCAGAGCCTCGATGGAAAATTCCTTGTTCAGGATCTCGTGGCTGCGCCGGGCCATTTCATTGGCGTGAGCAGGATTTGCATCCACCCACTTCAGGATGCCGGCGACTTTCTGCAGGTTCAGTTCAGGAGGGTCTTTGAGGTCAATATGAAATACACTGTCGCCAAGCGTCCGCTTGGCAAACGGAATTTCATCCGTGATAATCACACAGCCCGCCGCCGCCGCCTCGAACATCCGCATCGAAGGAGTATCTGCGATACGGTGCTCATCCTTGTGGATGCACAGCACGACGCCATGCTTGCGCAGCGTCAAGGTGACGGCATTTCCGTCGAAAGGCACCGAGCCCCGATAGGCCTCTGGATAGTCCTTCCAGCTCCCCACCGGGCCATAGATATTGATGAGCCGGTGATCGTATAGTCGCTTGAGAAACTGGTTGTGCCGAAGACCGTCCCAATGCACGCCAATATAGGCCAGGGTACGGCGGTCCGACAATTCCCTGTATTCGAAATCATTGCAGAGTGCGGTGGGAAGGAAATAGAAATCCGACCTGGGTTTCGGCACGCCGGTCGCCGCTTCCAGTGCATCCAGATAGTTTTCCACCTTCTTGGAGCCGACGAGGTAGGCGTCATAGCTCAGTACAGCCCTCAGTTTCCGCGCATCCTTGAGCACGTAGGAATATGGTCCCCACATCGTGCCTACCGTGAAATACGGTGTAAGCTTGGGCGTGAATTCATGGTTCACCAGCACAAAATCCGGCTTGCAGTCATGAATATCATCTGAAGTCACGACTTCATAGGCTTGGTGACCCGTGCGGCGGGCGGCCTCCAGGAAGCGGCGGATATATTCCGTTTCTGCCGTATAGGGGGCAGCCGGAAAGCTGTTGACGATGGCTATATGCATGGGGACGTCAATTTCTTCTGGCCTGTGCAGATCGATCGGTTTGCTGCAATCGAGAAGCGGGAAATTCAAGCGAAGGTTTCGGCATTAGCAAGGCTGGTGCCGTCGCGGTCTTTCTTCGAAAGCTGCAGCGGCACGTCCACATTCGGCCAATTGATGCCCAGGGCGGGGTCGTTCCACACGATGCAGCGCTCGTGCGCAGGCGCGTAGTAGTCCGTGGTCTTGTAGAGGAAGTCTGCGGATTCGCTCAACACCAGGAACCCGTGGGCAAAGCCTGCCGGCACCCACAGTTGTCGCTGGTTGCCGTCGGCTAGCTCCACGGCAATCCATTTCCCGAAAGTTGGCGAGGACCTGCGGATATCCACCGCCACATCCAGTACGGCGCCGCGCGCCACGCGTACCAGCTTTCCCTGGGGCTGCTGGGTCTGATAGTGCAACCCCCGCAGCACTCCCTTGGTGGAGCGCGAATGGTTGTCCTGTACGAAATCCACGTGATGACCCACGGCTTCGTCAAAGACCTTCTGATTGAAGCTCTCCATGAAGAAGCCGCGGTCATCGCCGAAGACCTTGGGCTCCAGGATGAGCACGTCGGGAATGGCAGTGGGCGTGATCTTCATCGGAAGGCTCCGTCCTTGAGCAGGCGCAGCAGGTACTGGCCGTAGCCGTTCTTGCGCAGCGGTTCGGCCAGCGCCTGGACCTGGTCCGCATCGATCCAGCCTGCACGCCAGGCGATTTCCTCGGGGCACGCGATCTTCAGTCCCTGCCGATGCTCCAGCGTGGCGATGAACTGCCCCGCTTCCAGCAGGCTTTCGTGCGTGCCCGTATCCAGCCATGCATAGCCGCGCTGCATGATCTGCACGTTCAACTGGCTCTTGTTCAGGTAGGCCTCGTTGACGGCCGTGATCTCCAGCTCGCCGCGCGCACTGGGCTTGACCGCCTTGGCGATGTCCACGACCTGACCGTCGTAGAAATACAAGCCCGTCACGGCGTAGCTGCTCTTGGGCTGAGCGGGCTTCTCCTCGATGCTGCTGGCCTTGCCCTGGGCATCGAAGGCGACGACGCCATAGCGCTCGGGGTCGTGGACGTGGTAGGCGAACACGGTGGCGCCAGCCTGCTGCGCATCGGCATTCTTCAGCAGCACCGCCAGGTCGTGGCCATAGAAGATGTTGTCGCCCAGCACCAGGGCGCTGGGCGCATCGCCGATGAACTTGTCGCCGATGATGAACGCTTGCGCCAGCCCGTCGGGGCTGGGCTGGACGGCGTACTGCAGGTTGACGCCCCACTGGCTGCCATCGCCCAGCAGTTGCTGGAAGCGCGGCGTATCCTGCGGCGTGCTGATGATCAGGATGTCCCTCATGCCGCCCAGCATCAGCGTGCTGAGGGGGTAATAGATCATCGGCTTGTCATACACCGGCAGCAGTTGCTTGCTGATGGCCAGGGTGGCCGGGTGCAGCCGGGTGCCGGAACCGCCGGCCAGGATGATGCCCTTGCGTTGCTGTGTCATCGGGTCCTCTCTGTTTGTTGTGCTGGAGATGTCTCAAGCTCCGGAACGCTGCGGCCGCCCCGTCGGCAAGGCTCAGAGTCGTGCGCCTAGAGCGTTTCGCGCAGCATGCGCGTCACGCCATCCTGCCACGACGGCAGTTGCAGGCCGAAAGTTTGACGCAGCTTCGATGTATCGAGGCGCGAGTTGCCCGGACGCCTGGCCGGCGTGGGGAAGGCGCTGGTCGGCACCGGCGCCACGGCGTCGGGGCCGGCCTTCAACTCGACGCCGGCCGCCTGCGCCTGGGCCAGCACGAAGCGGGCATAACCGTGCCAGGTGGTCACGCCGTCGGCCACCAGGTGGTACAGGCCGGCCTTGCCCGGCTCGCGAAGCGTGTCGCGGATGGCGTGCGCCGTCATGTCGGCCAGCAGCTCCGCGCCGGTGGGCGCACCGAACTGGTCGTCGATGACAGTGAGGCGCTCGCGTTCCTTCGCCAGCCGCAGCATGGTCTTGGCGAAGTTGCCGCCGCGCGCGGCGTACACCCAGCTCGTACGGAAAATGAGGTGCTGCCGGCAGTGGGCAGCCACGAGCTGCTCGCCTTCGAGCTTGGTGCGGCCGTAGACGCTCAGGGGGCCAGTCGCGTCGTCTTCCTTCCAGGGCTGATCGCCGCTGCCGTCGAAGACATAGTCGGTGGAGTAGTGGACCATCAGCGCGCCGATGCGCTGCGCTGCTGTAGCGATCACGCCGGGGCTGGCGGCATTGAGGGTCCGCGCCAGCCCCGGTTCGCTCTCGGCCTTGTCCACAGCGGTGTGGGCGGCAGCGTTGACGATGACGTCGGGTCGCACCTTCTCCACAGTGGAGGCCAGCGCATCGGGCTGGCTGAAATCGGCATGCAGATCGGTGCTGTCGAAGTCCAGCGCCACCAGTTCGCCCAGCGGCGCCAGGCTGCGCTGCAGTTCCCAGCCGACCTGGCCGCCCTTGCCGAAGAGCAGGATCTTCATGCCTTGCCTTCGTATTGCTTGCTCACCCACTCGCGGTACGCGCCGCTTTGCACGTTGCGCACCCATTCCCCGTTCGCCAGGTACCACTCCACCGTCTTGCGGATGCCGCTGTCGAAGGTCTCGGCCGGCGTCCAGCCGAGTTCGCGCTCCAGCTTGCGCGCATCGATGGCGTAGCGTCGGTCGTGGCCGGGGCGGTCGGTCACGTAGGTGATCTGATCGGCATAGGGCTTGCCGTCGGCACGGGGGCGCAGTTCATCGAGCAGCGCGCAGATGGTGCGCACGATCTCGATGTTGGGCTTCTCGTTCCAGCCGCCGACGTTGTAGGTCTCGCCCAGGTGGCCGGCCTCGAGCACGCGGCGGATGGCGCTGCAGTGGTCCTTCACGTAGAGCCAGTCGCGCACCTGCATGCCGTCGCCGTACACGGGCAGCGGCTTGCCGGCCAGCGCGTTGACGATCATCAGCGGGATCAGCTTCTCGGGAAAATGGAAGGGCCCGTAGTTGTTGGAGCAGTTGGTGGTCAGCACCGGCAGCCCGTAGGTGTGGTGCCAGGCGCGCACCAGATGGTCGCTGGCGGCCTTGCTGGCCGAGTAGGGGCTGTTGGGCTCGTACTTGTTCTCTTCGGTGAAGGCCGGGTCCGTGGGCTTGAGGGTGCCGTACACCTCGTCGGTGGAGACGTGCAGGAAGCGGAACGCGGATTTGGCGTCGCCTTCCAGGCTGGCCCAGTAGCCTCGCACCGACTCCAGCAAGTGGAAGGTGCCCAGCACGTTGGTCTGGATGAAGTCGCCCGGGCCATGGATGGAGCGATCGACATGCGACTCGGCCGCGAAGTTGACGAGCGCGCGCGGCCGGTGCTCAGCCAGCAGTCGATCGACCAGCGCGCCATCGCCGATGTCCCCATGCACGAAGATGTGCCGCGGATCGTCCTTGACGGAGGCCAGCGTCTCCAGGTTGCCTGCGTAGGTGAGTTTGTCGAGGTTGACGACGGGTTCGTCTTGTTTCGCGAGCCAGTCGAGGACGAAGTTGGCGCCGATGAAGCCGGCGCCGCCGGTGACCAGGATCATGGGATGGCCTGTTTCCGTTGATTTGAAGAACAATGGGCCGCCAGGGCGACCCGGGCGAATTATCTATGGCTCACCCGTGCCTATCGGCCATCCGGCCTGCCCCTGGCCACGAAGCTGCAACCGGGTGTGGAGGAATCGTTGGTTCGAGTTCTGACTTTCGCATTTTCACGAATTCTTTTGTATTAAATTTCCATCCTCTTTTGAGATCGAGTCGACCATGGACACACTTATTGCAGTCAGTTCCATTCGCCCTGTCGTCCTGTGCGGCGGCAGTGGCACCCGCCTTTGGCCGCTGTCCCGCAAGGCCCTGCCCAAGCAGTTCGTCCCCCTTGTGGGCAGCAAGAGCCTGTTGCAACTCACACTGGAACGGCTGAGCGCATTGTCGAAGCAGGTCATCTGCGTCACGGCAGAAGAGCATCGCTTCCTGGTCCAGGAGTCCATGGAAGCTGCCGGCATCGAGGGGCACGAGGTGCTGGAACCGGTAGCGCGCAACACGGCGGCGGCCATGGCAGCGGCCGCGCTGCTGGCCGATGCCGACGAGCTGCTGCTCTTCGCTCCTGCGGACCACCACGTGCCCGATGCACAGGCGTTCGCCGCCACCATCCAGCAGGGGGCCGATGCTGCGCGAGCCGGCCACATCGTCACCTTCGGCGTCGTGCCCACCTTCCCTAGCACTGCGTACGGCTACATCCAGCCAGGAGCGGAACTGCCGGGCACCGAGAGCCGTCAGGTGGCGCGCTTCGTCGAGAAACCCGCCGCCGACCGCGCCCAGGCGATGCTGCTGGAAGGCGGCTATCTCTGGAACGCCGGTATCTTCCTGGTGCGCGCCGGCACACTGATCGAGGCGCTGCGCAAGCACGCGCCGGACATCCTGGCTGCCTGCCAGAAGGCCGTGGCCGCCAGCAGCACCGACGGCTCGTTCATCCGTCTCGACCGCATCGCCTTCGAAGCCTGCCGCAGCGAGAGCATCGACTACGCCGTGCTGGAAAAGCACGACAAAGTGGCGGTGATCCCCTTTGCCGGCGCGTGGAGCGACGTCGGCAGCTGGAACGCGGTGGCCAGCCTGCAGCCTGCCGACGAGGCGGGCAATCGCGCCTCCGGCCGCGCGGTGATGCTGCACGCGAAGAACACCTTCGTCCATGCGCCGCTGCGCCCCGTGGTCGCGCTGGGCACGGAGGATCTCGTCGTCGTCGATACGCAGGACGCCGTGCTGGTGGCTCGCGCCGACTGCGTGGAACAGGTCAAGGACGTGGTGGCCCTGATGACCCGGGACGGCCACAACGAAGCCACCGAGCACCGCCGCGTGGCGCGCCCCTGGGGCGCCTACGACAGCATCGACCACGGCGAGCGCTTCCAGGTCAAGCGGCTGACGGTCAAGCCGGGCGCCAAACTGTCGCTGCAGATGCATCATCACCGCGCCGAACACTGGGTCGTGGTCAAGGGCACGGCCAAGGTGACACGCGGCGACGAGACGCTGCTGGTGCAGGAGAACGAGTCCGTCTACATCCCGCTGGGTACGATGCACCGGCTCGAGAATCCGGGCAAGGTGATGCTGGAGGTGATCGAAGTGCAGTCCGGCAGCTACCTGGGCGAGGACGACATCGTGCGCTACGAGGACACCTACGGCCGCGTCGTCCCGGTCGAAAGGTCGGCGCAAAGCTGAGATCCCCTCCTGCAAGAGAATTCATGACCCAGTCTTCTGAGAAAATCTTCATCGCCGGCCACAGGGGAATGGTAGGCAGTGCCATCGCGCGGGCCCTGGCTCGCAACGGAAGCGTGGCGCTGGTCACCCGTACACATGCCGAACTGGATCTGACCGATCCGCGGCAGGTGCGCGCCTTTTTCGAGTCGGAGCGTCCTCGGACCGTCTATCTCGCCGCAGCACGCGTGGGCGGCATCCATGCCAACAATACCTATCCAGCCGACTTCATCTACGACAACCTGATGATCCAAGCCAATGTGATTCATGAAGCTTGGCGCAGCGGTGTCGAACGTCTGCTGTTCCTCGGATCCAGTTGCATCTATCCCAAGCTTGCGCAGCAACCCATCACCGAATCATCCTTGCTCACCGGCAAGCTGGAGCCCACCAATGAGCCCTATGCCATTGCCAAGATCGCCGGCATCAAGCTCTGCGAGAGCTACAACCGCCAGCACGGCACGGACTTTCGCAGCGTGATGCCCACCAACCTCTATGGCCCGGGCGACAACTACCACCCGGAGAACAGCCATGTGCTGCCGGCGCTCATCCGGCGATTCCATGAAGCCAAGCTCGGCAGTTCGCCGTCGGTGACCATCTGGGGCACAGGCACTCCGCGGCGGGAATTCCTCCACGTGGATGACATGGCCAGCGCCTGCCTGCACGTGATGAATCTACCCAGGGAGGCCTATGCCGCGGCGACCGCCCCCATGGAAAGCCATATCAACGTGGGCTGCGGCGAGGACGTCTCCATCGCCGAACTGGCACGCATCGTTGCAGGCGTCGTGGGGTATGAGGGACGCATCGAATACGACACAAGCAAACCGGATGGCACGCCGCGCAAGCTGATGGACGTCTCGCGCCTGGCAACCCTTGGCTGGCGCGCTCGCACTTCGCTGGCGGACGGCATCCACACGACCTATCAAGATTTCCTCAGGACCCAGATCCCCCAATGACTTCCCCGAAGAAAGCTCTCATCACGGGCATCACCGGCCAGGATGGCTCGTACCTCGCTGAATTCCTGCTGGAGAAAGGCTATGAAGTGCACGGCATCAAACGCCGGGCTTCGCTGTTCAATACCGACCGCATCGATCACCTCTATCAGGATCCGCACGAACAGTTGCGCCGCCTGCATCTGCACTATGGGGACCTGACGGATACCAGCAACCTGACGCGCATCGTCCAGCAGGTACAGCCCGACGAGATCTATAACCTCGGGGCTCAAAGCCACGTCGCGGTGAGCTTCGAAGCCCCCGAATACACCGCCGACGTCGACGCCATCGGCACGCTGCGTCTTCTGGAAGCCGTCCGCCTGCTGGGCCTCACCGACAAGACGCGCTTCTATCAGGCCAGCACCAGCGAACTCTACGGTCTTGTGCAGGAGATCCCGCAGAAGGAGACCACGCCCTTCTATCCCCGAAGCCCTTACGGGGTCGCCAAGCTCTACGGCTTCTGGATCACCAAGAACTACCGGGAAGCCTATGGCATGTATGCCTGCAACGGCATCCTGTTCAACCACGAAAGCCCTCGCAGAGGCGAAACCTTCGTTACCCGAAAGATCACGCGCGGCCTGTGCAACATCGCGCAAGGGCTGGAGAAGTGCCTCTACATGGGCAACCTGAGCGCCCTTCGCGACTGGGGCCATGCGAAGGACTACGTGCGCATGCAGTGGATGATGCTGCAGCAACAGGACGCAAAGGACTACGTCATTGCCACGGGCGTGCAGTACAGCGTACGCGAATTCATCACCAAGACGGCAGAAGCGCTCGGGCTCACGCTGGAGTACAGAGGCGAGGGCGTGCACGAGCAGGCGGTGGTCACCAAGGTCACCGGTGATTGCGCACCGGCCGTCCGGCCGGGTGATGTCGTGGTTTCGATCGATCCACGCTATTTTCGCCCCGCCGAGGTCGAGACACTGCTTGGCGACCCGACACAGGCGCGGACGGATCTGGGCTGGATTCCCGAGATAACGCTCGACGAGATGATCCAGGACATGGTCGAGCACGATCTCGAGTCTGCCCGGCGGCACGCGCTGCTCAAGCAGCACGGCTATCAGACCCCGGTCAGCAAGGAACACTGATCAATTCACGGCATGCGGCACTGCAGCATGCCCCTAGCCGCGATTGGGTTAGAGTGGCCCGCAGGAGACAACCCCTGGGGTCCTCATGACCAGGAAAGCGCCACGACGCACCGCGCAACGCATCCTCGAAGCTGCGCTCGACCTGTTCAACCGCTTCGGCGAACCGAACGTGTCGACGACGCTGATCGCGGCCGAGCTGGGCATCAGCCCCGGCAACCTCTACTACCACTACCCCGCCAAGGACACGCTGGTCAACCGGCTGCATGAGGACTTCGAGGCGGCGCTGGCCGAACTGCTGACCGACGGTCCCCGCGTGCGCGAGGTCGCCGCAGCGCATCGCTTCGTGGCGGCACTGTTCCAGCTCATCTGGCGTTACCGCTTCCTCTATCGCGACCAGAGCGATCTGCTCAGCCGCAACCGGCACCTGGAGGCGCGGCTGCAGAAGCTCCTGCTCGACAAGGAAGCCGCGCTGCGCGGTGCCATTTCCGGCCTGGCCGGCGCCGGCCATCTCGCCATCACCGCCGACGAGGCCGACACGCTGGCGCGCAGCATGGTGGTGGTGCTGACCTACTGGCTCAACTTCGAGTACGCGACCAATCCGCGCGAGGCCCTGGAACCCGCGCATGCCGACCAGGCGCTCGCGCGCGGCTGCCGTCACGTTCTGCAATTGGTCACGCCCTACATGCCGCCGGCCAGCCGCGCGCAATTGCCTGCGTTGGACGCCGTGCCCGCGACCGAGGATGATGCAGCCGAACCCGCCTGAAACACACCGCATGTCCGCGCCACAGTTCACCCCTCTTCCCCTGTTCGGCGGCGCCGACGTCCGCGCCCCGGCGCCGCCGACATGGGCGCCGCTGCCCGTGGCCGGTGTACCCCGCTTCGACGCCGCCACGGTGCTGGCACGGTGGCCGCGCCTGCATGCCGGCCAGCCCCTGCCGCCGCCGTCCGACCCCGCCCTGGCCGATGCGTGGGCGCTGTACCACAGCGGCGACTTCGCGGCCGCCGCTGCAGCCGGGCTGGCGTTGGGAGACGACGGCGCCAACCTGGCGAACCAGGCCACCGCCATCTATGCCAACTACGTCGAGCCGCGCGAGGCCACGCGGCTGGCGTTGTTCCGCCAGGTAGGCGACAGGGCACACGCCCGCGCCATCGCCTACCCCGAAGACTGCCAGGCCCTCTACTGGCATGCCTACGCGCTCGGCCGCTACGCCCAGGCCGTGAGCGTGGCCCGGGCGCTGGCCCAGGGCCTGGGCGGCAAGCTCAAGCAGACGCTGGAGCGCATCATCGAATTGCAGCCGCGCCATGCCGATGCGCACTTCGCGCTGGGGGCCTTCCATGCGGAGGTGATCGACAAGGTCGGCCCGCTCGTGGGCCGCATGACCTACGGCGTGCGGGCCGATACGGCCGTCGCCTTGTTCGAACGCGGGTTGGAGATCAACCCGCATTCGGCCACCGGCCTCATGGAATATGCCCGTGCGCTGCTGGCGCTGGAAGGCGATGGCCGGCTACAAGAGGCTACTCGTCTGTACGAGCGAGCCGCAGCCATCGAACCGTCGGATGCACGCGAACAGCTGGACGCTGAACTGGCGAGGGCAGGACTGCAGGACTGACCCGAATTGACCGCTATCGCAGGGCCGTCACGGGATGCACTTCGCTCACTCTGACGAACTTGAGAAACAACCCCAACCGCCTTGTGTCCTCGTTCTCTCCTACATCCACCGGCCGCTGCGGATGAGGAGGAATGATTTCCAGCGTATCGGTCTGCCGTACACCTCGGAAGGTGACTTTGCTCACTGAGCCCTTGGCCGAAAACGGCGCTTCACGCTCGACATTGCCGGCACGCAGCCGCACCGGCGCGTCCGCGTTGGCACCATAGGCGTCCGCATCGATCTCGACATCGAACTGGACCGGAAGAGGTTCGGCAAACACCAGTCGCACGCTCGGCGCAACGTTCGCATCGGTCCATCGACCGCCTGGCGCCCATGCCGATAGACCGCTCACTTCCTTCAGGAAATCGGGCATACCGTAGCGCCCGACCCGATAACCCTCATCCAACGTTGAGGGATAGCGCCGCGAAGCCAGGCGCGAACGCACCTGCGCCGCCGTCTCAGCATAAACCGCTGCGTCTCTGGGCCAATCGATCGACAGTGGACCGCTGGCATCGATCGGGCGCACGGCGACCTCGCCACCGAGCCGCCCCACCGCGGAGCAATAGCCATCCGAGCGGGGCGCCTGCCATGCCAGCATCATGTGGTCGCAGCGGTCGATCCATACGAACTTGTCCTCATCCGGAATCTCCTGCAGGAAATCCACCAGTTCGAACTCCTCTGCGACGTCGAAGTCGAAGCGCGGCGTGGCCTCACCTCGCCCCGTGATTTGCAAGATGACCGGGAATCGCATCGATTGCCCACCGAATCCGATCTTCTCGTCCTTGAGATCGACCGCGATCTCGCGCCCCAGATAGCGATGGCCCCAGAACGCCAGGATGCCGTCGCGCCAACTCATCAAATCGCTGTCGAAATCACTACGCCCCACCGCCAGCGAAGGCTCCCGCAGGAGATCTCGGCCAAGACCATAGGAAACATCCAGCCCCATCAGGTTGACCACCGTCACCCCGGCATCGAGCACGGTGCCAGGTGTGTCGATCTGCCTGCCCTCCGGCTGGCTCGGATCCAGCACCATGAAGAGTTCCTTGCGGGGGTAGGTTTCCAGTTGCTGGTAGACCGGGTTGTTCATCGCCAGGTGATCGGAGGCAATGACGATCACCGTGTCTCGGCCACCTGGCGAGGCACGGATCTTCCGCACGAATTCGCCAAGCAGCCGGTCGCTGCAGGCCACGGCATTGAGCATGCTGTTGCGCCCGTCGCCATAGCGCACGCCCTCGCGCAGGCAGCGGGGCGACAGGAAGCCATCGTAGTGATGCGTGTCCAGCGTCAGCAGGAACAATCCGAAGCGCTGGCCCGCCGCCGACAGCACCTGGTAGCGCTCGAAGGCGCGTTCCAGCATGAAGTCGTCGTAGTAGCCCCATGCATTGAGCGGCGTCGCCGCATCCCCGCCAAGGGTGGCCAGGTTCTCGCGGCCGTAGACGTGCTGGAATCCATGTGTGGTGTAGAAGTTGCCCTTGCCGGAGAACGTCAGCGAGGCTCCTTGCATGAAGGTCAGGTCGAAGCCGCTGTCCCTGAGAACACTGCCCGCGCAGGTGGCTCCCGGCATGAAGGTATCGAGCCCGGACGAGGTGTTGCCGTGATGCACGGCGAACAGCGGCGTTCCGCACTGCGAAGCCACCATGCCGCCGATGGTGAAATCGGAGCCCGGCACCTGAACCAGTTCCGAGAAGTCCAGCGCCTCGGCGCGCAGCGCCTTCAGGTTCGGCATCAACCCCGGAAACAGGCGCTCGTCGAAATAGTTGCGCTCCAGGCTTTCCGCATAGATGTAGACGAGGTTGCGCACCTGGGCCGCCTCGCCCGCCTTTGTATACGGAAGGTAGTACTGATCGAACTCCGTCGAAGCGCCCGTACCCGCATAAAAACGGGCCAAGCCATAGGCGTCCTGGGTGAGCGGGTTCAGCACCACGGCGCCGACCATCGGTGCCCACGCCAGGCGCCACCAGCCGCTGCGACGCAAGGGATGCCGCCTCACCAGCCGATAGACCCCATAGCTGAGCGCACTCACCAGCAGGAGCCCCAGCGTGCACGCCACGATCAGCTTCCAATAGCCACCCACGCCGGCATTGCCCACATCGTGCAGCAGCGTGAAGACAACGGCCTCCGTGAGACCCTGCGCGGTGAAATGCGTCATCGCCGCACGGGTGATGCACAGCACCGCGTAGAGAAAGCTGGCGACAGCGAGCCAGAGGGCGGTGCGACGTCCAGGGTGTCTCCACAGCAGGCCGACGCTCACCGCGAACAGCAGCAAGGAAATCATCGTGTATTTCATCGAACCATGACGTGCGTCATGCGCCCGATGCATGGCCCAGGCGCCTATACATTATCGATGACAGTTGGATGACAACCTCTGCTTTACTCTTCCGGTGCCCATGACCTCCGAAATCGACACCCTCTTCGAAGCCGCCCAGGCCAACGCCAAGCTGCTGCCCGCGCGCCCCGACAACCCGACGCTGCTGAAGATCTATGCGCTATACAAGCAGGCAACCGAGGGCGACAACACCGGCAAGAAGCCCAGCTTCAGCGACATCGTGGCTCGCGCCAAGTGGGATGCGTGGACGGCACTCAAGGGCACGTCGGCGGAAGACGCCAAGCAGAAGTACGTCGACCTGATCGAGTCGCTGCGCAGCGCGTGAGGCCGGCGCCGCGGCGCCCGCTCGTTCAACCGAGATCGCCGTCCACGTAGTACCAGCGCCCGCCTTCGCGCACGAAGCGGCTGCGCTCGGCCAGGCGAGACGCGCGTCCGGAAGCATGGCGCATGCGCGCGACGAACTCGACCTGCGCATGCGACGCGCCATCCGGCAGGTGAGCCCTCACCTGCAGGCCGAGCCAGCGCAGGCCCGGCTCGAAGTCGAGCGCCGCCGGGCGGGTGGACGCATGCCAGGTCGCAAGCAGGTAATCGGCGCGCTGCAGCACGAAGGCGGTGTAGCGCGAACGCATGAGCGCCTCGGCATCGGGCGCCGGCGTGCCTTCGAAGTCCTCGACGAAGCGGCCGCAGCACTCGTCGTACGGCCGGACGCGGCCGCGCGCGCCGGTGCGGCCGCAGGGGCAGTCACCTTCCATCAGGCCAGCGCCCGGGTGATCAGCAGCTTCTGGATGTCCGAGGTGCCCTCGTAGATCTGGCACACGCGCACGTCGCGGTAGATGCGCTCCAGCGGGAAGTCGCTCACGTAGCCGTAGCCGCCCAGCGTCTGGATGGCCGCGCTGCACACGCGCTCGGCCATCTCGCTGGCGAAGAGCTTGGCCATGGCCGCCTCCTTGAGGCACGGCCGGCCGGCATCGCGCAGTGCGGCGGCATGCCAGATGAGCTGGCGCGCCGCCTCGATCTGCGTGGCGCACTCGGCCAGCCGGAAACCCACGGCCTGCTGGTCGAAGATGGGGCCGCCGAAGGCGCTGCGCTCCTTGGCGTAGTTCACCGCGAACTCGAAGGCGCTGCGTGCCATGCCCACGCTCTGCGCCGCGATGCCGATGCGCCCGCCCTCCAGCGCGCCCAGCGCGATCCTGTAGCCCTCGCCCTCGGCACCGATCAGGTTTTCAGCGGGGATGCGGCAGCCGTCGAATTGGATCAGCGCCGTGTCGCTGGAATGCTGGCCCAGCTTGTCCTCCAGCCGCGCCACGGTGTAGCCGGGCGTGTCGGTGGGCACGAGGAAGGCGCTCATGCCTTTCTTGCCGGCAGCCTTGTCGGTCATGGCGATGACGATGGCGACCTGGCCGTTCTTTCCGCTGGTGATGAACTGCTTGGTGCCGTCGATCACGTAGCCGTCGCCGTCGCGCCGGGCCGTGGTGCGCAGGCTCGACGCATCGCTGCCCGCCTGCGGCTCGGTCAGGCAGAAGGCGCCGAGCATCCGGCCCTGCGCCAGCGGCTCCAGCCACTGGCGCTTCTGCTGCGCGTTGCCGTAGCGCATGAGGATGGCGTTGACGGGACAGTTGGTGACGCTGATGGCGGTGCTGGTGCCGCCGTCGCCGGCGGCGATCTCCTCCAGCACCAGCGCGAGCGTGAGGTAGTCCAGCCCGGCGCCACCGTGCTCCTCGGGCACGCAGATGCCGTAGGCGCCCAGCGCCGCCAGGCCCTGGTGGGCCTGCTTCGGGAAGGTGTGTTCGCGGTCCCACTGCGCCGCGTGCGGCCACAGCTCGGCCTGCGCGAACTGGCGCACCGCGTCGCGGATGGCTTCCTGGTCGGTGGTCAGCAGCATGGCGGGGTCTCCGGCCGGGTCGGCCTCACTTGCCCTGCGCCAGGTCCATCACCAGCCGCGCCGACATGTACAGGCGGCGCGGAATGGCGCCGATGTCCACGTACTCGGCCTTGTCGCTGTGGTAGCCGAAGCCGGGCAGGCCCAGGCTCTCGATCACCGGCTTGCCCGCCAGCGCCGCATAGGCCGCGTCGGTGCCGCCGCCGGTGCGCTCGACCACGCCGACCTCGCCGCCGGCCTCCTTGTAGAAGGCCACGGCCTTGTCGACCAGCACCTTGCCCGCCTCGCCGGCGTTGAAGGCCGGGCGGCCGCGGGTGACGAGGATCTTCACCTCGGCGTCGGGCAGCTTCTTCTTCTGCGCACGTTCTTCCAGCACCTTCATCGCGGCCTCGAAGTCCTCGTTCTTCGCATAGCGCACGTCGGCATTGAGCGTGGCGCTGTCGGGGATGATGTTGCTCACCGCGCCGGCCTTGGCGATGGTCCAGTTGAAGCGCAGACCCTTGGCCTTGTCGTCGATGTCCATGGTGCGCTGCACCAGGTCGGCGGCCTCCACCAGCGCGTTGACGCCCAGCTCGGGCGCGGCGCCGGCGTGCGAGGCCTTGCCCTTGATGTTGGCCTGCACATAGGCGATGCCCGAGGTGCCGAGCGAGAAGCCTTCCTTGCCGGCCGAGGTGGGCTCGTAGGAGAGCACGTAGTCGGCCTTGGCCGCCTCGGCCTGGATCAGGTCGCGCGAGCCGAAGGAGCCTTTTTCCTCGTCGGTGTTGAACAGCACGGTGAGCGTGCCGAAGTCCTGGAAACCGCGCGCCTTGAGCAGTGCCAGCGTGTGCAGCACCACCGCGTTGCCGCCCTTGTCGTCGGCGATGCCGGGGCCGTAGGCCTTGTCGCCCTCCACGCGGAAGGGCGCCTTGGCGAGGATGCCCTTCAGGTAGACGGTGTCCATGTGCGAGATGAGCAGCACGTTCTTGCCGCCCTTGCCCTTGAGGGTGCCGACGACGTTGTCGCCCACCACCATGCCGGCGGCCTTGTGGCGGGTGACGGCATAGCCCAGCGCCTTGAGCCGGTCTTCCAGGTACTGTGAGGCGGCGGCCATGCCCTCGGCGTCGCCGGTGCCGGTCTCGATGTTGACCAGCTGCTCCAGCGTCTTGACGACGGCCGGCTGCTCGTCGGTGGCAGCGTTGAACAGCGCCTCGTCGCGCTGCTGGGCGAAGGCCGCGGGCGCGAGGGCGATCGCCAGCAGGCCGGCGAGCAAATGACGTTGAATGCGTGGTGAGGACATGGCGCTTCTCCCTTGGAGCGGAATCGTGGAAAGGAAATCAGATCAGTTCGATGGCGACGGCGGTGCCTTCACCGCCGCCGATGCACAGCGTGGCGACGCCGCGCTTCTTGCCGCGGGCCTGCAGCGCATGGATCAGCGTGACCATGATGCGCGCGCCGCTGGCGCCGATGGGATGGCCGAGCGCGCAGGCACCGCCGTGCACGTTGACGACGTCGTGGGACACGCCCAGCTCCTTCATCAGCGCCATCGGCACCACGGCGAAGGCTTCGTTCACCTCCCACAGGTCCACGTCCTTGACGCTCCAGCCGGTCTTGGCGAAGAGCTTGTGCACGGCGCCCACCGGCGCGGTGGAGAACCACTCGGGCTGCTGCGCGTGGGTGGCATGGGCGACCAGGCGGGCGATGGGCCTGGCGCCGATCTTCTTCGCGTGCGATTCGGTCGCCATCACGAGCGCGGCGGCGCCGTCGTTGATCGACGAACTGGAGGCGGCGGTGATCGTGCCGCCCTCCTTCTTGAACGCGGGCCTGAGCGTGGGGATCTTGTCGAGCCTGACCTTGCCCGGCCCCTCGTCGATGGCGATCACCGTCTCGCCGGCACGGCCCTTGACCGTCACCGGCGCGATCTCGGCCTTGAACAGGCCGTCGCTCGTCGCATGCTGCGCGCGCTGCACGCTGGCGATGGCGAAGGCGTCCTGCTCCTCGCGGGTGAAGCCGTACTTGGCGGCGCAGTCCTCGCCGAAGGTGCCCATGCTGCGGCCGGGCTGGTAGGCGTCCTCCAGGCCGTCGAGCATCATGTGGTCGAAGATGCGGTCGTGGCCCATGCGGTAGCCACCGCGGCCCTTGAGCAGCAGGTAGGGCGCGTTGGTCATGCTCTCCATGCCGCCGGCCACCATCAGCTCGTGCGTGCCGGCCAGCAGCAGGTCGTGCGCCAGCATCGCGGCCTTCATGGCCGAGCCGCACATCTTGCTCAGGGTGACGGCACCGGCGCTGTCGGGCAGGCCGCCCTTGTATGCGGCCTGGCGTGCGGGCGCCTGGCCCTGGCCGGCCATCAGGCAGTTGCCGAACAGCACCTCGCCCACCGCCTCGGGCTGGACGCCGGCGCGCTCCACGGCCGCCTTGATGGCGACGCCGCCGAGGTCGTGCGCCGCCAGCGAGGCGAAGTCGCCCTGGAAGCTGCCCATGGGGGTGCGCGCGGCACCGAGGATGACGATGGATTCGCTCATGATGGACTCCTCTTGCTGTAACGATGAAAACGAGGGACGGCCCGTTGATCAGGGCGCCTCGCGCTGGCGCCGCGGCTCGATCGCCACCGGATCGCCCCCGGCGGGCTTGCTCCACTTGAAGCGGATGCGCTGCACCGCCGCCTTGTAGATGGATTCGAGCGGCTGGCTGCCGTCGACGCTGATCTCCAGGTCCTGCAGCAGGCCGTCGTGCACGCCGAAGGCCCAGCCGTGGATGGTGACCTCCTGGCCGCGGCTCCAGGCGTCGACCATCACCGTGCTCACGGCCACGTTGACCACCTGCTCGGCCACGTTCAGCTCGCACAGCGCGTCGGCGCGGACCTCTTCCGGCATCGATTCGAGCATGACGTGATGGCGGTCGCGCACGTCCTGGATGTGGCGGATCCAGTTGTCGGCCAGGCCCACGCGCGTGCCCTCGAGCGCCGCCTTCACGCCGCCGCAGCCGTAGTGGCCGACGACCATGATGTGCCGCACCTTGAGCATGTCCACCGCGAACTGGATGGCCGACAGCGCGTTGAGGTCGGAGTGCACCACGATGTTGGCGACGTTGCGGTGCACGAACACCTCGCCCGGGTCCAGCCCGGTGATCTGGTTGGCCGGCACGCGGCTGTCGGAGCAGCCGATCCACATGAACTTGGGCGTCTGCTGCTTGACCAGGCTGGTGAAGAAGCCGGGGCGCTCGCGCTCCATGCGTTCGGACCAGGCGCGGTTGTGGACAAAGAGATCGTCGATGGAGGGCATGGTGGGGAGAGTGGGTGATGCGGTGGGGAGGTCGGAGGATGCCGGCGGCGTTCGCGGATGCGCAAGTCAGCGCGCGGCGGCGGCCCGGCTCGGCGGCGGACTGCGTCGCCGCGGCGGCGGCGTGGGCGCGGCGGTGGAGCGGCGCGCACGGGCCAGCACGGCGCGGGCCTGCGCCTCCTGGGCCCGGACTTCGTCCAGGTTGGCCTGCAGGTCCGCGAGCTGGGCCTCCAGCCGCTGCCGGTGGCTGCCCAGCACGCGCAGGAATTCCTCCAGCTGCGCCGCGGTGTCGCGCGGGCTGTCGTACATGTCGAGGATCGCCTTGGCCTCGCTCAGCGTCAGGCCGAGGCGCTTGGCGCGCAGCGTCAGCGCCAGCCGGGTGCGGTCGCGCGCGGTGTAGACGCGCTGCACGCCGCTGCGGGCCGGCGCGAGCAGGCCCATGTCCTCGTAGAAGCGGATCGCCCGCGTCGTGAGCTCGAACTCCCGGGCGAGTTCGCCGATGGTGTAGGTGGTCGAGGGCATGGGACGGTGGCGGGACTTTGCGCAGGCGACAGCACGTTGCCGGGCGGCTGCCTACAATGAAGCGCCACCCATGACGTTGACGTAAACGTCAACCCCGGCATCATAAGATGAATCTGCTCGAACGCGAACTCCACTATCCGCTGGGCGACCAGCTTCCCGCCCCAGGCGAGACGATCGAGGTCGCGCCCGGCGTGCGCTGGATCCGCATGCGGCTGCCCTTCGCGCTGGACCACATCAACCTGTGGCTGCTGCGCGACCGCATCGACGGACGCGAGGGCTGGAGCGTGGTGGACTGCTGCATCAGCCGGCCGGAGGCGCAGCAGCAGTGGGAACAGGTCTTCGAGACGCAGTTGCAGGGCCTGCCGATCCTGCGCGTGATCGTCACCCACATGCACCCGGACCACATCGGCCTGGCGCACTGGCTGTGCGAGCGCTGGCAGGCGCCCTTGTGGATCAGCTCCACCGACTACCACGTGGCGCGCGTGCTCAGCACCGCCGGCGACACGCTGGCCGGCGGCGAGGCGGCGGCCGCGTTCTTCGCCGCGCACGGCCTTGCCGACCCCGAGGCCCTGGCCACCCTGCGCGCGCGCACCAGCTACTACGCCAACATGGTCCCCTCGGTGCCCGACCGCTTCGTGCGCATGATGGACGGCGACGTGCTGGACATCGGCGGGCGCGCCTGGCGCTGCATCGCGGGCTACGGCCACGCGCCGGAGCACATCGCCCTCTATTGCGAGGAGCTGAACGCCCTGCTCGGCGGCGACATGATGCTGCCGCGCATCTCCACCAACGTGAGCGTGCATGCCGGCGAGCCGGAGGCGAACCCGCTGCGCCTGTTCCTCACCAGCCTGGAGCGCTACCGGGAGCTGCCCGAGGACGCGCTGGGCCTGCCGGCG
>Ga0164243_10002202_pt1 | contig 32468 bp, 31 predicted proteins | sample OricompcompostOP_FD_108781 | JGI IMG/M metagenome (GOLD analysis project Ga0164243, IMG submission 108781) | Organic Plus compost microbial communities from Emeryville, California, USA - Original compost - Organic plus compost (OP) | ecosystem: Engineered > Solid waste > Mixed feedstock >... | reverse complement strand
TTGCCCGGCCGCGCGCCGCGCACGTCGAAGCGATCGATCAAGGTCGACGCTCGCGACGCGAGCTCCTTCCATCTGAGCATCCCGGACCGCTCGCCCGCGCCGCGCAGCGCAAGGTTCTCCGCGGGGTCGAAGTCGAGGATCAGGGCCTCACGGTGCCGGTCGGCCGGAATGAACGCGACATTCTCGGGCGTCGTCACCTTCCCACTGCGCGGACGCTCGCGCGAAGCGAAAAGGCGAAGCAATTGGTGCTGTCCGGCACCTTCGACAGCCGCGACGCCGACGATCTCACCGGCGCGCACCTCGAGCGACGCATGCTGAAGTGTGGGGACGCCGCGCGGATCGCGTGCCTCGACGTCCTCGATGCGAGCGACCGTTGCGCCCGGGGCGTCGACATCCGCCGCGACGTCAGGGGTCGGAAGATCACCGAGCATCGCGACCGTCAGACTGTCGGCGTCGAGCCCGCGCGCGGGCGCTGCGAGGGCGACGGTGCCGCGACGCAGGACGGTGACGTCGTCGGCGACCGCGAGGGCTTCGTCGAGCTTGTGAGTGATGAGCACTACCGCGTTGCCCTCGTTCGCGAACTCGCGGAGCCATCGCCGCAGCTCCGACGATTCGTCGGGCGCGAGGACGGCCGTGGGTTCATCGAGAATGAGCAAACGTGCATTACGGCCGAGGGCCTTGACGATCTCCAATCGCTGCTGGGCGCTCACCGCGAGGTCCGCGGCACGCGCCGAGGGGTCCAGCGCCAGCCCCGTGCGGCGCCCGATCTCCACGACCCGCTGCGCGGCGGCACTCGTCGAGTAGCGACCGGTATGCCCCAGCGCGACGTTCTCCGCGACGGTCATCGCCGGGACATTGGTGAAGTGCTGATGAACCATTCCGATCCCCGCGGCGATCGCGTCGGCGGGCCACGAGAAATCCACCTGCTCACCCGACACCGTGACGGTGCCGGCGTCGGCATGGATCAATCCGAAGGCGATGCGCATGAGCGTGGTCTTCCCGGCGCCGTTCTCGCCGAGCAAGGCGTGGACGGTTCCGGGCGCAACTCGCATGGAGACACCGTCCAGCGCCGTCGCGGCGCCGAAGCGCTTGGTGATCGCCGTCAGTTCGAGCGCGGCCCGCGTCGCACCCGCGCCGCCCGCGTCACTCACAAGCCGCTCGGCGCGTCGACGAATGTCGTGGTGACGCCAAAAGTCGTCGCGAGGAGGTCGCCGAGCGCACGCACGCCGAGTGTTTCGGTGGCGTAGTGGCCCGCGTAGAGTACGACGATCCCCAGCTCGCGTGCCTCGACGGCGGTGTGATGCGGGCCCTCGCCGACGATGAGCGTGTCAATGCCGCGGCGAGCGGCATCTTTCAGAGAACTCGAATCGGCGCCCGCGCCGGTGCAGATCCCCCATCGGCGCGTCCGGCGATCGGAATCGAAGGGCGTCGTGACGAGCGTTCCGCGAAACGCCGCCGCCAGATCCCCCGCACGTTCGGCGATCGTGCGCGTGGGAAGATCGCACTCGCCGGTCAGCCCGACGTCGATCGTCTGATAACGAAAGAAGCGGCCGCCAGGCTCGAGTCCGAGACGCCGCGCGAGCAGCGCATTGTTGCCGAGCTCCGGGTGGACGTCGAGCGGCAGATGCGCCGAGTACACGGCGACGTCGTTCGAGATGAGCGCCCGGAGGCGCCCGTAGCGATTGGCGGTAATGGGCTGCACGCCGCCCCAGAACATGCCATGGTGAACGACGAGGAGCTGCGCGTTGGCGGCCACCGCCGCGTCGACCGTGATCGCCGAGAAGTCGACCGCCGTGGCGACGTGGGTGATGTCCGCGCCGTTCTCGAGCTGAATCCCGTTGACGGCGCTGGGATAGTCCGGGATTCCCTCGACGTCCAGCGTGGCATCGAGAAACCGGGCGATCTCGGCGAGGGTGGCCATGTCAGTTCTTCCTGGCCGAGTCGCGCACCGCCGCGATCGAGAGGGTCCCGGCGAGCATGCGCGCCTGCGTCGAGTCGATCCGCGTCCGTGCCGGGGCTGGGATGCGGCTCTCGAGCGCGGGATTGAGGACGAGCGTCACGACGCTGTCCGCCTCGCCGAAGACGATCACGCGGGGCTCGAACGTTCCGGCCTTTACATCCTTCGCGATCTTGAGGAAGGCGCGAGGCAGATCGATGACGACGCTCCCCAGCGTGACGTCCGGCGCGACCCCGTTCTGGTTGGCGTTGGAGCCGATGACGTAGACGTTCTTCTTTTCGCGCGCTGCCTGGAAGACGCCGAGTCCCGCTGCGTCCGCGTTCTGGAAGATCACGTCGACGCCCTGGGCGATCTGGGCGAGGGCCTGCTCCTTTCCGGCGTTGAGGTCATCCCAGTTGCCGATGAAGGATCGGATCACCTTGATGGATGGATCGACCGCGTGTGCCCCGTCCTCGAACGCCTCGAAGCTCTCGACCACCGGCGGCAGTTCGGTCCCGCCGATGACGCCGACCTTGTGCGTGGTCGTCATGGAGCCGGCGAGAAGTCCGGCCAGGTAGGAGGCGTCGGAGAAGCCGAAGGTGATGCCGGCGAGGTTGGCTCCCGCGGTCGATCCGGAGGTGGTGAGGTAGATCGTCTTTGGGAATTCTGGGGCGACCCGTTTGGCGGCGTCTTGGTACTCGAAGCCGTGTCCGATGACCAGCGCGTATCCTTGCGCTCCGTACTGCCGGAAGTTCTCGTCGAATTCCGCGGGCGTCTTAGTCTCAATATGGCTTATTGATGCGCCGAGTGTGTCGCGGATCTGCGTGAGGCCCTGGTATGCGCCGCCGTTCCAGGACTGGTCGGAGACCGGTCCCGGGGTGAGGAGGGCGACCTTGAAGGCCCCGTTGGGGCCGGCCTTGGTGTCGTTGCCGGCGTTACCACAGCCGAACGCCAGGAGGGCGGCGGAGAGCGCCAGGAGGCGTGGTGTCAGGCGGCGCGTGTTCGGCGACATGGGTCTGTGCATGGTGCGATGGTAGCGCGACGACCGCGCGATGATAGCTAGAAATCGAGGTTGGTCCTGCCGGTGATCAGCTCCAACAGGCGCACCAGGTCCTCGTTCGAGTAGAAGTTGACCTCGATCTTCCCCTTCTCTGCCGACGACAGCTGGATGCGGACGTCGGTCTGCAGGTGGCGCCGGAGATCGTCCTCGAGTCGCTTGACCGCGGGGTCGACCGGAGGCGCGGCCTTGTCGCGATTTGCCTTCGCGGTGGCGGCGGCGGCCGGAGGCGAGTGGAGTCCACTCATCTGCCGAACTATCTGCTCGACCTCGCGCACGCTCAGTCCCTCGGCGACGACGCGCTTGGCCAGGTCGAGCGCCGAGTGGGCGGGGGGCAGGGCGAGGAGTGCGCGAGCGTGCCCGGTGGTCAGCTCGCCGCGCTCGACCATGCGCTGGATGGAATCTGGGAGGGAGAGAACGCGGAGCAGGTTGGTAACGGTCGTGCGGTCCTTGCCGACGACGTCAGCGACCTGCTGTTGAGTGAGCTTGAATTCCTCGAGAAGCCGTTTGTAGCCCCGGGCTTCTTCGATGGCGTTCAGGTTGGCTCGCTGGAGGTTTTCGACCAGTGCGAGGACGAGCATCGTCTGGTCGTCGAGCTCTCGAACGACAGCGGGGATCTCGCTCCAGCCCAGGTTGGTCGCGGCGCGGAGCCGGCGTTCCCCGGCGATCAGCTCGTAGGCGTCGCCCGTGCGGCGGACGCTGATCGGTTGGAGGAGACCGGTGGCTTTGAGCGAGGCTTGCAGCTCGGCCAGATCTTCGGGCGCGAACTCGACGCGCGGCTGAAATGGGTTAGGGCGGATCCTGGAGATCTGGATACGCTGGAGCTCGGAGGTCGCGGGGTCGGGGGCGCGCTCCTGGGCGGCGCTGAGGAGGGCCCCTAACCCTTTACCCAGTCTGGGTTTATCCGCGCTCATCTACGCCTCGCGAGGAGCTCTTTGGCGACACTGACGTATGCCTGTGCGCCCACCGACGCGACATCATATAGAATGATCGGCTTGCCGAAGCTCGGCGCCTCGGCGAGCCGAACATTCCTGGGGACGACGGTCTCGAAGACTTTGCTGCCGAAGTATTCACGGGCTTCGTCCGCGACTTGCCGGGACAGGTTTAGCCGGGCGTCGTACATGGTGAGGAGGACGCCGTCGATGGCGAGGTCCGGGTTGAGTCCCTGTTGGATCAGGTGCACCGTGTTCAGCAGCTGCGAGAGTCCCTCGAGCGCGTAGTACTCGCACTGGAGTGGGATGAGGATCGCGTCCGCGGCGGCGAGCATATTGACGGTGATCAGGCTCAGCGATGGCGGACAATCGATGAGGATGAAATCGTAGGCGTCGCGGACGGCGGCCGTTGCATCGCGCATCATCCGTTCACGGCCGTCCCGGTCAACCAGCTCCACTTCGGCGCCTGCGAGATCGGGAGTTGCCGGGACAATGTCGAGGCGGTTGAACTGGATCTCGCGGAGCGTGGCGTCGGCGAGCGTCGCTTCTCCGATCAGGACGTCGTAAACGCTGCGCGTGAACTGGTCACGTCCGACACCCATGCCGCTCGTGGCGTTTCCCTGCGGATCGCCGTCGATCAGGAGCGTGCGTTGCTCTGCGGCTGCCAGGCTTGCGGCGAGGTTGACGGCGGTCGTCGTCTTTCCGACGCCACCCTTCTGGTTTGCTATGGCGATGACGCGGGCCACGGATCCTGAAGCTAGAGATCAGGGGCGTCCCGTGGAGGTTCCGGCACCTCGCACCGTCGTCGCCCGTCTGACGCGCCAATCTAGGACCGGTGCGATGGACGTACAACGTGCCACGTGGCACGCCGCCAAGATTTTCCGGCGATGTTCCACGTGGCACGTCGATTCCACGCAATGAGACGACCTGATTCCGCATTCCGCTGCTGGACGCCCCATCCGGTGCGGACATCCATCCGGCCGGCCGGATGGGGCGTCGTTCAAGCAGCGAACGCCCCTCCCCGCCCCGGCCACGCCGGCGCCACTTAAGCGGCGACAGCCTGTTGCTCCGCTGCGCGCCCGCAGGCTGCGACGGTCTGACCGTCGATCACTTCAATCGCGGGTCGCCATGCACAGCCGCGGCTGATCGCGACGACCCCCAACCCCTACCGCGGCACGAACGCCCATCGCGCGGTGACTGTCGCGGAAATCGTCTGCTGGCCCGGTTCGATCGGGGTTGGCGCCGCGGCGGACTTCGCCATCTCCATCCGCGCATCATACATCACCGGGCGCACCGGCACGAACGAGCTCGAAAGCTCGAGAAGCGCGCCCAGGCTCCCTCCAGCCGCACGCGCGAGGGCTTCCGCATCGGCGCGGGCATGGTCCACCGCGAGCGACAGTGCAGCCCGGCGCACCGAATCCGCCTTCGACGACGTGAACTGAAGGCTCGAGATGTCGTTGGCGCCCTTCGCCAGCGCTGCATCAATCAACCGCCCCACATCCTCGATCCGCCGCACCTCGGCCCGGACGGTGTTGGTGACGGTGTACCCGACCAGCTTCGACGTACCCGTCTGCTGGTTGTACTGCATCTGCGGCGAGACGTTGTAGTTCATCGTCGACAACTGATCGCCGCCAAGCCCCAGTGCCCGCAGCGTGTCGAGGATGGCCTTCTGCTTTCGCGCGTTCTCAGTGCCGGCCGCGGCTGCCGTGGCTGCCCGGGTCTCGACCCCGACGAAGATGGTCGCGCGGTCCGGCGCAACCTGCGCCTCGCCGGTCCCCGACGTGACGATCTGCGGCGGCGGTGCCGGCGGAAGTGACGTCTGAGCGCCAAGCCCTAACGGACTGGCGAGTATGACTGCAGCGGCGAACACGTGGTTACGCAAAGGAGCCTCCGGTGTAGTGCGAAGTTGGTGCGGTGCACAGCGCAAACCGCATGCACAACATTAGTACCCTTCTGCTACTAATAAAGTTCGCGCCTGTAACCAATCGGTTACGAAGCCAGTTCGACAAGCGCCTGGCGAGCGCGTGGCCACCGCTGTCACCTAACCCGTCGATGAGAATCCGGCGACGGCGGGCTTGAACTCTGCTCCGGACACGGATCTGACCGAGCGAGACCGATCGATCACACGCGCCGAGCGAAGGGGCGATCGGGGTCAGCGGGATGATCCGCGCTCGGAGACTGTCGCACTCGGCCCCGACCGAAACGCCAGGAGCCCCGCACCACCCCGTGGCCCGTTGGCCGGGACGGGGCTGAGCTAATATCCTTAATTCTACTTCGCTAAACGACCGAACTGCCGGCCGCGCGCCGCCGCCGCCACTTCTCGATCTCGAGCACGAGATTCTGTAGATCCGTCGGACTGACGCCCGGAATGCGCGCCGCCTGGGCCAGCGTCGCCGGACGGATCCGCGCAAGCTTCTGACGGGACTCGAACGACAGCGACCGCATCTCGTCGTACGGCGGATCGTCGTCCAGCGCGAACTGTCCCATCCGACGCAGCTTCGCCGCCTGATCGCGCTCACGCACGAAATACCCGGCGTACTTCAACTCCAACTCCGACGTGACCACCGCCTCGGCCTGGAGCGCCTCGCCGATCTGCGCCGCGGCGAAAAGGTCCAGCAGCGCGACGTTCTGTCGCCGCGCCACCTCAGCGATCTTCACGGACTGGCTCAACGGCGCGCTTCCGGCAAGTGTCAGGACGTCGTTCGCCACCGCGGGCGAGATGCTCGTGACCTCCGCGAGGCGAAGGGCCTCGCGCTGGTCGGCAAAGCGCCGCTCGATCACCGAGCGCTCGCCTTCATCATAGATCCCGAGCTCGAGACCGATCGGCGCAAGGCGGTGCAGCGCGTTGTCCTGCCGAACGGTGAGTCGAAACTCGGAGCGCGACGTGAACAATCGATACGGCTCGTCCACTCCGCGCGTGACGAGGTCATCGATCAGCACGCCGATGTATGATGTCTCGCGGCCGAGTATGACCGGAGCCCGGCCGAGCGCCTGACGCGCCGCGTTCAGGCCCGCGACCACTCCCTGCCCCGCAGCCTCCTCGTATCCGGTCGTGCCGTTGATCTGCCCCGCGAAGAACAGACCCCGCAAAGCCCTGACCTGCAGTGCGGCATCGAGCTGCGTCGGTGGATAGTAGTCGTATTCGATCGCATAGCCGGCGCGCGTCATCCGCGCCGCCTCGAGGCCGGGCACCGAATGCAGAATCTCCAACTGCACCGGTGCCGGCAGCGACGTCGAAAGCCCGTTGACGTAGAGCTCCGAGGTGTCGTGGCCCTCGGGCTCCAGGAAAAGCTGGTGACGCTCGGCCGCCGGAAACTTGACGATCTTGTCCTCGACCGACGGACAGTACCGAGGGCCCCGGCTCGCGATCGCACCGCCGTACATCGCCGAACGCGCGATGTTTTCCTGGATGATCTGCTTCCCGGGTTCACCGAGGAACGTGATCCAGCAGGGCAACTGATCCGGATGGCGAGTGCGGGTCGCCTCGCGGCGCGGCGATGACCAGAAGTGCGACCACGAGTAGTCGAACTGCTCGATCTCGCTGTCCTGCCGCTCCATCACCGTGTAATCGACGGACCGGCCGTCGATGCGCGGGGGCGTTCCCGTCTTGAATCGCTCCACGACGAGCCCCACCCGCTCGAGCTGCTCGGCAAGATGCGTCGCCGCCGACTCACCAGCGCGGCCACCGGAGACCTTCGTTTCCGTGCCGATGTGAATGCGGCCGCGCAGAAACGTTCCGGTCGTGATGACGACGCACGCCGCGCCAAACCGCCGCCCCTCCAGGGTCTCAACGCCGCGCACGATCCGCGACGCGTCGTCGATGATGAGTCGCGCGACGGTTCCCTGGATCTGCTGCAGCGATGCGTGCTCCTCGAGCAGCGACCGGACGGCGCGCCGGTACAGCCCACGGTCGCACTGGGCTCGCGGGGCCCACACCGCGGGACCTTTGCTCCGATTCAACATCCGGAACTGGAGGGCCGCGAGATCCGTCGCGCGGCCCATGATTCCGCCGAGGGCGTCGACCTCCCGCACGACTGTGCCTTTGGCGACGCCGCCGATGGCGGGATTGCACGACATCTGGCCGATCGTCTCGAGTGCGCTCGTCACGATGGCCACGCGAGCACCGGAGCGTGCCGCCGCGACGGCGGCCTCTGTCCCGGCATGACCGGCACCAACGACAAGGACGTCGAACGTCGCCTCGAACGACTCGGAATGGGATGGCACGGTCATCGTGGAAAGCTACGGTATATTCCGGGTCGATCCAATTCGACGAGGAAGCGATGGCGCTAAGCGTACCCACGGGCGCACCGACCCTGTTCATTCGCCGGTCGGCCTACGAGAAGAGCGGGCTGACTCGTGCGGCGATCGACGAGCGGTTCGGCTTGACCCCGGACGAGTTCCGCGTCGAAGGTCAACTGGTCGCCATCGGCCCGATCTACGGCGAAGGCGACGCGCTCGGCGAGTTCATCGCCGAGCTCGAGAGTGCGGGCCTGGTCTACTTCGACGACTTTTTCGAGCTCACCGGCAACTGGCCGGAGTGGCTGACGCTGCTTGCGACGACCGGCTGACTGGTCTCTCGCAGGAGGCCGTGCCACCCGCAGTCGAGGCACCAACTCGTGCGGAACCGCGGCATCAGGAAGTTGATCCGCCGCGACTCGATGCGAATGGTCTCAGCGTCACAGTTCGGGCACCGCGTGCCTTCGGGCAGCAGGTAGAAAAAGAAGATCGTCGCGAGAATGCCTCGAAGGATGAAGAATCCTCCGATGATGAGAATCGCCAGTACCGTCTCGCGCATTGCTGCCTCCGTCTGTCCGCCGACGAGCTACAGGCGCTTCTCGACCTCGACCCACGATTCGACGTACGCGATCTCGTCCTCGATGCGGTCGATCACCACTTCCGACCCCTCGGCGAGCGCGGTGTCGTCGATGCCGCGCGCGCGGAGGACGTACTTCTTCTCGCCGATGACGAAGGTCACCTCTCCCTCAACGTCGGCATCGATCGAGCGCGTCACACGCGCAACATGGCCCTGCAGGATGTATCGCTCGTCGTCGGTTTCGTGCTCGGGCGTCACCTTCCACCAGGCGCGCACCAGACGTGCGGAAACGACAGCGACAATCGCGCCAAGCGCGCCGGCGATGAGCAATCGCGCGAACGGCGTGCTCACGGCCTGCCGCGTGAGGATGTAGCCGACGACGCCGAACACCATCGCGAACGACGCGACGACCGGTGGCGAGAGACGGAACGATCGCTCGCCTTCGGGATGCTCAGTGCGTGCGCGTTCGACGCCGGCGATCATGATGCGAACGCCGAGTAGTAGCCCGCCGATGAAGCTGGCGAGGTAAACGATGGTCATGAGATTCACGGGAGAGAGAACGGCAAGTCCTGGCCCGTTCGACTATAGCGCGGCCGCGAGAAAGTCGCACACCCGGCGCTCGGCGAAATATTGCGGCTTCCACGGGAGCCGGCCACCGATGAAACCGACGTGTCCGCCGTGCGCGGTGAACTCGAGCGTCAGGCAGGGATTTCCCGACGCGACCAGCCGAACGTCGTCGAGGACGGCCGCCGGGAGAAAGGGGTCGTCGACTGCGCTCAGCAACAGCGTCGGGCGCCGAATTCGGGCGAGAAATCCGAGGGCGCTCGAGCGAGAGTAGTAGTCGTGCGCGTCGGCAAACCCGTGGACCGGCGCGGTCACGTGATCGTCGAAATCATAGATGGATCGAGCACGATCGAGTGCCGAGGGGTCAAAAAGGCCGGGATGCACCCGGAGCTTCGCGCGTGCTTTGGCCCGAAGGGTTCGCAGAAAGTGGCGATCATAGATCCGCGCGAAGCCGCGCTGCAGATGGCGACATCCACGCTCGAGATCGAATGGCACCGACACGGCGGCGGCCGCGCGGATCTGCGACGGAAGCGCACTGCACTGCTCGCCTAGCAGCTTGAGGAGCACGTTGCCGCCCAGCGAGACGCCGGCCAGAACGATCGGGGACCGCGGGTGCTCGCTCAGAACGCGGCCGAGAAAGAAGAGAGGGTCGCCCGTCTCGCCTGAGTGATAGAAGCGCGGGGCGCGGTTCGGCTCGTCGCCGCACCCGCGGAAGATCAACAGGTCAGCGCCCCAGCCTCGCCGGAGGGCTTCGGCGAAGAAGCCCCCGACGTAGTGAGAATCGATCGTCCCCTCGAGGCCATGGAAGAAGAGGAGCCGTGGGGCGCCCGGCGCGGCATCCAGCCGATGAACGTCGAGAAAGTCGCCGTCCGGGCTCGTCCATCGTTCGCGTCGCAACGGCAGCGAGGGGCGCCGGCGAAAGAACTTGCTCCACAACGTCTGCGCATGTCCGCCACGGATCCACCACGCGGGACGGAAGGTGTAGCTTTGATCTCCGGACACGCACAGAACTTACATGGAAGTCCAGATCTTCGGCGTCAAAAAGAGCTCGGATACGCGCAAGGCACTTCGCTTCTTCGCGGAGCGCCGCATCAAGACGCATTTCGTCGATCTGAACGAGCGCGCGGCCGCGCCCGGTGAGCTCAAGCGCTTCGTGCAGAAGTTCGGCATCGACCGGCTGATCGACCGCGAGTCGAAGCGCTATGACGAGCTCGGGCTTCGTCATTCGCGCTATTCCGACGAGACGTGGTTCGCGAAGCTGGTCGATGAGCCACTGCTGCTCAAGATGCCACTCGTGCGAAACGGCAACGCGCTGACGATCGGTCTCGCGGAACAAGACTGGAAGGACTGGACGAAAAAGTGACGCAACTCGGAGTCGCTGGCGTTGCCGTGGAATTCGGCGCGACCACGCTGTTCAAGGACATCACCTTCACCGTTGGCGCAGGCGAGCGGTGGGGAATCGTCGGACGCAACGGGACCGGCAAGACCACACTGTTTCGTCTTCTCACCGGCGAGATGCAGCCGACGCGCGGACAGGTCGCTCGCCAACCCGGCATTCGCGTCTCGCTGCTCGAGCAGCATCGCGACTTCGGTGAGGCGACCACGATGTGGGAAGCCGCCGCCGGGCAGTTCGCCGAGTTGCTCGAGCTCGAGAAGTCGCTGGTCGTGCAGGCGGAGCAGCTCCAGCATGATTCGAGTGAGGCGGCGCTCGAGCGCTACGGAAAGGACCTCGAACGGTTCGAGCGCGAAGGCGGCTACACGATCGCCCCGCGGGTCGACGCGGTGCTGCACGGCCTCGGCTTCGACCCCGCGGCTGCGCGCTCCACGCCGGTCGCGCAGTTAAGCGGCGGTGAGCGCGGGCGCCTCGGCCTCGCGAGACAGCTCGTGACGCCCGCCGACGTTCTGCTGCTCGACGAGCCCACCAACCACCTCGACCTCGAGACCACCAAGTGGCTCGAGGACTATCTCGCCGGCGCGAACGAGACCGTTCTCGTGATCAGCCACGACCGCGCGTTTCTCGCCGCGGTCGTCGATCACGTCCTGCACTTCGAGGGGGATTCCGCAACGCCGTACGCCGGGCGCTACGAGTCGTTCGTCGAACAGCGACGCCTGAACCGCCTCACTCAGCAGCGCCAGTTCGACCAGCAGCAGAAGAAGATCGCCAGCGAGCAAGACTACATCGCGCGGAACATCGCAGGGCAGAACAGCAAGCAGGCGAAGGGGCGGCGGAAGCGTCTCGAACGGATGCCGCGGCTGAGCTCTCCGGTGGGCGAGGAGGGCACGATGTCCGTGCGCTTCGACGTGGCGGAGCGCGGCGGCGATCGCGTCATTCAGGCGGAGCACGCCGTCATCAAAGTCGAAGACCGAGTGCTCGTGAACGACTTCAACGGCACGCTCATGCGCGGCGACACGCTCGGCCTCCTGGGTCCGAACGGGTCCGGCAAGTCGACGTTCATCCGCACGCTGCTCGGCGAGCATCCCATTGCGGGAGGCGAACTGCGCATCGGCGGCGGAATCACCATCGGCTACTATCGGCAGGATCTCGCGCAGGTGCCGCTCGACCGGTCGCTCTACGACGTCATCAACGATCTGCGACCCACGTGGGATCGCCGAATGGTGCAGGGGCATCTCGGGCGCTTCGGGTTCTCCGGCGACGAGGTCCAGCGCCGCGCTGACACGCTTTCGGGGGGCGAGCGCGCGCGCGTTGCGCTCGCCATGCTCATGCTCAGCCGCGCCAACCTCCTCATTCTCGACGAGCCCACGAACCACCTCGACGTCGAATCGATCGAAGCGCTCGAGGACGCGATCGAGGATTATGACGGCACGGTGCTGCTCGTCAGCCACGACCGGGAACTGCTGCGCGCGCTCACCACGCGCGTGTGGGTGCTGCACGATCGGCACATCACGGACTTCGATGGCAGTTTCACCGAGTGGGAGACCGTGTCGGCCGAGCGCGAACACGCGGCGTCGGTGAAGGCGGCCGAAGAGGAAGCGCTGCGCCGCGTGCAGGAGAAGAAGAAGACCGCACGCCGCGATGAGCCCAACCGCGACGCGCGCAACGCGCTTCGCAGCGCCAGGCAGCGCGTCTCGGACCTCGAGGCGAGGATCCAGACGCTCGAGGCGCGCATCGAGACCCTGACCGCCGAGCTCGAGGATCCGGAGCTGTACACCAAGCCCTCCGGCGTCTCACGCGCCAAGGAGCTCGGTACGGAGCTGGATCGGCTGAAGCGCGAGCTCGAGCGCACGTTGGAAGACTGGGGCAAGGCGACCGACCTCGCCGACACTTTGGCCGCCGAGGCGACGTAGAAGAACGAAGTCTTCCGCGGAAAGCGCTTGCCGCATGGTCACTCTCCTTCTCTGCGCACAACTCGCGGCCGCGTTGCCGAACCTCACCGCGGATTCGACCTATAGTTCCGCCGCGTTGAGGTCCCTGGTTGCGGACGCGTCGGACGCCAATCGTCGAGTGCCCGACTCGCTTGCGTCGTACGCGAGTCGCATCGAGACCGAAACGTCGCTGATCGTTCGCGATACGCTCGGGCGCGAACACACGAGCGAGGTCGAGCAGCTCGCGACCAGCGCGCACTGGCAGCGCGACGGGCGGTACGACCTGCACATCATCGGCTATCGGTCGCAGAGCGTCGGTGTTCCATACTCGACGCTCACGATCGTCCGGGGCTGGACGGTGCCGTCGCTCTACGGCGAGCGGCTCTCGCTCGGCGCGTACTTCGCGCAGGGACGCGGGCGCGGCCGCGACACGGTGCGTGCCGTCCATCCGTTCGCACGCGATCGCGACGATTTCTATCGCTTCGAGGGAGGCGATACGATCGCCACGCTGCGCGCCGGCGGCCGGGAGATTCCCATCGTTCGCATTCGCGTGCACCCGCACTTCACATCGGTGACGCGGCTCGCGGCGTTCGACGGCGAGATCGACATCGACGGCGACCGAAAGCAGATCGTGCGCATGCGCGGCCAGTTCGTGGTGGTCGGAGGCGAGCGCCCGATCGCCGGTCGGATTCTTCAAGGCGCGCTCGGCGTCACCGCGGCGGCGTACGTCGAATTCGTGAATGCGGAGATCGACGGGAAGTACTGGCTGCCGGCGTTTCAGCGCACCGAATTTCAGGCCGGCTTCGGGTTGTTCGGTCAGGGGCGTCCGGGATTCCGCATCGTTTCCACGATCGCCGACATCCGCGTGAGCAGCGGCTCTCCGCCGGTCGATTCGCTCGCGCGACCGCGCGTGACGGTCAGTTGGGCGTCGTCGGACAGCGTGGATCATTTCGACGCCTGGCGCCGTTCACTGGGCGAACAAACGGCGGGCGTGCACTCCGACGACTTCGACGATCTCGCGCCGGACCGTTGGCGTCCGACTGGGGCGCCGAGGCTCGACTGGTTTCCGAGTACCACCGCGCGAGTGTTGCGCTTCAACAGGGTCGAGGGGGCGTTCGTCGGCGTGGCACCGACGGTCGACATGCGGTCGCGCGTGCCGGGGTTGAGCTTCGGCGCCTACGGCGGATGGGCATTCTCCGAGCGGACGGCTCGCGGCGGCGGGTTCGTGAACTATCGGCGCGGCGTCGATCGCTTTGGGATCCGCGCCGAGCGGGCGCTCGCATCGACGAACGATTTCGGGCTGCCGCTCGCCGATGATCCGGGGTTGGCGGCGCTCCTCGCGTCGGTCGACAACGACGACTATGTCGATCGGGCCACCGCGATGGTCTCGGTTACGCGGACCCTTGGCGGCGTGAGCGCCGGACTCGTCACGCTGCAGGGCGGTGTCGGGCGCGACCGGGGCGAGGTGACGCGAATCTCTCGTGGCCTGTTCAAGGCGGACGGCTTTCGGCCCAACCGCGGTGTGGATGACGGGAACTATGCGCTTGGATCCGCGGATCTCGAGCTCCACCCGAATGTGACCGGTGATTTCGTCGCGCCCGGGTATGGAGCGCGCATGCACTACGAGGTGGGGCGGGGCGATCTCGACTGGCAGCGCGCGGAGATGTCGTTGGCCGCGCGGAGCTATTACGGTCCCGTGTCGGTCGCGGCGCACGCCGACGCGGGCGTCGTCACCGGCGGTACGCCGGCGCAGCGCCTCTTCGAGCTCGGCGGCACCGAAACGCTGCCCGGGTACGACTACAAGGAATTCGTCGGCGACCGCGCTGCGCTCTTTCGCGGCTACGCGAGTTATCGCTTTAGCGTTCTCAAACGACCCGTGCGCGTCCGGAACTTCTTCCTTCCGGCAATCAACCCCGGGATCGGAGCGAGCGTCCAGGGCGGATGGACAGAGCTGTCGACGGCGTCGGCGCGCGCGGCCGCGCTTCGCCTGGGCGTCGACGAGAACGGTGCCGCGATCGCGGGTCCGACCCACGGAGTTCGGGCCACGGCTGGCGGTGGGCTCACGCTTCTCTCGGATGTGCTGCACGTCGGCGCATCACGGCCGATCGAACGCGCGGGCAAGTGGCGGTTCGCCGTTGGCGTCGGTCTCGCGTTCTGATTTCACCACGTCGAGGCTGGCGGCGTCGAACCCACGCCGACGCCCGATCAGAATTCCCCGATGAACCCGATTTCCGGCTCGAGGTGAACGCCGCAGGTCTTCTCGACCGTGCTCTGTGCGAGCGCGATGAGCGCGCGGACATCGCTCGCCGTGGCGTGGCCGAGATTGATCATGATGTTGGCGTGCATGTGTGAGATCTGCGCGTCGCCCACGCGATGGCCTTTGAGCCCGCACTGGTCGACCAACCGGCCCGCACCGACACCTTCCTTCTTCTTGAAGATCGATCCGGCGCTGGGATGCCACTCGAGCCAGGGATGCTTGCTGCCACGCCAGCTCAGGTTCTCCTGGAGAATGCGCTGCAGCGCATTCTGGTCGCCGCGGCTCAGCCGGAACGTGGCCGAGAGAACGACGTCGTCGCGGTGGTGAAACACCGTGTCGTCATACCCGAACCGCACGTACGACGCGTCGACCGATTTCCGGTCGCCCTCGGCGGAGAGGATCTCGCAGGAGTCGAACACCTCGGCAATGAACATCGTGCGTTCGCGCTCGGGGGCCGGTGAGAGGAAGTGAAGATTCTGCCAGACCGCGCCCCCGACCGTGCTGGGAATGCCGACGTAGTGCTCGAGGCCGGACCAGCTTCGGGCGACGGACTCCTGGATCAGATCCTTCACGACCGCGCCGCTTTCCGTCCAGAGCAGGCACTGGTCCCCGTGCTCACGGAACTCGTGGGCGCGCGCGGTGTTGCGAATGACAAGGCCGCGGAACCCCCGATCGCCGATCAACACGTTGGCGCCGAGTCCGAGGACGAAGTAGGGTACACTCTCCTCGCGGGCCGCGAGCACCGCGTTCGCCAGTGCGTCGGCCGACGTTGCCTCGAAGAACAGGTCCGCGGGCCCGCCGATCTTGAAGGTCGTGTACGGTGCGAGCGTCTCCGAGCGGCGCAAATGCTGCCCGTCGAGTCGTGACGCCAGCCGATCGAGCGCGTCGGGCTGCGGCGGAGTATGAAGATCGGAAACGGACATGTCAGAGGAATGCAAACGATGAGAATCGAGCCAGCGTCGGCCGGTGATCGACGCCGTTGGGCCATGCGCAGGTTTCGCGCGCGGGCGGCGGTCGCTGCCCTTGGCCTGTCGCTACTCCCACAAATAGTACCCGCTCAACGGGCCGAGCTGGAACGGCGGATCCATCGACAGGTGCTGCCGAACGGCCTGGAGGTCATCGTCGTTCCGAACCGCGGTGTTCCGCTGGTGACCATCGAAGCCGACGTCAAGAACGGCTCATTCACCCAGGCGCCGGAGTTCGAGGGGCTGTCCCATCTGTACGAGCACATGTTTTTCAAGGCGAACAAAGCCTACCCGGATCCCGACGCGTTCCTGGCCCGTGCGTCGGAGCTCGGCGCGCAGTTCAACGGAACGACCAGCGAGGAACGGGTCAACTACTACCTGACCGTCCCGTCCGACAGCATCGAGGGGGGGATGCGCTTTCTCTCCGCGGCGCTGGTCAATCCACTCTTTCGGCAGGATGAGCTCGAGCGCGAGCGCGAGGTCGTCATCGGAGAATACGATCGGAACGAGGCGAACCCTGGCTTCCCGTTCCAGACGGCGATGAGCAAGGCGCTCTGGTCCACCGCCTGGAGTCGCAAGAACCCGCTGGGCGAGCGCGCCGTCATTCAGAGCACGACGCCGGAGAAGATGCGGACGATCCAGCAGCGGTACTATGTGCCGAACAACACGGCCATCATCATCACCGGGGACGTCACGACGGAAAAGGCATTCTGGCTGGCGAAAAGCGTGTTCGGTAGCTGGCCGGCCGGCCCCGACCCGTTCAAGGCCGATCCCATCCCGCCGATTCCGCCGTTGACCAGGGACACCGCCGTGATCGTCGAGCAGCCGATCGGCGGTGTGCTGGTTCAGTTGCAGTGGCAGGGGCCGAGTGCCAAGGCCGACCCCGCGGCGACCTATGCGGCGGACGTTTTCTCCGATGTGTTGAACCAACCAGGCTCGCGCTTTCAGCAGCGGCTCGTCGACAGCGGATTGTTCGAATCCATCGGCGTCAATTACTACACGCTCAACCACGTCGGGCCGATCACGATCTCCGGGTTCACATCGCCCGGGAAGCTCAAGCAAGCACTGGCGGCGCTCGTCGATGAGCTCAAGAAGGTGAATGATCCCGCCTACTACTCGCAGGAGGCGCTCGAGGCGGCCAAGCAGAAGCGCATCGTCGGAACGGAGCTCGGGCTCGAGCGGGCTTCCGGCTTCGCGCAACAGCTCGGGTTCTGGTGGGCGGTGACGGGGCTCGACTATTTCATGGGGTACGTCGAAACCATGGCCAAGCAGACGCCGGCCGATCTGCAGCGATACGCAGCGAAGTACATCATTGGAAAACCGCACGTCGTCGGCGTGTTGATCTCGCCGGGAGCTCGTGCCGCAATTGGACTCACTCCGGCGCAGCTCCTGGATGCGGGGGTTCGCCCGTGATCCGTCGCGCGATCGTCATGCTGGCGCTCGTCGCTGCCTCGTCGGCGAGCGCAGTCCGCGCTCAGGCCGATACGAGCACGACGAGCTTCGAGGTCAACGGCCTCACGGTCATTCTTCGCCGCAACACCGCGACCGACGTGGTTGCGGCGAACATGTACCTCCTCGGCGGCACGCAACAGCTCACGCCGGCGACGCAGGGCATCGAAGCGCTGTTGCTCGAGGCGTCCGAACGCGGAACGAAGCACTATCCTGGCGCGGCCGTTCGGCAGGTAGCCGCGCGGCTGGGCGTGGATTTCGAGATCGCGCCGCAGGAAGACTGGACGGTGTTCGGATTCAAGGGCGTGCGATCGATCTTCGACTCCACGTTCGCGGTGTTCGCGGATCGGCTCACGTCGCCCACACTCGATTCCGCCGAAGTCGAGCTGGTGCGCCAACGCTTGATGACCGCGGCGCGCGAGGCGCGGAACAGCCCAGACCCGCTCGTCGAGATTCTCGCCGACAGCCTCGCGAACATCGGGCATCCGTACGGCTTCAATCCTGCCGGCAACGAATCGTCGCTCTTCTCGATCACGCTCGATCGGCTGCGCACCTATCAGGCGACGCAGATGGTAACGTCGCGCATGTTGCTCGTCGTCGTCGGCAACATCGATCAGCCGCGGCTCGAGAACCTCGTACAGCGCGGCTTCGGCACACTGACGCGCGGCAGCTACGTCTGGTCGCCGCCTCGTCCGGCGCCCCGGCTGGGCCGCGCCGTGCTGGTCCGACCCGCGGACCTTCCTACGAACTACATCCGCGGCTACTACCCAGGTCCCTCGGCGCGCGATAGGGACTATCAGGTGCTGCGCATCGCGACGGCGGTGCTCAATGGGCGGTTCTTCACCGAGATCCGCTCGCGTCGCAATCTGTCATACGAGGTCGATGCCCCCTTCCTCGATCGCGCGCTGTCGTCCGGCGGCGTTTACGTCACCACCGTGGATCCGAATCAGACCATCCGTCTCATGCGCGAGGAGATCACGCGGCTGCAGACCGAGATGGTGGATGCGCGCGGACTCGATCGGTTGATTCAGCAATTCATCACGGACTTCTTCCTGAGGAACGAGACGGCCGGTGACCAAGCGACGTTCCTCGCGCGCGCTCAGATCTACAAGGGTGATTATCGCGCCGCCGGTCGCTTCGTGGATGAACTGCGGCGGGTGACGCCGGAGGATGTCCGACGTGTGGCGATCACCTACATGAAGGACTTCCGATTCGTCTATCTCGGGAAGCCGGAGTCGTTGGATCGGTCGCTGCTGGACCGTTTTTGATATATCGCGCCGAATCTTAACCCGCGGTTTCGGCACTTTCGGAGCAGTCGGGCGCAGGGGTTGCACGGTGCGTTGCCACCGGCGGACTTTGTGAATAGTTTCACAATACTCCGCTTTCTAGCGGTTCCACTCACGATTCTGTTCCAGGCTCCACTGGAGGCTCTCAGCAATGCGGTTCTACGGATTGGCGCTCTTGGCGGGCGCGGCGGTGCTCGGCGCGTGCGGCGGTGGCGAGAAGAAGGCAGACACTGCGGCGACGACGACGCCGGAAGCGGCAGCTCCTGCGGCGCCGACGGCTGCGGTCGCGAAGATCGCGGCGACGGGCGCTGATCATGAAGTGAAGATGGTCGGTGACGACAAGGGCTATCGCTTCGAGCCGGCCGAGCTCACGATCAAGTCGGGCGACGCCGTCACGTTCGTCAACGTCAGCGGCGGCCCTCACAACATCGCCTTCGACCCGGCCACGATCCCGGCTGACTCGAAGGACCAGCTCGACGCGAACATGGATGGCAAGCTCGCCGAGCTTTCCAGCCCGATGATGCAGAACCCGAACGAGAAGTACACCATCTCCTTCGGTGGCGTGAAGCCGGGCGTCTATCCCTTCCACTGCACGCCGCACCTCGCGATGAACATGAAGGGCGTCATCACGGTTCAGTAACCAGTACCGACACTCGAACGTCAGAGAGCGGGGCCACCAGGCCCCGCTCTTTTGTTTTTTATCGCCCGCTGCGCCGACGCGATGGCCCGGGCCGTGCCATCACCTTACGACATGGCGTTTCTGACGGGTGAGTTTCCGCGCACCATTCCGCGCGCGGTATGGCTGACGTCTCGCGCGCGCAACGCGGTGCGCCGGCCGGTATTCATCGGCACCGTCGGTGTCGGCACCGCGGCGGCGGCCCTCGTGGCGCTGATTCTCGCGCCGCAGCAGATCCGGCGCGGCAACGTGCCGACCCTCGCGGACGTGGGCCTCAAGCCCGATACCGCATCGTTCGTCGCGGGGCTCGCACAGGCCAGAGAGCGTCTCGCCGCTGCCGAGGCTTCGCTCGCGATGGCGCGCGCCCGCGTGGCGGCAATCCCGGCGCAAGTGCCCGACACCATCAGCCCCGTCCTACTCGCGAGGCGCGATTCACTCTCTACCGCGGTCAACGATCTCGACGCGCTTCTGACCCGCGTCGAGACCGCGCCTGTCGCCGCGTCCTTTCGCGCGCTCGCCGAGTCTCCGCAGCTCACGACGAATCCGCGCGTTCGCAGTCTGGTCGATTCCCTCGCCGACGTCGAACGGGACCGCGACACGTTCGGCACCACGGGTGGCGCCGATCCCGTCTATGTCGCGCTGACTACGCGCGCCACCGAGATCGGTCGCTCCATTCACGACATTGCCCAGCAGCGACGTGACACCCTGCGGCAACAGATCGCGCGCGTCACGATGCCCTCGCAACGCCAGGACATCGCCGAGACGCCGGCGGTCGATACCGCGGGTTGGGTGGCCGAGCGGGATTCCGCGCAGTCGCTGGTGTCGCAGGCGACCAAGGGGCTGACCGCGGCGCGCGAAAAGACGGCGGACTTCGACCGGGCGGTCAAGCGTGCGCGCGACCAGGCCACCTTCAACGCGCCGCCGGTCGCGCTCCTCGGTGCCGCGCTCGTGTTCGGCGTGGTTCTCGGCTTCGGCGCCGCCTTTGCCGACGAGGTGCGCAACCCGCGGATCAGCGCGGATGAGCACGAAGTCGAACGGGTGACCGGGGCGCGCGTGCTGGCGACGACAGCTCCGCGCCCGCGCCAGCCAGACCGATCGCGCCGGTCAGCGGATCGTACGGCGCCCCCTTACTTCGATCCGGGCGCCGACGGCTATCAGCTCACCTACCTCCACGTCGCACGCACTGGCGCAAGCCGGCTGATGCTGACGATCGCGTCGGACGACACGGGCGTTGCCGCGGTGGTCGGGATGAACGTTGCCGCGATCGCCGCCGACGAGGCGCGCAGCACGATCATCATCGACACCGATGCGCGGACTGCGCCGGTTGCCGCGGCGCTGCGCACCCACGCCGAACCTGGGGTCGCCGATGTGCTGCGCCACCAGATCGACTGGGCCGAAGCGACCTCCCAGGCCCCGGCGGGGCGCGATCGCTTCGTCGACATCGTGCCGAGTGGGATCGCGAACGAAAGCCTCGACGTGAAGCAGGTGGTGGAGGCACTCCGGCAGGAAGCGCCGCGTCTCCTCCGACACTATGAGGCCGTGGTGATCGTCTGCTCGAACGAGCAGGTCGTAGCCGGGCTCCCGGGCAGTCTGCCGATCACTGACACGGTGATCTGCGCGCGGGTCGGCCACACCCGGATCGCCGACGTGAATCGCACCATCGATCGCGTTCGTGCCTCCGGAGGCAACCCGCTCGGTCTCGTGCTGTGGGACGCGGTGACGCCGGCGCTGCCGTCGCCCGAGCGCATCGCTCGTGCGCCGCGGCCGGTTCGCACCGCCGAGATGCGTGCGATGACCGGAGCGCACTGATCGGTCATCTGCCTGAGCGTCCGACGACGCGTCAGGAGAACCGCGGACTTCCTCGGCCTCATCCACCAGACTAGCATCCGTCGCGTGTGGGCCGATGCTCTTCTCAGCGCCGAACGTCAGTACCTTCTTCGCATGCTCGCGTGGAACGGGCTGTCGATCGTGCTCGGCACGCTCCTCCTGACGATCCTCGTCGCGCGACGCATACGCTCAGCGCTGCTGACCAACTTTGCGGCGCAGGCGATTGCCTGGGGGATCGTGGTCGGAATCATCAGCGTGATTGCCTTCAGAGCGCTGCATCTGCGCGACGTGGGCGGCGCGGCTCGGCTGGAGCGATTCGTGTGGTTGCGGGTGGGATTGGACGTGGGAGTGGCAGCCGTGGGAGGCACCCTCGTCCTCACCGGGCGAATGCCGCCGCGTCGTCTGGCCATGATCGGCGCCGGGCTCGGCGTGGTCGTTCAGGGACTCGCGCTGTTGGTGCTGGACTTACAATTCGCGAGTCTGGTATCGAGGTAGAGGTAGCAATGGCCGAAGTGGTGCTCGATCTCCGGCGCGAACCGAAAGACCGCGCTTACGCACAGTTGCACTCGCAGTTCATCGCCGTGATGTCCGGCATCGACGACGATCTCGCCGGCATGGCGACGCTGAGCTCCATGCTGCACCACTCGTTCGGATTCCTCTGGACGGGCTTCTATCGAGTCGTCGCACCCGACCTTCTTCGGGTCGGACCGTATCAAGGCACGCTCGGCTGTCTCGAGATCGCGTTCGGGCGCGGGGTGTGCGGCACCGCCGCGGCGGAGCGGCGGACCGTGGTCGTTCCCGACGTGCAGCGCTTTCCAGGACACATCGCATGCGACGCGCGGTCGCGTTCGGAGATCGTCCTGCCGGTCATCGGGCGGAACGGGAATCTGATCGCCGTGCTCGACATCGACTCCGAAGAGCTCGCCCGCTTCGACGCGCAGGATGCGACCAGCCTCGAGTACGTGTTGCGCTGGTTCTCCGGCCACGGCCGCGGTTGACGCCCTTGCCCACCCCTAGCAGGTTGCTTGTCTGGCCATGACCACCGGATACTCGGATCGGATCAATCACGCCCTGGCGTTCGCGGCAAAGCATCACGACCGCCAGGTGCGCAAGGGCAACCGTCTGCCGTATCTGACGCAGCCCGCGAACGTGGCGGTGATCCTGACCCGCTACGGCTGCGACGAGTCGATCGTCGTCGCCGGCATCCTGCGCGACGTGGTCGAAGATTGCGTGCGAGAAGCGAACACGCGGGAGATGCTCGAGCAGCGCATCGGCGACAAGTTCGGTGCGGACGTGCTGGACACCGTGCTCGCCGTTACGCCGCGTCGTGTGGATGACGACGGTGTCGAGCTGTCGAGCGACGAGCGTCGCGACGACGTGCTGGAGCGCCTCTCATCGGCCAGCGAGAGCGCGCGCTGGGTGTGCGCGGCGGACAATCTGCACAACGTCTGCACGCTTCTCGCCGATCTCCGCCGCACCATCGATCCCGACACGGTCTGGAGCCGGCTGAGCGGCGGTCGCGACGCGACGCTCCAGTGGTATCGTCGCGCGTTCGACCGCCTGGCCGAACTGGGCTTTCAGGCGGCGATCATGTCCGAGCTCGAGCGCTCGGTCGTCGCGCTCGAGGAGTACGAACCCTCGCCCGACATCATTCACCGCGACGCGACGGGATATCCCTGGTAGTGCGACGCGACGTAGTCCTCCAGGATCTTTAGAAAATCCTGAACGATGGTGTCGCCCTTCAACGTGGTGAGCAGCCGGCCATCCACGTAGACGGGCGCCTTTGGCTCCTCGAAGGTACCGGGCAGCGAGATGCCGATGTTCGCGTGCTTCGATTCGCCGGGGCCATTCACGACGCAGCCCATCACGGCGACCTTCATCTCCTCGACGCCCGGGTGCCGTTCGCGCCAGACGGGCATCTGCTCGCGAATGTAGGTCTGAATGTCCTCGGCGAGGTGCTGGAAGAAGGTCGACGTCGTGCGGCCGCACCCGGGGCAGGCAGTCACTTGCGGCGTGAAGCTCCGAAGGCCGAGTGACTGCAGGATCTGCTGCGCGACGAGCACCTCTTCGGTGCGATCGCCGTTCGGCTTGGGCGTGAGCGACACCCGAATCGTGTCGCCGATGCCGTCCTCGAGCAGGATCGACAGCCCCGCCGTGCTGGCAACGATGCCCTTCGTTCCCATCCCCGCCTCGGTGAGGCCGAGGTGGAGCGGGTAATCGCAGCGGGCGGCAAGGCGTCGGTAGACCGTCACGAGGTCCGGCACGCCCGAGACCTTCGCCGAGATGATGATCTGGTCGTGTCGCAGCCCGACTTCCTCGGCGAGCTCCGCGGAGCGGAGCGCACTCGCGAGCATCGCCTCGATGTAGACGTCCTTCGCGTCGAGCTGCTCGGCGCGCGCGGCGTTTTCGTCCATCATCTGGGTCAGCAGATCCTGGTCGAGCGAGCCCCAGTTCACGCCGATGCGCACCGGCTTGTCGTTGTCGACGGCGATCTGCACGATCGTACGAAAATTCTCATCGCGCCGCTTGCCGCCGACGTTGCCGGGATTGATGCGATACTTGGCGAGCGTACGCGCGCAGTCCGGGTACTTCGCGAGGAGCAGGTGTCCGTTGTAATGGAAGTCGCCGACGATCGGCACGATGACGCCCGCATCGGCGACCCGGCGGGCGATCTCCGGCACCGCGGCCGCGGCCTCCTCGTTGTTCACGGTGACGCGGACGATCTGCGACCCGGCTCGGGCGAGCGCCACCACCTGTGCCGCCGTGCTTTGCGCGTCGGCCGTGTCGGTGTTGGTCATCGATTGGACCACGACCGGCATGGCGGATCCGACGGGAACCCCGCCCACCCAGGTCGCTACCGTTTGCCGCCGATTGCCTAGCGCCACGAATACCCCCGACATCGATCAGATTGAACGAGCATTAGCGAACTAAAAGATAGGCCATGTGCGTCGGCCTAGACCGGGCATTGACCGCGTTTGGGGGCAACTTTACTTTGGCCGTCGCCCAGGCGAGGCGTTCCGGGGGTTCCGGGCGTTCGCTGGGGTATTGCCCCGCGCAACATGGTGTTGTGTCGGATGGACTATCAGGAGTGGGACATGCGCACGACCGGAAAAGTGAAGTGGTTCAACGATGCGAAGGGTTTTGGCTTCATCACCCCGGACGGTGGTGACAAGGACTGCTTCGTCCACTACAGCTCGATCAGCGGTAGCGGGTTCAAGACCCTCGCCGAAGGCGAGCCGGTGGAATTCGATCTCGTGAACGGCCAGAAGGGGCCGGCTGCCGAGAACGTGAGCAAGGTCGCGCGCTGAGTCGCACGAACACCTGATTGCGCCGCACGTTCGGCGATCGAAGGCGCCTCCAAATGTGGGGCGCCTTCGTCGCATCTGGCTGGGGCTGCGATCGCGGGCCGCGGGACAGGTTAGACGGGCGACGAGCACACGGTCGGCCCGAGCCATCCAAGAGGAGTTCGCGTCGCGACGTCGCGACGCTCAGGGCGGCCCGATCCGCCGCGGCGGGCGACCGCGGCGGCGCGGGACGACGGATTCGACCGCGTCGGCAATGCGTCGGTCGATCTCCAGCATGAACTCGTCGCGATCGAACGCGAGTCTGACGAACGACGCCAACCGTGCGCCGTCGTCGTTGGCGCCGAGGAGCTTGGCGGATCGGGAGAGTGCGTCGGCGAGCGGGAGGTGGCCCTCGTCGCTGAGAAATCTCGTCAGCGCGATGATCTGGATCGCCGAGGTCGAAAGCCGGCGCGCGACGCCCTGACGAGCGCCGGCAACGCCGGGGACGTCGAAGTGCGACAGGAGATTGTCGACCCACTTCGTGTCCGCTTGCGCGACAACTGCGGCAATTTCAACGTGGTAGGTTCTGGCGATATTATCCTCCCGAGAAAGGAAGATACTACCGGCCGGTCTGGAGCCGAAATATCCTATTTTCAAAGGATATTTACTATTGGCGGGCGTAGCGTCGACTGAATAGCCAAACATTCAGAATCCCAAGTCCGCGAATCAGCTCGAGGAATCGACCGGCGATCGGCCGAGTCACGCCCGTCTGCTCTCCCGCCCTACGAGCGGCCTCGCGGAGCCGGCCACCGTCTCACGGCGGCATGCCCTCGAACGCGCGAAACCGGTCTGCGCCTGGCAAAGGGCGACGGTGCTCCAGCGGACGAACGCCGCAGAACCCATGGTGACCCACGCAAGCATTCGGAGTCATCGGTTTATTCGCGCGCCGGCCCTCGCTAGGATTCCGGAGCGGTTGCCGACCAGGCTGCCGAAGCGTCGTTGCGGGAGCAAACGACCACGGCACAGCACCTCGCCTGGCGTCACTGCACTGGCGTCGCCGAGCAGACGTGCGCTCGCGCGGCGCGAATTACACACCCCTTGGAGAGCGATTACATGAACGTCCGTATTCGTGGGCTGCTGGTCGCTGCTGGATTGCTCGTCGCCCCTGCGCTCGTCTCGGCGCAGGCCAACCCGTTTCACGTGAACGTTGCCGCCGGTGCGGCGATCCCGACCGGTGATTTCGCTGACTTCACCGACGTCGGTTACAACCTCACGCTCGGCGTCGGAATGCGTCCGGCGTTGTCGCCCGTTGGTTTCCGCCTCGAGGGCAAGTACAACTCGTTTGGCGTGAAGGATTGCGACGATTGCGATCGCGCCACCGTGAAGGGCCTCGACATCAACGCCATCTATGACTTCATGCCGGTCACGAAGACCGTCGGCGTGTCGTTCTACGGCATCGGTGGCATCGGCGGCTTCGACACCGGCGATGACACGCACTTCGGCTGGAACCTCGGCGCGGGTCTCCGTCTGCCGCTGTCCGGCTTCTCGGGCTACCTCGAGGCGCGCTACCACCAGGTGCAGGGCAACGGTGGCCACCTCGGCTACATCCCGATCACGTTCGGCCTCTCGTTCTGAGATCTCGAAACAGAAAGCGCCGGGTCGCGGAACATCGCGACCCGGCGCTTTCGCTTTCTGGACGTCCGATACTACGCGCGTGCCACCGCGCTCTCGGCGGCTTCGAGCTGGGTGCGCACCGCCGCGGGCGAAGTCCCGCCCTCCACGTCGCGCTGCTCGACCGAGGCGAGCGGCGACAGGGCGTCGAACACGTCCTGCGTGAAGAGCGCGTGTGCCTCGCTGAAGGCCGAAAGCGGCAGCTCGTTCAGCTCGATCGATTCCTCCTCGCACCTTCGCACGAGCCGGCCGACGGCGCCGTGCGCCTCGCGGAAGGTCGCGCCCTTGCGGACCAGATAGTCGGCAAGATCCGTCGCCATCATGGTGCTGGCCAGGGCTGCGCGCATCCGCTCGGGGCGGAACCGGCACTCCGCGAGCGCGCCCGAGACGGCGGGGAGCACGAGGAGCAGCGTGTCGACCGCGTCGAAGAGCACGCGCTTGTCGTCCTGCAGGTCCTTGTTGTAGCTCGTCGGCAGCCCCTTCAAGGTCGCCACCAGCGTCGTGAGGTTGCCCAGCATGCGCGCCGACGACCCGCGCGCGAGCTCGAGGACGTCGGGATTTCTCTTCTGCGGCATCATGCTGGAGCCGCTCGTGTAGGCGTCGCCGAACTGCACGAAGCCGAACTCGCTCGACCCGTAGATGATCAGATCTTCCGCCAGCCGCGAGAGGTGCGTCCCGATCATGGTCGCGGTGTAGAGCACGTCCGCGACGAAATCGCGATCGCTCACGGCGTCGATGGAATTCGGCGACAGCGAGGCGAAGCCCAGCGTGCCCTGCAGCAGCACGCGCGGCATCGGATAGGCACAACCCGCGACCGCGCCGGAGCCAAGCGGCAGCACGGCGGCGCTGCGATGCGCGGCGCGCAGGCGCGTGCGATCGCGCTCGAGCGGCCAGAAGTGCGACAGCATCCAGTGCGCACCGGAGACAGGGATCGCGCGCTGCATGTGCGTGTAGGCGGGCATGAGCGCCGTCTCGAGCGATCGTGCCTGCTCGATCATCGTCTGCTGAAGGGCGCGCACGGCGCCGTCCAGGCGCATGACGGCGTCCATCGACCACAGGCGGGTGGCCGTGGCCACCTGGTCATTCCGGCTGCGGCCCGTGTGGAGCTTCGACGCGACGTCGCCGACTTCCTCGTGCAGGAGCCGGTCGATGAGTGTATGGACGTCTTCGTCAGCCGGCGCCGGCTGCTCACCGGCGGCGAGGCGAGCGCCGACCGCGTCGAGCCCGCGCTCCATCTCGCGCAGCTCGTCGTGGGTGAGAACGTTCGCCTTGTAGAGGCCCATCGCCCACGCCTTCGAGAGCTGGATGTCGAAAGGCCAGAGACGAAAGTCGACGCCGATGGAGTTGTTCAGCGCGTCGAACTCCGGGGCGGGACCGCCGGCGAAGCGGCCCCCCCAGAGCTTGTGCGACTTGCCGGTCGACGGCGTTGCGGCAGCCTCCGTCACGCGAGCTGCAGCGCCGGCTTTTCGTCCGACGTCAGAGCGGCGTCAGCCGGAGCCTTCACGCCCGCGGACTTCTCGTAGCCCATCTCCTGGTCCTTGAGGGCCCGAACGCGCGCGGGCAGGGCGAACAGGCGAATGAAGCCGGCCGCGTCGCTCTGCTGGTAGACGTCGTCCTCGCCGAAGGTGACGAAGCGCTCGTCGTACAGCGCGTGCTCGCTCTGGCGACCGACGACCGCCGTCGCGCCCTTGAACAGGCGGAGCGTGACCGTACCGGTGATGCGCTCCTGCGTGACGTTCACGAAAGCGTCGTAGGCTTCGCGCTCCGTGCTCCACCAGCGGCCTTCGTAGACCAGATCGGCGTAGCGAGGCGCGATCATATCCTTCGCCGCGAGCGTGCGGCGATCGAGCACGAGCTGCTCGAGCTCAGAGTGGGCGGTGTAGAGGAGCGATCCGCCCGGCGTCTCATAGATGCCGCGGGACTTCATGCCGACCATGCGGTCCTCGACGAGGTCGACGACACCGCAACCATGACGGCCACCGATCTCGTTGAGCGTCGCGATGAGGTCGACCGGCGAGAGGCGCTCGCCATTGACCGAGACCGGCGTACCCTGTTCGAAACCGATGACGACGTTCTCCGGCTCGTCCGGCGCGTTCTGGACGGTGCGGGTGAGCATGAGAAGGTCGTCGGGCGGGGCGTTGTTCGGATCCTCGAGAACGCCCCCTTCGTGCGAGAGGTGCCAGAGGTTGGCGTCGCGCGAATAGATCTTCGTCCGCGTCGCGGCGACGGGAACGTTGTGCGCCTCGGCGTAGGCGATGGCGTCTTCGCGGCTGCGGATGTTCCACTCGCGCCACGGCGCGATCACCGGAAGGTCGGGGGCGAAGGCGGCATAGGTGAGCTCGAAGCGCACCTGATCGTTGCCCTTGCCCGTGCAGCCATGCGCGAGTGCGTCGGCACCGACACGGCGCGCGACCTCGACCTGCTTCCGCGCGAGCAGCGGACGGCCCATCGACGTGCCGAGGAGATATTTGCGGTTGTAGATGGCGCCGGCGCGAAGCGTGGGGAAGATGAAGTCCTGGACGAATTCGTCGCGGAGGTCTTCGACATAGCATTCGTCGGCGCCCGAGGCGAGCGCCTTGGCGCGCACGCCGGCGAGTTCCTCAGCGCCCTGGCCGATGTCGCCCGCCACGCAGACGACGCGGCAGCCGGGATAGTTCTCCTTGAGCCAGGGAACGATGATCGAGGTGTCGAGTCCGCCCGAGTAGGCGAGGCAAATGGTGCGGGGCATCTGAGCTCCTGAAGTATGCAGAATTATGCAGTGCGGCTGCATATTTAATCATGCATCAACGATGCGTCAATGCCCGGCCACGAACGCGCACGCTCGCGCGCGCCCACGCCATGGCCGGCGGCAGGCTAGGCGTTGGCCAGCTCGACGATCCGAGCGCTCAACTCCTGTCGCGCCTGTTCCGACCGGCAGATGATGAGCACCGTGTTCTCGCCGCCGAGTGTTCCGATGATCTCCGGCCACCCCTGGCCGTCGAGCGCTTCGGCGATTGGCTGCGCGCCGCCGGGGAGCGTGTGCAGGACGAGCAGCTCGCCGACCCCGTCGACTCGGGAGAAAAGCTGGGGTAAGAGACCGTCGATAGACGGCTTAGCCTCGTCGGAGACCATCTCGGGCAGCATGTAGCGGGCGCCGTCCTCGCCGGGGGCGCGCACGACGCCAAGCTCGCGCAGGTCGCGCGACAGTGTCGCCTGGGTGACGACCACCCCGCGAGCGCCGAGGAGCTGCTTGAGGTCCTCCTGGCTCGCGACCTGGTGGCTGCCGATGATCTGGAGAATCGCCTGCTGGCGCTGGTGCTTGTTGGACATGAACGCGACGGCGAAGGGAGCGATCGTGGTCAGGGACGTGTCGGGGAGCATTGACTTCAAGGCTCTGTATTATTATGCATTATGCGTGCATAAAATTCCAGTGGGCGTTCTCGGAGCCAGCGGCTATGCCGGCCGCGAGCTCTGCGCCTTGATTCAACGGCACCCCAATCTCGACCTGGCCTTCGCGACCGCCAACGACCAGCGCGGCGCCACCGTGCGGCTCGGCGGCCGAGAGGTCACGTTCGTCGCCCCGGAGGATGCGCGCCTCGAAGACGTCGCCCTGGTGTTCAGCGCCCTCCCGCACGGCGCCTCGAAGGCGTCGGTCGAGCGCGCCCGGGCCGCCGGAGCCCGCGCCGTCGACCTCTCGCACGACCTCCGCCCCGGGAACGGCTGCGAAGGCATTCCCTACGGAATGACCGAATGGAACCGCGCCGCACTTCAGGGCGCGACTGTCGTCGCAAATCCGGGATGCTATCCGACGTCGATTCTGATGGCCCTCAAGCCGCTGTTCGAACGCGGCCTCGTGGCCCCCGGCGCCGCGATCATCGCCAATTCGGCGAGCGGCGTCACCGGCGCCGGCAACTCCCCCAAGCGCGAGCTGCTCTTCGGCGAAGTGACCGAGGACTACCGCGCATATGGCGTCGGCAACACGCACCGGCACTTGAACGAGATGCGAGCGACCCTCGGCGCCTGGAGCGCTGACGCCGATCTCGTCTTCACGCCGCACCTGCTGCCGATCGCGCGGGGCATCCTGTCGACGATCACGGTGCCGCTCACCGCCCCGCTCGACGATCCGCTCTCCCCATGGAAGGACGCCTACTGGGGCGAGCCGTTCATCGAACTGACCACCGATACACCTGCGCTGCGCGACGTCGCTCACCGCAATGTCGTGCGCATCTCGGCGGTGCCGCTTGCGAACACTCGCCAGCCGATGCTGCTCATCACGTCGGCGATCGACAATCTCGTGAAAGGCGCGGCTGGCCAGGCCCTCCAGAACGCCAACCTAATGCTCGGTCTCGACGAGACCGCGGGGCTGCCGGCGTGACGCGCGTGATCAAGATCGGCGGTCGTCCGCAGGGCGATCCGTCGCTTCCGGCCGCCGTCGCCGCCGCCAGCCGAGCCAACGGCGGCGTCGTCGTCGTCCACGGCGGCGGTGACGAGGTCTCCGTGTTGCAGTCAGCGCTCGGCGGCAGCACGAAGTTCGTGAACGGCCGGCGGGTCACGATGCAGAAGGACATCGACATCGTGCGCATGGCGCTGTCGGGCAGCGCGAACAAGCGGCTCGTCGCGTCGCTCACCGACCTGGGCGTGAACGCCGTCGGCCTGTCGGGCGAGGACGCGGCGCTTATCGCCGCGACGCCGATGGACCCCAAGCAGCTCGGCTTCGTCGGCGCTCCGTCGGCGATCAATACGGCGTTCATCCGCTTTCTGCTCGGCGGTGGCTACGTGCCGGTCGTCTCGCCCGTGAGCCGCGACGCGAGTGGAACGATGGGATCGGCCCTCAATGTGAACGGCGACGACGCGGCGGCGGCGCTCGCCGTCGCCGTCGGTGCGACCGAGCTGCTGCTCGTCGCCGACGTGGAGGGCGTGCTGGCGAACGGTTCGGTGATCTCGTCGATCACGCCGGCCGACGCGCGCGGTCTCATCGCCGACGGCACGGCGGCGGGCGGCATGCAGGCGAAGTTGCAGGCAGGCATCGCGGCGATCGAGGGTGGAGTCGCGCGCGTTCGCATCTCTGATATCAAGGCCATCGAAGACCTGTCGCGCGGAACGACGCTGCGGCCGGCGGGAGACCACTCATGACGACCATCGCGACCACGGCGCAGGGCAACGCGCTTCTCGGCAACTACAAGCGCGCGCCGTCGGAGCTCGTCTCCGGCGACGGCGTCTATCTCGTCGACGCCGACGGCAAGCGATATCTCGATTTCGTGAGCGGGATCGCGGTGAACGCGCTCGGCTACGGCGACGCGGGGCTCAAGCGGGCAATGCACGACGCGGCCGAGGGGCTCATCCACGTGTCTAATCTCTACGCCACGCAGCCGGGCGAGCAGCTCGCCGCATCGCTCGTCGAGAAGTCGTTCGCCGACAAGGTGTTCTTCTGCAATTCAGGCGCGGAGGCCAACGAAGGCGCGTTCAAGTTCGCGCGCCGTTGGGGGCGCGAGCAGGGCGACTCGAAGTACGAGATCGTCGCGCTGCGCGGCGGCTTCCATGGCCGGCTGTTCGGCACGCTCGCCGCGACCGATCGTCCGTCGTACCAGATGCCGTTCCGCCCTCTCGCACCGGGCATCTCCATCGTCGAACGCGACATCGAGGACATCGCGGCCGCGCTCGACCCGGAGACGACCGCCGCGGTCGTCATGGAGCCGGTGCAGGGCGAGGGGGGCGTGCGCGTGATGGATGCCGGCTTCGTGCGCGAGCTGCGCGCGCTCACGAAGGAGCGCAACGTGCTGCTCATTCTCGACGAGATCCAGTGCGGCCTTGGCCGGACCGGCAAAGTGTTCGCCTATGAGCATTTTGGCATCGAGCCCGACATGCTGACGCTCGCGAAGCCTCTCGCCGGCGGTCTGCCGATGGCCGCGGTGCTCATGACCACCGCGATCGCCGACACCATCAAGCCCGGTGACCATGGTACCACGTTCGGCGGCGGTCCGTTCGTCGCGTCGGTCGCGAACTACGTGCTCGACCGCGTGACCGACCCGGCGCTACTGGAGCAGGTCGCCGCCAACGGTGCATGGCTGGGCGAGGAGCTCAACGAGATCGCTCATCGCACCGGACGCATCCGCGCCGTGCGTGGGCTCGGCTACATGTGGGGGATCGACGTGATGGGCACGGCCGCGCACGTGGTGAACGAAGCCTACGCCGCCGGCCTCCTCACGTGCTCCGCCGGAGAATACACCGTGCGTCTTCTGCCGCCGCTCGTGATGGCGCGCGAGGAGCTCACCCTCGGCCTCGGGATCCTCGAAGAAGTTCTGTGATGAACCAGCTCGCGGGCGGGGTGACGATTCGACGGGCGCGTCCGAGTGACGCGCCGAGTATCGCGCGCCTGATCGGGCTGTTCGCCGATCAGGCGTTGATGCTGCGTCGCACCCCCGCGATGGTGGAACTCGCCATCGACGAC